>ERZ779843.1771-NODE-1771-length-23106-cov-3.753503_pt1 | contig 23106 bp, 27 predicted proteins | sample MGYA00511560_ERZ779843 | MGnify/ENA primary metagenome ERZ779843 (study PRJEB29588, sample SAMEA2158062) | human gut metagenome | biome: human gut; feature: human-associated habitat; material: faeces | place: Denmark | collected 2008/2010 ... | reverse complement strand
GGAATACCCATTTTCCAGATAGAGAGACAATCCCATCTCCTTCACTGTCCGTCTGGTCAATTCACCCATCTGTTTATGACGCTCATAACGATCCGGATCTGCTTTTACATTCTCCAGAGCTGTACGAAGACCATAAATATCACTGATCGGCATAGTATATGGGAACCACTGCTTCTCATAGTAGCCGTCAAATGCCAGGATATTTGCATAGAAAGACGCAACCGGTGTTTTTCTGGAACGCATTGCCTTATAAGCATCATCACTGATGGTAACAAAACTTAATCCTGGAGGTGCGGAAACTGCCTTCTGGGAACCGCCGCAGACAATATCAATCTGCGCCCTGTCCACATCAAGTTCATCCGCAAACATGCCTGTCACGGAATCAACCACAGTTAAAATGCCATATTCCTTCAGGATCGGACACAATGCTTCCACCGGATTTAACAAACCGCTCGGCGTATCGCTGTGCACAAGCGTTGCATACTTAAACGCATGATCCTTTTCCAGATAATCCCGAAGCACTTCCGGCGCAAGCGGATTATGATAATCAAGCGACCATGTCACAGGATCTCCCTGATACATTGAAACAAAATCTGCAAAGCCTTTTCCGAAAATACCGTTGTCAATGACAAGCACACGATCCCCCGGCTCGGTCAGGGAAGCACAGGCTGCCTCCAGTCCAAGGATTCCCTCGCCGCCAAGGATAAAGCATGCGTTCTTTGTATGGATCAGTTTGCCAAACAAATGACAGGTATCTCTATAAAAATCATAAAATGCCGGATCCAGATCGGGATTGGTCGTACGAAGACTTCTTGCACGGTACACATTATCGGCGACCTGTGTCGGTCCCGGCGTCATGATCTTAATGTCTGTATTATTCAATACGTCCATTTATTCCATCTCCTCTCAAACTCTTCCTTACCGGTATTAGTTATGAAGCACTTTCTGAAGTACCAGGATAACAGGTACTGCGATCACACCTGCAACAAAGATCTGAACAAGATTGCCGGGAATAGAAGTAACCGGTGCTACAAGGCTTCCGTAAAGGAAAATCTCTGCAATATAATATCCGACTACCTTGATAAGTGCCGCTACAAATACAGCCAGAACAAGGCGTCCCTTTCCTGCCTTCTTGCCGGCAACGACTGCAAATGCAAATCCGATGAGCCCGCAGATTACAAAGGTAAACGGTGCCCAGGATACCCATCCGGATGTCAGATCAAATAACCCCATACCAAATGCTCCTGCAAGCGCTCCCGTTCTCTTTCCGTAAAGTGCTGCCGCAACAAAAAGCGGAATATTGCCAAGATGGATCAGACCACCATTGGCCGCCAGAAACGGAATACGCACATTGATAAATGCGGTTGCCACATATGTCAGCGCAATAAATAATGCTGCCATTGTGATCTCCATTGTCTTGCTGTGGGAAAATCCAGCCTGTACTGCTTCTGCACCTGATAAGGTTTCTGTGTTCTTAGTCATAGTAATTGTCCTTCTTTCGTGATGTATTATTTGCCGGTTCTCGTTGAGACCTGCAACTTGTATTATCATAAAAAAAAACTGACAGTATGAAAACTGCCAGTTTTTATATTTTTTATGGTGCCAGATCAATCTAGAATAAACCGGTGATCACACCATCCTCATTCACATTGATGCCCTCTGCCGCCGGATGCTTTGGGAGACCGGGCATTGTCATAACGGTTCCGGTGATCGCAACCACAAAACCTGCACCCGCAGATACATAAACCTCACGGATGTTGATCGGGAAATCCTTTGGACATCCGAGAAGCTTCGGATCATCCGATAAAGAATACTGGTTCTTTGCCATACATACCGGAAGCTCACCATAGCCAAGCTTCTCCAGACGTGCAATCGCCTGTGCTGCAGCGGGTGCATAGCTGACACTTCCTGCTCCGTAGATTTCCTTTGCGATCGTCTCGATCTTGTCTTTGATCGGCAGCTTTATATCGTAAAGAGGTGCAAACTTGCTTTCCTTATTCTCAAGTGTATTTAATACCTTCTCAGCCAGAGCGATTCCTCCCTCACCGCCGTGCTCCCATACCTCGGAGAGCGCAAAATCACAGCCGCGCTCCTCACAGAACTTCTTGACAAAGTCAAGCTCTGCATCCGTATCTGTCACGAAACGGTTCAATGTAACAACACATGGCACGCCGAATTTGGCAACATTCTCAATATGCTTCTCCAGATTGACGATTCCCTTCTTAAGAGCCTCCAGATTCTCGGCACTTAAGTCCTCCTTTGCAACACCGCCGTTATATTTCAGTGCACGTACTGTTGCTACCAGTACAACCGCATCTGGCTTTAAGCCTGCCATACGGCACTTGATATCCATAAACTTCTCTGCACCGAGATCAGCACCAAAGCCTGCCTCCGTAATGCAGTAATCCGCAATCTTTAAGCCGGTCTTCGTTGCGCGGACACTGTTACAGCCGTGCGCAATATTTGCAAAAGGACCTCCGTGTACCAATGCCGGTGTATGCTCAACAGTCTGAATGATATTCGGCTTGATCGCATCCTTTAACAGAGCAGCCATAGAACCGACTGCCTGCAGATCCTTTGCAAAAACAGGCTCTCCATCATAATTGTAAGCAACAATGATGCGTCCCAGTCTTTCCTTCAGATCCTTCATATTATCTGCCAGACAAAGGATTGCCATGATCTCGGAAGCAACAGAAATAATGAAATGATCCTCGCGGACAACACCATCCACCGGTCTTCCAAGACCGACAACGATGTTTCGCAGAACACGATCATTCATATCCATACATCTCTTCCATACGATCTGATTTGTATCAATGCGGAGCGCATTTCCCTGCTTGATATGGTTGTCAAGCATAGCCGCTAACAGATTGTTGGCAGAGGTGATCGCATGAAAATCACCTGTAAAATGGAGATTTAAATCCTCCATCGGTACAACCTGGGCATAACCGCCGCCTGCAGCACCGCCCTTGATACCAAAGCAAGGTCCGAGCGAAGGCTCACGAAGCGCGATAACTGCCTTTTTGCCAAGCTTTGCAAATGCCTGACCAAGACCTACAGTTGTGGTTGTCTTTCCCTCTCCTGCAGGAGTCGGATTGATCGCCGTCACCAGGATCAGCTTTCCATCCGGCTTATCCTTCACACAATCCCACAGCTCATCCGTAAGCTTTGCCTTGTACTTCCCGTAAAATTCAAGGTCATCTGCCGAAATATCGAGCTGTGCTGCGACGTTCTGAATCGGTTCCATCACGGTTTCCTGTGCAATCTCAATATCTGTCTTCATAAAAATCCTCCATTCGTAAGTCATATAACATATGTTAATCATCTTACCATACATGACATGTAAATTACAATAGTTATCCATTCCACACAGATACTTTTCCATCTGTATCCGCATACCACCTACAAATCCAGTTTCTTTATATAATCGGCGACAATATCGTATTCGGTGTGCTGATACAGCATCCGGCAGCCAACCATCTCCTCCACCTCATCAAACAGAAGACCTCCGTCATCCGTTGGCAGAAAATCAATACTGTACATGCCTTTTTCATACTCCGGCAGACATTTTATAAAACAGTCAATATATTTTCTCTGCAAATCAGTAAGTCCCATTTTTCGGACACTTCCTCCCAGCGAGAAATTCGACCGGAAATCATCCTTTCCCTCCCGGAGCATCGCACAGTAAATCTCTCCAAATAGAACATACACACGCATATCGCTGCTGTGGCATTCGATCTTTTCCTGCAGGATAACCTCCCTGCCGGCAAGAACCTGCTTCCATTGCCTGCAGTTCTCCATAAGAAACACTTCACTGCCTCCATGCCCGGAAACCGACTTGATCACCTCATAGCCCTCCGTCAAAGATCGCTCCACTGCTTCGTCGCTGCAAAGCTTCGATGCATCCGGTACAAACTTGGTGGTGGGACACCATTTATGCTGCCGCACCGTTTCCGGAAGCTTCTCCTCAAAATACCGTATCATTTGATATTTATGATTAGCAAGTGCAACCAGACGGCTGTCATGATGAACCGGAACCCCTCTTTCTTCATACCAGCGGCTAACCTCAGGATCTCTCGTCCGGTTCAGAACCAGGTCCGGAAGCTTCTCTTCGGATGCCTTTTGATACTCGGTAACAGGCACATACGAAAAATCAATTTTTTCTCTCTTTCCTGCCTGTCGAAACAATTCAATAAAGCCTTTGTTTTTCTCAGCTTCGTCTTTTTGATAGATCAAATATGCCCTTTTCATTTGTATGAATTCCTCTCACAACAGCCTATTATTTCAGTTTGTTTCGGATATATTCCATAATCTTTTCCGCCACATTGACGCCGGTGCAGGTGTGGATATTTTTGAAATGCGCATTGGAATTGACCTCACACACAATATCTGCCACACCACCGGTCTCTTCAAACAAAAGATCCACACCGCAGAAATCAAGCCCCAGAATCTGTGCCGTCTGCACCGCCAGCTGACATTCCGCATCCGACGGCTCATATACCTTCATGCTGCCACCGTTTGTAATATTGGCACGGAAATCTCCGTTCTCCGAATATCGCTCCATCGCCGCAACCACCTGATCTCCGACAACTTGCAGTCTCACATCGCGGCCGCTGCTTGCCTCGTGGAATTTCTGATAAAGAAACGGTACGCCGCCAAGTTTTATTGTAAGCTCCTCCAGCTCTTTTCTGTCATGTGCCAGATATACCTGCATGCCAAAGGAACCAAAGCACTCCTTGACCACCATCGGATATCCAAGACGTTTTTCTACTGTGTCCAAAAAATCGGACTTTGTATATCCGATATTAGCATAGGTCATCGGTGACACGATGGTTGGCAGAAGCTTCACTTTTTCCTCCGTATGACTCTGGTTCCATGCGGCAAGCCTCAGATATGTTTCACATTTGTCGTCACACGCCGCAATCGCATCAATTTTATTAAAGACCGGAATGCCCTGTCTGTCCGCAAAATCGGACAGCTGTTTCCCATAGGAAATATCCTTATCCCAATAGATTACAAAGTCATATTCGTTCAGCCACTCCATCGGCTCTCCAATACAGCAGAGATGCTCATCATTCTCTGTCATATGAAGTGACATGCCACACCGTACTGCCGCTTCTCTGAGCCATTCATAATGTTCTACAAACTTTCCGGTTCTTAAGAAAGCATTCGTAACCAGCAAGCCTTTGCATCCACTATTCTCTACATTCATTCTATCACTTCGCTTTCCTGCTCATCCACAAAATCATGTGCCAGCGCATATGGATCCTCCGATCCACTCTCCGCTTCACTGCCTCCCAGATAGGCATCAAACTGCTCCATAGTCATCATCACCTGACGTGGTTTTGTTCCAACCGCCGGTCCGACAACCCCTGCCTTATTTAACTGGTCAATGATCCTTCCGGCGCGGTTAAAGCCAATGGAGAACTTGCGCTGCAGCTGACCTGCGGCCGCTCTGCCGGAATCGATCACGAAGCGTCCCGCCTCCTCGAAATATTCGTCAACATCCGATTTCTTTTCCTCGGAGGAGCTGTCTGTTCCTGCCGGCATGTCCACAATTTCGGTCACCTTGTCATTGTAAACCGGCGTCTCATTGTGGTCACAAAGGAATGAAACAACATCGGATACTTCCTTATCTGACACAAAGGCACCCTGCAGACGAACCGGCTCGGAATAGCCGGACGGGAAGAATAACATATCACCCTTTCCCAACAGCTTCTCTGCACCACCCTTGTCCAGAATGGTTCTGGAATCAATGGCAGAGGATACCGAAAATGCAATTCGAGACGGAATATTCGCCTTGATGACACCGGTAATGACATTAACCGACGGACGCTGCGTTGCAAGGATCAGATGGATTCCTGCCGCTCTTGCAAGCTGTGCCAGACGGCATACCGCATCCTCTACCTCTTTGGAAGCAACCATCATCAGATCGGCAAACTCATCCACGATGATCACAAGCAGAGGCATATGCGTATAGCCTGCCGCCTCCGCATCTTCCACACTCTTGATCTTCTCGTTGTAGCCGGCGATATTACGCACACCAAGCTCTTTAAACTTATTGTAACGATCCATCATCTCGCGCACCGCCCAGTTTAAGGACGCCGCCGCTTCCTTCGGATCGGTCACGACCGGACAGAACAGATGTGGAATCCCGTTGTAACAACTTAATTCAACGACCTTCGGATCGATCATGATCAGTTTAACCTCATTCGGATCCGCCTTATACAAAATACTCATGATCAGCGTATTGATGCAGACGGATTTACCGGAACCTGTCGCACCGGCGATCAACAGATGCGGCATCTTTGCAATATCCGTCACAATAACCTTGCCGCCGATATCCTTACCAACCGCAAACGCCACCGGACTCTTTGCCTTTTCAAAGGCTTCTCCCTCCAGAAGCTCCCTGAAATGTACTGCGCTCGGTGTATCGTTTGGCACCTCGATGCCAACCGCAGACTTTCCCGGGATCGGTGCCTCAATACGGATGCTCGGTGCTGCAAGGCTCAGCTTGAGATCATCGGCAAGATTCGTGATCTTGTTGACACGAACGCCCTGTGCCGGCAGCACCTCAAAACGCGTCACCGTAGGTCCACAGGTCACAGCCCCCATCTCCACATCAACATTAAAGCTCTGCAGCGTGTCCTTGAGCCGCATCGCTGTCTCGCGCAGGTCATTATCACTGACGCCGTTTTGCGCTTTCGGTGGCAGACTCAGCAGATCGATCGGCGGAAACTGATATGGAATCTTCTTATTATCCACCTTGCTGTCATTTAATGCATTAAATGTATCCGAACCGGAAACATAATCGTCCCCGCCAATCCGTCCATGTGCTGCCTGCTTCTTCGGTGCAGACTTCTTTCTCGGAACCGTTCCCGGCACATGGGAAGCTGCAGCTTCCTCCGGCATCCCGGCAGCCGGTTCTAAATCACTGTGGTTTGTCGCTGCATTTGCGGCAGCGTTGGCAACAGCGGTGCCTGCTGTGCCGGTTATTCCGGCATTTCCTGCTGTTCCGGTCACACTTTCCGCATAATCTGCTCTTCCGGATAAGGATGCTGTTTCTTTTCCGATTGAGGCACCTCTTCCCGTTTCCACTGTCGTTTCACCGGAAACTGTCTCCGTCTCAGAATTACCACGGAATTTATGGTTCATTTCCTCCCGATAGATTGGAATATCCATCGGCTTTTGTTCGGACTTAATCTGTTCCTTCGCAGGCATCTCTGCCGCTGTCGGTTCGTTTGCAGACAGCCCCTCACGCGTCATGCTTTCGTCCGTCTGCTTATCCCTTTCGGAAGCATTTCCGAAATGCTGATGCTCCTCAACCGGCTCACCGGCAATCTCCTGCATTCCCACAGGAACACTAAGGTCAGCCTCGTCCTTACGGTTCTCCGGCTTTGCTGCCTCCCATGCCTTTTCGGCAGCGTCCTGCTCTTTTTTCTTTTGTTTTTCCAGCTTTTTGAGCGCTTCCTTTTGCTTTTTCGCAGCAAGACGTTCTTCCTTCTCCTTTGCCTCCATCTCATCCAGCCGCTCTCCCGCCGCTTTCAGATCTACTGCCTGCAGAGAAGCCTCGTTTCTCGCAGTAGCTGCCGGCTCCTGTCTGCGTTTTGGGATCACACGGTAAGACGGTTCTCTGTAATCCGTCTCCTCCTGCACAAATCTGCCGTACTCCTCTTCCATCTGTTCCTTGTAGGCATTGCGCTTGCGAAGGGATGCCATCATTTCAAGCCCATGGAAAATATATACACTCAAAAGGATCAGTCCAAACAGTACCGCTCCGGCGCCGCCCTTGCCGATCAAGGCAGAAAGACCATCCGCGATTCCTCTTCCTATAATACCACCACTGCCTTTTCCGTACTTTGCCACATCCTCCAATGACATATAAAGGCACTGAAAATAATCATGATGCAATACATGATTGCTGGTAAAGTATTCTGTTAGAATCTCCGGTCGGAGGATCAGCTCCGTCAATGCACCGAGCAGTATCAAAAATGCTCCGGCACTGATGAGCTTACGCGGTACCCGGCGGTCTCCCGGATTGACCACGGTAAACACATAGCCGATCACCACAAGCGCCGGCATCAGCCACGAGATCCATCCGAAAAAACCAAAATGCAGACCTGTCAAAATGATTCCGATCTTTCCGCATAAGCCGAAAAAGCTCAGATAGAAAAATACGCTGATAATGGAGATAACCAGAATGGTAATTCCCGTCTCAAACGCGAGCTGATCCTTGTATGTGTTGATCTCCTCAGCTGTTCTTTTATATTTGCCCGATGATTTCCTTGCTGCAGGCCGCTTATTTCCGGAGGTCTTTTTCCCGGTTGATGTACGTTTTCCGGAACCTGCGCTTTTACGCGTTCCCGTACTCCCCCGTCCGGAAGCAGACCGGGACGAAGCCCCTGAATTTCTTACGGTTGATTTCTTTGCTGCCGCCATATGTTTCCTCATTCCTCATTTCTTACATAATACCGGGATTGATGTCCCGGCAGATTGTCCTCCCAATAATGCGATCCGAATATCCCAAAAAACAGATTATCCTTATCCTCTCAACAGTGCGATCACGGATGCCACACTGACTACGGCACAGTAGATCGCAAAATATTTAAAACGTCTTCCACGGATCAGTCCCATCATGAAGCGGATCGCCAGATAACCGGAGACTGCCGCCACGACCATCGCAATAATGCAGTAGATAATATCCGTCTGTGTTAACGTCAACGTCGCCAGATCCTTGACCTCCAGAACTACAGCACCAAGCACAGCCGGTATCGACATAATAAACGAATATTTTACTGCGAACTTCTTGTCAAAGCCACAGAGCAGACATGCCGTGATCGTCGTTCCGGAGCGGGATACTCCCGGCAGTGTTGCCACGCCCTGGGAAATGCCGATCATTGCCGCCTCCCCATAGGAAATATTCTTCGGCCGCTTGCTGCCCGGCTCCACCATGTCCGCAATCACCAGAAATACAGCCGTCACCATCAGACAGCATGCCGGGATCAGTGCAATCTGATTGGCCTGCTCAACATAATCCTTAAAGATCACACCGATCAGACCGGTCGGGATTGTTGAAACGATCAGCAGCATCACATATTTACGGTACGAGCTTCTGACTATCTTATGATACGGACGTTTCTTTCCGGTTAAATTTTCAAAAAATCGTCCCACATTTGAAAAACTGTCTCCCAGTATATGAAATCCTTCCCGGATCAAATGGCTGATATCGCCCCAGAATGCGACGAAGATCGCCAGTAATGTTCCAAAATGAAGCATCACATCAAAAAACAAGCCTCCACTTTCCAGATCCACATGAAGAAGCTGCTTGATCAAAACAAGATGACCGGAGCTGCTCACCGGCAGAAATTCCGTCAATCCCTGAACAAGTCCCAGTAAAATCGCCTTCCATAAAGACATTTTTCTCCTCCTTTGTACATTGCCAAGCTATTTTCCTCCGGTACCGGCGGATTCTTATCCCATCAGAGAAGGATCTGCCAGTACACCAGCTTATTATTATACCGTTTTTTCAATGGAATTGCAAACGCCACGATTAGCATCGGGAATTCCAGAATCGTCGTCAATCGACAGGGCTGTGCGATGAAAGCAAGATGACTTTCCTGTAAATTATAACATATTGCATCCTTTTTTGACATTTCACAACCTAAAAAAGCCATACGATGATAAGATAAACATGGCTTAATAACGTAAGTAATAAAGGAAGCCACAAGAAAACGAAAAGGAGAATTACAATGAAGAAGAAACTTATCGCGTGGCTGTGCGCCACATCGCTGCTCGTCTGCGGGACAGCAGCCCCATCTGCCGCTCATGCAGCAAAAAAGCCGGTCTCTCTTCTATCGAACAGAGTACATACTCTTATTGCTCCGATCTCACTTCCATCAACATTCCTGATAATGTGACTTCTATTGATTATGGCGCATTCAAGGATTGTTCCAACCTAACCTCTATTAAAATTCCGGACAATATTATTATGATTGGCATCGGGGATGACGAAAACTGCGGCTATTCAGCATTCTATGGCATCCCTCAGATCATTTACGATGGCTCCAATTGCACGAATTATTCCGAATGGGGAGCTGATAAAGTTATCCGAAGTGATGGCACTATTTTATATTCCCGCAACAAAGGTAACAATGACGACGAATAATTCCGACTTATTACCATCTCACACGAAACATATTTTCTAAATCATCGAAACCTACAAAATACAATTATATCAAATTACCGCCGGATGCTCTGCAGAAATGCAGAACATCCGGCGGTTCTATTCTTAAAATGTTACAACTCCATCCATCTTACGCCTGCGCGAACAACTCCTGTTCGACAGCTTCCAGCTCAGTTTCAGAATAATCCATAGAAAGAATCACATCATTTTTACACTGTTCCCGCTTCTTCAATCAACTCCTCCAGCTTCTTGAGTGCATCATGCATCCCGCCCACCTGTTGGAATAGTCCGCACTCTACCGCCTGCTTTCCCACAAGGATCGTCCCCAGATCCCTTGTAAGGATTCCCGGCTTTACCATCATACTCTCGAGCCTGTTCTGATCCATACCGGAATGGTCTGCAATAAAGCCCGTAATCCGATCTTGAATCAGTTGAAAATATTCATACGTCTGTGGTGCCCCAAGAACCTGACCGCTCATGCGTACCGGATGGATAATGACCGTTGCAGATGGTGCGATCACCGTATAATCTGCAGCGACAGAAAGCGGCACGCCAATAGAATGACTGTCTCCCATAACAAGTGCCACAGATGGTTTCGACAGGGACGCAATCATTTCTGACAGGGCAAGTCCACAGGATACATCTCCACCGATGGTATTGATCACAAACAAAACACCATCCACCTGCTTCGTACAGTCCAGCGAAGCTAACATCGGGAGCATGTGTTCATATTTCGTTGTCTTTGTTGTATTCGAAGAACTCTCATGCCCTTCAATCTCTCCGATAATGGATATCATCTGTATCTTATGTCCCTTTTCATCCTGCAGCATCATATTGCCATATTCCTTGATATTTTCTTCCATTGCTTCCTCCCTTGCGTCTCTATATAAAAAATACAGAAAATGATATTTCATTATCATTTTCTGTATTTTCAGGGTTATTTATTCAAAAATAAAATGTGAAGCCCCCATAATTGAAGTCTTCACATTCTATTTGAAATTATTCTATATATTTATTTAACATCCTTAATGCTGAAGCTCATTCTGCCCATCTTGTCCTTGCCAAGGCATACTACCTTAACATGGTCGCCGAGTGTCAGAACATCCTCAACATGGTTGATTCTCTCTTTGGCGATCTTGGAAATGTGTACCATTCCCTCCTTGCCGGGAGCAAACTCAACGAATGCACCAAATTCCTTGATGCTGACAACCTCGCCCTCGAGGATCTGTCCCTGATGGAAGTCTGTTGTAATGATCTCGATCAGGCGCTTTGCCTCATTCATCATTGCCTCATCCTCACCACAGATAGAAACCTGACCTTCATCGTTGATATCGATCTTAACGCCTGTTCTCTCGATCAGTGCATTGATCGTCTTGCCACGCTGTCCGACAACATCACCGATCTTGGTTGGATCGATCATGATCTGAATGATCTTCGGAGCAAACTCTCCAACCTTCTCACGAGGCTCGCTGATTGCAGGCTTCATACAGGTATCCATAATGAACATTCTTGCCTCACGGCATCTTGCGATCGCACCCTCAACGATCGGGCGGGTCAGTCCGTGGATCTTGATATCCATCTGGATTGCTGTGATACCATCCTCTGTACCGGTTACCTTAAAGTCCATATCACCAAAGAAGTCCTCAAGACCCTGGATATCGGTCAGAAGTACGAAATCATCATCGGTATCTCCTGTTACGAGACCGCAGGAAATACCTGCAACCATCTTCTTGATCGGCACACCGGCAGCCATAAGAGACATGCAGGATGCACAGGTAGATGCCATGGATGTAGAACCGTTGGACTCGAAGGTCTCGGATACGGAACGGATTGCATATGGGAACTCTTCCTCGCTTGGAAGTACCGGAAGAAGTGCCTTCTCAGCCAGCGCACCATGACCGATCTCGCGACGTCCCGGTCCACGGCTTGGCTTTGTCTCACCAACAGAGTATGAAGGGAAATTATAATGATGCATATATCTCTTCTCTGTCTTGTTGGCATCCAGTCCGTCGATTCTCTGCTTCTCAGAAAGAGGAGCGAGTGTTGTAATATTGCAGATCTGTGTCTGTCCACGGGTGAACATTGCAGAACCATGTACTCTTGGAATCAGATCAACCTCTGCTGCAAGCGGTCTGATCTGTGTGATCTCACGACCATCCGGACGCTTATGATCCTTTAAGATCATCTTACGAACTGTCTTCTTCTGGTACTGATATACTGCCTCATCCAGAATCTCCAGCCAGTCTTCCTTGTCCGCAAATGCCTCAGCAAGCTTCTCTGTTACCTGACGGACATTCTCTTCTCTTGTCTGCTTATCATCAGAGAATACGGCCTCCTCCATCTCAGCAGGAGGGACGATCTTCTTGATCTCCTCAAACATCTCCTCCGGGATCGCACAACTTGTATACTCATGCTTTGGCTTACCGATTTCCTCTACCATCTGATTGATCAGCGCAATGATCGTCTGGTTGACGTCATGACACTTGTAGATCGCTTCGATCATCTTGTCCTCAGGAATCTCATTGGCTCCTGCCTCGATCATGATAACCTTCTCAGCAGTAGATGCAACGGTCAGACGAAGATCTCCGTTGTCCCATACCTCCTGGCTTGGGTTTACGATAAACTCACCGTCTACCATACCCATCTGGGTTGTTGCACATGGACCGTAAAATGGAATATCTGAAATACTGGTTGCTACGGCAGAGCCGATCATTGCAACGAGCTCCGGACGACACTCCGGATCTACAGAAAGCACCAGATTGTTCAGAGAACAATCATTTCTATAATCCTTTGGGAATAAAGGACGCATCGGACGGTCAATAACACGGGCGGTAAGCACTGCATTCTCAGACGCCTTACCCTCACGCTTATTGAAACCTCCCGGAATCTTTCCTACTGAATACATCTTCTCTTCAAATTCAACTGACAGAGGGAAAAAGTCGATTCCCTCACGTGGCTTCTCTGATGCGGTTGCGGTACACAGAACAGTTGTGTCTCCATAATGCATCAAAGCTGCACCATTTGCCTGCTTTGCAACTCGTCCGATATCAATCGACAGAGTTCTTCCGGCAAGCTCCATGGAATATGTTTTGTATGCCATCGATAATCTCCTTTCCTATGCCCGGCGGGCTTTGCAAAACAAGGCACCCTTGCAGGTGCCTCATCCCTTATTGTATCATGATTATTTTCTAAGACCAAGCTTCTCAATCAGTACACGATATGCATCAAGATCTTTCTTCTTGAGGTACTCAAGAAGGTTACGTCTCTGACCGATCATTTTCAGCATACCACGTCTTGAGTGGTGATCCTTTTTGTTCTCCTTCAGATGCTCAGTGAGCTCACGGATACGGAATGTAAGAATTGCTACCTGTACCTCTGGAGATCCTGTATCCTCTGGTGTACGTCCATACTCTTTTACGATTTCTGCTTTCTGCTCTTTGCTAATCATTGTTCTTCCTCCTAAAATTTAATATATGCCTGTCACTAAGATCCGGTTGGAGTATCCGAAATCTGAGCGACGGTAATCACAACTTATTAAGAATAACACATTGTAATGCGTTTGTAAACCGCTTCGGTTAAATTTCTGCTAATTTTCTGTTATGCTCCAACGCTTCCCGCTTAAATATCAAGCTCAAGCTGGATCTCTTCCTCTGCCTCAATCTTGAAGTCCTCTACCTTTTCCGGATTTACCACCGGCAGATCCTCCAGCGATTCAATGCCGAAGTTACGCAAAAACTCCTCCGTCGTAGCGAAAAGGATCGGGCGACCCGGTGCATCAAGACGCCCAACCTCACAGATCAGCTTGTACTCGACAAGCTTGTTGATCACATGATCACTCTTGACACCACGTATGTGCTCCACCTCCAGCTTTGTGATCGGCTGCTTGTAGGCAATGATCGACAATGTCTCAAGAAGAACATCGGTCAGCACATGCTTCTTCGGCACATGAGCGATCCGAACCAGATATTCATACATGGATGCCTTCGTACACATCTGAAATGCACCATCAAGCTCTATGATCTGTATTCCTCTGTCATCGCCGGCATACCGGTCCATCATGTTGCGGATCACATGACGGCAGGTATCCTCATCCTGCTCTGTGGCTGCAGCGATCCGTTCCAGTTCCACTGCTTCTCCCATGGTAAAAAGAATCGCCTCGATCACCGCTTCCAGATCTGATATTTTCATTTCCTTATCCATACTACTTCTTACATTCCTTTCTCAGCACAAAAAACGAACTCTCTGCGAAACATCTGCCGGGTGAATATATTTATTTCACGCAATATCCTTCCGGATCTTATACGCCACTGGACGGCACAACCTCTACGTCCTTCACACCCGGTACATATGTAATCTGAATATCATCAAAGGTGTTTTCCTGTTCGATCTTAAGCTTACCAACCTTCATCAGCTCCAGGATTCCCAGAAATGTCACGATCAGCATCAGCTTGCTGTGCTGCTCCTCCAGCATTCCGCGGAATGTAAAGCTTCCGTGAAGCATCGCATATTCCTCGATATGCAGCATCCGGTCGGTCAGACTTATCTTCTCCTTCTCGATGTTACCAAACTTGCTTCGGATCGGATCGATCTTGTCGACCTGTTTCTTCATGATATCCCGGAAAATGCTCTGCAGTCTGGAAAGCGTCACATCAGAAAGAAGTTCTCCCACATCGACCTCCTCCTGATACTCGGCAATCTCCTTCGGGATGGACGGATCCTTAAAAATCATTCTCGAGGCATCCAGCTGACGATCCTTCAGCTCATAGGATGCATATTTGTACATCTTATACTGAAGCAAACGTTCAACCAGCTCTGCTCTCGGATCTTCCTCCTCGCCCTCCTCGGTCGGAGGTGCCGGAAGAAGCATTTTGGACTTAATCTTAAGCAGTGTCGCTGCCATGACCAGAAAGTCACTCATCACATCCATATCCTTTGTCTCCATCCGCGACACATAATCCATGTACTGCTCCGTGATCTCAACAATCGGTATATCAAAGATATCAATCTTATTTTTCTCGATCAGATGAAGCAGAAGATCCAACGGACCATCAAATGCTTCCAGCTTAACAGATAAACTCATACCAGCAATCATACCTTTCCAAAATCACAATAATAAAAGAATCAGCCTCGATGCACCATAGTGGATCAGATCAAACAAAAGCACCAGCACAAAGATCAGCTTGACAGTTCCATCCACCTTCAGCATCCCAAGATATCCCGTCGGTGATGTCCCGGCAATCAGAAGTCCCATGTCAAACGTTGACACCGGAAACAGATTTGCCACAAACATCCCAAAGCTGAGCATCGCAAGGTACTGTACGAAAATTGGGGCAATACTCTGCCACCAATGATGTATTACCAGATGATCCAGTCCCTTCACGCCTCCGTAACCGAACCGTAGAACAAGTATGCTGCCCGCAAATACCATGAGCAAACTGACAAGTCCCGCCACCCCCAGACGTCTGTTTGTTATCGGATCCCTGACCCGGTAGAAATACGGCTTGGAAATTGGCACACAGCTGGTAAGGGAAAGAATCAGACCGATCGGATCAATATACCGCCACACCTTCCACGGAGTTGTCCGAAAACAGTGTACAGACCGCTGACAGCACGCATATACAATCAATCGGATTACTTCGTGCCAGATCATCAGCAGCATCGCAGCCACCAGACAGCTCCCTGTTTCTATAAGGATTTCTTTCACCCTGTCACCTCAAATAATCAAACTGAAGACCATACATACGAACGGTATCGCCTTCTTCGATGCCAAGCTTCTCCAGTTCGTCCACAATACCGCTTGTGCGCAGGAACTTCTGGAAAAATTCAAAGCCCTTCTCGGAATCAAGGTTCGTGTAACCAAGCATACGCTCGATCCTTGGTCCCTCGACCACATACATGCCTTCCTTCTCGTCGTACTCAACCGTATACGGCTCGTCCTTGAAGGTTTCCTGCTCCAGATCGTATTCCTGTTCAAAGACAACCGGCTCCTGATCAAGCTGATCCAGTTCCTTGCGGACATAATATAAAAGTTCCTTAACGCCCTTGCCGCTTACGGCAGAGATTGGAAATACCGGGATTCCCTTCGGTTCAAACTCTTCCTTAAGAAGTGTGATCACCGTATCCTCCTCCGTGCCATAAAAGACATCCGTCTTATTCGCTGCGATGACCTGCGGTCTCTTGATAAGCTCCGGACTGTAGTTTTCCAGCTCTTTATTGATGACAAGAATATCATTGAGCGGATCGCGTCCCTCTGTGGAAGCTGCATCCACCATATGAATAAAAAGCTTGGTACGCTCGATATGGCGCAAAAACTCATGACCAAGTCCAATGCCCTCTGATGCGCCCTCGATCAATCCCGGAATATCGGCGATCACAAAGCCGTCTGCCCCGTCCAGATCGACAACACCAAGAATCGGGCTCAGTGTTGTGAAATGATAATTGGCAATCTTTGGCTTTGCATTGCTGACTCTGGATAAGAAAGTAGACTTTCCAACATTTGGAAAACCGATCAATCCCACATCTGCGATCGTCTTTAACTCCAGAATAACCTCAAGCTCTCTACCCGGCTTACCCGGCTGTGCATACTTCGGCACCTGCATCGTCGGCGTTGCATAATTCATGTTGCCCTTACCGCCACGACCGCCCTTTAACACAACTTCTCTCTTGTGTTCATGGGACATGTCAATAATGACCTTTCCTGTCTCTGCCTCGCGTACCACAGTTCCCTCCGGCACATGAACAACCATATCCTCGCCATCGGCTCCATGACAACGGCGCTTGCCGCCCGGCTCACCATCGCCCGCAAAATATTTACGGATATGACGAAAGTCATTCAGTGTATTTACGCGGGGATCCACTTCAAATATCAGATCACCACCACGGCCGCCGTCTCCGCCATCCGGACCACCTGCAGCTACATACAGTTCTCTTCGGAAACTCACATGACCGTCTCCGCCTTTTCCGGATCGTATCGTTATCTTCGCACTATCAGCAAACATCATATCCTCCTTTTGTTCAAACTGCTTCCGCTTAGTCGAAAGCCCAATGGAAGCTTCCTACACATACAATAAAGAAATAGGGGCTGCCAGTGGCAACCCCTTATCGGTAACCGGATCCCCGGTCAAAAAGTCTTATTTAGCTTCTACCGGATATACGGAAGCCTGCTTTTTGTCTCTACCTTTTCTCTCGAAACGAACAACACCATCAACAAGTGCAAACAGAGTGTCATCTCCACCGCGTCCAACATTTACACCCGGATGAATCTTTGTACCACGCTGTCTGTATAAAATGTTACCAGCAAGTACGAACTGTCCATCGGCTCTCTTTGCTCCTAATCTCTTAGACTCGGAATCTCTACCGTTCTTTGTAGAACCCATTCCCTTTTTATGAGCAAATAACTGAAGGTTCATCTTTAACATGGTTCTATCCCTCCTGTTTTTTAATTCGAAGTTTAATGTGTTTCTTACCATACTCATCCTGAATGCCATTAAGCCCCAGAACAAGTGATTTCAGTAACAGCTCTGACGATGAACCGACCGGCATGTCCTTTATTTTGAAAAGAACGGTTCCGGTCTCAGGATCTACAGAACTTTCAAATGAATCTTCGGTATACTGCTCGATCGAATTGATCGTGTTGATCACCAGCGCTGACACGGCAGCGCAGACAATGTCCTGACCATATTCTGCATACTCCGCATGACCATTCATCCGAAATCCTGTATACTTCCCGGAGGAAGTCTGAAAAATCTCAACATCTATCATACTGTCACCCTTCTGTGAACTTCACAGAATCCCTGCCATCAGACCGGATTAAGCGTTGATCTTGTCGATCTTAACCTGTGTGTAAGCCTGTCTGTGACCGTTTTTCTTATGATATCCGGTTTTTCTCTTATATCTGTAAACGATAACTTTCTTTGCTCTGCCTTCCTTAACAACTGTTGCAGAAACACTTGCATTTGCTACATCAGCACCTGCCTTCATAGCTCCGTCGTTTACAGCCAAAACGCTATCAAATGTAACTGCCTCGCCAGCTTCTGCTGCAAGCTTCTCTACGTTAATGATATCACCCTCGGCTACTTTGTACTGCTTTCCACCTGTTGCAATAATTGCGTACATCTTTGCACCTCCTTATCATTACTCGCCAACTTTGGTATCCGGAAGCATTTCCGACATTTCACAAAACCTCGTTGAGCGGCACACTTGATTATCTTATCATTACACTTCTATTCTGTCAACTATTTTTTATTATTTTTCCATTGGTGCAAATTGTAATATGTATTTGTAACGAAAAATGATGTACTAATCCATCCGGCAAGGTATGGAAGAATGGGGGCAAATATGTATTCAATCTATGAAGTGAGAAATGGTGTCAGGACACCATGGGCGGCTTGTGATATTCTGGCAAATGCAATGCAGATCTGCAACGCATTAAGTGAAAAGCGTGAATGCCATATGATCGTGGTCAATGAAAATGATACGCTGGTTATGTACGATATCGGATCACAATATGATCCTGACGGAAAGCTGGTGGTCATATGAATAAAGCGGATTGTAAAAAGGTTTTTGTTGAAAAATATAAGATCTATCAAACCAAAAAAGGAAATGATTATGAAAACGCTGTAAATTTTGGTGTGTATCTTGGAATGCGGGATATGATGATTCGGTCAGGGCTTTTTACATTGGAGGAGATTGACGAGATAGAAAAGTCAGCAAAATAAAATATCATGGTGACAACCCCCAGTAAATCACACTGGATGGGATCACATACAACTTAATAACGCCCCCGCATGGCGACGGGGGTTGAAAGAAAAGCTAGGAGGTAGCTATTATGAATATCGAAACAAGATTTAATGCTTTATGCGTAGGAAAGAATGAAAGTATGACAAGTGACGGAAAGACAACATTTTATACCCTTGCACTTGTCCAGAATGGACAGGCTGGCAATATTGCTTGTAGTCCGGACGTGTATAATGCGGTACTGGCATCCGGTCAGCCAATCGAATCATACGACTTCACGGGAATCTACCGTGATGGTCAGTACAAAGGGTTCAGAATAACCCACGCCGGCGAAGCTGGTTCACTCATTAGCGGCAAACCCCAAAGTACATCACCTGCCGGTAACCCAAAAGGCAGTAAATAAACCGCTAATGTTTGGATAGATCCAAAGGGTTCAACCGCTGTCAACTGTAATCGTGATTTCCTATTATAGTTGACGGCGTCAGGAATCCTTATAATAGGCAGGCGTGTGAATGGGCATACTGCTCCATTCACGCCTTATCTATAAAGGGGGATATTATGAAAGTAGTAACAGGCTCGGCGATCTATTTAGCCGACTACGCAGATTATAACGTATTCTTTTATCATCAAAGTGTATCGTGCTTTCTTGGTATTCTGATCGGAGTAGTCTTAGGCTGTTTTTTCTGGGGGGTAGTGTATGATCGAATCAGTTAGTTATTTAGATGCTTGCAAGCCTTTCCTTATGGGAATCGGTGGAGGTTTTATACTTGCCACGATCCCGGCAATGGTAGGTTTTGTAATAAATAAGCTTTACAGAATAATGCAGAAGTAAAGCTGCAGAAAGAAAGGGGGTTATACATATGATGGTTGTATACGGAGCAGATGGCGCAGCTTCAACCGTTGTTACCGCATTAACAGGTGCGCTGACAACAACCGCAAGCCAGTGTCAGGACGCAATTGCCGCAGTACTTCCCGTTGCACTTCCGGTCATGGGTGCGATCGTGGTAGTCGGTATCGGTATCAAGATCTTCAAGAAGGTAACCGGCAGATAGCCGGAAGCCGGAACAGATCAATTTCGCCAAGAACAGAGGGTACGTTATTGGCGTACTCTCTTTTTTGATAGATAGAACAGACAAGGAGGAAAGCCGTGAAAAGGAAAAGAATCAAGCAGGTAATAGCGATCCTGTTGGCGGTGAGCATGATCACGCTTGCAACCGCAAAGCCGTATCGGGAAGCGAAGGCTACCGGATTGGGGGAAGCTGCTGCAGGTGCTGCAGGATTAGCTTCACTATCTCCGCAAGGAAGATTGTTGGTTTTAGGAACAATCGTGGGACTGGGCGTTGCTATAACTGTCGTCCCTTCGCAATTTGAGGATGGAAAAAATGAAGAATTAAAGAAATTTTATGATGAAACCGGGGAGAAAATGAAGGATGATTTTGTTCGGTATTCAACACAGGCTTTGAATAATAATGTATCTGCTGCAGAGCAACAACGAGATAATGCTGCACATGCACGATCCGTTATAGAGGATTGGTTGGAATCTGCTGGGGGTGGCGTAATTGATACCACTAGTGAAGCGTGGCGATGGTTTCAGGACTTTGTAAGTGATATCCGTAATGCCCTGGGTGGTGGATCATCGGGAAACGGTGTGATGGTTGGGAAAGATTTGAGCGGCGTTTACAACGGCGCTGCGCAATTTGCCAACGGAGTCGTATGGGGCATTGAGTTTGCAAAATTCGATGTAACAAAAATAACGGATAATGACTGCTTTCTAGCTGCAAGAATAGACGACCGGGGTGTGCACATAATACTGATGGAAATCCTTGCAAGCGGTGCTGTTAGGGAAATCCCCGACTCAATGGTAGGAAACATAGGTGCGACATACCGTTGGATCTGTGAGGCAGGCTATGACTCCGGATACGTTGACAGTTGGGAAACAGTGCCGCAGGTGGGAGCTCAGGGGTTGTGTAGATTTAATGCAGCCATCGGTACCTCTTTACCGTTGATAAGCGGTAATGTGTTGCCTGCTATTCCCTCCGGAACCACCGACGTTCCCGGTGTATCAAATGTCAACGACTATATAAGCATTGGTTCTGACTTGCCATATACCCGCCCGGAAGGGGCTTGGGATATCTGCGATCCAAATGGAAAACAAGGACAAGTATCTATTGGTGCAGACATACCGGGCAAGCTTGGTTATGATGATTGGTATGACCTTTTAGGCGGTGTAGCCACGGGAGATACCACATGGGAGGATGTGGCTAATGCTTCGGATGTTATCACGATCGGTTCAGATCTTGCGAATGATTACAGTCCATCGAATGCCAAGGACTGGTCGGCATACCACGATGGCACTATTGTTGGTTATGATGTGGATGCCGCCGGAAACGTTACAGTTACATTTGAGGATGGAACAGTTATATCTATACCGCAGGAGTATGTGAGCGGCATGGAATGGGTAAATGAGCAGGATAAGGCGCAGGAATTGGACAAAGATACTGCTTTACCGGTAAGTGGCTCGTTAGCATATCCCCTCCCTGCTATTCAGGATCCTGCTGTACCTGCCGATCCGCAAGATCCCGGGGGCGGCTCGGGAGATATGAAAATTGACGATGATGTAAAAGATTATACGCTGGATTTCCGTAAGCTTTTCCCTTTCTGTATTCCGTTTGATATTTACAAGGCTGTAAAGCTGTTGGATGCTACTCCGACCGCTCCAGTTGTTCATTATAAGTTTTATTATAAGAAAAGCAAAAGCTATACTATTGATATAAATCTTAACAAGTTTAATTCTGTGGCGGCGATCCTGCGCCGGATGGAATGCTTATTGTTTATAATCGGCTTAGCAACAGCGACCAGACGGATCTATTTGAGGGGGTGATACTATGCTGGAGTGGTTTCTGGAGATTATCAAGAAGTTTGGGGCGATTATATTATCCGTTTTGCCAACTTCTCCGTTTGATAAGTATTTAGACAGCTTAGGGAGTTTAGACTATTTAGGCTATCTGAATTGGTTTATCCCGGTTGGTAGCTTCATTAAGATCCTGTTGACCTGGGTAACCGCTGTAGGTGTGTTTTACATTTACAGTATAATCATGCGCTGGGTTAAAATGATCGGTGATTGATTCTCATAATATGGCATGATATACTACTCCTATCAAAGGAGGTAGTATAAATGAGAAAGCTTTTATTAACCATGTGCATCGCTTTACTTATATTATTTGTAATTCTTGTTTCCATTGGAGTTAGTTTAGAAAAAATCGGTATATTATATATTGCGTTGATAATTATTTTTTCTACCATGCTGTTATTTATGCCAAGAAACAAGCATACAAAATGAGGAGGGCAATTGAATGCACAACGATGATCTCCCATGGTGGGCTATCCTGCTGATCATTTTGGCGGCGCTGATCACGGCAAAATATTTATTTCATATAGACGGTATGCCATTTTTGAATAGTTGGACTGGAAAGATTGGAGTGATAAATTGATTTATCTTTATTCCGGTACGCCCGGCTCGGGAAAAAGCCTGCACACAGCCGATAAGCTGTACTGGCGGCTTCGTGCCGGGAAACCTGTGATTGCAAATTTTACATTTCGCTGGCAGGACTGCGGAAAGAATCCGCACTACTTGTACATAAATAATATGGATCTGACACCGGAGCGTCTGATCAATTTCTCCCGGAATTGGTTCAGCTGCCATAAATTCCATGAAGGGGCCATTACTCTTGTGATTGACGAATCACAGATATTATTCAATAGTCGGGACTGGAATGCAGCTGGGCGAGGTGACTGGCTATCTTTCTTTACGCAGCATCGCAAATATGGCTATGATGTTATTCTTGTAGCACAATTTGACAAGATGCTTGATCGCCAGATCCGGGCGCTGATCGAGTACGAATGCGTTCATCGGAAGGTATCCAATTTCGGTATATGGGGCAAAATTTTCTCTCTTTTTGCCGGAGGGAAGCTCTTCGTATGCGTGAAAATATGGTATCCGATGAAAGAAAAAGTCGGAAGTGAATTTTTCCGGGCAAAAAAGAAATATTACCAGCTCTATGACAGCTACGCCGATTTCGGTGCCTGATCGGTGCCGGGCTAATGCTGTCTGTCTGGCGTGCGAGTGCCCGGAGCGGGACAGACAGACAGCATTAGCCCGGCATGAAAGGAGTGCGAAATTGACGATA
>ERZ779843.1769-NODE-1769-length-23141-cov-9.195443_pt1 | contig 23141 bp, 16 predicted proteins | sample MGYA00511560_ERZ779843 | MGnify/ENA primary metagenome ERZ779843 (study PRJEB29588, sample SAMEA2158062) | human gut metagenome | biome: human gut; feature: human-associated habitat; material: faeces | place: Denmark | collected 2008/2010 ... | reverse complement strand
CCCGCAGCATAGCAGCCCCGATGCCGTCCAGCTGCCGCGGCAGCCAGCGGCGCAGTGTGGCCGACCAGCGCTGCCGCAGCCGATACAGCGCAAACCGCGGCGCGCGGCTGGCGTCCAGTGGGTGGTAGCTGCCCAGATACTCCGCCTGCAAATAGACACCCTTGCTTTGGCGGCTCAGGCGGTATTTGTTGTCGGGCAGCTCGGTCAGCGCAAATTTTGCAGTGAACCGCTCCCCCGCACTCTCGCCGGGAAAGGACGCGCACTGAACCTTTACGTTGGCCGCCCTGCCGTCAATTTCAGTCAGCCGCAGCGTACCGCGCAGGCGGCTTTCGCTGTAGGAAGCATCGGCGTCCGTCTCCACCACCGCCGTGCAGGTCACGGTCTGCCCGGCCAGTGCCTTGACGGGCCGCACCCATACAAGGGTAAACACCAGAAACCACGCAAGACCGCACAGCGCACCCAGTACCGGGATGGCGCTGTCTCTGCGGCGTTTTATCCATAATAGCGCCAGGCATACCAAAAATGCCGCCGCGGGCACACAGACCAGCGGCGGCAGAATGGCCGCAGCAAGCTCAGCCCCGGCAAAACCGAGACCAAACCAACCGAGCTTTCGTTTCATTGCTTAGTGCAGGAAGAGCGGCAGCGGCTCCAGGAAGAAGATGTCGGTGCGCTCGGCAGCGTCGCCCTCAGCGAGTGCTGCGCAGCAGCCGACTACCGTGCCGGTGCTCTTGGCGGCCAGCGTTTCCAGTGCATGCAGGGAGCCGCCGGTCGAGATAACGTCATCCACGATCAGGATGCGCTTGCCGTCCATATACTCGATGTCCTTCTTGTCGATGACCAGCGTCTGCTTACCGGCAGTCGTGATGGACTGATCCTCGATGATGACAGGCTCACGCATATACAGCTTCGGACCCTTGCGGGCGGGGATCCAGTATTTGCCGCTCTGGCGCGCCATTTCGTAGGCCAGAGGGATGCCCTTGGCCTCGGCGGTCAGGATCACGTCAAACTCGGGGGCTTTTTTCAGCAGAGCTGCGGCGCATGCCTCGGTCAGCTCCACATCACTGAACATGATGAAAGCGGCAATATCCATGTGGTCATTGACCTTGCAGATGGGCAGTTCACGGGTCAGACCCGCAATGTGCAGTGTATAGGTATCTGCCATGTTAGTTTACCTCTCTTTATTGATTCACAAGTGTTTTGTGCAACGCCCGGCATCAGCCCGGAGGCCATGCAAGGCTGCGCTTGGCCAGCACATGAAAGTGCAGGTGCTTAACGCTCTGGCCGCCGTCCGCGCCGACATTGGTCACAACGCGGTAGCCGCTCTCGTCGACGCCCAGCTTTTTGCACAGCTGCGCAATGACCGCGTAGATATGGCCCAGCAACGCGGCGTCATCCTCGGTCAGGGCTGCGGCAGACGCAATGTGCTGCTTCGGGATGACGAGAAAATGCACGGGGGCCTGCGGGTCGATGTCGTAGAACGCCAGCAGCTTGTCGTCCTCAAACAGCTTGTTCGAGGGGATCTCGCCTGCGGCGATCTTGCAGAACAGACAATCCTCCATCCGGAATCCCTCCTTTGCAGTGGATTTTATGGCAAAGAATTACTGATTCATTTCCGCCTTGACGATCTCAGGCACAGCGTTCAGTGCGTCGTCGATCTTGGACGTGTCGCGGATACCGGCCATAGCGAAGTCGGGCTTGCCGCCGCCGTTGCCGCCTGCGATAGCGGCAATCTTCTTGACGAGGGCACCTGCCTTCAGGCCGCGGGCCATGGCGTTCTTGGAAACGCCGACAGCCATCATCGTCTTATTACCGTCGCTGCCGATAAGCACGGTCACGGCGTTGGGGGCCTTGTCGCGCACCTTATCGACCATGTCGCGCAGGGTATCGGCACCGGTGCCGGTCAGATAGGCGGAGACGATGCGCACGCCGTCGATGTCGGCGGCGTTCTCAAACAGGCCGTCGATCTTGGCGGCAGCCATCTGGGCCTTCAGGATTTCAAGCTGCTTGGCGGTCTCCTTCAGCTCGGCAGCCAGTGCCTCGGCGCGGGCAGGAGCGTCCTTCAGGTTGTTGGCCTTCAGGGCAACAGCGGTCTTGGCCAAAATCTCGGTGCGGTCATCCAGCAGATCCAGCACGCCGAAGGCGGTGGTAGCCTCAATGCGGCGGATACCGGCAGCCACGCTGGACTCGCTCAAAATCTTGAAGCAGCCGATCTGTGCGGTGTTCGTGACATGGGTGCCGCCGCAGAACTCGGTGCTCCAGCCGCCGGCGTCGACAACACGGACGACACTGCCGTACTTCTCACCGAACAGAGCCATAGCGCCCATCTTCTTGGCTTCCTCGATGGGCAGGTTCTTGACGGTGACGGGCAGAGCCTCGTAAATCTTCTCGTTGACGCGGCGCTCGACCTCGGCCAGCTCGGCGGGGCTGACGGCGCTGAAATGCGTAAAGTCGAAGTGGGTGATCTGGTCGTCCTGATAGCTGCCGGCCTGATGGACATGCTCGCCCAAGACCTCGCGCAGGGCCTTCTGCAGCAGGTGGGTGGCGGTGTGGTTGCGGCAGATGGCGGCACGGCGCTTCTCATCGACGGAAGCGGTGACCTCGTCGTCAACGTGGATGGTGCCGTCCAGCAGCTCACAGGTATGGACGAAATAGCCCTTCGGGGTCTTTTTGACCTGGGTGACCTTCAGCTTGGCGTCGCCGCTGACAAGATAACCGTGGTCAGCGACCTGGCCGCCCATCTCTGCATAGAACGGGGTACGGTCCAGCACGACCAGCACGCCGTCCTTGGCCTCGCCCGCCTCGTCGGTGGCGATGGCATCGACGAGCTCCTCCCCGTCGGACAGAGCCAGAACCTTAGCCTTCTCGGACAGGGTCTCGTAGCCGTCAAACTGGGTGGGCTCGGCGGTCAGCTCACCGAACAGGTCAGCGCTCCAACCGGAAATATCCTTGGCCAGGCGCTCGGCACGGGCGCGCTCACGCTGCTTGGTCATCTCGATGTGGAATGCGGCCTCATCGACGGCAAAGCCTGCCTCGGCGGCAATCTCACGGGTCAGGTCGAGCGGGAAGCCGAAGGTATCGTTCAGTTTGAACGCCTCGACACCGGACAGGACCTTCTCATGGGCCTCTTTCAGGCGGCCCATCATGCCGGTCAGGATGTTCAGACCGGCATCGATGGTGCGGCCGAAGCGCAGCTCCTCGGTGCCGATGACCTTCTTGATATAAGACTCATGCTCGCGCAGCTCGGGGTAACCGGCCTCGCTGGACTCGATGACCGTTTCGACCAGCTCGGTCAGGAACGGGCGGTTGATGCCCAGCATACGGCCATGGCGGGCGGCGCGGCGCAGCAGACGGCGCATGACGTAGCCGCGGCCCTCGTTGGACGGCAGGATGCCGTCGGAGGCCATAAAGACGGTGGCACGGATGTGGTCGGTAATCACGCGGATGGAGATGTCATCCTTCTCGTTCTCGCCGTACTTCTTGCCCGCGATGCGCTCGACATGGTGCAGAACGGCGGCAACGGTATCGACCTCGAACAGGTTGTTGACATCCTGCATGACGACGGCCAGACGCTCCAGGCCCATGCCGGTATCAATGTTCGGCTTGGCCAGCAGCTCATAGTTGCCCTTGCCGTCGGCATCATACTGACTGAACACGAGGTTCCAGATCTCCATGAAGCGGTCACAGTCGCAGCCGACGCCGCAGGTCGGCTTGCCGCAACCGTACTTCAGGCCGCGGTCATAGTAGATCTCAGAGCAGGGGCCGCAGGGGCCGGAGCCGTGCTCCCAGAAGTTGTCCTCCTTGCCCAGGCGGACTATGTGATCCTCGGGGATGCCGACTTCCTTCGTCCAGATGTCGTAGGCCTCGTCATCCTCCTGATAAACCGAGATGTACAGGCGGTCAGCGGGAATCTCGAGTTCCTTGGTCAGGAACTCCCACGCCCAGGGAATGACTTCCTTCTTGAAGTAATCCTGGAAGCTGAAGTTGCCCAGCATCTCAAAGAAGCAGCCATGGCGGGCCGTGATGCCGACGCGCTCAATATCCGGGGTGCGGATGCACTTCTGGCAGGTGGTCACGCGATGCCGCGGCGGCTCCTCCTGGCCGAGAAACCATTTCTTCATGGGGGCCATGCCGCTGTTGATCAGCAGGAGGCTGGGGTCATCCTTCGGAACCAGCGGGAAGCTGCCCAGACGCAGGTGGCCCTTCGTCTCAAAATAATGCAGGTACTTTTCGCGAAGCTCGTTCAATCCGGTCCATTGCATAGGTGTTGTTCTCCAATCCATAAAATTGCGATGCAGGGTCCGCCACAAAAAATTACAGCCCACGCCCCAATACAGGGACGAAGGCTGTTATGCTTCCGTGGTACCACCCGGTTTGCAGCGCCGCAAGAATATAATACAACAGCACTGCCGCTTTGTGTCTGCGTTAACGCCGCAGGTACGCTCGGCTCTGCGCCGAAAGCTCCGGGGTGGCTCTGCCGTGCTTCCGCGTGAAAGCCTTGCACCAAATGGCTTTCTCTCTGAAGGACGGAACGGACGGCATTGGCCCTTTCATCGCTATTTTCCTTTTTACAGGCTTATTATATGCCGTTTCGCGCCGCTTGTCAACTGATTTTTCCGCATAAAAGGTCATAACTGCGCAAAAGCTAACGCAGAGAGGAGTGTTTTTTATGGCTGACGTTTTTCCGGAGGTCGGGCAGGTCGTGCTGACGAGCCTGCTGTCGCTGGCCGCGATGTTTATTTTCACACGCGCGGGCGGCAAGCGGCAGATTGCGCAGATGAGCCCGTTCGACTACCTGAACGCCGTCACGGTGGGTTCCATCGGCGCAGAGCTGGCGACGAATCTTGAGCAGTGGTGGCGGCCCTTCTCTGCGCTTATTGTCTATGGGCTGGTAACGTGGTTCGTGCACTACACTGCCTGCAAAAGTAACGCTATGCGCAGCCTTTGGAGCGGACGCAGCCTGATTTTGATGGACGACGGTGTTATCTTGAAAAGCAGCCTGCAGCGCGCTGCCATAGACGTGAACGAGTTCCTGGGTCAGGCCCGCGTGGCCGGGTACTTTGACCCGAACGAAATAGAAACGGCAATTTTAGAGACAAACGGCCAGATCAGCTTTCTGCCCAAAAGCTGCAACCGTCCCCTGACGCCCGACGATATGCAGCTGCACCCGGACGCCGCCAGCACCTGGTATGACCTGATTATAGACGGCCATCTCATGCAGGACAATTTAAAGGCTGCAGGCCACGACGAGCGCTGGCTGGACGCCCGGCTCCACGCGCAGGGCATCGGCCAGCATGGCGAGGTGTTTTACGCGGCGTGTGACAAAGCGGATGGGTTCTTTGCATGCAGGATGCGCTAATAATCGAATATGTAAAAAAAGACCTGCCAGAATTCTCTGACAGGTCTTTGTGGTGGAGAATACCGGGATCGAACCGGTGACCTCTTGCATGCCATGCAAGCGCTCTCCCAGCTGAGCTAATCCCCCATAGCTGGCGTCGCCTTGGTGCGTTCGCTCCTGACGACGTTTGCTATTATAGCAAACCTTTTTTCAAATGTCAACAGGTTTTTGCAAAAATCTTATAAAATCTTATCTTATAAATCTTATAAAAGCTGGGTTACGCTTATAAAATATTTCACAATGCCAAAAGGCCGCATTCCCTGCGGAACGCGGCCCTGCAAGCTGTACTTTTAGATGGAGATTGCTTTGGCGATGTCGATCATATCGCGGTCAATCGTCTTGTGCATGGACAGTGCAACATTGACATCGTAGTCAACGATCTTGTCGCCGGAGACGGCAACAACACGGTTGTAGATGCCCTTGTCCAACAAATCAATGGCGTGGTAGCCCATCAGCGAGGCGTTCACGCGGTCACGGACCGTCGGGGAGCCGCCGCGCTGGATGTGGCCCAGAACGGTTGCACGGGAGTCAACGCCGGTGGCCGCCTGGATCTGGTTGGCCAGCTCCTGCGCACCGACAACGCCCTCGGACACGATGATAATGAAGTGCTTCTTGCCCGTGACCTGGGTCTGGCGCATACGCTCGAGAATATCGCGCTCAAAATCGAACGGGATCTCAGGCAGCAGAACAGCCACAGCGCCGGTAGCGATACCGACGTTCAGGGCAATATAACCGGCATGATGGCCCATGACCTCAACGACAGAGCAACGGTCATGGCTCTGGGTGGTGTCGCGCAGCTTATCGATGGCCTCGACAGCGGTATTCATAGCCGTATCGTAGCCGATGGTGTATTCGCTGCAGGCGATGTCGTTATCGATGGTGCCGGGCAGGCCGATGCAGGGAATGCCCTGATTGGCCAGCGCACGGGCGCCCATGAAGGAGCCGTCACCGCCGATGACGACCAGTGCGTCGATGCCCAGCTCCTTGCAGCGGGCAAGACCCTTGGCCTGGCCTTCCTTCGTCTTGAACTCCAGGCAGCGCGCGGTATACAGAATCGTACCGCCGCGGTGGATGATCTCCGATACGCTACGGACGTTCATTTCATAAACTTCGCCGTTGATCAGGCCGTTGTAACCACGCTGGATGCCCATCATGCGGTAGCCCTTGCTGATGCCTGCACGAACAATGGCACGCACAGCGGCGTTCATGCCAGGTGCGTCACCGCCGCTGGTGAGCACACCGATCGTTTTGATTTCCTTAGCCATAAAGCGAGCCCCTCCTATTTCGGGAACTATGGACCCGCCTGAACCATTACGATTTATTCAGGCGTGGTCATCACGTTACAATAAATTTTTAACAATCTCGCGACCATAGACATTATACCACACTTTGCGCCCTGAAATTATGGATAAATCGCGCAAAACGTATGGATTTATTTTGCAGAGTGTTCAACATCCTGAACTTTTACGCAGTCCTTGCCCAAAATGCGCTCCAATTCGGCGCGCAGAAGCGGGTCATCCTTTACCGCCATGTGCCGTGCCAGCATGGCCCTGCCGGTATCTTGGAAGCGGAAATACACCCGCACCGTGCCCCCGTCGAAAATGTTGCAAAGCAGGTTTTCTACCTTGTGCATCTGCGCACTGTCGCGGGAGGGCACGGTCAGGAAATACCCGGCGGCCCCTCCCCCGCTTGTCTCACGCTTGACGCGCTCCACGCGGTTCATGCCAAAGTTTTTACCGGGGTCGTAGGTCTCGATGGGCTGCACGCCCTCGACGATCAGGCGGGCGGCCTCGTCCTCCTTAACGGAGACGCGGCCATTGGCGACCACAACGGCGTTTTCCTGCAAGGCCGCGCGGCACTCGGCCAGGATGCGCGGGAACACCAGCAGCTCCATGCTGCCTGTCAGGTCCTCGACGGTGGTAAAGGCCATCAGCGTGTTGGACTTGGTGGTCATAATCTTGTTTTTGACGATTGTGCAGACAAGCGTCACCGTCTGGTTGTCAAACTGCTTTGCGTCCTCGCCCAGCAGCTGAGCAATCGTGCAGGTGGAAACCTGCGCGATCTGGGCACGGTAGGCGTCCAGCGGATGGCCGGACAGGTAGAGGCCGGAGACCTCCTTCTCCATTTTCAGCAGATCAGAGGCGGAATATTCCGGCAGGTTCGGGACCTTATAGTCGTTTGCTGGTTTTTCGTTCTCCCCTCCGCCCATCAGGCCGAACAAGTCCATCTGGCCGTCCAGATTCTGGCGGGCGTCGGTCTCGACGCTTTTCAGAATACCCTCGACGCTCTCGAGCATACCGTGGCGGGTCGGCTCCAGAGTATCGAATGCACCGGCTTTGACGAGGTTCTCCAGTGCGCGGCGGTTGAGACCCGTGCCGTGCAGCCGCTTGCAGAAGTCATAGAGGCTGCTATAGGGGCGCTCGGCACGCTCCTTAATGACGGCTTCGATCAGGTCGCGGCCCACGCTCTTGACAGCGTTCAGGCCAAAACGGATCCGTTCGCCGTCCGCTGTGAAGCCGCCGCGCGACACGTTGATGTCAGGCTGCTGGACCTTTATCCCCAAGCGCTGGCACTCCGTCGTGTACTCAATGACCTTGGATGTGTTGTCGAGCACGCTCGTCAGCAGCGCCGCCATGAACTCATGCGGGTAGTGGCATTTCAAATACGCAGTCTGGAACGCCACGTAGGCGTAGCAGGCGGCGTGGGATTTGTTGAACGCATACGACGCAAAGCTGATCATATCGTCGTAAATTTCGTTGGCAATATTTTCCGGCACACCGTTGGCAACACAGCCCGCGCACTCCTTGCCCGGCTCCTTGCAGCCATGGACGAAGTGCTCACGCTCCGCCTCCATGACCTTGAGCTTCTTTTTACTCATGGCGCGGCGGACGTTATCAGCCTGGCCGAAGCTGAAGCCGGCCAGCTCGCGGCAGATCTGCATGACCTGCTCCTGATAGATGACAACGCCGTTCGTGACATCGACGATGTGCGCCATCTGCGGCGTCTTATAGGTCACATGGGACGGGTCCTTGCGGTTGCGCAGATAGGTCGGAATGGAGTCCATCGGGCCGGGGCGGTAGAGCGAGATCAGTGCGATAATGTCCTCGAGGTTTTTCGGGCGCATGCCGACAAGCACCTGCGTCATGCCCGTGGATTCAAGCTGGAAGATACCCTCGGTCTCGCCCTTTGCCAGCATCGCGTAGGTGTCGGGATCGTCATAGTCGAGGTTCGCAATGCGGAAATCCGGGTCCTTGCGGCGCACGGCCAGCTCGGTATCATGGATGACCGTCAGCGTGCGCAGACCCAGAAAATCCATTTTCAAAAGACCCAGACGCTCGATCTCCACCATGTTGAACTGGGTCACGGGCAGGCCGTCGTTGGTTGACAGCGGCACATACTCGGTAGCGGGGTCACGGGTGATGACGACGCCCGCCGCGTGGGTGGAGGCGTGGCGCGGCATGCCCTCGACCTTCAGCGAGGTGTCGATCAGCTCATGTACCTGATTGTCGGCGTCGTACAGCGCCTTTAAGTCGGGGCTGACCTCCAGCGCCTTTTTCAGCGTCATTTTCAGGTCTGTGGGGATGAGCTTTGCCACACGGTCCACGTCCTGATAGCTCATGCCCATAACGCGGCCCACATCGCGCACGGCGGCGCGGGCGGCCATCGTACCGAACGTCACGATCTGGGCCACATGGTCGCGGCCATACTTCTCGTTGACGTAGTCAATGACCTCCTGACGGCGCTCGTAGCAGAAGTCAACGTCAAAGTCGGGCATTGAGACGCGTTCGGGGTTCAGGAAGCGTTCAAAAATCAGATTGTACCGGATGGGGTCTATGTCGGTGATGCCGACGCAGTAGGCCGCCAAACTGCCCGCGCCGGAGCCACGTCCCGGTCCGACGGGGATGTCGTGGCTTTTGGCGTAGTTGATAAAGTCGTAGACGATAAGGTAGTAGTTCGTGTAGCCCATCGTCTTGACGACATTGATCTCATAGGTCAGGCGCTCCTTCAAAGCGTCCGTGACCCTGCCGGGATAGCGGCGCTCGAGGCCGTCCCAGCAGAGCTTTTCAAAGTATTCCTGGTTCTCCATTCCGTCCGGGGCCTTGAAGTACGGCAGCTTTGTCTCGCCAAAGGTGAACTCGAAATTGCACTGCTCGGCAATTTTGTTCGTGTTCTCGCAGGCCTCCGGCACCATCGAGAACAGGTCGTACATCTCGTCGGTGGATTTCAGGTAGAACTCGTCGGTCTGGAACTCCATGCGGTCCACATCGTTGATGGTCTTGCCGGTCTGGATGCACAGCAGAATGCTCTGCATCTTGGCGTCCTCTTTCGTGATGTAGTGGGCATCGTTCGTTGCGACCATCGGGATGCCGGTCTCACGCGCTAAGCGGATGAGCTGCGGCAGCACGGCCTGGTCCTCCTCAAGGCCGTGGTCCTGCAATTCGATATAGTAGTTTTCCGCACCAAACAGGTCACGGTACCACAGGGCCGTCTGTCTGGCGCGGTCGTAGTCCCCCGCCAGCAGTGCCTTGGGGATCTCGCCTGCGAGACAAGCAGACAGGCAGATCAGGCCGTCGTGGTATTTTTCCAGCAGCTGCTTGTCGATGCGGGGCTTTGAGTAAAAGCCCTCGGTAAAGCCGGCGGAGACCATCTTGATAAGGTTCTTGTAGCCTGTCTCATTTTTGCACAGCAAAATCAGGTGGTTGTTGCCGTCGATGCGGTTGACCTTGTCAAACCGGGTGCGGGTCGCCACATAGACCTCACAGCCGATGATCGGCTTGATGCCTGCGGCCTTGGCGGCGTCAAAAAACGCCACACAGCCGTACATGACGCCGTGATCCGTGATGGCGCACGCCGTCTGCCCCATCGCCTTCAGTCGGTCAAACATCCGATCAATGCGGCAGGCACCGTCCAGCAGGCTGTACTCGGTATGCACATGCAGGTGGGTAAATTGTCTTTGGGTCGTTTCAGGCATTCGTTGCTTCCTTTTCGGTAGGCTCCGGGGCAGCATCCAGACGGGCGGCGGCCTCCTGGATCTTCTTCATGCGGTGGGAAAGTCCGGCCTTGCTGACCGGCGGGTCAAACTTCTGCGCCAGCTTGGCCAGCGGCAGGTCTGGGTACTGCATCCGCAGCCTGGCGGTGTGGCGCAGGGTCTCGGGCAGGGTGTTCAGCGCCCCCGCCGCCTGCAGCTTTTCAATCGCCAGCTGCACCTGCACGGCGGCATTCACGCTTTTGCTGATGTTGGCCGTCTCGCAGTTGGAAAGGCGGTTCGTCTTGTTGCGCATTTCATTGTACATGCGCTGGTCCATGATACGCATGGCCGCGCCGCCCGCGCCCATAAAGGTCAGCAGGTCCTCGATATGATCCGCCGCCTTGATGTAGATCGTGTTCGCGCCCTTGCGCAGTGCGCGGTGCGGGTGGAAGTTATGCTCCGCCAGCATGGCCTCCAGCTGTTGGGAAAGGTAATGCCGCGTGGAGAGGAACTCCAGATTATAGCTCTTTTCGGGGTCTGTCATCGTGCCGCAGCACAGAAACGCCGTGGCGATGAACGCCTGCATACAGTTTTGGCATTTGAAGTTTTCCGGGCGGATGCGCAGGGTCGGCTCCTTGCCGGTGTGGCCAAAGAGCGCCAGCATTTTGGCGACCTCGTCAGGGTCCTTCACGCTGAACTCATACACGGGGCCGGTGGGGCGCTCCTTGCTGATGACCGTCCCCTGCACGCCGCAGCGGCGGTAGAGCTTTTGGGCAAAATGGGCCACGCCCTCATTTTCAGTTTGCAGAACAACGCCGCGGTCATCAAAGTATTTGCCAAAACAGGCCACCGCATACGCGGCGGCCATGTTGCAGCAGGGTTTGCTGATTTTGCGGCGCAGTATTTCGTTTTTCACTTCTTGAGAAAAGCTCAAGGCGGTGTTCTCCCTTATTATAGACTTCGGTTCACGTCGCGGTGCTGTACGCTGGGTGCGTAGCCGAGCTTCTTGCAAAACTCACCGATCTTACGCGCAAAGGTGATGGAGCGGTGCTTGCCGCCGGTGCAGCCCACCGCGATCATCAGCTGGCTCTTGCCCTCCTTCACGTAGAGCGGCAGCGCGTATTCGAGCATATACTCGTAGCGGTGCAGCAGCTCCTGCGACTCCTCGGAGGCCATGACGTAGTCAACGACCTCCTGATCCAGACCGGTCTTGTGCTTGAGCTCCGGCACGTAGAAGGGGTTCGGCAGGCAGCGCACATCGAGCACGAGATCTGCCTCCTGCGGCAGACCGTACTTGAAGCCGAAGGATACGACCATCAGCTCCATCGGGCTTTCGCCCTTGTCCAGGAACAGGCTGCACACCCGCTCCCGGTTCTGCGCCGCCGAGAGCAGCGACGTGTCAATGACATATTTTGCCTTATCGCGCAGCGGCTGCAGAAGGCGGCGTTCCCGCGCGATGGCCTCGGTGATGGGAATTTTCTCGGCGGCGGCCAGCGGGTGCTGGCGGCGCGTCTCCTTGTAGCGGCGCTGAATGGCTGCAGCGTTGGCATCCAGGAAAAGAATATCGTATTCGATCTTCTTTTCATCAAGGTCGGCCAGCGCCTCCTGCAGCTTTTCAATGCTGCGCACGCCGCGCACGTCCATGACGACGGCGACGCGGTTCAGCTGGTTTTCGCCCTGCAGGGCGAAGTCCACGATACGCGGCAGCAGCGCCACCGGGATGTTGTCAATGCAGAAAAAGCCGATGTCCTCCAGCGCGTTGACAGCCATTGACTTGCCCGCGCCGGAAAGGCCGGTCACGATCAGAAAATTCATCTTCCCCACCGCTCTCTTATTTTACCACGCGAATTTCGCGTTCCAGCACAAAGCCGGTCCTGGCCTCAACAATTTGCCGGACCTGCTCGGTCAGTGCGACCACGTCGGCGCAGGTCGCGCCGCCGCGGTTGATGACAAAGCCGCAGTGCTTTTCACTGATCTGTGCACCGCCCACGGTAAAGCCCCGCAGGCCGCAGTCCTCGATCAGCTTGCCCGCAAACGCGCCCTGGGGCCGCTTGAAGGTGCTGCCGGCGCTCGGCCATTCAAGGGGCTGCTTTTCCCTGCGCTTGCCCAGCAGCTCCTGCATACGGGCCAGCACGGCGGCTCCGTCACCGCGGTGCAGCACCACCGTGGCCGACAGGATGCACCAGTCGGGGTTCTGCTCGAAAATGCTCGTGCGGTAGCCCATGGCCAGGTCTGCCGCAGGCAGTGTGCGCAGCTGCAAATCACTGTCAAGAAAGGTCACGCTCTCCAGCACGTCCTTCAGCTCACTGCCGTAGGCACCGGCGTTCATATAGACCGCACCGCCCACCGTACCGGGGATACCGCAGGCAAATTCCAGACCCGTCAGGCCCAGCGTCTGCGCCTTGCTGCACAGCCGCCCCAGCGTCTGCCCGGCCCCGGCGGTGATGCGCACCGCGTCCGTATCAAGGCCGGAGTTTTCCATCCCGGACAGGCCGCGCATGTCAATGACCGCGCCGTCAAACCCGGCATCGTCAAACAGTGTGTTGGAGCCGTTGCCGAGCAGGTAGACGCGGACACCGTTTTCCCGGCAGAGCTGCAGGGTGCGGCGCAACTGCTCTGCATCCCGGGGCGTACACCAGAAGGCTGCCGGGCCGCCGATCTTAAACGTCGTGTGAGGGGCCAGCGGCTCCCCCTGTGCAAAGGGCAGCTGCTGTGCCGTCAGCGCCGCGCACAGAGCCGTGATCGTCTGTTCCTGCATGGAAACCTCCGTAGTATCAGCGTTTTATCAAATAGAACTGCCCAGTGCGGCAGCGCCGATCACACCTGCATCGTTGTGCAGCTGGCAGGCGCAGATGACCGGGAACTTGCCGGTGGTGATGTTCCGGGTCTCGTTCTCCGCATAGGCGCGGACAGGGGCCAGCAGGACCTCGCCCTGGTTGGACACACCGCCGCCGATGCAGATGACCTCCGGCTCGAACGTGTTGATGACATTGGCGATGCCGACGCCGACATACTCGATCCAGCTGTCGATGACCTTCCGGGCGGTCTCGTCGCCCTTGGCAGCGGCATCAAAGGCCAGCTTGGCGTTGACGTGGTCGATGTCCTGGGTCATCTTCCACATAATAGTGTTCTTGTTGGCCTGCATGGCGGCCTTCGTCTCGCGGGTCAGCGCGCTGGCGGAGGCGTAGCGCTCCCAGCAGCCCCTGCGTCCGCAGGTGCACTGGATGCCGTCCTTGACAATGACATTGTGCCCCATTTCACCGGCGGCGAAGTTGAAGCCGCGCAAAATCTTGCCGCCCAGGATAATGCCGCTGCCGATGCCGGTGCCCAAAGTAATGACGACCGCATCGTTGTACCCCTTTGCACCGCCCGCAATGTACTCGCCGTAGGCGGCGGCGTTGGCGTCGTTTTCGACATAGACCTTGCAGCCGAGCAGAGCCTCGAGGTCAGGGCCGAGGTTCCAGTCGTAATAGCCGAAGTTCGTGTTGAAGCCGACGAAGCCGGTAGTAAAGTTCACGCTGCCGGGCGTGCCGATGCCGACATATTTGATGTCGGCAAAATCGACCTTATTATCCCGGGCCACGGTGCGGCACAGGTCGGCCAGTGCCTTTTCCAGATCCTCCGCCGGGCGCGGCAGACGGGTGGCCCAGGTCAGCTTGCCGACAATCTCATAATTTTCGTTGACAATACCGGCGGTCATTGTGGTGCCGCCCAGGTCGATACCAATCGTGTATTTGCTCATAACAAAATTCCTCCTACTTCTTCTGCACAGGGCTTGCCGTGCAGTTGTAATTCCTGTACCAGATTTTCCCGCGTCGCGTTCACGATCAGCTCCTGCGGGAACTGCATTTCCTCCAGCATGGCGTAGAGGGCCGTCAGGCCGTGCTGCAGCTGGTAGGTGCTGTGGGCATCACTGTCCACTGATATATGACAGCCGTTGGCAAGGCAGGCCCGCAGCAGGGCGCGCATATTGGGGATGCCGTCCCTGCGGACGTTGAACGAGTTGCCGTTCAGCTCCACGACCTTGTGATTTCGGGCAAATGCCTTCGTGACAAGGTCGTAGTCATAGCGGTAGTTTTCCTGCTCGGAGTGACCGATGATGTCGACATAGGGGTTCTCGGCCACAGCCAGCCAGAGGCGGTTAGCCTCCCTGCGGGTCAGCAGACCCGGCACGCAGGAGCTATGGATGGATGCGACGACCCAATCCTGCGCTTTGAGCTGGCTTTCCGAAAGGTCCAGCCCGCCTTTGGTGTCCATGACGTTGGCCTCCGCTCCGTAGAGCATGACGACACCGCCGATTTCCCGGGGCATCGCGCTCCAGTTCTGGAAGTGCCAGGCGTGGGGCGAATCCGGCATGGCGGGCGCATGGTCGGTCACAGCCAGCGCGCAGTAGCCGATCTCCTTAGCGGCTGCGGCCATTTCCGTAAAAGTATTGTATGCGTGCGTTGCGCACAGGGTATGCGTGTGCAGGTCTGCGATCATCTGCATGGAACGGAAAAACCTCTTTTATTTTGTAATGTCGTCTGCCAGGCCCAGCTGGGTCAACAGTTCCTTGGCGGCGTTGTAGCCCATCTCCTTCTGGCGGTTGTTGATGGCAGCCGTTTCCAGAATGACGGCCAGGTTACGGCCCGGCATAACGGGAATGAGCATGCTGGGCACCTTGACACCGAGGATGTCGTAATACTCCGTCTCCAGGCCCGTGCGGTCATAGTTTTTGGTGCGGTCCCAGGGCTCGAGCTGGACGACCATCTCGACCTCGACGCTCGAGCGGACCGAGCCGATGCCGAACACCCGCGCCACATTGATAATGCCGATGCCGCGCAGCTCAATAAAGTGGCGGATGTTGGCGGGCGCGGTGCCCAAAATTTTGCGGTAGGATACCCGGCGCAGCTCAACCGCATCATCAGCGATCAGGCGGTGGCCGCGCTTGACGAGCTCAATGGCCGTCTCGCTCTTGCCGACACCGGAGTCGCCCAGAATCAGGATGCCCTCGCCGTAAACCTCGACAAGCACGCCGTGGCGGGTGATGCGGGGGGCCAGCTCGGTGTTCAGAGTCGTGATGAGCTGCCCCATCAGGGCGGACGTCATCTCGGTGGACATCAGGATCGGTACACCGTACTGCTTGGCAAACTGCATCATTTCCGAAAGCGGCTGCATGCCGCGGGTCAGCACGATGGCCGGCGGCTGGAAGGAGAACAGCTTTTCCAGATGGGTGTTGCGCAGTGAGGTGGACAGCTCATCCAGATAGGACATCTCGGTCAGGCCGATGATCTGGATGCGTTTGCTGTCAAAGTTTTCGTAGTAACCGGCCAGCAGGATGCCCGGACGGTAGACCTCGGTGGCTGTGACCTGAATTTTATCCAGCTCACAGGGGGTGTAGGCAATCGTCAGGTTAGCTTCCTCGGCCAATTTTGCAAGGGAAACAGAGAATTCGGACACAGTGGAACGCCCCTTTCCTAGTTTCAAACATTATTTTCTATTATACCGTACCCGCCCGTTTTTGTACAGAGGGCGCGGGCGCACAATGTTAAAAAAATACCCGCTGTTTTTGTGGAAACAGCGGGCGGAGCTTTATATTGGGGGGCACAGGGCGGCAAGGCCGGTGCGCAGCGTTCTTTGCAGCCAGAGCAGCGCGTGCGCTGCGGCAAATGTTGCGGCCAGATAGACGACAAACAAAAACGCCGTGTCCCGGCGGGACAGCACCACCAGATCAAAGTGCGCGGCCAGCTCCTGGATCAGAACGTGATGCACAAGGAACACCGCGTAGGATATTTTGGCAAGCTGTGCGCCCACCGCGCGGGGCCACGGGCGGTCCAGCAACGGGGCCGCCAGCGCCAGCAGAATGAACACCCCGGCACCGGCCAGCGCGCAGGTGATCTTACCGTCCCAGGGCTGTGCCAGCACGGCCCCCGCCAGCAGCAGCGGGGCCAGAATATACCGTGTGCGTCCGGCGAGCGTTAAAAACGTCATGCCGAACAGAAATTCCGGGATATGCACGGCCACAAGCCGCGCGTCCCAGCCCAGCAGGTGCACCGGGATGCAGACCGCCAGCGTCAGCGCCCAGGTCAGCCTCGGCCTTTTGCGCAGCCCCCGCTGCAAAAGCGGGAACAGCAGGTATAAAAACAGGATGCTGCCGAGGAACCACTCGCCCACACAGGCAAAGTCTGTTCCGACCCAGCCCGCGGCAACGGCAAAGTTGTCGAGACCCAGAAGCGTCAGCACCAGCGTGACGGTCCTGGCCCCGCCGAAGCTGCCGGGGTGCGCCACAAACCGATAGCTGAACACGACGAACCACGCGAGCCAGAACAGCGGGTAGACAGCCCTCGCGCGCTTTTTGTAAAACTGCGCAGGGTTCTGCTCCGCCGGGACGGTCAGCGCCAGCGATGCGCCGGACACAATGAAAAACAGCGAGGAGCCGAAATCTCCCAGATAAATGCCCAGCGGCAGCGTGCTGGTAAAGAGCTTGTGCGGCAGTGTAAAATACCCCGTGACCGTCGCGTTGAAATGCACGATCAAGATGCAGATCAGCGCTGCGGCACGGACAAGATCAAGATAAAACAGGCGTTGCTTTTTGATGGGTGGTCTCCCCTTTTACTTTTGCAGTCTGTGCTTGACGAGCCGCCCCAGCTGCCTGGCTACAGCGGCAGGCTGAGCGGCGGCGGTCTCATACTCATTTAAGATATCCGCCCGCGCCGCGGACCGGGTCAGCGGCTCAAAGGCGGCGGCATAGGCACCGTTTTTCTGGGCGGTCAGGGCCAGCTTCCAGGCGTCACGCTGGCTTGTGCAGGCGGGGATGCCGTCCGGGAAAGCAGACTCCCGCACAAGCACCCAGCCGCAGTTGGGCGCGGGCGGCGGGTCACTGCCAACGGGCACGGATACCTCCTGTGCCAGTGCGTCCTTCTCCCGCAGCCAGGCGGCGCGGCGGTGCAGCCCTGCCACAGCGGCAGAGAGGGGCTTAACACGCCAAGCATCGGATTTTTTTCAAACAAAGCAGCAGCTTCCGCCAGCAGTGTGTCCGCGTTGGCGGCTGCCTGCCGGTTATACCAGTCGGTCACGGGGTCCGCGGCGGGCTGTTCGTAACGAAGCAGCCGCAGGCCCGACTCGTTCAGGTCGGGTGTTTCCCCTGTCGGTGCGCCGACAGGATAGCACCAATGCAGGTTTTGGGCAAGGGCTGAAAGCGGCTGTGTTTTTAACAGCGAGACCAGCAGCAGCTCCAGCGGAAAATCCGTATAGGCCGTCACATAGTCGCAGAGCTCCCGCGCGGCGAGGCCGTCCGTGCGGCGCAGTTCATCCGCATAGGGCGTGAACAGGCTGCGCCGTTTGAAAAACGGGCAACCGCGGTTTGCCAGCAGCTCCCGCGGGCAGGCCATAATGGGGTTTACAAAAACCGGTTTCAGATCGTCCGTCTGCACGTAGGTATCCCAGGCATAGCCCCTGGCGGCAAAATACGGCGTGAACCGCGTTTCGTGGCGGATGATAGACTGCTCGTAGCTGGTTGGCAGTGCCATTTCCTGCCAGTAGTTCCAGAAATCATCACTGTTGAACAGCCGCGGGCGCACCGCAATAAAATGGGATTGCAGATGCTCGGGCACTGCGCCGCCAAAGCGGCGGCTCTGCATGGCATAGTGGCGGGTCAGCCCCCAGAAGTCCAGCTCCGGGCGGGTGTCCATCGCGGTGAACATCGCCGCCAGTGAGCAGACCGGCCCGGCCAGCGTGTAGTTCATCAGGACGATCTCCTCATACTCGGCCAGCTTCTCCCGGCCCAGAGTCAGCAGAGCCTCCCTGTATGCGCCGACGTCGAAACCGACGTTTTCCCGTTCGATGCGGCCCGCACCGGACTGGCGCACCCAGACGCGGTCCGCCGGGGCAAGCGTGCCGTTGGTGACGAATACGACCCTGCCGTATTTCTGCACAGCCTGTACGGCAATGCGGCAGGCCGTATCGGTGCAGCCTGCCGGGTCATAGTGAAAGTAGATGACCAGTCGTTTCATGCGTTGTCAGTCCTCATAGGGGCCTTCGTGGGGGCCAAAGATAGCGCGCTTGGTGTTGATGATGACCTTGTAGGAGCCTGCGGGCAGCTTGTCCCGCAGCCAGTTGCGCGCGTGACGGCGGCGGCTGTCGGAGTACGGGCCGTAGTGGCTGAATAGGTGGTGCTTTTTGTAGGCAAAGCCGGTGGCCGAGCTGACCGCACCATAGAAGGTCGTGCAGTCAAACACGCGGGCCAGCGGGCGGATCACGCCGCCCGCGTAGGCCTGCATCGTATCGTTGTGGGTCACGGCGTAGCTCTTGCTCATGACTACTGCCGGGTAATAGCCCGCGCTCTGGGCCACAAACGGATAGATGCGCTCAATGGCATGGCTGATCGTGCCGTCCTGGGGCAGCGGCTCGGGCGGGAAGTCCGAGTGCTGCCAGCCGTGGTCAAACAGCGGTGCCAGTGCCTTGGGGCGGAACCAGAACACACTGCCGTAGGGTGCAATGGGCGATTTTTCACCGGAAACAGGCGCATCAATGCCAAGGTCTTTCATCAGCTTTTTCGTGTTCTCAAAGTTCGGGCCCCAGCCGCCGGAGCACATATTCATGAAGTAAAGTCCGTGCGTCGGGTACGGCGGGCAGAGAATGCCGAGGTACGGGTCCTTCTCAAACTCGCACAGCACATTCAGCACATGGGCAGCGTTTTTGCAGACATTCTCATTGCAGACATAGCCAAAGCTCGCGCCGACGCTGCCGGGGCGGGTCTGGATGGCTTTTTTGTCGTGCATGAAGCAGGCGTAGTCATAGTCCCGCAGCTGCGGGGCCAGGTCACAGAGGAAGGCGCCGACGTCGCGGCCCTGGTTCTCCACCACGGTCACGGTGACGCTGCGGACGTTCAGGTCCGCAAAGGCGGCCTCGATCTGCGGCTTCTTATCAGCACTGCTCGTCGAGATGAAAATATCCGTCTCTGGCGGGAACTTTGCCGCAAACGCCTTGCTGGAATCCAGCATATCCATGAAATACAGGTGCATGGCCAGCGCAATGCGGCGGTTTTGGCGGATGCTCTGTGCCGTTGCCTCGTCCAACACCGTCGGCTCGATGATGCGGGTCAGTGCGAGATTGCGGGTAAAATCGTGCGGGTGCATCGTGCGGATCATGTTCTTCCAGATGAGGTCCATCGGATAGTCCGTCTCGTCCCGCAGATAGTCGTACAGCTCCTGCACCGGCTCACCTGCCGTGTCGTTGAGATAGGCCTCCAGCTCGTGCATAAAGCTGCGGCGCTTGAACAGCGGGCATTTTTTCTCCCGCAATAAAAGCGTCGGGCAGACGAGCAGCGGATAGTCTGTGAAGTCCTTCAGGTCGTCGGTTTTCACATAGACATCCCACTTGAAGCCCTTATCCTCAAACTGCTTGGTGAACACAGCCTCGTATCGCTGCACCGAGTCGGTGTAGCTCTCGATCATCGGCATGTTGTCCCAGTAGGCCTGCAGCTCCGGGTTCTGCACAAAGCGCTGACGGTAAACGATGAAGTGAGACTGGATGTGTACGGGCAGATAGTTATACAGGTGCTTGCCCTTGAAGGGGTTCGACTTGGCACCGTGGTGGATGGACAGGCCCCAGAAATCGAGGCCCTGGTTCTCCCACATGGCGTCGAACATCTCTTTCAGCGGGCGCACAGGACCCATCAGGGTGGAGTTCGTCATGACGATCTCGTCAAATTCCGAGAGCTTCGCCCAGCCGTAGGAATCCAGCGCGGTCTTGTACGCCCAGACGTCAAGACCCTTGTTCTCGCGCACGATGATGTTGTCGGTAAACTGCGAAAAGGCCGCGCGGCCCTGCTCGCTCAATTTGCCGTTGCAGACAACGACCAGCTCGGTCAGGTTCTTATTCAGGTCGGCAAGGTAGTAGGTGATAAAATCATCCACGTCGCCGTTTTTTTCGTAGAAGAAAAAGATGCCCAATCGTTTCATTGCGTTTTTCCTTTTTGTATGTTATGCACGCTTGCAGGTATCGTTTGCCAGAATGCGGTTGATTTTTGTCGGGTCGCCCCAGGTGCCCGGGCTGTCATACGGACGGTCCGGGAACGCGCCGTAGTCGAGCTTGATCTTGTAGTTCTTGTCGCGCAGGAACTGCTCCACGCGGTCCGCCAGACTCATCGGCTTGCCGGTGCAGACATTGATGATGCCGTTGATCTCCTCCTGCACACTGGCGGCCACGATCATGTTGGCCAGCTCGTCCACGTCGATGAAGTCATAGAGGTTGCTGCCGCTCGTGAACGGGAAAGTCTTTTTACCGTCCTGCTCGGCCTGGGTGATCTTGGCAAAGATCGAGCTGCCGTGCACCTCGTCACCGGTGATATAGTATGCGCGCAGCCAGTGCAGCTTGCAGGGGGAATCCGCCAGCGTCAGCATCATGCTCTGGCGCAGGGCGTTCTTGGCAATGCCGTACTGGCTCTGCGGCTTGCAGGGCGTGCTCTCATTGATAGCACCCTCCCAGTAGCCGACCTCATGCATCGTGCCCATGACGCTCAGGTCCTTCAGGCCGCCGTCGATCAGCGTGTTCAAAAACGTCACATGGCTGGACAGATCCTTCATGTGGGCGGCGGAATTATGGCGGAAGCCATCGCGCCAAGCCAGATGGATGCAGACGTCCGGGCTGCCCAGCTTGCGGTACAGGTCGGCGTCACCGCCGAACAGCGGCACATCGCAGAACTCGGCGCGCTCATCGACGCCCTTGAAGTTAAAATCCGCCGCAATGACGCGGTAGCCGCGGTCCAGCGCATTTTTTACGACATGGCGGCCAATGTAGCCCGCTGCACCGGTAACAAGAATCGTTTTCATAACTGTTCCTCTCTGACCGGCAGCAGATCGTAGAGCTTCTGCAGCCGCATCTGGTATAAAAGCAGTGCCATTGTTTGTTTTTTATTGTGCCCTGCGTCGTGCAGGGTGTCCAGCAGACTGCCCGGGTACGGGGCCAGGGCCTCCCGCAGCGTGCGCCAGGCCTTGCGGCGCAGCACGCCCGGGGCGTGTGCGTCGCGCAGCTGGTGCATCAAAAAGGTGACGGCCTGTGCGCGGCGGTCCTTCCAGACGGCCTGCAGCTCCTCCGGGCCGCACCAGCGCTGGGCGGCGTGGAATTCAGCCTCCATCCATGGCTCCAGCGCCCGGATGCGGCCCAAAAGTGCCTGCGCCGTGTGCGCGCAGGAGGTGCTCTGCGCACTCTCAAAATGGCGGTAGACGACCTGCGGGATGTAGACTGCCTTGCCGACGCGCCGATAGGCTGCGGCGTTAAAGACAAAGTCCTCCAGCCCGTAGCTGCACCGCTCATTGAAGCGCAGCCCCAGCAGCGCCGTGCGGCGGTAGAGGGCGTTCCATACAAACTGCGGGCCGCTGTTCTCCAAAAAAGCACCGTAGCTGCCGCCGCGGCCCAGCGCTATCGTGCAGGGGCTTCCGGCAGGGTGCGGCTGCTCGGCAAAGGTACCGTCCGGGCGCTGGCGCAGCAGCTCATAGCCGCCGCGCACAAGGTCGGCGCGGGTGTCCTCTGCCGTCTGCAAAAGCAGGCGCAGCGCTCCCTGCCAGAACAGGTCGTCATCGTCACAGAAGGTGATGTACTCCCCGCTCGCGGCCTCCATGCCGCGGTTGCGGGCCGCACAGATGCCGGCATTCTTCTGGGTGATGACATGGATGCAGGGGTACTCGCTCGCCAGCGCGTGACAGAGCCGGTCCGTGCCGTCCGTCGAGCCGTCGTTGACGATGATGATCTCGAGCTCCGGCACCTGCTGGGAAAGGATGGATTCCACGGCGGTGCGCAGGGTCGTCTCGGCATTGTACGCCGGGATGATCACGCTGATCTTGGCCATGGGGGTACCTCCTTTCGCATTTCGCATTATTTTTTCAGTTTCAGATATAATTTTCCGTAAGGCAGCGGCAGCGGTACGGCACGCTGCAAAAAGCCGATCTTCCAGCGTGCCTCTGCAAAGTCACGCCTTGCCTGCCGCGGGTGGGTCAGGTAGTGTGCTGTGTGCTGCGGCGCGGCCAGCGGATAGGTGCCGCCGTCCTCAACCGTCAGGTCACCGAGCAGATCCAGCTGTAAAGCTGTAGGGCTTTCCCCCAGCCGCAAAAACGGGGCAATGGCCCGCTGCGGCGGGATGGGCTGGCCGTTCAGCACGCTGTCCCGCCAGGCGGCGGCAAAGCGGCGCACGCCGGATTGGATCTGTGCAATGCGCGGCTCGGCGGGCTGCCTGGCCGTGCGCACACGGACGATGCCCCCCTTCTTCGCGCAGTAGCCCAGCGTGGCCCCGACATCCTGTGAGAGCAGGCGTTCGAGCATCGGCTGACCCGCCCAATACAGGCGCGGCGCGGGCTTGCCGTCAAACAGGAATACTTCCGTTTGATCGGGCGCAAAGCGGGTGCGCAGCCGGTCATCCGCCGAGAGCTGCAGCCCGTGCAGCGGAAATTGCAGCAACCGCTCTAACAGCAGCTGCGTTGTACCGCCGCTGCCGATGTCAACAAGGAAATCGCCGGGGCGGATACCCTGCGCAGACAGATAGGCTGTGACCGCGTCGGCGGTGTCCGGGCGGGGCAGTTGCTGCAAAAAGGCGTGCAGCGCTTCCCTGTCCGGTTGCTTCAAATCAAGCTGCCTGTCCGCCAGCTCCGGCGGGCAGGTCGTGCCGCAGTATTCGGCGATCTGCGCACCGGTCAAAGTCTGCCGCGGCAGGGCGGCCAGCACTGTGGCCCAGTCCCCCGCCGCCAGAAACGCCGGAGCCAGGCTGCGGCGGGAGACTTGTAAATAGCCCGGCTCCTCCTGCGG
>ERZ779843.1761-NODE-1761-length-23211-cov-3.230610_pt1 | contig 23211 bp, 21 predicted proteins | sample MGYA00511560_ERZ779843 | MGnify/ENA primary metagenome ERZ779843 (study PRJEB29588, sample SAMEA2158062) | human gut metagenome | biome: human gut; feature: human-associated habitat; material: faeces | place: Denmark | collected 2008/2010 ... | reverse complement strand
GTACTACATGAACGGCTCGGGCGCGATGCTCACCGGGTGGCAATGGATCGGCGGCACTTGGTATTACTTCAATGGCAGCGGAGCTTGGGTCCCCAACCCGGAACGCGCCCAAATGACAGATCGAATCTGGGGATGCAACAGTGGAACCCAATGGCTCATTGCCGTAAACAGATCGACTCATAAAGTTGGTATCTATAGGGGCTCATCACACAATTGGTCCCTGCAGTATTACGTTGACTGTGTTACAGGAGCACCAAGCAGCCCCACAATCACAGGAACGTTCCGAACTAGCGGCGGAAAAAGGATGGCACTGAGCACCGATAGCCGCGCAAAATGGTGCACACAGATCAGCGGCGGATACTTCTTCCATACAATTCTCGCTTCAAACAACGAGCTGGGGAAAAGCCTTTCCCATGGCTGCATCAGAATGGCATACCCTGATGCGCAGTGGATATACAACAACATCTACGCTGGTACCACGGTTGTAATTTACGGATAGCAACTAAAGGGCGAGGGGTTCACCCCCTCGCCCTTTTTCTTTAGCGGTCACAACTTGTGTGCCACACATGAAAACAAAGGCTCACCCACCAACGAACCCCGACAAAACATCGCATGTTTAGATATTATCGAAAGGACAATTCACGAAAGGCGGCTTGCATGGCGTTTGAGAAAAAAATATTCAGCTCCATCCTTTCATTGGTTTTGGTAACGGGTCTCTTACCTTGCCCCGCATTCGCAGATACCATCAATGCAGGCAATGAGACTAAAACAAAAGACCCAAGCAACCAAAACTCAGCATTTTATGACGATGGCATAGCCTCAAAACCCGATCTGTCCGAAACCGACGTGGATGACAAGACCACAGGCAACACGGACGAGTACGACGATTCCGATATCGCAGCAATGGATGACGGCGAATACGATACTGACGCCGAATTTTCCGAACCTGACTACAGCGATGGCAAGCTTGCAATATGGGCAGACGGGCTTGACGGTTCCACCGATATTACGGATATATACCCGCCAGATACCAACGAGATCGAACTCTACTCAAATGGTTCCAGCATTCCCCCCATGACGTTCAGCGACGAAATGCTGTATTTCTGCAAGTATGAAAGCAGCTGCAATTACGACCACGGGCTTAGCTCGGGCGACGGCTACCATGCAATGGGCTATTTCCAGTTCGACAACCGCTATGGCCTGGGCAGTTTCCTTAAAGCGGTATATCAGTACAACCCCTCAAAATACAAAGCCCTCAAGGTTATCGGCGACCGCTACGGATGGGATGTAACGGGCGCAACAAGAAGCAACAACACTTTTACCCGACTGGGCAACGACCTTAACACCGCATGGCATGCCGCATACAAAGCCGACCCTGATGAGTTTTCACGGCTGCAAAACGGCTGGGCCTACACGGAGTATTACAGCGGATCGCTAGGAGCCCGCGGGTGCCTGGGCGCATTCGGCATCAACCTCGACAACCGCCCCGATTGCATCAAAGGCTTATGCTGGGGCATGGTCAACCTCTTCGGAGCCGGCGGTGGCGCCTCGTATATCAAAAACGGCAACTGCTACGGCGCAAACTGGTTTTTCAAGCATTCAGGCATCAACGAATCCATGTCCGACGAAACGTTGATTGTTACGCTCTGCGACTTCGTTGTTAACAATGTTTCCAAGCGCTACCCCAAGCAGCAGATATATTGGAAAGGATGGCAGAATCGCTACCGCAGCGAAAAAGAAGATTGCCTGAGTTACCTGAATGTTGACCGCTGGATCAACAGCGGCGGCAAGTGGTGGTACCGTCACGCCGACGGCTCCTACACACGCAACGACTGGGAACGCATCAATGGATACTGGTACTATTTCGATGGTTCTGGCTGGATGCAAACTGGATGGCTGAAGCTCGACAATTCCTGGTATTGGCTCAATGGTTCTGGAGCAATGGCAACCGGATGGCAGAAAATTGGCGGCAGCTGGTACTACTTCAATGGCAGTGGCGTCATGCAGACTGGATGGCTGAAGCTCAGCAACAGCACTTACTACCTCAACGGATCAGGCGCCATGCTCACCGGGTGGCAGCTAATCAACGGAAACTGGTACTACATGAACGGCTCGGGGGCCATGCTCACCGGGTGGCAGTGGATCGACAATGATTGGTACTACCTCTATAGCAATGGCGTAATGAAAACGGGTTGGTTGGAGCTCGGCGAAACCAAGTATTACCTTGATGGGTCCGGAGCCATGAGAACAGGATGGTTCAAGGTCGATAGCAAATGGTATTACGCCAATGGTTCGGGAGCGATGCAAACAGGATGGCTGAAAACCGGCAACACCTGGTACTACCTCAACGGGTCGGGGATTATGCTCACCGGATGGCAGTGGATCGGAAGCGCCTGGTACTACCTCAACGGGTCGGGGGCCATGGCGACTGGGTGGCTGAAACTTGGAACCACGTGGTACTACCTTGACGGGTCGGGGGCCATGCTCACCGGGTGGCAATCCATCGGAGGAAAGTGGTACTACCTTAACGGCAGTGGAGCCATGAAAACCGGATGGTACAAGGTCGGCAGCAACTGGTACTATTCCAACCCTAGCGGCGTCATGCGCTACTCCACCTGGATCGGCGACTACTACCTGCTGGGCGATGGACGAATGGCAACCAACCGCTGGGTCGGGGGTTACTATGTGGGCGCCGACGGGAAATGGGTGCGATAAGCCAGTCGTCCCGTTTATTGTTTGTTCAAATTATTTCCATATAGCCGAATATTGAACATAAGTTCAATATTCGGCTATACTTATTTATATTGAACAAACCAACGGGGAGAAACCTTTGCTATCTAAGAATGAATTCAATGTGCTCGTTGCTCTTAACGGCACGCCATCCATAAGCCAGCGCGAAATAGCAAGCAAATCGGGCATTTCGCTAGGAAGCGCAAACGCTGCACTTAAATCACTCACCGAAAAGGGCATGGTCTCAAATGGCGCAATTAATGCAGAAGGCAAAGAAGCGCTTTCTCCCTTTAAGGTAGATAATGCAATCATCATGGCGGCTGGCCTCTCTTCGCGCTTTACCCCTATTTCCTACGAAAAGCCCAAGGGCCTTCTTCGCGTTCGAGGAGAAGTGCTTATTGAACGACAAATCAAACAGCTCAAAGAAGCGGGCATTAATGACATTACTGTTGTCGCAGGCTATAAGAAGGAATACTTCTTCTACCTCGAAGATACGTTTGGCGTAACCATCGTTATTAACCCCGAGTACGCATCGCGCAACAACAACTCTACCCTTATGCGTGTTCGCGAAAAGCTTGGCAATACCTTTATCTGCTCTTCGGACGACTACTTCACCGAAAACCCCTTCGAGCCGTATGTGTATCAGGCATACTACGCAGCTCAGTACTGCAAGGGCGAAACCCCTGAATGGTGTATCAAGGAAGGTCCGAACAAGCGAATTGCCGGGGTAACCATCGGCGGCTCCGATTCTTTGATTATGCTTGGGCATGTTTACTTCGACAAAGCGTTCTCCAAGCGTTTTTCCGAAATACTTGTCGCAGAATATGACCGCCCCGAAACCGCAGACAAACTTTGGGAGCAAATCTACATCGACCACATCAAAGAGCTCGATATGGTAGCACGACCCTACCCTGATGGCATGATCAACGAGTTCGATTCACTCGATGAACTAAGGCTTTTCGACCCTGAGTTCATCCAGAACGTCGATTCAGAAGCCTTCGATAACATCGTTGCCACCCTTGGCTGCACCCGAGACGAAATTCATGACATCTACCCCCTGAAGCAGGGTCTTACCAACCTATCCTGCCATTTCGCCATCAAAAGCGGGGAGTACGTCTACCGCCACCCCGGCGTTGGCACCGACAAGCTAATCAACCGCCAGGAAGAGACAAAAGCGCAGGAACTGGCTCGATCGCTGAAAATCGACGACACCTTTATCTATGAAGACCCCGCAAAGGGCTGGAAGGTTTCCCGTTTCATTCCCAACTGCGAACAGCTTGACCCTTCAAACCCTGCCGACGTAGAAGAAGCCACCTCTCTTATCAAGAAGCTTCACGGCTCTGATGCGAAATTGGCACTTAGCTTCAACTTCTTCCAGAAGTCGTGCGACTACGCAGGCCTTATCGAACCCCCCGACCTTGATGTCATCCCCGACTTTCGTCAGCTGGAATCGGAGTTCGCGCATCTCTACGACCTATTCAGCACCGACGGTGTTGGGCGTACCGTTCTTTGCCATAACGACTTCTTCTATTTGAATCTATTGAAGGACGAAAAGGGTACTCTTTCGCTGATCGACTGGGAATACTCCGGCATGGCCGATTTTTCACAAGACCTGGGAACCTTCATTGTCTGCAGTGAGCTTGACGAGGCGGCAGCAGACAAGCTTATCTCCCTTTATTTCGATAACCAGGCTTCCATTGAACAGCTTCAACATTGCTATGCCGCAGTTGCCTTTGCTGGTTGGTGCTGGTATCTCTGGTCCCTTTACAAGGAATCCCAGGGCGAATCGGTCGGAGAGTGGCTGTACATCTACTATCGCTACGCCAAGAAGTACCTTGGTAAATCGCTGGCCCTCTATCAAACAGGCATCAACTAACGCAACCCCCTAGAAACCGACACCCTTTCGACAGGAGCAAACATGCAACAGAGCATTTCCAACCTGCAAAAACAGCGTCACCGCAAATACATGACAAAAGGGATAGCCTTCGCTGTGGCTTCTGGCATTTGCTACGGCCTGTATACGGCGTTTTTAACTCTGGGAGAGACACAAGGCGTATGGGCCGCATGGTTTGGTGGCGAAGGCTGGAACGGCAACGCACCCCTTAGCGCTTTTGCAATCACCTTCACCCTCGCCGCGCTTGCCGCGGGCTTGAACGATACGTTCAGCGGATTGTGGTCAGTGGCCATGTGCGCCAAGAACGGTCAGCTGGGCGACCTTTGGAAAACAGTCAAGACGAAGCCCGGCTGGGTAATGATGGTTTGCGCAGCCATCGGCGGTCCGTTCGCCACCATTGCCTACGTGGTGGCGCTGAATTCAGCAACCGCAGCGGGCAACCCGGGCGTCATTGTGCCCATCGCTGCGCTTAACTGCGCAATTGGCGCTATTCTTGGCCGCGTGTTGTTCAAGCAAAGCCTTGAGGCCCATAAGGTTATCGGCATCCTGATTTGCCTTGCCGCTGCAGGCATTATTGGTGGCACCAGCTTTGCCAACATGGGCCCCGAAGCCTTGTTTGGCTGCTTGTTCGCCTTCCTTGCTGCGTTCGGCTGGGGCTTCGAGGGCTGCGTTGCGGGCTTCGGAACCATCCTGATTGACTACCGCATCGGCATTGCCATAAGGCAAATTACAGCCGGTGTTCTAGAACTGGCAATCGCCTTCCCTGTTCTTACCGCAATGGGCGATAGCATTGCTGCCGTGCCCGCTATCCTGTGCACGGCCGTTTCCGACCCCTCAATATTGATCTTCGCCGTGTCGGGCCTGTTTGCAATGCCAGCCTTTTCGTTCTGGTATAAGGGAAATTCCATGTGCGGCACCGCACTGGGCATGGCGTGCAACGGTATGTACGCCTTCTGGGGCCCTTTCTTCATCTGGATTGTATTGGGCGTCTTGAACATTGGCGGCTTGGCTGCCGACTACCCGTCCCTTTCCGCAATGCAGTGGATTGGCGCGCTTATCATGATTGCCGGCATCTTCTGCATTGCCATCAACCCCACAAAAAGTATCAAGGCGCATAAGGAGTAGCCAAAATGAAGAACAACCTGCCCCCCTTGCACTACGCCATTATCGAATGCTTCAGCCACGGCGAAGAGCTGAGCGCAAACGATGTTATCGCCGCACTCAAGGAAGATTACTCTGGCTACAAGCTGCTGAATGACAAGGACGTAGATGAAGCCCTGGCAACCTCACGAGAAAATGGGCTGCTTGAAGAGACGAAAGTTGACGTTGATGGCGATAGTCAACTTCGGATCTTCTATAAGATGACTGCTTTCGGAACTGATATGGTGCGCCGTTACCTTGGTTAGACAGAGCAATCGTTTTTGATGCCGCTTTTAAACAGCGCAAGCTATTGTAGTGTCAATCCGCAATCTTATAAAGCCTCATGTCTCCTTCGGCCATAACCACCTCGAAACCGGGAGTTGAATCGGTTATTCGCAATATGCCGTCCCATTGATCTGGGTAATATGACCAAAGATGAATGCGTTTCTTGGGATCGCCATCCCGATCGAGCAGCAAAACGTACTCAGCATCGAAGCTATTTACAGCAGCCTTCACCTCTGGATCAGTGGCAACCCTGTCGAGACTATGCCGAATAACCGCACTCTCTGGCTCCTCTCCACTAGAAGGCAAAGCGAACCACTTGTACAAAATATTATCAGCATCATATAGAGCGTAGAGAAACCCACTGCCGTCATTGGGCTCGTTGACTATCTCTACATCCTTGGGAACCATCTGAAGGGCCTTTTCAGCAAACTGCCTCTCTTTAGGAGCCAGAACATTATCCACAGATGCGCTATTCTGCACCTTAACCTTATCAGCAATGTTTCCGAATCCCGTATCGACCGAACCACAGCCAGCAAATGAAAAACTCGGACCATAAAGGAACACCACGAACAACAGCGCAAACGCGCAGACACCAACCTTGCTGTTAAGGCAAAGCGTCGTGTCCTTTTCGTGTTTCGTCAAGAGCGATGTAATCCAATCAAGCGTCCATTTTGCGCCTAGAACAATAAGGGGGAGCGATACAATGGCGGCAGCTGCCGCAAGCCTGTACGGATCCGTATACCAAAAACCCGAAAGTAGATGCTTGGTAAATCCTTCAGTCGATACGGAGGAAAGGTAGATCAAGCATGCAAACGCATATGAGAAAGCCAGCCAGGCTGTTTTCCTGGAAGAAAGCGCTTTTACCGCACCAACCACAACAAGCAAGGCAACAAGCGGCTGGGCAGCTCCCGTGTTGAACGAATACAGCAGGCAATCCATGAAGGCCTGCCATTTTCCAACGGTCGCAGGCCAATTAAACTCAACTACGCTCCTAATCATTGATATGGGAAGGCTGTACAGTGCGACCCAAATTACCAGCATAGTCGCACTAGAAACAACAAGAGCAAATACAGCCTTAGACCCGAAACTGCCGTCCTTGCCCCATGCTTTTAGCACGCATTCAGAAACAAAGAAGGGCATCAAAACCACCAACTCGGCAAAAATAGCATTTGGCTGCGCGAACAACAAAGCAACAGCTGCAGTGCCTGCTGCCAAAAATGCAACTACGCGCGTATTTCGCGATACACCAAATCGAACAAAGCAGACCGAGCAGGCCGTAGCAGCAGGGAACAACGCCATTGAAAGCAAATTTGGATAGAGAGGGCCAAACGTCAAAAAACCCCACGGAAACGGCGCTGCGCAAACAGCAAGGGCCGCGCCAATTATCATAGTTTTCTTATCTGCCCCAAATATGGCCTTTGCCGCAAAAAGCACCGACAGGGGAAAGATCAAAGATGCGCAAATAAAATTCACGGCATTAACCGCAACCGTAATACCTGCACCCGTCGCCGTTACTGCCATTGCGACAAGGCAATACCATGCAGAAGGATAGAACGAAGACCCAGACTCATCGAACGGCGAAATAAGATCTGGCCTAAGCCCACCGCCAAACGAAGAATAAACTCCCGTTTCGATAAAGGTCCTAATCGTATTCAGGTGAGAGCCATTATCGTAGGCTTGATAGAAAGACCCTGCCCCATCAAGATTTTTGACAAAGAAGATACCAACAATCACAACGCCAACAAGCGCATACAGCAGAACATACAGCAGCTCCTCTTTACCAAGGCCCTTATCCGCCCCTCTTTTCCCAAGACGAAAGAAAAGCGCCGAAACAATCAGCGAAATCAGAAGGAACGGCACAAAAAGAGTTGCCCAAGAAGCTTCGATCCCGATTCGCGGATAGACTACTGCGGCTATCGAGTAAAAAACAACACTTAAAATTGGACCAAAACCAACGCTTTCTACGAAGGATCTGCGTGCCGAATACACGATCAAGCCACCAGGCAGAAAGAGGAATACGGCAGCCGCTAGTGCCACAGCAAAAAAATCAAGCCACATGCTAATTACTCCGTTGTTGTTTCTTGTGCCGCACGGAATTCGGCCCGCACAGCTTCAAGTGAAGCCCGAGCTTCATCTTCGTGTTTTTTCAGTTCAGCCTTCTGTCGAGCCATTACTTCAGGGTTTTCCGGGGCTGGTTTGCGGAACTTGCCTAACACCCTCAAATAAACATTGTGAATATAACCCGTCCAACCAATGCGGGAAAGAGTGTACTCCCTACCTATACTGTCTGGCACCGCGGACCCCTCACCACATTCAAGAAGCATCTTCACCACAGTAAGCATATGAGGACTTACCGAACGTGCTGTTTTGAGGGGATGATCGAAATAAGAATCAATCAAGCGGCCAAGCTCCTGGAACGACCTGCACCTCTCTTCATCGGAAAGGCGAAAAGCATCCTCAAATACAAAGTCTATCGCCCACACCAAAAGCTCCGCAGGGCAAAGCCCCATAAAGCCTCGCGCCTGCCACTCGGAAAAGACCCCGCTAATAATTCGGTAGTGCCATTTGATGCGCTCTGTCTTTTTTTCAAACAGGCTATCCATGGCCGAGCCTTCTCGGCTAAGTCGGTAGTAGTACAGCTTGTCGGGAATGAAGATAGTTTTTGCAGAGCACGGATACGCCACAAACAAGAACAGTTCATCTTCACCCAACGGGAGGCTCTCATCGAACACAATATTATTTTCCGCTAAGAACGCCCGTCGAAAAGCAACACGCCAAGCAAAAGGAGCAGACGGCTCTTCAAACAATATCGCCTGATCGAAGTCATGGTATACACGAGCTTTTGGGCTAAGGCATTTTTCCAACCAGGGGTAATTAGCCCACTCTGGGACGCAATTCGCCCCGAAGGTCACAACGTCGGGACCCTGCTCTTTTACTACCCTTGCCAAAACTTCACAGGCATCGGCGCTCATATAGTCATCTGAATCGATAAAGAGCACGTATTCACCCGAAGCTTTTTCAAAGCCAAAATTTCGAGCAGATGACACTCCCCCGTTTGCTTTTGTGAACACCTTGATCCGAGAGTCTAGTGCCGCGTGCATTTCGGCAATCGACAACGACCCATCCGCTGAGCCATCATCAACACAAATTACCTCGATATCCGGAAAGGTCTGATTGCGTAAAGAATCAAGGCACAAGGAAAGGTACTTCTCTACATTGTAAACGGGGACAATTATTGAAAAGAAAGGCATAAAATCCACTCGCCCTATCTAGCCAACCTTGCGTGATATAGCTTTTGCCAATGACGCAAAGCCGCCAACGGTAAAATAGCATTTTGCCTTTGCAAACTTGCCGCCCGAAATCTGCTGGGCAGCTCGACGCGCATGATAGTACGTTGGGTCTGCTATTAGTGCCGCTAATTCGCCTGTTCTCCATTCGCCAAGCACGGCTTCATTCAGATAGCCCTTGCTCTTGTCGGAGGAGAACTCGCTTGCAAAGCGCTGGATGAATTCGCGCTGCAGGGGCTCGGTTAGCCTTTCGTAATTCCACATATAGTTATCAAACTTGATGCTCTCTTCTACTTCCCTCAACGAAGCTAATTCTTTATGCGAAGAAAGGAAGCTGTCAATTTCAGCATGCTCATCGCAAATGCAATACACCTTAGCTGGAGAATTGACCGAAGACGATTCATTGTCCTGACGATAATGAAGAATGGCATCCTGCAAAAATACAACACGATCTGCCATAGCCCAGACCTTGAAATTGAAAGAAGAATCCTGAAAAGACGCGCCCGGCGTTTCTAGGAAACGAATGCCGTTTTGCTCAAGGAAATCCTTCCGGTAAACAGCGGACCAGATAGAGGGCTTCAGGTAGAAGATTTCGGTTTCCTTGTGCGGATTAACCACATGCCCCGTCATGGGCGCAGTTACAAGTTCGAAAAGCTCATTCTTTTCCTCTGGCGTTGACCAGTAGAACCAGAAATTCGCTTTTGCAACTTGCGCTTCTGCTGCCTCGGCGGCATTTACCAGCTTCTCCAACGCATCAGGCTCGAAGAAGTCGTCCGACTCCAAAATTCCAATGTACTTACCGCATGCGGCATCAAGCCCCTGGTTCATCGAGGCACCATAGCCGGAATTCGCCTTGTCGATAATCTTAAAGCGACTGTCGGCCTGCATGTACTCGCGAATGATGTCAGGAGAGCTATCCGTCGAACCATCGTTGATGCAAATGATCTCAATATCGGAAAGGGTTTGGCTCTTGGCAGAATCCAAACACTCTCGAAGATATTTTTCGACGTTATAAATCGGAACCAATAGTGAAACAACCGGCTGCATGTGTTGCCTTTCGAAATTTGCTAAATATGTTTTAGTATAGCAACAACAGAACAACTAGCCTGCTCTTACCTTATACAGCAGGAAAGCACAGAACGGATTCCACATGCCCTTCTTCAGAGCGTTAAAGCAGTTCCTTCCTATCTCATCACGCTCTTTTCACGCCGCCGAACAGCACTTCGACGAAAAACTAGACCATATCGAGCACTCAGTTGTTGCGCAGCTGATGCAGCGAATCGAACAAGCCGACATCGGGATCAATGGAAATATCAGCCATAAATTCGATATCTGCTATCCCATGATGGAATCATTTTCGGAAGACCTGGCAGCGCATGACGAACATATGAAGATGTTCGCTTGGGAAATGTACAAGCACGAAGACGAAAGCGTTGACGATGCAAAGAAGCGATTTTTCCGCTCGCTGCCTGAAGCCACCGGCGGAATGCGTCTTCTACAACTTAGCTGCACAAAATTGCTTCATGACTTCGATTCACTTTGCAACGAGCACGGCATAGCGTATTGGCTCAATTTCGGTACGCTTCTGGGCGCAGTCCGACATGGCGGTTTTATCCCTTGGGACGACGATATTGACCTGGGAATCACTCGCGACGAGTTAGACAAGCTAACCACCCTTGTCTCTGAAAGTGACCGGTTTCGTATCACTGAAGTGTTCGACAGATTCGCGCAATGTCGCCAGGTCCGCTTCTTGTATGCAGACGAGTCGCTGCCCTGCTTCCTTGATCTATTCATCTACGATTGGGCTCCTTTTGCTAGCGGCTACAATGCGGAAAAGCAGCGGAACATCAGAAGGGCAATGCTCGGCAAGATGTCCAAGGACCCCGAGCTTTCAGCCTGGAAGCAATCCCCTTACTGCACGTCCACCAACGCTATGGCTCCCGTTATTGACGCCCATTTCACCAAAGCACTTGATGAATCGAAATCGCTGGGGCTTATCTGTGAAAAGAAAGACGCGCGTGCCGTCCTCTGGTCTCTCGACAACTTGGATGACGGCAAGCAGCGCTGGTGGGCGTACAGCCTCGATGACATATTCCCCTTGCGCAGGGTGATGTTCGAGGGAATCGAATGCTTCATTCCCAATAGACCTGATAGCTTCCTAACAAGCAGCTACGGGGACTATCTGGAATTGCCAAAGGACATACACACGCATTTTCAGCATGTTGATCACGCCGAACTTGACACGCCCGAAATGAAGCAGGCCTTCAACAAGCTGATTAACTAGGATGAAGAAGCTTGGCGCTTACTCTCCGTTAGCGCCAAGCTTCTCTTTTACCTCGATGGTTGAAATACCCTGGGTTCTGTCGAGATACACAACCTCGCACATGTCCCTTAGCGCCTCAAAGCGGGCGTCTCCCGCCCAATCGCTTCCCATGCATACAGTGTCAACATGGTATTCAGCAATATCTGGTATTCAGTAATATCGGCTTTTTGGCCCCAATTGTTTTCAGGAATTATCAAGTCAACGTAACGAATAGCCTCCAGCATCTCTTTGCGCGTTTCATAAGGGTAGAAGCTCTTCTTGCCCTTGACCGCATTAAACTCGTCCGTCGAAAGCGCAACGATGAGGTAATCGCCCAATTGGGAAGCGCGCTGCAGCAAACGAACATGGCCGTAATGAAGGAGGTCAAACGTGCCATACGTTAGAACGCGCTTCAAACCCGGTCCTCTATTTCCGGTTTCACCGACAGGCTCGATAGTTACTGTTGCCTGGCGTTTGCCTTGCCTCTCCATGCTGTCACGCCCCATTCTATGCAGCCGTCTCCTTTAGGAGGAAGCTTTAACCAACAATTCCTTGTCAAGGTCGTTAAACCTGGTTCTATCGCCCACAAAACGCAAATGTTTCTTGTTTTTGCCAATATAGGCAATTGCATGAGCGACGCTATCAAGGTTCTGCGGGTCTTCCAGCAAGACCAGAGAGCCGCTCTTCGCCGCGAATGGGCCAACAGTCAAGGCGTCCTCTGGATGCCAAATCGAAACTGCCAAGAAGGAATCAGACTTGCTGCGCAGACCAATCCACATATTGATCTTCTCGTTCGCATCATAGGGACCGTCGCCAACAAAACGGTGAATCTCGGCAGAGCTGGCAGCAATCGGAGCAATTCCTTCGTCGGGAAACGATTTGAAGCCCCCAACGACCAGAACGCTCTGCCTACTCGTTGTGGCTTTGCACATTTGCGTAGAGACAGACTCTTCGCTCTTTTTTACGAGCACGGGGCATTGCCTTGAATGCAGATAAGGGGAAAGCGATGCCAAATCGCCCAAACAGCCATCGTAGGTAAGGGCAACGTCGGAACCCCATAGGCCCTTTTCTTCGCCGTGCCGGAAAATCGACCACGAAAGGCTGCAGGCATTTTCGCCTTCCAGCACTTCCATCGAAGCGGAAGGAACGGAAGAAGATGCTTCCTTAGTTATTGCATCCACGTCCAACGTACCGCCATTCAGCACGTACACCGTCTGAGGAATGAGCCTGGTCAGCTCCTGCGCCGTAATATCGGGCACACTTTCGTTCTGTGTAAGGAGAATCGGTGCGTCCAATGCCCCCGCAAAGCCATTCGCAATCAGCGGCACCATTTCATGCTCACCCGATGCAAGAATTACAGCCTTTGCGCCATCGGGGTAGCAACGGCTTGAAAGCTTCGCCGCAATGCCATAACGTGTGTCCGCTTCGATAGATTCGATGCCGCTCATGTCGGGCTTCTTCGGATCCTGCAAGGTTTCGAACACAATCTGCTCCGATTCCTTACTGCCCACATGACCACCCAGCACACGATAGGTCTGGCACACTTCCTTTGCCGTGCCCGCCATGCGCAGATGGCCCTTTTCAATCCATACCGCCTTGTTGCACAAGCGCTCGATCTGGTCGTTGTTGTGAGAAACGATAAGCACCGTCACGCCATGTTCTTTGATCAGCTTCGTGATGCGGTCTTCGCACTTCTTCTGAAACATGAAGTCGCCCACGGAAAGCACTTCGTCAACGATCAGAATCTCGGGCACGATAACCGTAGCAATTGCAAAGGCGATGCGCGCCACCATGCCGGAAGAGTAGTTCTTCATGGGCATGTCCAGGAACTTTTCCACCTCGGCAAATTCAACGATGTCGTCGAAGTTTTCCTCAATGAACTGCTTCGAGTAACCCAAAAGCGCACCGTTCAGGTAGATGTTTTCGCGCGCGGTAAGTTCCATGTCAAAGCCCGCACCAAGCTCGATGAGCGGAGCGATGTTGCCATTAACCGTGCACGACCCTTTACTGGGCTCCAGCACGCCGGCGATGATCTTCAGAATGGTGGATTTGCCAGAGCCGTTCGTACCCAGAATGCCGAACACGTCGCCCTGCTTCACTTCGAAGGAAACATCATCGAGTGCGCGGAATTCCTTGAAGCGCAGCTCGCGCTTCAAGGCGGCAATCGCGTATTCCTTGATGCTGTTCAACTGCTCGCTTGCCATGTTGAAGATCATGGACACATGGTCCACTTTGATCATGGTTTTCTTTGATGAATCGTCCGCAAGCTCGGATTCGATTTCTAGAACGCTGGTGTTCACGTTTTCGGGCATGGTTGTTCCTTAAACGTAGAGAATGAACTTCTTTTCGGTCTTCTTGAAAATGAACAGGCCGATAGCAAACGCAGCCACCGCCATGCCTAGGCACAGCAGGTTTTCCTGCAGGCCGGGCACCGTGCCGCTCAGGATAAGGTCACGGAAGTAAGTTACGTAGTGGTACATGGGGTTGTACTGCATAAGCGGCGCCGCCCAATCGGGCAAGATTTCTACAGGGTAGAAAAGCGGCGTGGCGTACGTCCATGCGGTGATAACGACGCCCCACAGGTGGCATACATCGCGGAAGAACACCGAAAGGGCGGAAAGGGCCATGCCCACGCCCGCGCTGAACAGCACCACGTACAGGAGCAGCAGCGGCAGGGCAAGCAGGCTAACGTGCGGCATAACCTGGAAGAAGATCATTACCGCAGCTACAGCAATGAGCGAAATGCAGAAGTTCACCAGCTGGAACAGCACTTTTTCCAACGGGAAGATAAGCTTTTCGATGCGGATCTTCTTGATAAGCGAAGAAGATTCGATGATGGAATTCATGGCGCCTGAGGTCGAATCGGCCATGAGGGCAAACATAACGTTGCCAAGAATTACGTACAGCGGGTAGTTTTCGATGCTGAACTTGAAGAACGTGCTGAACACAACGGAAAGCACGATCATCATGAGCAAGGGGTTCAGAACCGACCACAAAACGCCCAGGGCGCTGCGACGGTACTTAAGCTTAAAGTCCCTGGATACAAGGGATGTTATGGTGAACCAATTCCTTCTGGCATTAGCGCTTGAGAGCATATTTGGCATTAATGCAGTTCCTTATCGTTTAGTGGCTACATGGGCGGCGCTGCCTTTGCAGTTGGCGCCCAGTGCGACCTAAATAATCACGATGTTTCATTGTAAAGGGTATTGGCGCACGCTAACCAGCCTGCACGGTTTTTGCGGAAAATGAGGATGATCGCCGTTTTCTCTTTCTTTTTCACTTCTGAACTGCCGCCACACACCACCGAAAAAACGCTGAGGAAATACGGGCGTCACGCATCCAGAATCGCTCGATCCGGAGGGTTGTTGGACAGCTACCTCCCAACATCTTTCTGGGAATAGCCGTTATTGCCTCCACCTATCTTGAGAGATTTGCTTTGCGATAGCTCGAGTCTCGCCTGCTCGCACCCCTCCGAACGACCTTCCGTCCTTGCGTTTTCCGCAAATCTAGACGCTGATTTCCGGTCGATAGCTCTAGTCAAAACGGTTTGACGGTAAAGAATCTCCAATTCCGCATCCGGGATATCCAGAACCCCACGATTCCCCCTCTTCCCCCAATAAAGACAAATAATCAGCAGCAGCGGAAAACCATGTGTCGACAATCGAGAAAAAAGCTTCTCTCTGACCTTTCTTCAAGCTACTCGTCTGGGACGCTATGAACAGCACCTGCTCGCCGCATAGAAAATATGCCAACCACATTTTCAGGAAGAGGATGGCTGGTCATTATGGCGCTAGGACGAATTCTCCGCTGAGAGAGTGGCTTATTTAGGAGAGCCACCCTCTCAGCACAAAGAAAGCATGTGTACGTAAACAGGTTTTCTTCGTGAATGATCCCTTCGAAAAACGGATGCCATGCTTTTCCAGAAATGGATAGGACAACAACTGCATATATGCGTTTGGGGTAAAGTCTCCCTGCCGAACGCACTCTTCCAGATATTCGAGGCCAGCGAACGCGCCGTTACATGCACTGCTTCTTTCATGGTAGGTGGAGTAACTACCGAAATCCTTTGCCAACTGCTCGTTTTCAAAAAGGCGCTTGAAGGGCGTTACGCAAAAGGAAATCGTCCGAATCGAGGAACATCACGTAACCGCTGAAATCTGGTTTCGCCTCGGCAATCCACGCAAGTCCATGATTCCTTGCGAAAGATAAGCCCCGTGCTTCTGTGTCAGAACCGTTTTCTCAAAACCTTCTATTTGTTGGACTTCCTCAAGCACTCCGACGGACCCATCGCTCGATCCATCGTTAACAAAAACGACCCATTTTCTTCCCTGATATTCCTGCCAGGACAAAGACTCACAAAGATCTTCTAGACACGACAAGGGATTGAATGCGGGGGCAATTGCAATAACTTCCGAGCAGGAGGCACTTGGACTCACGCTCAGCTCGCTTAATCACATTTGAACAAATCGCAGGTGTAAACCTTTTCAGCAATATCAACCAGGTCTGCGTTCCAGCGATTAGCGATGATCAGATCGCAATCGTTCTCAAACTTTTCGAGATCGTTCTGGACTTCACTTCCGAAAAGGTAAGGTCGCTGATGGTCGGCTCGTAGACGACCATCGTGATCCCCTTGGCTTTTATTCGTTTCATAACACCCTGGATGGACAATGCACGGTAATTATCGGAGTCCTTTTTCATGGTCAGGCGGTATACGACTATCGGGTTTTCAGCGCCATTGCTGCGGAGCTCATCGACACGGGCTAACACTTCCTCTGCCACAAAATCCTTGCGAGTGCGATTCGCCTCCGCAATTGCAGAGATGAGGTTTTGAGGAACGTCCTAATAATTCGCCAAAAGTTGCTTGGTGTCCTTCGGCAAGCAATAACCGCCGTAGCCAAAGCTTGGGTTGTTGTAATGGTCGCCAATACGCGGATCTAGGCAAACGCCTTTTATGATGTTGGCTTCATCAAGCCCCCCAAACCTGCGCATAGGTATCGAGCTCGTTAAAATACGCAACGCGGAGAGCGAGATAGGTGTTGGAGAATAGCTTTATTGCCTCAGCCTCCGTCGCCCCGCACAAGAGCACAGGTATGCCGATGCTGCAATCAGTATTTCTGCGCTCCATTTCCCCAGTTGCCGCACCTCCAGCAAAAGATCCGCAAAAGCTTCCGCTGCCTGCTGCGCTTCATTGCCCTTTGGCGAACCAGCAACTATGCGCGAAGGGTGGAGATTGTCGTAAAGAGCTTTGCCTTCGCGCAGGAATTCAGGAGAGAATATTATGCGTTCGTCGCCTAGACGCTCAGAAAGCTTTTGGGTATAGCCAACAGGGATGGTGGATTTTATCACGATCCATGCGGTTTCATTTGCGGCGCGAATTGCGCTGATAGCCGCCTCGACGCTCGATGTGTCGAAAAAGTTCTTTTGCGGATCATAGTTGGTCGGAGTGGCAACTATGGCAAAGTCCGCATTTTCGTATGCCTCGCGTTCGCTTTGAGTTGCCGCAAGGTTCAGCTGAAGGGCCCCTTCGCTACGCTGGCGCAGAAAGCAATCGATCTCTTCATCCGCAATGGGGCTTTTGCCTTGGTTCAGTAGCATCACTTTTTCTGGCACAACGTCAAAGATGCGCACATCATTGTGCTGCGCCAACAGCATGGACAAGGAAAGACCGACATATCCCATTCCTGCTACAGCTATCTGCATTAGTACTCTTTTCTAGGTTGCCGCGGCCGTTTTCGTACTTGAAGATTGTAACGTGTTGAACAGATCGGTGCTCGTTGCGAAATGGAAAGCGCTAACCAACTTGGCAAGCCACCGTTGAATATAAACTTCACGCGTTCCGAAATCATAGGTCGGAAAGGAAACAAGGCAATGCCGTCCCCAAACGAATCCTCAAAAAAGAAGGCGATCTGGATAAATGGAAATAGGTACGAAACAACCGATACCATCGGCCAGGGAGGACAAGGGTCGTATACAGGGCGGTGGACTCAAGTGGGTGCCAGTTCGCCATTAAGGTCGTAACAGCGACTGAGCACTCTCCTTCAAGAAATTTTGAAAGGACTCTTGAGGAGGCACAATGGTGCGAAAAATGGCATTCCGAGAGAATTGAATATAAATATACCCCGATTCCTTTAACGACCTTTACGCCGCCTTCGGGCGGCTCCTTCTTCCGGCCAGTTGGCCTCCTCGAACTTGACGGGGCTCAGATCGCCCAGCGCCGTGCGTATCCTGGCGCGGTTGCATATGACCTTGATGCACTCGAGCAAATCCAGCGTCGTCTCGTCACGCGTGGCGCAGACCCGTACGTTCACCCCCTCCGGACTTGACCGGGCCCATGAGCAACTCCATGGCGGCGTTGTCCCACGGCGAGGATATCGAACCCATCGAGGGGCGGATGCCGTGCTCGCGCATGATCTTGGAGAGCGGCGGCGACACGTTCTGCAAGCTGTAATCGCTGTGGCGTATGCATCCCCTGGGACTGTTTCTCCTGGCGAGAGCCACCTTCAGTATCTTGTTCGTCGACTCGTCGACGGCATTGTCGTATGGGCATCCCCTCCTCGACGGCGACCGCTTGATGCCGAAAGCATCGAGCATCTCGTCTATCTTCGCGTTGCCGAACTCGGAACCTCTGTCCGTGCGGAACACCTTGATGTCGGATACCGGGAACTCGAGCGTCGCGAACGCAGCCCTCACCAGGTCGACATCCTTACGCGGCCCCGCGGAATGCCCCACTATCTCGCGGTTGTGGAGATCGATCAGCAGGCAGACGTACTTCCAGCCTCCGCCGACGCGCACGTAGGTCAAGTCGCTGCACACGTGGGTGCGTGGGTACGCGGCCGCCGAAGCTCATCGCCACCACGTTCGACACGTCGGCCCCGTTGACCCTGCCGCAATGACTCTTGAACCTTTTGCGCCCGTAGGCGCTGACCAGGCCGTTTTCCCCATTGTCCGGCAGATACGCCTGCAGCTGGCGGCCCGCGACAGCGCGGCCTTTATCTTGCGCGTGCCGTAGCGGCCGTAGCTGGCATCGTGCGCTGCGGTCACGTCGCGCTCGATGGGGTCGGGGGCTTCGGCCCCTCGGCGCGGGAGCGCATCGAGTAGTAGGCGGAGCGCGCAACGCCGAGGATCTCGCATTGCGCCGATACCGGGTAGCGGCCGGCGTTCGCCGCTATCACCGTCACTTTCGTGCAAATATCACCGCCGCTTGTTTTAAAACGTCGACCTCCATGCGAAGCCGACGGTTCTCCCGCTCGAGCTCGATGATGCGGTTCTGCTCCGGCGTGCGGCTGTCGGCCGCATGTGGCGACCCCGATCCGTTTATCGCCTTCACCCACCTGTCGACGGTGCTCTTGCACAGGTTATACTCTCACATCACGTCCGATTTGGGCTTCCCTGCGTTTATGGGCTCCACTATCTGACGCTTGAAGTCGTCGCCGAAATGCCTGGGATGCTTCGGGTCTGCCATAGGCCTCTCCTCGCTCTCGCGGCCCTCGCAAAACTGTCCAACATAGTGTAGCCAATCCATCTGCGGCAGAGAGTCAAGGAGTGGGTGTGGTTCTACAGCAACGCGAGGATCCACTCGACCTTGGGCTACATGAGCCCGGTCGAGTTCAGGGAAGCAGGGCTGTCCCTCTGAAAACTCTTTAAAAAAAATGTAGCGAGTCCAGCGAGGTCCTGTTCAACCTGCTGAGCAGTCGCAACGGCAAGGGCTCGATCGTGATAACCACCAGCCTCATGTTCGACCGCTAGGACGAGGTGTTCGACGACCCGCTCACGGGCACTATCGTCGACCGCATCGCCCACAAGGCGGACGTCGTGGACATGGCGGGAAAGCTACAGGGCGATCGGGACTAAGGAGTGGACAGAGAAGACCAACAAGATGATGAGATAGTCGATTAGGCAAGCATGGGGTAGCCCATTTTTAAACCGAAATGCGGCCCACTTTTGAGTTGACATATACAAGCCTGAAACCCGAAACTTTTACCCTGTGATTTTCACAGAAAATAAGCTATTAAAACACGTTGTACGCATGCCTGCTGTAAACGAGCTACTGCACGACGCGGCCTATAGAGCAACTGGTATTATGGAGCCAAAAAATGCACAGCCTATTGGACGTGCATTATGACTTATTGTATACGAAGGCCTGAGGTGACATCGTATGAGCGATAATGTAGATGCGGTAACTGAAATCAGCGAGCAAATCCGTGCCAAGAAGCAGGAAGTGCGATTCAGTACTCGCGAATATGTAGCTGAATACCTGATTGATAAATTCAAAGAAGAAGAGTTCTTCATACCCTTTGAATATCAGCGCAACTTCGTGTGGACAAATAAAGACTGCAGCTATTTTATCGAGTCAGTTCTTATCGGGCTTCCAATCCCGTATATGTTCTTTGCGGACACAGATGACGGGCGAACGGAAATCGTAGACGGAGCACAGCGAATGAACGCGCTGGCCACCTTTGTTAACGATGATTTGAGGCTTGGGAACTTGAAGATCCTGACGTCAGTCAACGGCAAGACATTCTCGGAACTGCCGCTAGAAGTACAGCGAAGGTTTTCCAATGCAAGCTTCCGTGTTGTGTATCTTGAAGAAGGTACAACCGTAGAGGTTCGGCAAGAGATATTCCGCCGCATCAATTCTTCAGGCATGCAGCTTCGCTCTCAAGAGATTAGGCACGGCTCTATGGACGGTGGATTCAGCGACCTTGTGAAGAGCCTCTCTCAAAACCCCCTCTTTGGGGAACTCGCTCCATTGAGCGATACAGCTCGCAAACACTATGAAGATATGGAGCTTGTTACCAGGTTCTTCGCTTACTATGACGGTTATCCCGATTTTGATGGCTATCGTGATCGCGTGGCGAACTATCTTGACCGCTATACGCAATCCATGAATGAGCAGTTCGATGTTCAGAGCGACTTAAGCCAGCAATATGCTGACCGCTTTACCAATATGCTTGCGTACGTAAAAGAATCCCTTGGGTCACTCGGGTTCAGAAAATCGCCAACAGGCAAATCGACTCCACACGCCAGGTTCGAGGCGATAGCAGTTGGCGTGGCAGTCGCTTTATCGCAGAATCAGAATTTGCCCACGCAGGACATGACATGGGTTAACGAGGAAGAGTTCCTGGATCTCGTTCGATCCGATTCAGCCAATGCGAAAGCCAAGCTGAAAGCTCGCATAGACTACGTTGCAAATAAGCTGCTTGGGGATAGGTAACAGCATGAATGGCAATGGCATTGAACTGGGGTACGAACAGGTCTATCAAGAACGACTTGAAGAGACGCGAAGCATGGTGACTCTTGCCACATTACTTGATTTTCTTGATCAGGATTTTGGCGATGGATACGACTATGATTCCATGATGGCAAGGGCACGCGCTGTTGCAGAGAGAGCCAATCAAAATGGCTTACCTGCGCCGACACCTGAAGTTTCCTTGGCCTCCAGCGTTATACGTTCTAACGTAAAAATCATGATTTACAACATTATCGAATTCTCTGTGACAAGCTTGATAGGGGCGATTTACGATCGGCTGAAAGACGAGAACTGTGGGTATGCGGATGTCTCCGAAAAGCTTCGCACGCTTTGGCATCAAACGCGGATGCGCACGCTTGGCGATCCTAGTGCCAGCAATGATACTGCCGTGCGCATTAGTAAGCAACTGCTTGATGAGGCCATCGCAAATACGGCATTGAGGCTGGGTACCCACAAGACCATTTCCGGCGGCAATCTGGACGGCAAGAAAATCCTGAAACTTTTTGATGACCATGGCGTATCGGTTCACGCTGCTGATGCCGAGTTCAGAGCCGATGAACTCAAGGACATAAAAGACCGACGAAACGATTTAGCTCACGGTTCGGTTTCTTTCGCTGAGGCTAGTAATCAAGTTACAACATCAGAGTTGGCTGGCTTGATCGATCATACCGATTCGTTCTTGGCGCAGCTCCGAAAGGACGTCATTGACTACTTGGATTTCGGTAGCTACAAGGCTAATCAAGTTTCTCAGATTGCTGTCTAACCCGCGCAAGCAGCAATAATGCTCCTACCTACAGCTTCGCCAAGCTTAGGTGGTACAGCATTGCCAATATGGCGCGCTATGGCCTTACGGCTAATCTTCTCACCAGGGCGCGTGAACACGTAGTCTTTAGGGAAACTCTGCAAGACCGCGCCTTCGCGCAATGTGAGCGCACGGTCTTGCTCGGGATGCCCGAAACGGCCCGTGCCATACATGTAGAACTGAGTTGTAATGGTCGGCGACGTCTCGTCCCATGCCATCCGACCATATACGGACGGATATGTTTGACCGCTCGCCTTCTTATGACAGTCCAGCCTCAAGTCTTCTGGCCAGTCGCGCCACGTTCCATTTTGCATTGATGCCTTGATACGGCGAAGATTGAGATTGGAAAGCGCAGATGCGGTCTGCAAGGGATCACCTTCGCAGACGCCGCCAGCCTTAACGGGCGGAAGCTTGCCGATTGCTTCCCTAACCGTGACAACATGCCCCTCATTACAGGTAGGAGCGATTAAGTCAATAGCGCTCTCCTTTGACGCGAGCAAAAGCAAACGTCGCCGATGCTGCGGTACCCCATATTCTTCAGCCTTGACCACGCTGTATGTGACCTCGTAGCCCAACTCGTCCAATGTTGCTACGAAGTCCGCGAAAATGCTCTCTTTCGCAAGCTCTGGCACGTTCTCCATGGAGATATAGTCCGGCATGGCCTCTCTGGCAAGCCGACCGAACTGTGCGAGAAGCCCCCAGTCCTTGTGACGCTCGCGATGCTTCTTGTCCTTGCGATGCGTCGAGAAAGGTTGGCATGGTGCGCAACCGACGAGCACTTTGATATCAAAGCCCTTGAGGCGCTTCTTAATCTCCTCGCCCGTGACCTCACTCACGTTCTTGCAGACGAAGGTACCCTCGCCGTTGTTTGCCTCGTAGGCGTACTTGCAGGAATCATCGAGATCATAACCGGCAACGACATCAATGCCACTGGTGCGGAGGCCGTAAGTGAGCCCGCCAATACCGCAGAAAAGGTCAACAGCCCCGATGGTTGGGCCATCGTCACTCTTGGGCATGTCAGCTCTCTCGTCTATGTCGACCCCTAGCTTGCGTCGCATTTTGGTGCTTCCGTGGCACCTGGAAGTCAATTAACAGACCAGATACCATAGCAGTTTAACATACCAGCAAGTGAAAAAATTATGAACGCAAGCTCACTGAATCGCACAGACTCTCCATTTGCAAACACAACGACTGACTATCTTATCTCCGAAACGGCGCTTGCCATGCACATCACCCGCTGGCCTCAGTCTTGCATTTCTTGGTGGTATAGCAGGGAGATGTCGCAGGGTCACTTGTCCGCACCCCATTACAGTTCGAGGTAAGCCGCCGATCGGGCGCCTCCGGATGGCCGTCTGCCCCTGCCCCGAAGAGGGCCGGGGGGTGTTGCCACCGAAGGCGCTCGCCGCTCCGAACGACTGATAGGAAACTGCCGGGCGCAAGGCCACGGCCAGGTAATGTGGGTGTCGCGAGGGCCGGCTCCGATCGGTCGACGATTTGGAGGATACCATCATGGAAGCGACT
>ERZ779843.1758-NODE-1758-length-23246-cov-6.334181_pt1 | contig 23246 bp, 19 predicted proteins | sample MGYA00511560_ERZ779843 | MGnify/ENA primary metagenome ERZ779843 (study PRJEB29588, sample SAMEA2158062) | human gut metagenome | biome: human gut; feature: human-associated habitat; material: faeces | place: Denmark | collected 2008/2010 ... | reverse complement strand
GGATTTCTTCTGCTCGGTTCTGGATGCTGTTCATCCTGCGCACCCATTCCATCTGATCGCGTGCTTTGAGCGCTTCGTCAACGCCTTCCACCTGCATCATCTGCGGCAGAAGGATTTCAAGGCGTTCCCGACACTCGGCATCCACGCCGACGAGATGCGCCGTTAGTTTGCCGGAAAGCAACAGGACATTGTACAGAATGGGCTTATGCTCTTTAAGATACGTCTTGCGCATCCTGCTATACTTACCCAGCACCACAGGCTCATCTGGGATGGTCAGGTCGGGAAGCAGATAGTCGCCGCAGCGATGATAGGTCGGTTTCATACGAATCTCCTTTCAAACACAAAAAAGCAGTTGTGGACTTGAAGATTTTTTCTTCTTCCATAACTGCTTTTTGTATTCGGTTTTCGCGGAACAACGTGCAGCTTAAGGAAGATGGTTAAAATCTTCCTTTATATAATACATACTGTACATGTCGGCGATCCTCGTGGGTGGCTACAACATAGGCATGTTGCCCGTGCGTGAATCGGCTTGCCAGCTCGCAGCCAATTCGATTGGCTTCTTCCGGTGTAATTTCGCCCGGCACAAAGGATTGGCGCAGATGATACGCAATCACATCATCCTTTCCTCTGCGTCGTCCTGTTTGCGCAATATACTCGCGCTTCATGAGTAAAAACTCTCCGTCCGCCGTTTCGGGATTGCAGCCGAAACACGTCACCAATTCTCCCTGATGCGTCTTTTTCGGATTAGACACATACCCGATTACGTTGCGGATTGCTTTGCCGAAATTTCGTCCTTTGCCTGTGTGCAAAGGGATAAGGCGCGTGGTTGCCATGTAGACTTCACCTCCCTTTTTTCAAAAAAATAAGCGCGAAGCCCACCCAACTCCGCGCCATTTTTGTATTCATCCCATCATCCAATCCTGCATCCGTTCGCACCCCACATACAGCACCTCAAGCAGCTTTTGCGCAGCCAGCGGCAATCCTGCCGGACTAATCAGCCATGCGCTCACAAACAGAATCAGCGCGCTTTTTATCGGAATCAGGAATATGCTCACCAGTGCTGTCATCCCCAGCAGTGAGGACACAATCGACAATAACCCGCTTGAAACCGCCGTCAGAAACAGGCACAGGAAAATCAACGCCTTCATTGCCAGCAACACCGGCAGCAAAACTACGGTCAACACGACTCTGCATATCTTCATTCTCTTTTCCCTCCCTTGTATCTTCCTTTTCTCATCCCCATTGTCGCGTACTTTTTCATTTCATGCAAGGATACGACTCAAAGCCCCAGCGCACCCAGCCGCGTCAACAACTCGTCTATTTTCTTCCAGATTTCCTTCTGCGACGCTCGAATTTCCTGAATATCCGTATCATAAACGCGCCCTGTTTCGTTTGCACGTTTGGCAATCTGGTTGATGTTGCCGTTATACCGCCCCAGCATCGCCACTGCTTCCCGCAGTTCCGGCAGATCGAGTTTGACCGCATACCCATCAATCGCCATCTTGCGCAAGTATGCCTGCATGTTCCGTACACCCATCAGACCCATCTTCTGACGGATCAGCCCTCTTTCCCGCTCATCAACACGGAAAATGACCTGTATATTTCGTGTTCTTCCCGCCATGCTCATCTCTCCTTTTCCCTTTTGCATTTAGCCAATGCCGGAGTATTTTTTTCGAGGTTCGCCTCTTTTGCCCGTCTGGTTTCTCGCAGGAACAGATCTACCAAGCCCGGATGTGACCTTGCAACAAACGCCTGATTTTTCTTCTGTCCAAGTTCGTCCACGTCGGCATAAACCGGCTGCATTTTTGCCCAGTTTTTGTTGTTCTGCGAAATACGTCCATCCCAATTCTTATCCATGACTGTGACCGCCAGCACATACAGCGTCCTGTCAAATCCATATTGTCCGACCACATTCTGCACAGCCTTTCTGCTCAGAACATTGTCATGATAATGTTCGCGGATTGCCCGATCTATCGCGTCGCGGCAGGCAATATTGGCTTGTCTTGACACGCGATATTCTTCCATCTCACCATGCTTTTGCGCATATGTTCTCGGATACAGATACACCGGCACTTCACACTTTTGTATTTGTTCTTTCTGCATTTCAAGCACCTTGTCCAGCTTTGCTCGGTCATACGCATAAATATAAAAGTTGTAATTGCCCTGTGTCGGATTACAGCGAATCATATAGCTGTATGCCTTGGTATCTGCACGAAATCCGTACTCCTGTGCAGAACTTCCGTCAAACGCACAGTCCGGCATTGCATGGCAACACGCTGCCAGTGTTTTCCTGCTGCTCAAAAGGAGACCGTAACGCTCATCCTTGCGCAGAGCATTCACAATGCTGTTGAATTCGCTTTTGAATGTTTCCGTTTTCAGCGAAGCCTCGTGATCATCCCAGCTTGTATAAAATTCCTCGCCGCTTCTGCCCATATCGCCACGCAGATGCCCAATGCATCCCGTATTTTTCTGCACACTTTTCTCCTGTGTGTAGCTGTAATTCCGCTCGTCAGGTTTCATTGCCCGAATCGTCATGTCCATTTATCGTTCCTCTCTTTCTTGATTTCTGTTCCTTTTTTCCATTTCTCTTTCGCTGGATACTCGAAGCTGCTCCCGAATGGATGGCACATCCTGCGCATCCTCTATCGCTGCCTCAATCGGCGCCTTATCGTCTATGTTCAGTTCTGAATTAAGCTGCGCAAGCCGCATCCGTTTTTCTGCAAGCTCATCTTCCTGTGCAAACGGTTTTTCCAGTTCTTCCTTCGCCGCCTTCTCCTGCTGTTTCAGACCTTGGAGTTCCATCCTTGCTTTTTCCAAATTGTCTGGCACTCGCGCCAGACGATTGTCAATTCGTGTGATATTCCCTCTTGGATCGTTGCCAAGCTCAACGCTGTACGTCATGTTGCCGTGCATATTCAGCCAGTATGTTCTGCTTCCCGCATCAAAAGCAAGACTGGCACTCATTCCGCGATATGTCACAGCATCCTGAATAACGTCACCTTTCCATTTCTTGCAGCATTCTATCAGTGCCTGACCTGCCGCTTCCTTTTCCGTATACATTTTACCGCCGACTTCCATTTGGAACCCATCTTCCGGTAAGACATGCGCCTGTAAACACGCAATATCCTGTATATGACCCTCGATTCTTTCTGTTTTATTTTGAATCTCCTGCGGAAAATATCGAAGCAACCGGTCTTCAAGGCGATACTTCTTGCTTTGATAGTCCGCCTGCATGAGTTTGAGCCGCGAAACTTCGACATCCAAATCCATCTTTTCACGGATTCTTGCATCGCCCGCGCAAAGCGCCTTGATTTCAGCATAGGATAGAACCGATTCATCCACATCATCGCAGACACGTACCGGCGATTTGCTGGTCATGACCTGCGAGATAAACTTCTGCTTGTTCTCGATTGTCTGCCAACTGTACGCGTCAAATGTACCATCTGTTACATATCTGTAAACGTACACATCGGCGTTCCGGTTTCCCTGACGCACAATGCGTCCTGCTCGCTGTTCAAGGTCGCCCGGACGCCACGGACAATCAAGGTCATGCGAAGCAATCAGGCGGTCCTGAACATTGGTTCCCGCCCCCATTTTTGCAGTACTGCCAAGTAAAATTCGCACCTGACCCGTGCGCACTTTCGCAAACAGCTCCTTCTTTTTTGCCTCCGTGTCTGCATTGTGTATGAATGCGATTTCGCCTTCCGGAACCCCCTGCGCCAACAGCTTTTCACGAATATCGTCATAAACGCTGAATTCCTTTTCCTGTCCGTTTTTCGGCGTTGACATATCGCTGAAGATGAGCTGCGTCAGTTTTTGCTCGCTGCCTTCACGATAAATTTTCATTACGTTGCCGACGCAGGCATTGACTTTGCTTCCGGGGTCATCCGGCAGCATGGGATTTATAAGCCGCTGATCCAGCCCCAGCTTTTTCCCGTCCATCGACACCTTGAGCATGTTGTCAATGTGCGGATCGACCGCTCCGCCATGGATTTTGGCAGCGCGTTTTGACAATTCCTGTACCATGCGCTTTTGAATTTCAGACGGCTGAACGACAACCGTTTCATAGTGCGCATTGGGCGTAGGCAAATGAAGCTGATCTGCCGTCTTGATATCTGCCACCTCACGGAACATATTCATCAATTCCGGCAGATTGTAAAATTTTGCAAACCGCGTCCGCGCACGGTAACCCGTTCCCTCCGGCGCAAGCTCAATCGCGGTCACGGTCTCCCCAAAAACCGAAGCCCATGCGTCAAAATTCGTCAGGTTCTGTTTCCGCAGCGTTTCATATTGCAGATAGCGCTGCATAGTAAAAAGCTCGGTCATGCTGTTGGATACCGGCGTGCCTGTGGCAAATATAATGCCATGCCCGTCTGTCAGTTCGTCCATATATCGGCACTTGGCGAACATATCGCTGGATTTCTGAGCTTCACTTGTTGAAAGTCCTGCCACATTGCGCATTTTTGTATATAAGAACATATTTTTATAGGAATGCGCTTCGTCCACCACAAGCCGATCCACACCGAGCTGTTCGAAGGTGATTACATCGTCCTTCTTTTCCTCTGCTTTCAGCCTTTCAAGCCGTGCTTCCAACTGTTTTCTGGAGCGTTCCAGCTGTTTAATCGTAAAACGTTCCCCGTTGGCGTGTTTGATTTCCGCAATACCGTCTGTAATTTCGGCAATCTGATCACGGATGATTCGCTCCTGCCGTTCCCTGCTGATGGGGATACGCTCCGCCTGACTCTGCCCGATGATAACCGCATCATAATTGCCGGTTGCAATGCGCGAGCAGAAACGCTTTCTGCGTCCCTTCTCAAAGTCGCGTTTGGTCGCCACCAGAATGTTTGCGCCGGGATACAGCCGCAAAAACTCCGCTGACCACTGCTCAGTCAAATGATTCGGCACTACGATCATGCTTTTCGTACACAATCCCAATCTTTTCGACTCCATAATGCCTGCTATCATCTCAAACGTCTTCCCTGACCCGACTTCGTGTGCCAGCAATGTATTGCCGCCATACAACATACGCGCAATCGCGTTTTTTTGATGTTCCCTCAGCGTAATTTCAGGATTCATGCCCGCAAAAACAATATGCGATCCATCATACTCACGCAGTCTGGTTGCATTAAACAGCTCATTGTATTGCTTTACCAGTCTGTATCTCCGGTTCGGTTCCTTCCATATCCATTCTCGAAAAGCATCTTTGATCGCCTGCTGCTTCTGTTGCGCCAAAGTCGTATCCTTGGAATTCAGCACGCGCTTCTCCTTGCCATCCGCATCCTGTACGGTATCGTATATACGCACGTCGCGCAGGTTCAGCGTATCCTCCAGAATTTTATAGGCATTCGCTCTTGACGTACCATAGGTTTCGAATACCGCAACATCGTTGCGACTGAGCAACGTCTTGCCCGATATGTTCCACTCGCCGGTAAACTGCGAGAAATTGACCTGAATATATCGTTTCATGTATTCCTGTGTAGAAAACAATTCATACATGAACGCATCGATGTCCTTCGGCGAAATCCATGTTGCGCCAAGGCGAACGTCGATCTCCGAAGCATCAAGGTCTTTGGGCTGCACGGCTTGCAGCGCATCGACGTTCGGCATAAAAACCATATTCTCTTTTGCCGCAGCCTGCGCTGTCCTGAGTTTTTCCCGCACATTGCCGGAAAGATATTCGTCTGCCGTCTGCCATGTTTGGGATTCAGGATCAAGGTAGATCACGCCGGTCAGTTCTTTTGTTATCACATCTTCGTTTTTTCCGGTCAACTCCGCCATATACGGCAAATCCACTCGCGCCTTTTCTCCTATGGATACTGCCAGTGCTTCTGCCGCGGTGTCCGTATGCGTAATGGCTTGCGGTCGCCGAATGGTACGCTTGGTGAACATATCCGCTTTGCGTTCGAGTTTTCGATCTTCATCCAGCACTTCAAGCGAACTGAGCAGATAATACGAAGAATCATCCGAAAATGCGAGTCGGTTCGCCCGATCGTTAATCAGCCCGAATTTAGCGCTGAACGCATCATACTGCCTGTTCAGCTCCCGCTGTTCGTTTTCAATTGTTTTGTCATCAGCATCTTCCAACTGAGCGTTCATTAAGCGATATACCGTATCCCGAAGTGCCACCATGCTCTTGACGCGCTCCTGTGCTGTGCGATTCAGCTTTGGGCGCATCATCACCGAATTTTCGCGAAAATACACCTCGCCATCTACAATCGTGTAGCTGTAATTCTTTACATCCGGATCGGCAGGTAATGTTTCAGTAATTTCCTCCCCTTCTGCCAGTTCCATAACCTCTGCCGCATGGTATTCGCCGCCAATCTTCTGAATCGCCTGCTCCAGCTGTACCTTTAAGTCTGCGCCCGGAATGGGTCTGCATGTCGTTTCCTTCTCATCGCCGTACATGCTCTTATCCCATGCCATGCTGCCCAGCATCATATCGGGATGGCTGACAAAGTAGCTGTTGATGGGAATTCCGTCCTCTGTCTGCCCCAGATGCACCCAATCCGGCTCTATGTCGATTGGGCTTTCCCTTTTCTGCAAAAAAAGAATATCCGTCGTTACGCTCGTTCCGGCATTCGCCGCAAATGCCGTATTCGGCAGACGGATGGCTCCGAGCAATTCAGCTCTCTGCGCGATATATCTGCGCACGTCGGGAGATGCCTTGTCCATTGTGCCCTTGGATGTGATATAAGCAATAACACCGCCCGGACGAACCTGCTCCAGCGTTTTAGCGAAAAAATAATCATGAATCAAAAAATTATACTTGTCAAACTGCTTGTCGGAAACCTTGTAACCACCGAAGGGAACATTGCCTATTGCCAGGTCGAAGAAATCCCTGCGCTGCGTTTTTTCAAAGCCGCTGATTGTGATCCGCGCATCGGGATAAAGTTGCCGCGCAATGCGCCCTGTAATGCTGTCCAGTTCCACGCCATAAAGTCGGCTGCCGCTCATGTCATCCGGCAGCATGCCGAAAAAATTGCCTACGCCGCAGGACGGTTCCAGAACATTACCCGTGCGAAACCCCATTTTTTCAATCGCGTCATACATAGCGCGAATAACCGTTGGCGATGTGTAATGCGCGTTGAGCGTCGAGCTGCGTGCCGCATCGTATTCCTTCTCTGTCAGCAATTCTTTGAGCTGCCGATATTCTTCTGACCATTGCGTGTTTTCCTCGTCGAAGGCTTGTGGAATACCGCCCCATCCGACATATCGGGAGAGAATTTCCTGCTCATCGGGACGTGCCTGCCTGCCCTCCGCTTCAATCTGCTTGAGCGTTTGAATTGCCGCGATGTTATACCCAAATTTTGTTTTTGCGCTTCCCTCGCCCAAATGTTCATCTGTAATGCGAAAGTTCTGCGCTTTGAGCTGTTCATTTTCTCTCTGCCGGGGTTCTTGCCCCGTCAGGTCTATGACGACACTGTGCAGCTTCGTCTCCTCCTGCGGCTGTTGCGGTTCCGGATTATTCGGCAATTTCTCTGTCAGTACGAAATTCTCAGGTTCCGCAGGCATCGCTTCTCTCTGTCTGTAAAACAGCTCGTCGTTTCGCATGTTTTCGGCAAGCATCTGTTCAAAAATTTCCCGCCGTTCCGTCCTAATGATAGGATAACGCAGCGTAGGATCGCGCAGCTGGACATGGATATCCGTAATCTGTTCAATCAAAAAAGCCTTATCATCCAGATAGACCGTATCGCCCACCTGATAATGCGGCGTATCCCGCCTTCCGTTCAGCTCCTTGACGACCTCATAGCCGCCCTGTTCGGCAGGCTCGGTAAAGAAAATGCTCTGTCCGTTTTCCGTCAGCGTTTTTGCCGCAACACTCCAACGTCCGAAAGGAATGCCCGTAACCGGCATCATGCCCATGCCGGGAATATCCCGTTCAAGCAGTTTCGTGTTCAGCAGCGGCGCAGCCGTTTTCGCATCCTCTCCATAAAAGAGCAGGTAATCGTCCACCCTCACGCCAACCATGTATTGCGGACGCTCGGCTTTAAGATTCCGGTAGGCTTCCATATCCGGCACTAACCGAATCTCTTCCTCTGGTTTTTGCTCTTTCAGCCTTGTATATCGACCATTCCGAATCAATGTGTCAATACGTTCAGCGACCTTATTCCAGCCAAGCGTCACATTCTGACAACCATTCTTGCGAAGCTGTATGCCCTTTGTATCGTGCCATTCTTCGCTGTGCCGTGCGTTCGAAACGCCGGGCATGCGCCCGCCTGTTCCATATTCGCGTTTGAGAAATTCAATTTTCTCGCCGACATCATGCGGCTGTGAGAAAAACAACTCAATTCGTTCAGTGCCGCTTTCATAGCCTGAACCGCCGGTTAAATTCCAGTCGATTTCATCCTGCGTGATGAAGCCCCGGACTTCCGGCAGCTCTCTTTCTCCTTTGGGCAGTTCTCGCCGCTCGTGTGTCAAATCTCTAAGCCGTGGCAAAATTGCATCGGGCATGAAGAAACGCATCCGCATCAGGTCGGGCTGACGTTCAACCGCCTCTGCAAATGCTTCGACCTGCCGGATCAGCTCATACAGATTATCCGGCTGCTCCATTTTTTCAAACAGTCGATTTACGCAATCCGGAAAGATCATCGGTTCCTGCTCCCGTATCAAGGGCAGATAGCCGTTTTCGCCTGCAAAACTCTCACGATACATCTCAATAAGCCGGCTTGCTACCTGCCGCCTGACAAAGCCTGCGGCTTCCACATTTTCCAGCTCTGTTCCAAATCGTCCGGCGTTAATCCGTTCACCGACGCGCTTCGCAGCGTCTTTCCACGAAACTATGCGGGCTGTGTTGGCATACCGTGCGCGGTCGCTCCCCGCAATGTATATCCCATTGTCCGCATACCACGCTGAAAAACGTCTCCCTTCCAGTTCAAAACCACTTCCGCCATGATACAGCATCCGCATATGCGCAGCAATTTCATCTATCGGTTTGTCGATCATTGCATCGAAAGCAAGCTCCATTCGGATTTCTTCGTTGTTGCCGCCGAGGCGCAGCACGACATCCGTCGCTTTTTCCATCAAAAAAGAAGCGGAAACCTCTCGTTCATCCGCTTCTTCAATAGTTTGTATTTGTTCCGCTTCGGTCGGGAACAGGCTCATTTGCCGGTTCAGGCGTAAATCAGCTCGTTCATTACGATTTCTTCTGCCTGCGCCTTGCAGGTGTTCATCAGCCCGACCCAGCGCATCGGGTCGCTCGCCTTCAGTTCTTCCGTCGCGCCCGCCTGCTTCGCCAGCTCCGGCACGATCTCCTCCATCCGATTCACCGCCGCCCGATCGATCTCCGTCAGGTGCGCGGTCAATTTCCCGCTCAGGAGCAGGTTGTTGTAGGTGATCGTCCGATGCTCCTTCAGAAACCGCTCCCGCATCCGTCCGTATTTGCTCAGCTCCGTCGGCTGTTCGGCTGCTGTCAGGTCGGGAATCCAATACTCTCCGTTCTTCGTGTACGTCAGTTCGTTCATCATGGTTTTGACTCCTTTCATATTGACGGATGGTTCGTTCAATCTGTCTGAGTACCCCTTCGCTCATCTCGCTGATCGCGCTGCCCAGCGCGCCGGATGCGGCGGGCGTGTTCCATTCCAATACGCCCGCCAGTTCTTCCGGCTCAACCTGATATTCCCGTGCCAGATTGCATCGGCTCAGCAGCATGTATTTCACGCTCGCCGCCGCTGTGTTTCGAAACGCGATTTCGAGGTTAAGCTCATCATACCCTTCAAGGAAGCTCCCGTCAACGATACCGCGCAGCTCGTCCTGATGCCATTGCCAATAGTCCATGCTCTGCTGCATCGCGATTTCTTCAAGCTGTCCGGCAATGCCCAGTTTCGCTGCCGAGCCGTACTGCGTTTCCAGCGCATGAGCGACAGCTTCCCGATTGTTTTCATCCAGTGCCCATGTTTTAACCTCCCGCGAGCTTTTGCGTGCACCCGTATCTGCCACATCGAATACATAGCGCACTGCCCCCGCCCCGTCCGGCAGCGCGATACCCCTTGCGCCGCGCCGAACATACCGCCGCATCGTCTGATTCCAGATTTCATAGCTGGCACAGGCGGTTGCATCCGGACGCTGGGAGTAGATCAACAGCTGTTCCGGGTAACTGTACTTGTACAGCCGCGCTGCCGATTGCAGAAAGCCAGTCCATTCTTCAACGCTGCCGGTTACTGCCTTTGCCGTTTTTTCCGCCAACTGCGCCGTTGTTGTTCCATTCATGTTGTCCTCCCTGTCTATTTCATTTGATCTCGTCAATCTCGTCAATTCAATAGCATAAATTGACGAGATTTATGACGAGATCAATTCTCATTTTTCACGTTCAAATTCCATCTGAAACCTCGGCACGCCCTGTTCGCCGCACATCATTTTGAGCGTCGCGTCGTACCTTCTGCCGGTTTTCTTAGAGCGCAGTCCCTTGAGCTTTGCCGCACCGTCCCGAATCAGTGCTTCGACCACGCTCTTATTGACGCTCTGCCCAATCTGTGCAAAAAAGCGGTTGTCCTTCCAGATTCCAAATCGACAGATACGGCTTTCGCAGAAAAAGCCCTTCGCCGTTTCCGTCACCACCGCGCCGCAGCAGGGGCATGTGCCAACAGACGGTCTATCAGACGGAAAGAGCTTCTGTGCGTCCGGCACGGGCTGAGCACTCTGCACCAGCTCCGTTACCATCCGCACAATATCATCCATGAATCCCGCCGCTTCTTCCTGCCCATGCTCAATCCGTTTGAGCCGCTGTTCCCACTGTGCGGTCATCATCGGGGAACGTAGATTTTCCGGCAAAACCGCAATCAGAGCCGCCGCTTTTTCGGTCGGATACAGTGTCTTCGCCTTTTGCTCGCCCTTGCGCACGACAAATCCCACATCAACCAGCTTTTCCAACGTCCCTGCGCGGGTTGCAGGCGTTCCCAGTCCTTTGCGCTCAGCATCCTCCGGCGCGTCTTTTGCGCCTGCCGTTTCCATCGCCGCCAGCAGCGTATCTTCGGTGTAACGCTTCGGCGGGGTCGTCTGTCCCTCGCGGATCGTCGCTACGACAGGTCCGACCATCTGTCCGATTTCAAGCGGCGGGATGGGGTATTCCTGCTCTTTCCGCTCTCTGCTGCCCAAGCTCCCGCGAAATGTTTCTTCAAACACCCTGTAGCCCATCTGCCGCACAGTGCTTCCCTTTGCCGTAAAATCATGTCCTTCGCAGTCCAGCGTCACCGTCACTTCATCCGTTTCGCACGGTTCGTCCGTCGCCGCAAGCAGCCGCACCGCCAGCAGGGTTAAAATGCTGCACTCGCCCATCGGAAGCTGTGCCAGTGCTTCCCGCGTCATGTTCTGCGTCGGTATAATCGCGTGATGGTCGCTCACCTTTTCGTCGCGGATAACCTGCTGTGTGTGAACCGCCAGCGGCAGACCGCTTGCAAACGGCAATACCTGCGCCACACACTCGATGAGTGCGGGCAGCCTGTCCCGCAGATCATGCGTCAGGAATCGGCTGTCCGTTCTCGGATACGTCGCCAATTTCTTTTCGTAAAGCGTCTGCGCGTAATCGAGCGTCTGCTGCGCCGTATAACCGTAAATTCTGTTCGCGTCCCGCTGCAACGCGGTCAGGTCGTAGAGCTTGGGCGGCTTCTCTTTCTTCTGCCTGCGTTCAATCTGCTTGACCGCCGCCTTTTTGCAACGGCAGGAAGCTCGAATCCGTTCCGCTTCCTCGCGCGTTTTTATCCTTCCGCTCTGCGCCGGAAAGCCGCAGCTGAGCTGCACCGTATAAAATCGCTCGACCTGAAACGCCGCAATCTCTTTTTCCCGCTGCGCCACCATCGCCAGCGTCGGGGTCATGACGCGCCCGACATTGAGCTTGGTTCCGTAGAGCCGGGAATACAGCCGTGTTCCGTTGATGCCCACCAGCCAGTCCGCCTGCGCACGGCACAGAGCCGCACGGTACAGTGCGTCGTAGGCAGTGCCCGGCTTGAGCGACCGAAACCCCTCGCGGATGGCACTTTCCTCAAGCGAAGAAATCCAGAGCCGTTTGACGGGCTTGGTGCAGCCCGTTTTTTCATACACCATTCTGAAAATCAGCTCTCCCTCGCGCCCCGCATCCGTCGCGCACACCACTTCGTCCACATCCGTTCGATTCAGCAGGTCTTTCAGCACGGCAAACTGCTTCTTTGTCCCGTCGCTGACCACGCTCTCCCATGCGCTCGGCACAATCGGCAGATCCTCCCGCCGCCACTTCGCATAGCGTGCATCATAGATTTCCGGCGGGGCAAGCTCGATCAGATGCCCGATGCACCAGCTCACAAGGTCGTTCTCGCCCTGCAAATATCCGTTTTTCTTCTGGTCTGCGCCCAATACGGCGGCAATGCTCTGCGCCACGCTGGGCTTTTCTGCAAGAATCACTCGCATCCGGTTATCCTCCATTTCAGAAAAAAGCAGGCGGGCAGCTTCTCGCCGCCCGCCGCATGGTCTTATTCGTTCAAATCGTCATCCCTGGTTTCATCGTCCTCGTCATCCTCGTATTCGTCGTAGGACGGCTGGGGCTTGCTTTCTTTTTTCTTGCGCTGTTTTAAATACCAGAACGCGCTGCCGCCCAAAATCGCCAGCATCAGCGCACCGGCAACCACTGTGCCATTCTGTTTCGGTTCGGTTTCATCCGTCTGCACAGGTTCCTTCGTCGGGGTCGGCGTGGGCGCGGCAGTCGGCGTTGGAGTCGGCTTCTCGTCCTCGCTGAGCAGCGCCAGCAAATCCCTGTCATCAACCAGATTGAGGAAGTAGGTTTCGTAAATGTCCGCTTCTTCGTCAATCGGCTTGTCGTAGTCGATCACCAGATAATACGTCTGCCCGCTCTTGGTTTCCAGACTGATGAACTGCTTATTCGTATGCGCGGAATACAGCACGTCGAGCGTGCGCATGTTGCCGCTGCCCGTAAACGCCTGACCGGGACCGGTCTGGATGTATTCCGGCATGGCGGTCGGCTGCGCCGTCGGTTCTGCGGTCGGCACGAAGGTCGGCATCAGCGTCGGTACAAGCGTGGGCATAACGGTCGGGACGAACGTCGGCAGTGCAGTCGGCTGGCTCGTCGCCTGACTGCCGCCCGATGTGCCGTTTCCAGAGCTGCTACTGGAATTGCCCGGTTTCTGTGTCGGCTTGGCTGCCGGTCTGGGTGTGGCGGTCGGTACGGTCGTGGGTTTGCTCGTCGCCTGCCCGTAATACGGGTTTTTGAGCGTCACCGCTTCAGAAAAATTGCCCGCGCAGTCATAAGCGCGGACAACCAGCTTTTCATAGCTTTTCAGCGTTTCCACTTCATTAAAGTGGATATCCAGCTTCCCGCCGTCCAGTGTGGTAAACAGCAGTCCGTTGACCTGAATTCCCGCCACGCCGGAAAGGTCATCTTTGGCTTCGATATGCAGCGGTTCGCCGCTGATGCCCGCCGTCACGGTCGGCGCGGTGCGGTCAAAGCACATGATCTTCGCCGTTCCGTCGTGGTAACCGTCCTGCCGGTCGATGACGCGCACAGTGAGCGTACCGTTGTCGTATACGTCAAGGTCGAAATTCCCGCTTTCTGCCTGTTCGGTCACGTCCATCCAACCTGCGCCGCCTGTGCTGACCTTCACCTGCTTGAAGCCCGTTCCGTTCTCGTCCGCGATATCCACGCACGCCTGTGCCGAAGCCGTGTTGCGCCAACCGATCGGCGGCGTGATCTGCACGGTGAATTTCGCGTCCGCCGCCGGTTCTGCGGTCGGTTCATGCGTTGGCTCAACTGTTGGCTGTTCGCCGGGTGCTTGCGTCGGTTCTATCGTCGGCTGCTGCGTCGGCTTCACTTCCGGCTCATCCGGCGTTGCTTCCTGAAAATAGACGGGGTCATCCAAAATCACGCTGCCTTCAAAAGCGTTCAGGTCGATGTCCGTTTCCTCTGCCAGCGTTGCGCCCGCCGGGAAACCCACGACAAACGCTCCCACAATCAGCAGCAGGATTGCCGCCAGTGCCAGCATACAGGCTTGTTTCTCAAGTTTCATCGTTCTTTTCCTCCTGATTTTCAAAAGCAGAAGCCCCGATCATGCGACGTTCCTTCAAAAAGGCTTCCAGTTCCTCCGGCGTGAGCGAATAGCTGCGCACGGCGGCGACGATCTGCGTGTTTTCCTCGTCCTGCACCATCTGCTCCAGCCTGTCCATATCCTTCTGCGCCTTTTCAAGACGCGCTTTCTTTTTATCCCGCAGCTGGCGGTATCGTTCCAGTTTCTTATTCATGCTGTTTATTCCTCATGGGTCGTATGGGATTCTTCCGAATCCGTAGAAATGCTGCTGCCAATAGCTTCTCGTCAGGTCGGCGTAGGTGATGGGGTTGCCGCAGTGGATCATCATGTTGCCGCCCACATACAGCCCGACATGCGTGATGCCGCCGACATCCTCGCCCATCGTCCCTTCAAAAAAGATCAGGTCGCCGGGACGCGCTTCATCCGCCGTAATCTTCTGACAGATGCCGTACAGCCCCGTCGCGCCGAGCCTGCCCGTGTTGTATACGCCGCTGTTGGTAAATACATAGGATACAAAGCCGGAGCAGTCAAAGGACGTATCCGGCGACGCACCGCCCCAAACATACGGAAAGCCCAGATATTTTTCCGCTTCCTCGATGAGCTTTCCAAACTGCGGGTCAGCCTGTTTGTATTCTTCCGGCACGTCGTATAAAAGCGGGTCTTTGAGCTGGGAAGCGTGCGGCTTTCCGGCAAACAGATCGGGCATGTTGCCCAGCGTGGACATGTACAGCGCGTAAAGCCCCATCTTCTCGCGGCTCATGGAATACACCGGCTGGTGCGACAGGTTCTTGTTTTCAAGCTTCACGTCGCAGATTCGGTAGGTGTACGGCACTTCAATCTCGTAAGTGTAGCTTTCCCACCGCTGTGCGCCGGTTTTGGGGTCGGTCACAAGCTGCTGCCCGACGCGCTGTTCGGTGCGGTATCGGGTTTCGGTCGTGATTTTCTCGGTCAGCACATACTGGAGCTTGAAATAGCGCTCCATGACAGGATACGCGCTGTCAATCGTCCATTCCTCGCCGCCCAGATACGCGGAGATGATTGCGCAGAGCGCATACGGGTCATGCCAGATTTCCTGTGCCTTGACGTTGTATTCATCACATCCGGGATGGCGGGCTTCATAGTGATCCAGCTCATCCTCAAGCTCCTTTTCCATCTCGCAGTACGCACGTTCCGCCGCCAGCACGTCCGCCTCCTCTGCCGGATATGTCCCTATGATGAAAGCGTGTGAAATCGCCTCGCCAAGGGGCATGAACGAGGACAGCCCGCCGGTCATAAACAGCAGCAGCGAACAGACGAGTGCCACCGGGAAAAGATGGACTTGCCGTTCGCCCAATTTGGGCAGGAAACGCCGAAGCACTTCCGGGATGTTCTCCACGGCTGCGTCTGCCGCTTTCCGTTCCCTTGCGCGGGCAAGAAATGCCTGCTTCATGTGCTGTTTTTGATGAGCCTTGGACAGCGGGTTGCTTGCCTGTTGCATCCTCCCGCATGTGTGCAACGTCTGTCTGTTCTCTGTTGCCGTTTTTTCAGCTGGCATTTTCCATCCAGATGAAGATGGAAAGCCGTCAAACGCCGCCGCAGTCTGTCCGGGCGGCTTGACCCGCCCATTATCCGGACGTGTCTCCCGGATTTCCTTCCGATATGCCCGCACATTCCGGCGATAGCCCGCATCGTTCACAAAACATGCCACGTTCTCCGCTGCACGCTTTCCGTCGTTTACCGCTTCAACCGACACGTTTTCATCCGCTTCCCGTTCTTCATGCGGCAAATCCGGCGTTTCCAGAATCGGAATCCGATTTCTCCGCCGTGGGCGCGGTTTGAGTTTGGGCTTTTCAGGCTCTGTTATCGGCTGAGCCTGTGTCCACTGGGCGGCAAACTGCGAAACATTGGGTCGAACGTGCTTCATGCTTTGCGCCCCCTGCTCTCAAGAAAGTGCCGATATGCGGCTTCCGCCTGCTCGTCCGCATCGCCGGACACGACGCAGAGTGCTGTCATCAGTACCAACATGCACAACACACCGCCGCCAATCAACCATCCCATCATCCATTTTCCCTCCCTTCTTCGGCTTCCATCTCACCGGGCTTGGTCGTCATCATGCGGTAAAGCTGCGTATCCGTCGGAATACGATTTTCAAACGGCAGAACGACATTTCCGCAGACCATCAGCCCGCAGCCCTGCTCCGCATTGGTCAGATATCGCATTTCTTCTCTGGATAAGCCGAGCTTTTCGCCCAAAATCTCGCGGTCAGCATTCGCCTGATTGAGCATCAGGAAAAAATCCGTATTGTCAAAGATATTCTGGATTTCCGGGCTGGTCAGCAGATCCTTGACGTTCTGCGTGATGCCGGTCGCCACGCAGCCCCATTTGCGGCAACGCTTCCAGATGCCGATGAAATATGCCGCCGTCTGCGGTTCTTTGAGCAGAATATGAAATTCGTCGATATAGTAGCGCGTTGTCTGTCCCTTATCGCGGTTGGCGCTGATGCGGTTCCAGACGAAGTTCTGCAAGATCAGCATCGCCAGCGGCTTGAGCTTGTTGCCCAGCTTCTTGATGTCAAAACACACCAGCCGGTTATTGAGCTGCACACTCGTATGGTGATTGAAATAATTGAGCGAGCCGGTGACATACAATTCCAGTGCCGTCACGATGCGGCGCACCTGCGGTTCGGGCTGCCGTTTCAGGCATTCATGCAGATCGCCCAGCGTCGGCATGTTCTCCGGCTTCGGGTCTTTGATATACTTTTCGTAGATGATCGGCAGGCAACGGTCGATCACGGAGTTCGCTTCTGCGGGGATGTTGCGCTTTCCGTCCATGACGATTTCGCAGAAGGACAGAATCAGCTCCGACTTGAGCCGCAGCACGTCGTCCATGTTTTCTTCCAGCTCAATATCCATCGGGTTGATGTAATCGTGGCTGTCTGCCGACAGCATGATGGTCTGACCGTTCAGCCTGCGCGTCAGCACGCGGTACTCGCCCTCCGGGTCGCACAGGATGATCTGGTCATCCGTGGTCAGATAGATGTAGATCATCTCCTGCTTGCCGGAAACGGACTTGCCGCTGCCTGATGTGCCGAAGATCAACCCGTTCGGATTTCGGTTCACGGTTCGATCTGCCATAATGACGCAGCCGGAAACGCGGTTGACTCCGTAATAGACCGGCTTGCCGTCTAATCTGCAAAGTTCCTGCGTCGAGAACGGAATGAAGCCCGCAACGGCACTTGTCGGCATACAACGCTCGATTTTCAGCGGATTGATGCCCAGCGGCAGGCATGCTGTCAGTCCCTTCTCCTGCTGAAAATCCAGCGGAATCAGCGCACAGCTCCGCGTCTGCAAAATGCCGCGTGTCTGCGCCACCGCCTGATCGAGCTGACGCTTGCTGCCCGCCATGTTCATCACGACGATCGTCGCCATATACAGCTTTTCATTCGTTCCCAGCGTTTGCAGCAGGCGCTTGGTATCGTCGCCGTATGCGTCGATATCTCGCGGGATGATGTCGATATCGTATCCCGAACGAAACGCCTTCTGCTGTTCGCTGATTTTGGTCGCGTCCAGCACGACCTGCTTCTGTTTAATCAGCTTGATGGCGGTCATTTGATCCATCGGCTGAACGTGCAGGCTGAACACCGCGCTGGATGGCAGTCTGAGCAGTTCGCCCAGCAGCGTTTTGCTCAGGCTCGACGTTTGAATCTGGATGTACGACGCGGCACAATACGTTTCCCCGATCTTAAACGAGCGGGACGGCGAGAAATCAAAGCTGCCGGGCGCGATGAAGTCCTTGGTGGACAGTCCGGTTTCCGGCAGCCACGACCACTCAAAGACAAACGGCGCATGGTCGTCCATGTGAAACAGCGCGTGCAACAGGGAAAGCCGCTCTTTGCCGTCCATCAGCACGGACTCCACGCCGATCTTCTTGAAATTGCCCTGCATATCCAGTCCGATACGCGTCAGCCGCGACCGAGCGCCCTTGACGCTTTCGGATTCGATGCCGAAGGTCATCAGCTTGATGCGCGTCTGTCCGTTGTTGCTGCGCATGTACTGCGTTTGCAGCAGCTGAACATATTCTGCGCAGAGCGCACAATAGGCTTCGTTGCGTTCCAGCACGGCAAGCGCACGCGCAAACGCTTCCGGGTCGTTCTCGCTGTTGATGCCGGTCATTTGCACATGCACAGCGCAGTCAAAGTAGCTGTAAAAGCTGCACCAGCCGCCGAAAATGCCGAGCTGTTCCGCTTCATCCTCAAGGTCGTAGTTCATATCGTCAAAGAGCAGCGACATGGTGTAATAGTTTTCCGTCACGCGGCAAAGACCGTCCTTGTACATGCTCAGATACGGAATCGTCTTTTGTGCGCTGCTGGGGTGCCTGCCGTCCGCTTTCGCCTGACGAGTCAGCTCTTCGAGCTTCTTCTTCTGCGCCCGCGTCAGCTTAACGCCGGGCTTTTTTCGCCTGTTCTTCAAGCGCCTTCACCTCTTTTCTGAGCCGCATCTCCCGTTCGAGCGCGGCGTAGGTATTGTCGGTTTCATACGGTCTGCGCCGTGGTCTGAGCCACTTGGTTTCAACCATCTGGCGCAGCACGGTTTCAAGCGGCTGCCCGTTTTTTTCGTAAATACCGAACATGAAAAACGGCAGCATCACGCCCATCATCAGCATCGACGCGGCAGTTGAGCTGACGCTCTTTCTGAGCAGAAAAAACACCGGCAGACCGACCGCCGCGCCCAGCCCGAAGAACAGGCATTGGCGGCGGGTCAGACCAAAGAGAAACTTGGTCTTGATTTTCGATAAATCCTTGGGAACAAATACGCTGTCCCGATCTTCCATTTTCAAATTGCTCCTTTCTCAGTGTGCGCCCAGTATCGAGCGGCTTAAACTGCTGGTCTTAAACAAGCAGAAACACAACAGCACCGTATACCCGACCGCCGTCCAGATTGCCTTGACGACATCTGTTTCCACAGCGATCGACCGCACCAGCACCGCGTAAATCGCCACGCAGATAATCATCAGGACAGCCTGAAAGCCGAGCGCAAACAGCGATTTCAAATAGCCCTGTCCGATCTGCCCCCATTCGCGGTTGACCATCGTCGCCAGCGGCACAGGCGCAAGCGACGTAACCAGATAGATTTCGATCATGCGTCCATAGACGATGACAAAGATGCTGATGGTCAGCAGCCACGAGATGATCTGCATCAGGACGGACTGGATAAACAGCCCGAAAAGCGGACCGACCTCCATCTCCATCAGCCGCTGTTCCAGATTGACGACGATCTCCTCCAGATGGATGCTCGTATCCGCCACGACCACGCCTGCCGCACGATTGACCACGCTCTGCGTCGCTTCAAACACACCCATCACGATGGTCCATGTATTGGACACGATCATGACCGCGAACGTCGTTTTCATCAGCCACTTAAACACTTCGAACAAATCGAAGTCGCGCATGTTGTTCCGCTCGATCATCATGCTCAGCAGCTCGATGCACGCCACCGCCGTCAGGATGATACCCGCAATCGGCGTGACGACGGTTTCCGAAAGGTTTTTGACCATGCTGAACACGCCGCCGTTCCATTGCTGCGGAGTCATACCGACCACATCGGTAATCTGTGCCACCTTATGGAGATAAAGAAGGGTGAAAGATGAATTGATTCTCATTGATTTTTGCCCATATTTGTTCAAGATCGCCTTGCTTCATTTGCAGAAAGTCCATCATCATTCCTCCTTTACGGTATTGACTTATTGTCTTATTGACTAATTGTCGTTAATGTTCCAAAATATTATGAGATCTTTTAATGCTACGAGGAGGTTGTCCATGAGACTACTTCACGTTTTTGCTGAGAATCTGCGTAAATACAGGGTATCTCAAGGACTAACGCAGGAGAAATTAGCAAGTATCTCCGGTCTTCACGTTACATACATCAATGCAGTAGAACGTGAACGTCGAAATATCTCAATTGAAAATATCGAACGGATATCGGACGCTTTAGAGATTTCTCCGTATCTCCTATTCTTAACTGATGATCATATTGAAGACAATGCTGAGGAGGGAAACCATGCCTGAACAAAAGAAGAAAAGCAAGGCTGTAATCAAGCAATCATCACTCCTACCTCCTGATCCAACTCCCAGCCTCTTGATTGATCGGGATGAATGGATTACGCAGGCTGTTGACGGCTTTATCACAAAAAGCACTTCCTGTAAGTTCATCTATCAAGTAATCCTTGAAACATTGTGGCCCAAGGGGCATGGTATTCCTGGCCCAATAATTGATCGAGAAGCCATTCGTAACGCTGTTGATACTGCCAAAGGAAAGCCTTATCTCGATGTGTTTAGGCGCCTACGCGAACTGCAAGGAGAAGAAGGTTTCTTGGGAATTATCAAACAAGGAGCAAAATACCAGCTGATCGACACCAATATTTCACCCAAGAAAACGCCGAGAACAACCTTGTCGGATGACAAATGGGCTGTTGTATTGGAGCATTATAATGGTGTTTGCGCTGCTTGTGGTAGTCTGCCCAGTGAAAATGGTTTCCAGCAGGATCACAAAGTTCCTCGATCCAGAGGCGGTACTGACGCACTGACCAACTGGCAACCTCTTTGTGATTCTTGCAACAACATTAAGAGCACTGCATGCCGCGGCTGTAACGAAGAATGTGCCAAGTGCAGCTGGGCCCACCCTGAGTTTTACCGTCCAATAAAACTGTCCGGCGCAACGCTCAGGCTGCTAAATACTTATGCCGAACAGAAAGGCAAAGACCCAACCAACCTTGTAACCGAGTGGATCATGGAAAAGATAAACTCTTAAAGAATAGCGAGGCGTTCTCCATAGAGCGCCCCGCTTTTTTTACATTCTGTATAAGCTCAATGCTTGGTCATTTGACAAAATCATCTGCGTGATAACGTCAAGCGCTTTACCCAAAGCTCGTCCGGCAAGCGGAGGAATAGCGTTACCTATCTGGGCATTACGAGGGACATCAACACCTCTTGCTGGGCCGTTGAGAGTATACCGACCGAAAAAACGGTAATCATCAGGGAACGACTGAAGTCGAGCCATTTCTCTCAGGGTTACAACGCGAGGATGCTTGTAGTGAATGAGTTCTTCCGGCGCAGTAGTGAGTGTCGAGCAGGGTTTTTGGGTATCAAGTACAAAGCGCTTGTTTGAATGGCAGCCGTTGTCGTAAAGAAATTCCTTGCTTAAACGGCCAGCTGGCTGTGTTTCGTGTGCTTTGTTGTAGAGAGCAATGGCCTTCTGATTATGATTATTAAATCGATGGCTTGAAGGAACCTCTTGATCCAGACAATTGGCTCTCATGATATGTTGATAAGCAGAAACAGGTGGCAAATATTTGCATGTACGATACTTTGGGAATTCGGGTTCGTCAACCATCTCGGTTCCTGCCAGGTCGCTGATTGCTTCTTCGATATTCACATATCGATCCACGGGCAACCCCAACTCTTTGCGTTGTTCCAACTTGACCTGAGCAAGAACATCGGTAAGTAAACGAGTTACATTTAGCTGACCACCAAAGTCCTTTGAGATCGCAAAAATGATAACACGTTTCCGCAACTGAGGGACACCATAGTCAGCAGCGTTAATTGTAATCTTTCCCACATTGTAACCCAGTTGTTCAATCTCGTGGACAGCTTCTTCGGCAACGCTCATAGTTGCCCCGTCCAAGGGACGCTGAACGAATTTCTTTTCAAAACCACCAACATTTTCTACCATACAGAAAAGTGGCTTTAAGAGTTCAATCGCATGAATCATCTTGAATACAAGAAGATTTCGGGGATCGTTGCCATTACGAGCTCCAGCAACAGAAAAACCTTGGCAAGGCGGGCCTCCGGCGACAAGCGTAACTTTACCTTTGAGTTCCTCAAAATGCGTGAGGATTTCTTGATTTTCCAATACATCCTCAATCGAATGTGCTTCACGAGACAACCATTCCGGCCAATCCTTGAAGTGGCAATGTGCTGATGCCTGATCTACAAGATTATGGTCAAATGTTGAGTATGCCATCTTATCTTTTTCGATAGCGAAGACACCATTCCACTGATCCATTCCTAACCCCAAAGACAAACCACCACATCCGGAGAAGAAATCGATATAGGTCTTTGACAAAGCAGTTGCCGTTTGCTGCTCTGAGAAGGCCTGTTTTTTTTCAGCAATCATGCTTATATATCCTCCACGTCAGCCTTCGTTTTTGTGGTTTGCTGAAACTCCAACACATCACTCACATCACACTGTAGAGCAACACATATCTTTTCAATGCTTTCCATTGCAACGTGCTCATCTTTTCCCAGCTTAGCAAGAACATTTGAACTTATTCCTGCTATGGAAATGAGATCGGTACGTTTCATGCCTCTATCAAGTAATGTTTTCCAAAGCTTTATGTAACTAACAGCCATATTACCTCCCAATGCCGTATTACACAGCATTGAGATTTTACCACAAAACATCACGAATTGCAAATATCACATCATTAGAAGGTGATTTTAATTGCATGTAAGGCGAATAAGTTCTTTTTTTAATTCGCCTATATCAGCGTCTGATAAAATGCCATTGCTAAGTCGCATTTGATACCATGGTGTCAGCAATGATACTTCAACATCTGGTCGGTTTGAAAAAGAAATGATTATCTGGTTAGCATGCGAAATAGGCAATGCTTTCGCTGTTGGAACATCTTCTTCAATCCTGCAAGATAGTTCTTCTAGTGTAATACCCATAACTATTCCTCCTTATTGCGAGATGAAACTAAGAACGAAATATAGCAGATCTACTGCCGCACAGCAAAGTGTTCCGGTTCGCGTTCTTCCAGTGCTTCAAACATCAGATCGACGGGATTCTTGAAATCTTCGTCGTCCTCCCTAACCTCCATCGCGTTAATCATGCTGACCAGCATCGCAAAGTTTCGATCTTCTTCCGGAACAACGCCATACAAATAGCCGATCAGGGCGGTATAGAGCAGCGTTTCCGCCTTTTCCCAGAAGGGGTCGTTGCTTTTACCCTCTCCTTTTGTATTGAGAATCAGGCAGTTTACCAGTTTCAAAATATCCTTTTCGCTATGGATATACGCCAGCGGATTATAGTTCATCGACTTTTTGAAATTGATTGTGTTGAGTATCTTGATGCGGTAGCCGCTTCGTTGAAGCAAGCTGCCGCACTCAACGAGGATGCTGCCCTTCGGGTCGGTCACAACGAACGAACAGGGATATTTGTCCGACACGCATTGCATGAGATTCGGTTTGACGAAAAATCTCGTCTT
>ERZ779843.1749-NODE-1749-length-23347-cov-3.021209_pt1 | contig 23347 bp, 18 predicted proteins | sample MGYA00511560_ERZ779843 | MGnify/ENA primary metagenome ERZ779843 (study PRJEB29588, sample SAMEA2158062) | human gut metagenome | biome: human gut; feature: human-associated habitat; material: faeces | place: Denmark | collected 2008/2010 ... | reverse complement strand
TCTTTTAGCTCTTTTTTATCTTGCACACGTTTTAAGAGTGCCTCTTCAATGTTTGTATTCCATCGGGAGTATATGAGTTCTTGGTTTGTCCCTCTATAACGCAACTTCAATTCGCTTTCCAAAGTTTGAGCTAATGCAGAAGACGGAACATCTTCCATTATTTCATTTGTCCAATGTATCATTTCACCCCAGCGGAGGAATTGTATATGAAATAACAATGTGTTATTGAGCGAAGCTATGATATAATCGGAATGATTATTTTCATATAAGCGAACGATTTTTACTAAGTCCATTCCATTGGCGATTAGGAATGCCAAGGTTTCTAGTTTATCTTCTTCTTTACGATGTTTGTATTGATCGGAATATGCATCAAAATAGGCTCTGGAATTAGGTAGAAACCAATTCCCCTCTTCGTCTCGGAAGTTGTTTATGTGTCTATGATTTATCATATTTCAAATATAACGGTTTGTTTTTATTTTATGTGTTATATTTATTATTTTATATTGTATTAACATTGCATGAGGCGCTTATTTTCCCCGACCGAGGCGGTAGCGGTTTGGCGGGATTTGTGTAAATTTGTAGAAAGAGAAAAACGAAGATTTATGTTGGGATATGTATATGTAGCTCCGGGGCGCTTTGCCTTACAGGAGCGGCCGGTACCGACGGTTGTCGATGCCCGCGATGCCGTGGTGAGAGTAACGTTGGGCAGTATCTGCACGAGCGACCTTCACATCAAGCATGGCAGCGTGCCGCGTGCCGTGCCCGGCATTATTGTGGGCCACGAGATGGTGGGAGTTGTCGAGCAGGTGGGCGCCGAGGTGCGTACCGTCAGGCCGGGCGACCGTGTTACGGTAAATGTGGAGACCTTCTGCGGCGAATGTTTTTTCTGCCGTCGTGGTTTTGTAAACAACTGTACCGACCCTCACGGCGGCTGGGCGCTCGGCTGCCGCATCGACGGCGGTCAGGCCGAGTATGTGCGTGTGCCTTATGCCGACAGCGGACTCAACCGTATTCCCGATGGGGTGAGCGATGAGCAGGCCCTGTTTGTGGGTGATATTCTGGCCACTGGATTCTGGGCGGCGCGCATCTCCGAAATCAAGCCCGACGATACGGTACTGATTATCGGGGCGGGGCCGACGGGTATCTGCACCCTTCTGTGTGCGCAACTGCACGGGCCGCAGCGTATTATCGTGTGTGAGAAGTCGCCCGAACGGGCCGCTTTTGTGAGACGCCATTATCCCGGGGTAGAGGTGGTCTCGCCCGAGGAGTGCCTCCCGACGATACGTCGCCGTTGCGAGCGGGGTGGAGCCGATGTGGTATTGGAGGTAGCCGGTAGCGACGACTCATTCAGGCTGGCCTGGGAGTGTGCCCGTCCCAATGCCGTGGTTACGGTTGTTGCCTTGTATGACAAGCCGCAGGTATTGCCTCTGCCCGAGATGTACGGCAAGAATCTTACCTTCAAGACCGGTGGAGTCGATGGTTGCGACTGTGCCGAGATACTCGACCTCATAGCCGCCGGACGCATAGACACTACGCCTCTCATCACGCATCGTTATGCGCTCGACGATATAGAAGAGGCTTACCGTATTTTTGAGAACCGGCTCGACGGAGTGATAAAGGTGGCGATAACCGCTCGCCGGTGAGGCCGTTTGTGCGGCGACTTGCCGTGTCGGGTGCTCACTGACGGGCCCGGAAGGCCTCGATGCGCTGCTTGAAGTTGCGGCGTAGACATTCGCTGTACATCCAGGGCTCTACGCCGTGATAGTCGCCCACGTTGAGTATGTCGAGAATGTTGGGCAGGCTGCTGCCGTCGTATCCGTCGAGAACGAGAACCTTGTATTCGGGCGAAAGGGTTACCGTGATGGTGTCGTGGAGTTGTGCCGGAGTAGCATCGGTACGCCAGTTTACCGGATTGATGCACATGATATTAGACTCGCATACGATGGGCTTTACATATTTCACGTCGGAGACGGAGTTGTAGCAGATGGTTACACCCGTGTCGGTCGAGTCTTGTGCGGCGACAATCCACGGTGCCTGCGCTACGTCGTCGGGGGTAACCTTGTAGCCGAGCACATAGGCGGCGACCAGGCGGGAGCGGGTATCTTCGGGCAGGGTTTTCAGCAGTTCGACCACCGATTTTCCCCCTTGGCTGAATCCGGCGAGAATAAACGGCCGGCCGTTGTTGTAGTGTGTCATGTAGTAGTCAAAGGCATTCTTCACGTCGACAAAAGCCACCTCGAAGTAGCGGCGGTTTATCGTGTCTTCGTTGAGTGTGGCCCATGAGTTGAGTGTAATGTGCCGGTAGAAGGGGGCATAGAAGTTGTTGCCGTCGGCCATGTATTGGGCAACCTGACTTATCTCGATATCCATGTCGGAGCGGTGTTCGGGGTTCGACGGGTCGGCGTGGTGCGACACGATGCCGTCGTCGGTGTGCCAGTCAAATTCCCATGTCGATACGACGTAGAATACATCGGCACCCGTACCGGTGTCGTTCAGGGCAATGTGCCACATGGTGCTGTCGGCGTAAGAAGGTTGTGCGGGGACGAACACCGAGGCGACGGTGTCGGGGTGTTCAGCACTTTCCTGGCAACTCGTTGCCAGAGAGAGAGTCAGTAGAAGAAGGACGTTCAGAAATGTCTGTTTCATGTCTTGCAGGTGTTGAATGACGCCTGCCCCATTTGCCGGGTAGGGTATGCCCGTTTGTCGGCGGGGCGTCGTGTGTCTGATTTTTGGGGCTGCAAGTTAGAAATATTATTTCAGAAATCCATCAAAAAAGTATGGCGTACCGGTGCGGTCGGCCCGTATTTGTCTTTTCAACTTTTCAACGGAGAGGTGTAGGTAGAGACAATGGCAGAGTGCCGCTGTTGTTCCACGCACGAGAGTGCGTGGTCGGGGGGATTGTGTATGAAAATGGAGAAGCGTAGACCTTTTTATGGCCTACGCTTCTCTGCGATTTATTCCAGCCGTCCCGTGGTGCGACGGAATTCTGTTTCGTAGATTTTATACTGTGTCTGTGCCTCGATGAGGTTGCTCTCGGCCTGTTGCCATTGCGATTGGGCATCGAGCAGGTCGGTGAGCGTTGCCATCTGGTTGTGGTAGCAATTCTGCATGACCCGCAGGTTCTCCCGGGCTTGTTGGCAGCCCAAGCGCGCCGTTTCTATCATGGCAAAGCCCTCGGTAAGGTTTTGCCGCGCCTGTTGAGCCTCGATGGTGAGCAACCGGCGGTTTTGCGACAAATCGAGTTCGGCGTTGCGTAACTGATACTTCGACTGTTTTATCTTTTTGAAATTGGCCCCCCAATGCAGGATAGGAATCGATACCGATACCATGCCTACGGTAAATCCGTCTTCAAATTTCTGTGTGTAGGGAATCGGGTTTCCCGCAGGGTCGGCTGTCATTCCCTTCAACTTGATGTTGCCGTAGTAGGTGTAGCCCAGACTGAGTCCGGCGGTGGGGAGCATTTCGGAGCGTGTCAGCTTTATCTGTTGCTGTTGAGCCTCGACTTGCTTTTGCAGCAGTTTCAGCTCGGGACGTTGCGAAATGTCGGTATCGAGGTCGAGTGGCGGTGTAACGGCGATGACGGTGTCGGAGAGTGTGATTTCGGTGTCGAGACCGGCCCCGATGACATTGCACAGGGCCAGTCGGCACAGGTTCACGCCATTGCGGGCCTTTTGCAACTGGTAATTGATTTCACTGCGCTTGGCCTCGATGCGCAGGAGGTCGTTGGTCGTTGCCATTTGAGCCGAGACGCCGACCCGGGTCTGGCGGTAGAGGGTGTCTATCTGTTGGACATAACTTTCGAGCATGGCAATTTTCCGGCAGGTGGCCAGGTAGGTCCAGTAGGCGTTGTCGGCATCGGCAATGACCTGCATGCGGGTCTTGCGTTGGTTTTCGGCCGCACATTCCACCCCTATGCGGGCCAGTTTGTTGCCGGCTATGATTTTCCCTCCCGCATAGAGAGGCTGGGTGAGCGTGATGCCGGCCATGTAGGTGCCTTTCATCTGCATCTGCATGCCCATCATATCGATGTCTTCCACGACATAAGCACCCGTGGCGCTGCTTTCGATGGTAGGTAGATAGGAGGTGAAGGCAATGGCTTTATCAAGCTCGGCCTTGCGCAGGTCGTTGTCGGCCTTTTGCAGGGCCTCATTGTGTGCAAGGGCCATCTCCCGGCACTGCGACTGGGAGAGAACCAGTGCCGTTTGCGCGGTGGTCATGTGCGGCAGGAGCAGGGTTACCGCGGTGAAAAGGGTAGCCTTGGCCAGGCTCCCCCTGTGTATGGATTTAGAGGTGTTGGGTTTCATTCACAAGGTTTTTTTATGTGGAACAATGTCGTGTAAAACAGCGGTAGGAGTATGAGGGTAATGATTGTCCCCACGGTGAGTCCGCCCATGATGGTTATGGCCATGGATCCGTACATGGGGTCTCCCACAAGAGGTATCATGCCGACAATGGTCGTGAGTGAGGCCATGAGTACGGGGCGCACACGGGATACAGTGGCTTCGACCACCGCATGATAGGGCAGTTGGTGTTCCTCATTGTTGAGCCGGTTGATTTCATCGACGAGAACGATGGCATTCTTGACCATCATACCCATGAGACCCATCATGCCGATGATGGCCATGAACGTGAACGGCTGTTGCAGGAAGTAGAGCGAGGGTACAATACCGCACACGACAAATGGCAGACAGAGAAGTATGAGTCCCACCTTCTTCCAGTTGTTGAAGAGCAGCAACAGTATTCCCAGAATGAGGAAAAGGGTGAGCGGTACATATTTCATCAGGTGCAGGATGGCTTCGCCTTGCAGTTCGCCTTCGCCCACCCATCGCATTTCGTAACCATCGGGCAGGGGTATGGATTCTATTTCTTCCCTGATGCTTTCCACTGCCTTGGCCGGTGTGGCGTCGGGCCGTTCGGGGTTGGGGTCGCACTCGGCTTCGATGACCCTTTTCCCGTTAAGGCGCATCACACAGCACTCTTCCCAGTCGAGCCGTATCTCCGGTGCCACATTGCTGAGGGGGGTACTGCGGAACATCTCGTCTTGCAGCTCATCAATGCCTTTACCCCCGGAAATGGCTTTCTGCATCTCTTCTTCGTCGATGCTCATATTCATCATGCTCCATACGGGGATATCTTCGACCTGTGTGATGCGGCTTCCGTCGTTGTTTCTGACCATCAGTTTGATGGGGAGTATGCGGTCCTGCTCGTAGATGACACCCACCGGCAGACCGTCGGTCGCTGCCATCAGCGCGTTGCCCACATCGCTGCGGTTGATGCCGGCCCGTAATGCATCTTGTTGCAGATATTCGGCTACCAGCGTTTTACCCTGAGGTTTCCAGTTGTTCTCGACCGAATAGGGATCGATGTAGGGGCTGCGGCGCATAATCTCTTCGGCTTGCCGGCTCAGGTCGCGAAGTATGGCAGGGTCGGGGCCCGCAAATTCCACTTCGACCGTGTGGGAGGTCGATATGGAGAAGTTGTATTTCCGGGCGCGGATATAAGCGTCGGGATATTCCTCTCTCAACTGTTTCAATACGACAGGAATCACCTTTACGACCGTGGCGTAGTCTTTACAGTCGACAATAAGTTCGCCGTAGCTGTCGCCACCCGCAGTCATGGGGCGTACAAGGCAATAGTGTGCCGGTGCGCTGCCCATACTGGCCGAGACTCTTTCTATGTCGGGGTTTTCTTTGAGCTTGCGGCTTATGTCGAGCAGGTCGGCTTTTACGTCGTTGGGGCTGGTCTGTGCCGGGCGGAAATACTCAATGACAAACTGGCTGTAATCGAAGTCGGGGAAGAAGAGGTTTTTTACTTTGGTCATGCCATAACCCGACAGCAGAAGCAGAGCGACGGCAACGGCAATGGTGGTTTTCTTATAGGCGATAAGCGTTGTGATGGTGCGGCGCACGAAGCGATGCACCGGAGAGTTCAGGCACGTCTCGTCGCTTCCCGGCTTTTCTCGCGGTGCGAGCCACGATTTGGCACACATGGGCACTTGTATAAGGGCCAGTACCCAGCTGGCCAGCAGACTTACGCACAGCACGAGGAAGAGGTCGCCGGCATATTCTCCGGCCGAGTCGGGCGAGAGGTATATGCCTATAAATGTTGCTACGGCAATGACTGTGGCGCCCAATAGAGGCAGAGCGGTATTTTTCCCTATCCGGTAGAGGTAGGTCTTGGGGCCGAGGCCGCGTTTCTTGTCGATGAGTATACCGTCCATGATGACGATGGCGTTATCGACAAGCATACCCATGGCTACGATGAACGCGCCCAACGAAATGCGTTGCAGGGTGGTACCGCACACCAGTAGTATGGGAAACGACACAGCAATGGTGAGTACCAGTCCGAAACCGATGATCACTCCACTGCGGAATCCCATGGTGAATATCAGTACGAGAATGACGATAAGCACCGATTCCAGCAGGTTGAGCATAAACGAGTTGATGGCATCGTCGACCTTGTCGGGCTGAAAAAATATCTTGTCGATTTCCATGCCGGCAGGAACCTGTTCCATCACTTCGGCCAGTCGGGCATCGACCGCTTTTCCCACGTCGGGAACTATGGCGTCGTTCTCCATGGCGATGCAGATGGCGATGGCCGGTTTGCCGTCGACAAAGAATCCGTTGCGTTGCGGTTCGGTGTAGCTGCGCTCTACGGTGGCAAGATCGCCCAGTCTCAACTGTTTCCCGTTCATCGTGCTGATAAGCAGGTTGCGTATGTCGTCTTCATTCTCGATAGCGCCATCGATGCGCAGCGGTATGCGGTCGGGACCCTGCTGGTAATTGCCCGCGTCGATGGGTTTCCCTGCATTTTGCAACGACATCATGAGTTGTGTCGGAATGAGTCCGTTACGCGATATTTTCTCCTTGGGGAGTATGATATTTATGCTCTCGTCGCGATTGCCGGCGATGATGATGCGTTTCACTCCTTTGACACCCAGCAGTTCCCGACGAATGAGCTTGGCATATTTATACATGTCGGGATATTCGTAACCATCGGCCGTAAGGGCATAGAAAATACCGTAAACGTCCATCATGTCGTCGATTACGATGGGGTCGTAGCAGCCGGCGGGCAGTTTGGCCTTGGCATCGTTTACTTTACGTCGCAGCAGGTCGAAGTGCTGTTCCAGGTCAGAGAGCAAGACGGTCATCTGGAATTCGACCGTAATCATGGCGTTTCCGTTCTGACACTCGGTCTTTATTTTCTTGACATCGGGCAGAGCGCGCAGCTCCTCTTCCATGACCTGGGCTACTTTGAGCTCTATTTCGTGGGCGTTGGCTCCCGGCCAGGGTATCACAACCATGGCCTGTTTGGTGGCCACGGCAGGGTCTTCGAGTTTGGGCATCTGTATGAACGCCAGAACACCGGCAATGATGATACCCGCCATTAACGACCAGAAGAGGGTAGGGCGGTTGATAAAAAATCGGGTGATATTCATTACAGCAGTCCTCCTACATTGGTTGGCGATACGGGTTCGATGATGCGCACCTTCTCATTGTCTCGCAGGGCATTGACACCGGCATTGACAATCTGTTCGTCGCCCGAGAGGCCATCGACGACAATCGCTCTTCCCTCTTCATCGGTCCCGTCGAGCGAAACGACGTGGCGCGAAACGGTCGAGTCGTTGTTTATGACCCACACGCAATTCTGTCCCTCGTGGTTGAATATGCAGTGAAGCGGCAGGGTGTATGCCTGCGACGAAGTCCGATGGCGGAGACGCAGCTCTACCTCGACATTCATGCCCGGGGTGATTTCCTGTTCCGGTTTCTTGTCAAATTCCAGCGTCATCTTATAGAGTTGGTTTCCGTCGGCCTTGGGGGCAATGCTTACCAGATGCATGGGCATCTTTTTCTCCGGCGAAAGTACCGAGCGGCATGTAATGCTGTTGATTCGATTCTGTTGTGTATGGAGTGAGGCAGGAATGTCGACCGTAACCTCCATCTGTCGGGTGTCGAGCAATGTAAACACCGGGGTGCCGGCATCGACCATCTCTGCGGTTTCAAAATTGACACTTTGTATATATCCACTGGCCGGTGCATAGAGTCGGGTGTAATCGAGTTTGTTCCGGTTGCTTTGCAATTGTACGGCGAGCTGGGCAAGTCCCGATGTTGCCTTGTCGTAGTCGTTTCCCGAGATACTGTTGTTTTCGTAGAGCAGTTTCATGCGGTCGACCTCCTTTTTCAGCTGGTCGTACTGTATCTCTATGGCTTCGACGCCCAATTTGTAGTCGGCGTCGTCGAGCGTGGCGAGCAACTGGCCTTCTTCTACCCGGTCTCCTTCTTTGACAAGGATTCTTGTAATCTGGCCCGGGGTTTTGAATCCTAAACTTATCTCTTTTCCCTCTTTGACGACTCCCGAAAACGATTTGCAGGCGTAGGCCGACAGGGTAGCCGGTCGCGTCGATTCTACGCTTCTCATCAACGGGCTCTCTTCTTTTCCACCGTGGCAGGACGGGAAAAGGAACAATAACGACAGTACACAAAATATCGGTGTTGTTTTCATTGTGTGGTTGGTTAAATAATTTGATGCCTCAAAGGTAGACCTTAATGCATGAGTAAAAAACATCGATATGGAGGTGAAAATGGTCTAAAAGATGTATTTTATGGAGATGTACTCGTTTTTTTGATATATATTTGTCCTATATGAATACATGTATGGGGAGATATGAAAACGAATGCATTCTCTTTCTCACAACAGCTGCATCTTGCCATGTTGCCACATACGGGGCACACGCTCATCGTTGACAACGAAATAATGTTGGGCGATAATTTGGCGGGGGCGGAAAATTCCATAAGCAATGAAGCCGGAAACTGGATTGCTTCGGGATATCCGTTTAAAATATCTTTTACGCTTTTACTGTTTTGCCGGCAAGGTCGAATGCGTATTCGCGTGAATCTGAATGATTATGTGATGGCGGCGGGCGATCTTTTGTTGCTTCTGCCCAATTCCATAGGCGAGTGTTTGGAAATAAGCGAAGATTGCCGGGCGGCCATCATAGCCTTTTCGAATATCGACTATATTCCAAAGATAGAGCTTGATAAACTCCTGATGCAGAAAGTCGATGTTTCCAATCATTACAAGGTGAGTCTTGATGCACACGATACACAGGAGTTTGTAGCCCTATATACGCAGTTGTGGGAGAAAATGGAGAATCCCCGCTACACACCGTTTAAGTCGGTTATTATCAACAGCTATGTGCAAATATTTTTTTGCAATGTGCTTTCCATCGTTTTGTTACAGACAATGGAGAGGGCAGAGCGTCCCCAAAATCGTTCCATGCAACTGTACGACAGATTTATCAAGGAAGTACGCCAGCATTATGCTCGAGAGCGCAGTATATCGTACTATGCCGACAGGTTGTGTGTTACACCCAAATATCTGTCGCAGGTAATTTATCGTGTAAGCGGACGTTATGCCGGCGATTGGATACGGGATTACGTGATTTTCGAAGCAAAAGCTTTGCTTAAAAGCGGAGAGTATACCGTGCAGCAGGTGAGTGAAATGCTGCATTTTCCTAATCCGTCGTTTTTCGGGAAATATTTCAAGGCTTCGACCGGCCTTTCGCCGTTGAAGTATCGTAACGGTTAAATCCTTTGGGATTTCCTGCTCGCAACGACAGGCACAGGTGAATTAAGAATTTTGAATCTCTTTTCTCTGGGAGCGCCGCACGATGCAGATGCTTCCCTCGTAGAGCAGGTATATGGGCAGGGATACGACAGTGAGGGTAAACACGTCGGCCGTGGGGGTGATGATGGCGGCAACGATGAGTATGACCACGATGGCGTGCCGGCGGTATTTCCGCATGAACGACTCGGTGAGAATACCCAGGCGGGCAAACAGCCAGCATAAGATGGGAATCTCAAACAAGACACCCATCATGAGGGTGATGGTCATGAGCGTGTCCATGTAGGATTGCAGGGTGATGAGATTGGCTACCTCGGGGCTTACCTGGTAGGTCCCGAGAAAACGGAATGTCAGCGGAAAGATGAGAAAATAGCTCAGCAATACGCCGCCCATGAACAGCAGATAGCTGTACGAGACGGCCCGCACGACATATTTTTTCTCGTTCACGTAAAGTGCCGGCGAAACAAATCGGAACAGCTGATAGAGAATATAAGGCGATGCACACAAGACAGCCGCATATATGGCGGCCGTCATGTGTGTCGTGAATTGCCGGGCCAGGCCCGTATTGATGAGTTCGACCGAGAACGGTGCCGCAGCAACACCCCAGATGCTCCCTATCTTGTCAAGAAGACGGTAGGTAATGAAGTGCTCGTTTTGCGGACCGAGTATGACGGCAAAGAGTTCTTCTTTGAACAGGAAAGCCGCGATACCCAGCACCAGAACGACCAGTACTATTCTTATGAGACAAGCTCGCAGGTCGTCGAGATGCTCCCAAAAACTTTGAGTGGCGTCGTTCTCCCGACTATTCATTTGGACTGGTCGTTTTCTTTGGATTTGGAGGTGTTCGGGCCGTCGTTGCTTTCGCCCTCTTTCTCAATACCGTTTACACCGTCTTTGAAGCTGCGCACTCCTTTGCCGATGCCTTTCATCAGTTCGGGAATCTTTTTCCCGCCGAAGAGCAGTAACACGATGAGGGCAATGACAAGGATTTCCTGCATGCCGATGCCTCCGATTAGCAGTAGTGTATTCATTATTTACGTATTATGTAATTGATGCAAAAATATCCGCCTACCACTTGCAGAATCATTCCGGGGATTCCTATGCGGAAATCCTGGGTAGCCAGGCCGAGGTCTCCGGTCAGGGCCCATTCGCCTATCAGCCCCAGACCCTGGTAGCACACGACAACTGCGGCAAGCAGCACCAGCGAGGCTTTTTGAAAGCGGGCCGCAGCTATGGCGGCGGCAGCGGCAAGGAGTCCCGATTTCAGCAGAATGGCGGGTAGGGCCGCTGCGGCGGGCATACCGAAGAGCAGGCTGTTGACAACCGGCGAAAGTACGGCTGTGAGCAGGCCGGCCTTCCAGCCATATTTGTAGGCGGCAATCAGGGTGAAGAAATAGATGGGCAGCCAGGTTACACCCCCTTGTGGCAGCAGGTGGAAGAGTTGCGGCAGCACGATGTTGCCGGCCACAAAAAGAAGGGCGATGCCGTAGGTCTTTGCCTGGCGGTAGGAGAGAGAGTAGAGTCTTACGGTTGAGGTCTGCATAGTTATATGATTTTAAAATTGAATATCGACACCCCCCATGCAGGTTGCTTTGGGCATGGGGTAGCCTTGGTTAATTTCGTACCGTTGTGCCAGCAGATTTTCTCCTTTGGCAAATATACGTAAGAAACGGCATATTTGGTAATCGGCACGGGCATTCCATAACAAAAAATTTTCTTGTTGCCGAGAATCGAGTGCCGTGTAGAGTCCGTGTACATATTGCCAGTCCGTCGATACCGACCAGCGCCTGCTGCTGTATGATATCGAGGCGCAGGCTTTGTGTTCGGGCGAGGCGAGTATGGGGCGTTTCATGTGCAGCCAGCTGTACTGGACCGCAACTTTCCACGATGGTGAGATTTGCCAGCCGGCTTCGACCTCTATCCCGGCATTGTCGACCTCTCCGGTATTGATGTTGAGCATGCCGTTGGGTACACGCACCGTCTGTATGAGGTTATCGCCGTGTAGATAGAAAAGGTTCAGGCTGTAGGAGATGCGTTGTTGCGGAAAGTGCTGTGAAAAGGCAATTTCGTAGTTGACGACACGCTCGGGTTGCAGGTCGGGGTTTTGGGGAGGGAACATATACATCTCGCGCAGGGTCGGGTTGCGGAAGCCCTTGGCCACGGTTGCTTTTAACTCCATAAGGCGGGGCAGGTGCAGGGAGAGACCTCCTTGCGGAATCCATTCGTTGCCGACGTGGGAGTTGTGGTCGAACCGCACTCCGGCGTCGAGTGTAACGAGCCGGCCTATATCTTGACGAAGGTCTACATACCCGGCTATGTCGTTGAGCGTCTTGTCGACCAGTTCCTCTCGGGTGTCGGTGACCGGGTAGCGGTTCCAGGCCCGCCCTCCGAAATGTTGGTAGTCGATACCTACGGTGGCCACATTCCCGGTAAAGAGCCGGAGGTTCTGGTACAGGGAGACTCCGGCCATGTGGTCGCGCGAGTCAAACCGATAGTCGAGTGGCGACTCTCCGACCGTATATCCGTCGTTGATGCGATGATGCCCCCAGTTGTAGAAGGCCGTTACGGCACCCGATGTTTTCTGGTAGTGATTCTCAATGTAGAACGAGGTCATGCCCCGGGTGATGTGTGAGTCGTTGTCGATGCGCGGTGCCGACACCGGACCGGGATTGGAGGCATTGAAGTGGGTCATGTTCAGGTCGGCACCCATCTCCCAGGCGGGCGACATTTCGTAGGAAAGCTTGACGAGGCCTCCCATCTGTTCAAATCCCATGTCGCGGCGATGGCCGTCGGTGCGGTTGTAGAATGCCGATACGGTGCTGCCGAAGCCCCCGATACGGGTCTGATTGGTGATTTCGTTGGTCGATGTGTTGAACGTGCCGTAGCTGCTTCGCAGATGGGTTTTCGTCCCCTCTTCGGCTTCCCGGGTAACGATGTTGATGACACCTCCCATGGCGTTCGAACCGTATATCACCGAGGCGGGCCCTCTCACGACCTCGACCTTTTCGGCCAGTACCGTCTGATAGGCGTCGGCAATGGGGTGTCCCATCAGTCCCATATATTGCGGGTGGCCGTCAATGAGGACCAGCAATCCCGAGGTGGGACTGTTGCCGATACCACGCAGGGTCATGCCGCCGGCAGCACCGGTCGAGACGCCATATCCCAGCAGGCCGCGACTTGTAACAAACAGTCCGGGAACGTGGGCCGACAGGAGGGGTAGCAGTGACGATTCATAACTCTTTTCTATGACATCGCGAGAAAGCACCGATACGGTCGATGAGAGCCGTCGGCTGTCGGTTTCGCTGCGAGTGCCGGTAACGACGATTTCATCTATATCGACGCTTTTCTGCTTCGGCACCGAGTCGTTTGCAGCCCATGCAGGTGCAATAACGGTCAGCAACAGTGCACAGGTAAAGATGCTTTTATACATGGTTGCGGAGTTTCATTTCCTCGACGAAGCTCGCGATGAGAGGTAGACATTCGGCGGCTGATGTTGCTTCGGCGCACCGTTTTTCGAGAGGACAACGGTCGGTGTGCGTGCGGTTGATGATATAGGGTACTCTCTTGTCATACGTGGTCGGTATGCCGGCCTGGGTAAGCAGTTCGAGGGCTCCCTCGCTGATGACTCCTGCATGGAGTTCCTTTATGCCTCCTGCCACCAGCAGGGCTGCGGCCGCTTTGCCTATAACTTTGTCGGCCACAGATGCACCCAGTAGAAAATGAGGCTCTTTGGTGAGCAGTGCATAGAGGTCGCTTACCCCTCGTTGAGTAAACGTCCGTATGACATCACCCTGTCGTATGACGCAGGAGTATCCGCCTTCGTGTAATGTTTTTACAAGTTCTTCCATAGGTCTCGATCAGAACACATTTCCCTGTTTCAAGTCTTCCACAAAATGGTCGATGCGTTGCATCTCTTGCGCTATGTGAATGTTTTGAGGGCAGTGAGGCTCGCATTGCTGACATCCGATGCAATGAGATGCCTGGCGCAGGCGGGGTACGCTGCGGTCATATCCTACGAGGAAGGCTCGGCGAGCTTCCCGGTAATTGGGGGCTTGCGAACTCTCCGGCAGATTCCCCTCATTGACACACTTGTTGTAGTGCAGCAGAATGGCGGGTATGTCGATGCCGTAGGGGCAGGGCATACAGTATTTGCAGTCGTTGCAGGGTATCGACGGGTATTGCATCATGAGGTTGGCCGTTTCGTAAAGGAACTCAAACTCTTCGTCGGTAAGCGGTTGCAGCGGAGAGTAGGAGGCAAGGTTATCTTGCAGATGATCCATGTAGGTCATACCGCTCAGTACGGTTAATACGCCAGGGAAAGAGCCGGCAAAGCGGAATGCCCAGGAAGCAACACTGCGGTCGGGCTCGCGCTGTTTGAACCGGGCCACGATGTGGTCATGAACCTTTGAAAGTCGGCCTCCAAGCAACGGTTCCATGATGACGGCAGGAATATGTCTTTTTTCAAGTTCCTGATACAGATACTCGGCATTGGTATTGTTGCGGTTTATTTCTTTGGCATGATGCCAGTCGAGGTAATTGAGTTGTATCTGCACAAAATCCCACTGGTAGTAATCGTGCCGGGAGAGCAGGTAGTCAAAAACCTTTATATCGCCATGATAGGAAAAACCGAGGTTGCGGATACGTCCGGCTTTGCGCTCTTCAAGCAGAAATTCGAGTATGCCGTTGTCGATGTAACGTGCCTCAAATTCTTTCATGCCGTTTCGTCCCATTCCTACACCGTGCAGCAGCATATAGTCGATGTAGTCTACCTGTAGTTCCTTGAATGAGTTGTGATACATGGCCAGGGAGGCTTCGCGGCTCCATGTCGAAGACGAAAAGTTCGACAACTTGGTGGCGATGAAGTATTTGTCGCGCGGATGTCGGCTGAGGGCAATGCCCGTGGCGCGTTCTGATTCTCCTTTACAGTAGGCAGGAGATGTATCGAAATAGTTGACCCCATGTTCCAATGCATAGTCTACCAGTTGGTTGATAGTCTCTTGGTCGAGTACCTTCTCTCCCTTTTCGTTTTTTCGGGTAGGCCAGCGCATGCAGCCATATCCGAGGAGGGAAACCTGCTCGCCGTGCAGGTTGGTACGATAGGTCATCGTACCTGATGGTTGTGTGGGGTTATTCTCTGCCACATGTTTGTTTTCACAGCCGTAGAGAGCAGCCGTAGCGGTTAAGGTGCCGGCTCCTACGATTTTCAGAAAATCCCGACGGTTTATATTTTTCTTTTCTTTATGATTCTCTTTATCCATGATATAGCGGTGTTAGATGGTACGATGATGTTCTATTCCTTCGACGTAGATGGCGCTGAACGGGCGGCTAGGGCACAAATTCTCGCAAGCGCCGCATCCGATGCAACGTTCGGCATTGACAACCGGCAATTCTACCTCTTTTCCTTCGACGACCTCCTTGATCATCTGTATGGCCCCGCTGGGACAGTGACGGGCGCAGTTCCCGCAGGAAACGCCGTCGGTAAGCGGTATGCAGTTTTCTCTGACAACAACGGCATAGCCTACTTTTGTAGATGATTTTTCCTCTTTTGTCAGTAGATGAATGGCGCCGGTGGGGCAAACCTCCGAACATTTGGTACATTCGGGCCGGCAATAGCCGCGTTCATACGACATCTCTGGCTGCATAAAGGATGATAGTTTACCCGATGGCCTTAGAACCTGATTGGGACATACCGACACGCAGAGTTGGCAGGCTGTGCAGTGTTGCCGCAGGTTTTGAATACTTTCGGCTCCGGGCGGAACCAGGGGCGTGGCCCGATGAGGAATCTTCTTGTCGATAATGGGGGCGAGACCGCCGTCGACTTTCTTCTCCTGGGCTTCGATGGCGCCGGCCATCAGTATGCCGGCTGTTGCAAGAAATTGCCGGCGTGCGGTGGGCTCTTTTTCTTTCTCGGTGTGTGATGTGGTTTTGAGAGGTCGACCGTAGACAATGGCATTTTGGGTGCATGCCTCGACACAATCCATGCAGGTTACGCAGCGGCTGTAATCGATGTGGTGCTCTTTGGCGTTGATGCACGACGATTTGCAACTCCGTGCACACAAGCCACATCCGGTACATTTAGAGGTGTCGATGCGCGGTTTCAGCCAAGCGTAGCGCGACAGCAATCCCAGTACTGTGCCTACGGGACAAAGGGTGTTGCAATAGGTGCGTCCGTTGCGCCAAGCCAGTATGGCGACAATGATGCAGGAGAGAAGCGCCACCAAAAATGTTGGCAGGCTTTTCAACCACACCTCTGTGGAGTAGAAGGCATAACTGTCTACGCGTTCGGCCATATAGGCCAGTGCATTGTTTCCCAAGGCGTAAAGAGGGGCGAGAAGATTCTGTACCATGCGTCCGTAGGAGCTGTACGGTGCCAGCAGCACTACAAACGAGGAGATGCCGGCTACGAGAGCTATGATGAAAATGACCAGCACTCCGTATCGAAGCCAGGAAAGGGCCGGCGAATAGGTGAAGCGGTGTTTTTTTCTGCGGCGGAGGCTGCTGACCTTGGAGACAATATCTTGGAATACTCCCAACGGGCAGATGACCGAACAGTATACCCGCCCGCACACCAAGGTCAAGACGACGAGTGCTGCGACGACTGCCACATTCAAAGCCAGTATGGCGGGGAGAAATTGTATCTTTGCCAGCCAACCGAACCATGTGTGAAGGCTTCCCGTGAAATCGAGAAACAGAAGTGTGATGAGTAAAAAGCAGATAAGTGCTGCTGCGATTCTGATCTTTCTTAGCATAACAGGATTTTATTTTTGTATGAGGTCGTTTGCTTGTAGCCATTCCTTGATGAGACGGTCGGCCTGTCCCACTTCTCCGCCACGTATAGCCAGTCCCGGTACGACTATGGCTCCGGGACATAAGTGTTTGATGTCTCGTTCGCTGCTTCCCAATCCGCTACCTTCATGTGTGCAAAATGGGGCGATGCGTTTTCCCGAGAAGTTGTACTGTTCAAAGAATGTGAACACAGCCATGGGCATTGTCCCCCACCAGTTGGGATAACCGAGGAATATGGTATTGTACGAGGCCATGTCGTCGAGTTTTCGGCAAAGTCTGGGGCGTGCATTCTCTCTTAATTCTTTTTGAGCCAAGGTGGTTGTCTCGGTATAATATTCGGGATATGGGTTTTCAGGAAGAATTTGAAACAAATTGCTGCCACCTCCCGTGAGAAGTTGTATTTTCCGTGCAATTACCTCAGTGTTTCCGACAGGTAGGTTAATAATACTGCCGTTGACATAATTGAATCCTTTGCGAGAGAAAAATGCAATAAGAGTATTTGATGTCATATAACGGAGAGGTTTAAATTGTACAATTAATTTTGTCGGTATATCGATTCCTGCAACCACTCTTTTATTTGAGTGGCAGCTTGATCAGAGAGACTACCTCTGATGGGAAGGCCTTTGAGTAGAACAGCCTTTGGACAGAGCGCACGTATGTCTTTTTCGCTGTGTCCCATGCCACTTCCTTCGTGTGTCATAAAGGGTGCAATTACTTTGCCCGAAAAATCGTAAGACGATAAGAATGTTGCTACGGGGGGAGCTATGGTGCCCCACCAGCAAGGAGAGCCTACATATATGGTGTCATACGATTCGATTCCAGAATCAAGAGGTTTGATGGCCGGATGTGTCCCGGAGTTGATTTCGGCTTTGGCTTGGTCTAAGAGAGTTTGGTAGTTGGAGGGATAGTTTTTCTCCGGGATAATTTCAAAGATAGCCGCACCCGTATTGTTTTTTATTTCTTGGGCAACACTCCGGGTATGGCCGCTGTGTGAGAAATAGACGACCAAGGAGGCGTTTTGGGCATTGATGTTTGCCATAGGCAGTGCGTGAAACAGAATGACCCAAATGGTTAGATAACGTAACTTTTTCATGGAGGAACAGATTAAATGATACACGTAACAAATGTAAAGAACGGTCCAAAATCTTCCATAATTAAAATTACAGATATTCCTACCTATTTTACGGAATATTCACCTGCCAGCAGGTATTTGATACAAAACTAGCAGTTTTGAGAATAAAATGTAACCTTTTTTTGTTTTTTTGAGACATCTGCTTTATGTGATGGATTGTCGAAAATAACTCGATAATTTGTTATGCCGTAAAAAACAAGCCCGGAGAGGTGTCTTTGTCGTTCTCCGGGCTTTGTCCTAAGAAAATTACCTCAGATAATCGGTGATTTTCCCGCTGATTTGGAGTAGAGATATTTCGCACAGTTTGGTATCGTATTCGGCGGTGAGTATGCGCTCTTCGGCATCGAGCAGACTTTTTTGTGCCTCGCGTAGTTCAATACCCGACAAGTTGCCCAATATGTAGCGTTCGCGGGCAATGAGGTAGTTCTCTTTGGCGGCCGTGAGGTTTTCGCGTTCAAGATTCAGCACCTCGATGTTGTTTTTATAGGCCTGCCACAGGTTGCTGATGTCGGCCCGCAGCGACTGCACGATGTCTTTCTGTTGCAGCTCGGCATTTTGGGCGGCGATGCGGGCATTCCTTATTTCCCGTCGGCGGTTTCCGTCGTAGAGATTGAAGCCGATGGTGAGGCCGAAACTGGCGCCCAGATTGTTACGCCGCAGTTGTGTGTTGGTGCGGTCGTAGGTGTTGAGTGTGTATCCATATCCGGCGTTGAGGCGCACGTAGGGATAGTTGCGCGAGAATACCTTTTTCAGGTCGAGGTTGGCAATTGTTTTGTCCTGTTCGGCTTTCAGCAGGGAGGCATTGGTTTGCAGTGTCGAGGTCCACAGCTCCTCAAAGACGAGCAGCGTATTGACATCGATGACGGTGTCGACCACGGCGATGGGGTTGTTCATGTCGGCAATGGCCATCAGTTCGTTGAGACGTATGCGAGAGGAGTGCAGGGTCTCTTGCTGTTTCATGTACTGGGCACTGTCGGCGTTGAAGTCGACCCGGGCCTGCAACAGGTCAAGACGGGAAAAGTTTCCTATCTGGTATCGCTCTTCGACGATGCGTAACCGCTCTTTTGACAGCGACACGGCATACAGGAAATTTTTTAGTCGTATTTCTTGCTGTATGTAGTTGTAATATTCCGATGAGAGCTGGGCTATATAGTCTTCAATGGCAATGCGGGTGAGTGTCTCGCCTTGTTTTTCAAGTTCTTTCAGAATATGATATTCGGTGATGAGCGAGAAGCCGTCGAAGATGGTCCAGTTCAGGTCGATACCCACATTGACGTTGCCGTCGTAGAGTCCGTTCTGGTGGCTGGCCGTTTTGTCGGCACGGGTTATGCTTTTGGTGTTGTCGACATTTCCGTTGTATCCGGCATTCAGGTCGAGTGTCGGCATCATGCCCGCGTTGGCACGGGTGGCGTTGTTACGGGCCATCTCTTCTTCGTTGCGCACAATGCGCAGCGAGTAGTTCTGGACCAGACCGGTCTCAATGCACGATTTCAGCGAGTATGGTTCCTGGCCGTAGGCTGTGAAGGCCAGGTTCAGCAGCAAAGCAGTTATGACAGGTATTTTTTTCATTATTCCGAGGTGTGTTTACGCGAAGTAGATATGTAGGTATAGATGGCCGGGACGATGTACATGGTCATAAAGGTGGAGATGAGCATACCTCCCACGACGGCGATACCCATGGCCACGCGGCCGTTGGCTCCTTCACCGCTGGCAAATGCCAGAGGCAGAAGACCCAGAATGGTCGATGCACTGGTCATGAGAATGGGGCGCAACCGTTGTACCGATGCCTCTCTGATGGCTGCGTGCTTGTCGGCTCCGGCTTCCTGGCGTTGGTTGGCAAACTCTACAATCAAGATACCGTTCTTGGCCACGAGACCGATGAGCATGATAATACCGATTTGGCTGAATATGTTCATCGTCTGGTCGCTGAAATACATGAATACCAGGGCTCCGCAGATAGCCAGCGGCACGGTGAGCATGATGATGAACGGGTCTTTGAAACTCTCAAACTGGGCAGCCAGTATGAGGTATATCAGTACCAGTGCAAGGATAAAGGCAAACATCAGGCTCGATGAACTCTCGCGATACTCCTTGGAATCGCCCGTCAGTGCAGTACGGAACGAGTCGTCGAGTGTCTCGGCGGCAATCTTGTCCATCTCGTCGAGACCCTGACCGATGGTTTTCCCCTCGGCCAGACCGGCCGATACAGTGGCCGATACAAAACGGTTGTAGCGGTAGAGTTGGGGCGGTGCCGTTCCCTCTTCGAGGGTAATCAGGTTGTCGAGCTGTATCATGTCGCCGTTGGTGTTGCGAATGTAGAGCGATTTCAGGTCGACGGGTTTGTTGCGTTGCTGCCGGTTGATTTCGCCGAGAATCTCGTATTGTTTTCCGTTCATGTAGAAGTAGCCCATGCGTTGGCCGCTCAATCCGTATTGGAGGGTCTGGGCTATGTCGCGGGTGGTTACGCCCAGCACGTTGGCTTTTTCCCGGTCTATTTCGATACGAGCCTCAGGCTTGCTGAATTTCAAGTCGACGTCAGCCATCTGGAAAACCGGATTTTCGTAGACCTTTGTCATGAATACCGGCAATACCTCTTGTAGCTTTTCGAGGTTGGAGGCCTGTATGACATACTGTACCGGCATACTGCCCCGGCGTCCGCCAAAGGTAGATTGCTGCTGTACGAAGGCACGGGCTTTTGTCTTGGTCTGTACCGCCTTGGATAGTTTCTCGGCTACCTCCATTTGGGTATAATCTCTTTCTCTGATATCTTTCAGCATGATTTCTACATTACCCGAACCACTCCACACACGAGCGGTGATGGCTGTGGCATCGGGCATGATGGAGTCGGCCAGCCGGTTGATTTCCTCGGTATAGTCGCGCATAAACTCATAGGTTACCCCCTCGGGGCCACGGGTGTTGATGGTGATGCGTGAACGGTCTTCGAGCGGCGCCATCTCCGATGGAATGTGTATCCAAAGGTAGCCGATGACGCCCAACATGACTATGATGATGGGCAGCGCCAGATAACGATGCCGCAAGAAGAAGTCGAGCGAACTGGAATAGTAGCGGTTCATACCCACAAAGAAAGGTTCGGTTTTGCGATAGAACCAGTTTTTCTTTTCGCGGCGTTTGAGCAATTTGGTGGCCAGCATGGGGGTGAATGTCAGTGCCGCAAAGGCTGATATGATGACGGCACCCGACACAACGATACTGAATTCGCGGAAAAGACGCCCGGTGGTTCCCTCCATGAATACGATGGGGAAGAATACCGCCACCAGGGTGATGGTGGTCGATATGACGGCAAAGAAAATCTCTTTCGACCCTTCAATACCCGCTTCTTTGGGCGACATGCCTTTCTCGATGCGAATATAGATGTTCTCTGTCATTACGATGGCATCGTCGACCACAAGTCCTACGGCCAGCACGACAGCCAGCATCGACAGTACGTTGATGGAGAAGCCAGCCAGGTACATCACGAAGAAGGCACCGATGAGTGAAACGGGTATTACCACACAGGGTACCAAAGTAACCCGCCAGTCGCGCAGGAAGAGGAAGATAATGATGATAACCAGGATGAAAGCCTCGTACACGGTGCTTTCCACTTCGTTGATGGAGGCGCGTATGAATTTGGTGTTGTCAAATCCGTAGGAATATTTTACGTCATCGGGCAAGTCTTTTTCCATTGACTTCATACGTTCATACACGGCATCGGCAATCTCTATGTGATTAGCACCGGGCTGGGGAATGACTACGACACCCACCATCGGTATGCCGTTCATCTTCATGTAGCTTTTCAGGTCTTGTGCTTCGATGTCGGCCGTCCCGATGTCGCGAAAACGGATGATGCGGTTCTCACTCCGCTTGATGATGAGGTTGTTGAATTCTTCGGCCGTGTGCATCAGCCCCAGTGTGCGGATAGTCAACTCGGTGGTATTACCCTCGATACTGCCCGAGGGCAGCTCGATGTTCTCCTTGTCGATAGCATTTTTTACGTCGACAGGGGTAACGCCATATCCGGCCATTTTTACCGGGTCGAGCCACAGACGCATCGAGTAACGTTTTTCGCCCCATATCGATACGCTGCTCACGTCGGAGATGGTTTGCAGACGTTCCTTCACCGTCAGGTCGGCAATTTCACTGATTTCGAGCAGTGAGCGTTTGTCGCTCTGAATAGCCACCATCAGGATGGGGGTGGCATCGGCGTCGGCCTTCGATACGGTGGGAGGGTCACAGTCGTCGGGCAGGTAGCGTTGGGCGCGCGACACTTTGTCGCGCACGTCGTTGGCGGCAGTTTCGAGGTCGACCGACAGCTCAAATTCTACGGTGATGCGGCTTTGTCCCTGTTTGCTGACACTTGACAGGGAGCGGATACCCGGAATACCGTTGATGTTTTGTTCCAACGGTTCGGTAATCTGGTTCTCGATAACGTCGGCATTGGCCCCCGAATAAGAGCAGGTTACCGAGATGATGGGGTTGTCGACCGAGGGATACTCTCTCACGCCGAGGCTTTGGTATCCGATGATACCGAAGAGTATGATGATTAAGGTCAATACGGTGGCCAGTACGGGCCGTTTGATGCTTAGTTCCGATATATTCATGGCTGAGAGATGGGCTTATTCGATATTTTGCAAGGTTACGTTGAGACCGGTGCGCAGTTGCAGTGTACCCGATGTGATGATGGTGTCGCCGGCTTGAAGTCCTTTGATTACCTGCACCTTGGCCTCGGTGCGCAAACCTTTGGTAATTTCGACGGGTTGGGCTTTGCCCGATTTGTAAAGGAACACCTTGTCGATACCCATTTCAGGGACAATGGCTTCGGATGGTATGGCAATGGCGTTTTTGATTTCCTGTGTTTTCAGGCTGATGTTGACAAATCGTCCTGGATAGAGCAGTCCTTGGCTGTTGGGATAGGTGGCACGCAGGGTAAACGTATGGGTCTCGGTGTCGAGACGTGAGTCGGAAGCATAAACTTTGGCTTTGAACGGGTGCAAGAATCCGTCGGCAGTGAATTCCAGTCTGGTTCCGTTCTTGATGGTTCCGGCATATTTTTCCGGCAAGGAAAATTCTATTTTCAGCGGCGTGATTTTGGTGAGCGTGGCAATGGGAGTCGACGGGGTGGCATAGGCACCTTCACTCACCTGCCGCAGACCGATGATACCATCGAACGGTGCTTTCAGTTCGGTCAGGGCGATATTGGCCTTAACCATGTCTATCTCGGCCTGCAAGGTGGCAAGGTCGGTCTGCACCTGCTCGTAGGCCTCCTTACTTACAGCCTCTCTTTCGAGCAGTGCATTCTGTCGGTACACCCGGTCTTCGGCCAGTTGCAGTTGCACTTCGAGCATGCGCAATTGGGCTTGCAATGGCGCATCGTTCACTTTGGCAAGAATGTCACCCGTATTGACATGGGTGCCTTCGGTAAAATTGATGGCTGTGATTTTACCTGAGGTTTCAAAGGAGAGGTTTACCTCTTCGTCGGGAAGCAGGTCGCCGGTGACGTTTATTTCGTCAATAAGCGTTTCCGGTTTTACCACGTAGGCGGTAACGGGGAGACTTTTACGGACATTAGTAACTACGGGAACATCGTTTTTGTCTTCTTTCTGACCCAAGGGATAAAATGTATGGATTCCATATCCCGCGAGGGCGGCGATAACTAGAGTAATGAGACCGGTCCTTATTCTTTTGTTCATGGTTTTATCAAAAAAATTTATGAATTAGATGGAATTTCCCGATAAAGTTTAATGCATGAATAGATTTTTTGCATTATTTAATGATGTGCCAATTTGTCAATATGTCTTATGATTGTTC
>ERZ779843.1717-NODE-1717-length-23687-cov-4.840471_pt1 | contig 23687 bp, 20 predicted proteins | sample MGYA00511560_ERZ779843 | MGnify/ENA primary metagenome ERZ779843 (study PRJEB29588, sample SAMEA2158062) | human gut metagenome | biome: human gut; feature: human-associated habitat; material: faeces | place: Denmark | collected 2008/2010 ... | reverse complement strand
AAGCGACCTGCCGGGTTGCGGCAGGTCGGGACAACTAAGAACGGTCGGGATAAAGGCTCGGAAAGGATGTGGATAACAACTTACAGCTATGGGCTTTATCCGCGACCGGGATTGTATACGAAATAATCAGAAACTACAATATCGGACACTATGCCCTCCCCTTGTGATTTCATAATTGGTGGATGCGTCCTCAAATAATACTTGATATAAGATAAGGCCTAATATGGAACTTTGCCCTTTTTGAGATTTAGGATATTTCAAAATGATCGCTTGCAGAGCTTCATCTTTTCCCCAATCAATTTGATTCTTACCGACAAGATCATCTGCCGAGAACGGTTTGCCGTTTCGGTTGAATCCTTTTTGCTGAATAAGCCCTATTAATTTTCTGTAAATATTCATTAGTTCGCTTCCCGTTAATTTTTGTACGTGTTTGGGCCGCTTTGCTATTTCGTGCAATTCTACATTTATTCTTTCGTATAACATATTAGCAAATTTAAAACTCGACTTCTTCAATAGAGCCACATTTTTTCCAGTAGGAAATATTTTGATATATCTCCTTAGCCCCAATCGGAACGTAAAGATTGATGGAATACCAACTGTTTGCACCAAATGCTTCAGAGTTTATTAGTGCTGGTAATGATGATTTTGCGTATACTTTCCTAAAGATAGGATCATTATTGCCCGCTGAAAATGCTGAATCTCCAATGCTTTGTGACCCACTGTTTGTCCCATTCCCTGCGATGCCATTCCCAAGTAAAAGGTATCCTTTAAAATTACGACAGGATGTAAATGCGTTATCGCCTATAAATTTGACATTATCGGGTATTATTAAATTCCCACTAAACCCCGTAGCGAAGAAACAACCAGCGGGAATACGCGTTAATTCAGAACTCAAGGTTAGTAATCCGTCAAATCCGCTACAACTATAAAAGGCATATTCCCCCATGTTAACAACGCTATTCGGAATAATTAAGTTTCCTGTTAATTTTTCGCAGCGGTAAAAGGCATCATCGCCAATTTTTTGCAAACTGTTGGGCAAAATCAGATTCCCAGTCAACAATGTACACTCCTTAAATGCCGATGCCCCTATTGAGGAGACAGAAGGCGGAATATTGATAGAAGTAATTTTGCTTTGATAAAACGCATTGTCTGGTATGGCTTCCAGATTCAGCGGCAAAATGACCGTTTTAATTTTGCTATTCTTAAAGCAACTGGATGGAATGGTCGTATTGTCGATTTGTGCCAGATCGACGGATTCCAATGCGGGCATGGTGCGCATGAAATCGTAATCGAATGTGTTGAGTTTGCCCGTCAGTTTCAATCCGATCAATTTTTCTTTTTCATCGGCGGAAATGTAGTTTTCCAATGTTCCTGCTGTTTCGACATGGACCGTTTTATATCCCGAGGCCTTTTGCGCGAACAGAATGCTTTGTGCTACCAATCCGCTATCGTCTTTCAGGTTGACGGTCGAGTAACGATAGGTCGTGTTCGGATTGGCTTGGGCGGTAAAGGTAAGCGTTTCCGTATGTGTCGCTGCACGTGTCTCGGCAACAGACAGCCAAACACGATCGGCCTCCGGAATTTCCACCGTATAGGTTACATTGGTTTCCACTTTGACCTGCACGGTTTCACCTTCTGCGGCAATCTCCACGGTATCTGTCGAAACGATAATGACGCTCTCGACAAAATTGATAATGCGCATGATGGTATTCGTTCCTTTGGAGACAAATACCAAGATGCGGCTTGCTTCGAGGTCGGCCGACGGTGTTGTAACGATGATTTTCCCGGATCGGTAATCTGTCGGTGAAACAGACGCCTTATAGAGGTCTTGCGCTACCACCTCGATTCGTGTCGTTTCATCCGCTCCGATAATCGTATATTCGATTTCATAGGTTTTTCCCGGCAGGACATTGATGGATTCCGTATTGCTGAATGTGATATCCAATTTTTCGGATGGCGTTGCTTTCGGAATCGTAATCGTGCTGTCGTCATTCAAGGTGAATATAACGCTGTCATCGGTTTCTTCGACATCCTTGAAGATGCCTCCGGCTTGTCCCGGCTCGCCCTGTTCTCCTTTATCGCCCGTTGCCTTGCCGAGCTGTGTCCACGATGCACCGTCGTTATAGGAAATGTACCAGTAGCCGTCCTCGATTTTCAATTGAGGCGTTATACCGTCTTTTCCATCCTCTCCGGGCTTGCCATCCTGCCCGTCCTCGCCATCTTCGCCAGGTTTGCCGTCTTGTCCATCGTTGCCATCCTGTCCCGGCTTACCATCTTCTCCATCCTGACCGTCGCGGCCTTCTGCTTTTATCTTGTTGCCGGAATCATCCGTCAGCCAGTCGCCGTTAAGCGTCCAGTAATAGATTCCGTCGGCATCCTGCTTTACTCCGATAACCGGGGTAGAGCCGTCTTTCCCGTCTTCGCCGGGTTTGCCGTCCTGACCGTCTTTGCCATCCTGTCCGTTGTAAATCGTAATCGGTGCGCTTTGGGTAAAGGAAATGGTGTAACCAATTGTTTCTCCATCCTTGGTAATGGGGACGACGCTGGTAATGTAGTCTTTGTTTTGAAGGGCATTGATAAGGGTTTGCAGGGATGAAATGTTGGTGTTCATCTGCTTGCATAATTCTTCGAGTTTTGCGACCCTGTTTTCGAGGTCGTCCACACGTCCGGTCAATGCCGAATCGTCGTAATCGCTATTACAATTCCATAGAATGGAAACAGCGAATAATAAATAAAGAATCCGTTTCATTTTTAATAGTTTATTAGGTACAAATAGTCGTTATTCGGCATCTCCTTTTACGGTTTTGTTGAAACAGTCCTGATGTCCGCAATATTTGCATTGGCGGGTAACCTGAATGCGGTTATAGTGGACGAGATATGATTGAGTTCCGTTTTTAACTCGCTCGGTTTTAACTCGGCCGAGGTATGCTTCATCAATTACCCGCATCGCCCAGAATCTTCCGCAGCTCCCGCAGCGGCGTGAAAACAGCCAGCGTAAAATTAGAAATACAAATAATCCAATGATGACTAAAAGCCATAGTATTGGATTCCCTTTTTCTGATTTTGTATCAGGATATGGAGCTTCAGGCGCGGGTACAATTGGAGATACGGCTTGTTTGGATGATTGTATGATTTTCGGAGATGTAGAATGCGTTTGATCTTTGATCGGAGTAGGTTGCGGTTTCGTTTCTTTTTGCTTTGAAATAATAGTTGGCTCACGAGGCGTCTCGATTTCTTCGTGAATAATTTCCGGGGCAGGATTAGTTGGGGGTACAGAAACCGAGGGTTGCGGGGTTTTCTGCTCTTTTTTTCTTTGTTGGCGCTCTTCTCTGCGTTCTTCTCGCTTTTGCCTCCGTTCTTCCCGGCGTTGTTCTCGCAGGGCTTTCTTGTCGGTCTCCTGTGTTTGCGGTGCGGCGTACATACCGGGTGCGGCCAATATGAAGAACATAAGCCCGCAAGTGATTAGTTTTTTCATAGCAACAAGTTTTTGTTGCCATCCTGTTCCGATATGGCTGATTTACATGAAAAAAAGTGTGGAACAGTCGTCTTATTGAGTAGGGAGGCTCTGGTAAGCCTTAGACACCAATAAAACAATGCCCCACACCTGTAATAGTAGGCGATGATAACCGCATACCATACAAGCAATGAGCGCGCTGTTTTATCCCTGTGTCTGTTGTGTGAAATTTACCAGATTTCCCTACACGGAATAAAAGCGAACACTTTTACTATATGTACGCCACTCTCGTAGCCCTACAAAGGTAAAAAAATGTTTTGCTTAGTGCAACACTCAGTCGGGGCATTGTCGTACAAATTTGAGCGAAATATTCTGAAAAATCAATATTGACCTTATGCTATGTTTAAGGTAAACTCCACATATTGACCTTTACGAAAAAGGGATCGACTATCAGTCGATCCCCGTAAACGGATTCTGAGACGGTTATTTGAATGTAATATTGTATTCCCGACAATAGTGGAAAAACGTGCTGATGTTTATAAAGTCATGGTTGGCTATGCACCAGTCGAATAACCGGTCGCATTCGGTCGGGTAGTAATCGGAGTGCCATTGGCTCACCAAGTGGAATAGCCGTCGCCCTTCTTCCGGTCCGAACTCGTTGGCAAGTGCCTGCCCGATAGCCCTCCATACTTTATAGCCGCATGTGATGTCTATTTGTCGGTCTGATATTATCTTTATACACGCATATGCTCTCATTTTGGTATCTACATCCATGGAGGCCGACCTGTCGTTTTTGCAGGGTACTCCGTAGTCTTTGTTTATGAGGTTCAGATACGGTATGGCATTCGGATTAAAGAACGGTTCGGGATCATAGCTTGCGACACGCAGACGGATGACATCGCAGCAAGTTGAATCTGCGTACAAATGGATTTTTGTCCGGATTTCGTTTATGAGTGCAAAATACTGTGCCCGATGCCTTTCTGGATATGCGATCCGGAAAACAAGACATAGTCCGTTACCTCCGACGGATAGCCCCGCGTAGCACAGGCTACTGAACTTTTCAGCTAATAACTCTTTAGCGCGTGGCCATCTTCCCTTAACCCCGGGATTATCCTTGCCGTCAATGTCTACGCAGATGTAATGGCTATGCCGATGCACGAGCCTTTTTCGGGCTCGTGTATCGAATATCCCGGAAACGGTCACACAAGGGAGGCGGAACTTCTTTATCTCTTTGCGGACCGCCGGATCCTGCGTTTCTCGATAAATATGCACGATGTCTTGGTAATCCGAGCTTAATAAAAATTCCCAGAGAGATATTTCCTTGATTGGAACGACCGAGGTCATGTTCTCGAAAAGAGATACTTTAGGCGATGGGATCCCCGCTGGAATCCGAACGACGGTGTTTGTCATAAATTTTGAGCATGAGTTATTGGAATTACTTTTGTTCGTATTTAAGATTTGTTGTGATAAATTTTTGCTATCTTTCATATAATAAACATTTTACATTTTGAGTTCCTGTACACTTTCTGTCTGCTTATTGTTCAGTTGTCAGACATTTCGATTCGGCACTTGAATGGCGCGTGTCATCGTTTGATTTTACTCTCTGTCTTTCCTGCGAACCGATCCCCGATCGCTTTATCGTATTTCTTGGAGCTGGCATCGATCAGTCGTTTCCACCCCACGAAAGATTGCATGATTCGGGTCGGAGTTCCTTTTGGGGGCATTTCACCGTATAGCGCATAACGCGTTAAAACTTTATAAGCTTTATGCTGAAGACATCCAGGCATAAGTTCGATAGCTTCGTAAAATGAGATGAGGAATACAAAGCCCTCTCTCGGTTTCCTCTTTCGCGGCTTCGCAGCCTCCTCTTCCTGAATTGCGCTCAATTCTTCTTCCGTTACATTGTTCAATGCCGCCAACGGGTCTAAATTTTGATTTGGTTTCATAACTTTGATTGTTTAGTGTTTAATATGGTTATTACAGTATTGTTCGATCGTCGGGTGTGATTCACTTTGCAACCAGTCGAGAATCTCCTCACGCTGAAAGTAGAGCCGCCTTCCGCCATGCTCCGGCTTGCGAAACGGGATCTTTCGTTCGCTTGTAAATTTGTAGATCGTCGCCTTGCTGTATCCGGTCAGGCGCACGACCTCCTCGATGGTCATTACTTGCTCGGCCGGAGCTTGATTCGCAGTAAGGTTACCCAAGATTCGGTCGATGCCGAGAATCTCTTTCAGTTGTCCCACGGTCAGCATTGCGATCGGGGTGTCGTCTGTGAATTTTGTCATAATCGATATTATTTTATATGAGTTTCAATACTGAAATATGATAATGGAATATACATAGGGTCTAAAATGAAAGCACCCCTGTGAGAATGCTATTCCGCAGGGGTACTTAATGAAAATAATGAATTTAATGAACGATTACAGCCCGTATAGGTCAATGAGAATGGTCGGTGTTGCTGGGCGCGTAAATAGAGGGGTTGGAATATGAGGTTTCGAAAATTTATGTCGTCCTCATCCGTGCTATCGAAAAGCTGCCTGAGGGTCGTGTATATCCGGCGCATGGTCTGATCCGAGGTGGCTCCGACCTCCTGCTTTATGGATTTTATGGACAACAGATGAGGTAGCTGGAACTGGGGGAAATGACTCTTGCAGAAATAAAACAGCATGCCGGTATAGAGCCAGTATCGGAGGTCTGCCCGTGTCCCTTGAAAGACAGTCCCCGTGAAAACGGAGACGGTTTTCCCGCATTGAGGGCAACGTAACAGCAGCGGATTTCTTCTCCTCAAAGGTCGTGTGAGCCGGATATTACAGTCGGGACAATAGGTTGAGTGCCGTTCTGTATAGTAGGCAATAGCGGTCGTTCCATCCGGAAACAATGCTGAAAAGGTTTGGTAGCTGAACGGAATTTTCATCGGAGTTTATTTTGAATCGTAAATTTGTACTTATAGTACCAAAGGACAAATTAAATTAAACCGCGGTGGCTGTTAGAGAACTTTCGCCGCCTCGTTGATTACTCCGTTGTCGAAGCTGTCGAGGTAGATGTTCGTGGTTTCCAGATCGGCATGGCCGAGCATCTGTGAAATCACCTCGCGCGGGATGTTGTTGCGCTGCAAGGTCATGGCCGCCGTATGGCGGGAGACGTAGCTCGTCAGGTGGAAATCGATTCCGAGTTCCTCGGCGAGCAGGTGCAGGTATTTCTGGTACTTGCTGTAACGGGCTCGAATGTGCATGTAGAGCCGCTCGCCCGTATAGCCGGAGCGGGTGACGATCGGCAGCAGAAAATCGTCCACGGTCGGCGAGGCCGCTTGTAGGCTCCCGATCAGTTGCCGGATTGCGGGCGTGACCTTGATCGAAATCGGTTTGACTCCTTTCTGCCGCTTGATCTTCTGCCGCTTGTAGACGATATAATCGCCGTCCTCCATCTGTTTGATATGGGCGGTCGTGAGCATCGCCATGTCGATGAACGAAATGCCGTAACAATAGTAGGAGAAGAGAAACAGCTTGCGGGCGTATTCGCATTGCGGATTGCTGGCCGTGGTGCTTTTGAGTTTCGATAACTCGGCGGCAGGCAGGTAGCGTTTGGCGGTCGCCTCTTCGAGTTTGGAGACCTCGAATCCGCTCCGTCCGAACGGATAGGTTGCCACCGAGCCGACGCCCTCCGCATTGGCCCGGTTCAGAATGGCCCGCAACGCTTTGAAATAGAATTTGCGCGTATTGCCGCAACAGCCCCGCTTTTGAAGAAACATATCGAATCCTCGGACATAACGCAGGTCGATGTCGGAGAAGAGACGCTGATCCAGCCTCCGGTCATAGCTTCTCAACATATCCTGCGTCTGCTTGTAAGTCTGTGAGTTCCCGATATGTCCCGTCGCGTGCAGTTCCGCGATACGGTCGGTGAAATAGGCGTTGAACTTGCCCTGTTTGGAGGTATTCAGAAAGGCGTCCTCGAACTGGTTCAGCGTCCAGTCGATGCCTTCGATCTCGAAACGTTCGACGATCTCGCGGGCGCGGACCTTGTACTTCGCCAGCAGCGCATTGTCGGCCTCGCGTTGTTTATTCTCGGCTTTCTGCTCGGCTCCTTTCAGGTTGCGCAGGATGATGAATTGCTCACCGGCCTCGTCCCAATATGCGGGATCGGCGTAGAGGTCGAGCGCGATGTATTTGCGCCGCTTGTTTTTGGTGATACACAGCCTGACGGCGTAACGGCCGTTGCGGTCGGCCTTGTCGTGACGACGGGGAAATCGGATGGAATGTGCCATTCTATCTGCATTCGTGTTAATAAAAAGATGATTGCGCCACCGACATTGCGTTACGAGCCATGAGTTACTTGCAATAGAATGGCAACAAACTATCTCAGCACTAATCGTATACGCGGGATTATCGATTCCAATTATACGATTACAGAATAACTCGCACGTGGCATTGCAAAAATAGAACGGCAATTAAGGGATTCCAAGTATTTTAAGATTTTGTATCTTGAATTTTGAAATTGAACGTTGTTTAATCGCAATATATACAGATAGTTATGCGTTCTGAATTTGCCGTTGAATTTGAATAATTCGGATGTGTCAATTTTGATTTTGGATGAAAATAATTGCAATTTGTGGATAAAATTGGCTTTTATGTCGGTGAGGGGGTGTTTAAATAATTATTCGATTTGCATAATTTGAATGAAATAATTATTTTTGCAAAAATGATATTCCTATGGCGAAGATTATAAATCCATTCATCGTGACCGGAAAGATCGCTCCGGAGTATTTTTGCGATCGGGTAAGCGAGTCAGCCCGGCTTGTCAAGTCGATTACCAACGGCAATAATTTGGTTGTCATTTCACCGCGCCGTATGGGTAAAACAGGGCTGATTCAGTTCTGTTACGACAAGCCGGAAATCGGTAAGGAGTACTATACTTTTTTCATCGATATTCTGCATACGTCGAGCCTCCGCGAATTTACCTATCTGCTCGGCCGTGAAATTTACGAAACACTCCTGCCTCGCAGTCGTAAAATGGCGACTCTTTTCATTCAGACGATTAAGTCCATCAGCGGGAAATTCGGGTTCGACCCCATCACCAATCTTCCCACTTTCAATGTGGAGTTGGGAGATATCGAGCGGCCCGAATATACGCTCGATGAGATTTTCCAATATTTGGCTCATGCGGACAAGCCTTGCATCGTAGCGATTGATGAGTTCCAGCAAATTGCCAAATATCCGGAGAAGAATATAGAGGCTTTGTTGCGGACTCACATCCAAAGGTCGGAGAACAGCCATTTTATCTTTGCCGGGAGCGAACGCCACATGATGCAGGAGATGTTTGCATCAGCCGCCCGGCCGTTCTACCATAGTGCCGACATGTTAGAGCTGAAAGCCATTCCTGCGGAGATTTACATTCCGTTTATCGTCGGGCATTTCGAGCGGCGCAATCGTTCGATAACTGCCGTCGATGTGGAAAAGGTTTATGCTCTTTTTCAGGGGCACACCTACTATATCCAAAAAACCTTCAACGAATCGTTTGCCGATACTCCCGAAGGTGATGAATGTACGTTGGAGACGATTCGGGCTGCCATTGATAATATGATTGCTTCGAACGATACGATTTTCCGGGAGATTTTGTCGAACGTTCCCGAAAAGCAGAAGGAGTTGCTTTATGCTATCGCCAAGGAGGGCGAGGCCGAGCGTATTACATCTGCCGATTTCATCAAACGGCACAGTCTTATTTCGGCCAGTTCGGTACAGTCGGCCGCAAAGAAACTACTCGAAAAGGATCTTATCACCGAAATTAACAAGCTTTTTTCTGTAACCGACCGATTATTTGCCATGTGGATAAATAAATTATATGGAAATAATCTGTATCTTTGAATATGAGATTGCTATATATGACTGGTGAAAATATAGTAAGACCATGCTTAAGATGGGCTGGTGGAAAAAATTGGTTAATCAAATATCTTCCTCAAATAATAGGAGATACCGCATTTGATAATTACCATGAACCTTTTTTAGGAGGAGCTTCTGTATTTCTATCAATCAAGCCCTCACAACAAGCATTTTTATCTGATCTTAACGAAGATCTTATAAAAACATACATTGCTTTAAGAGATTACCCGTATGATATAATTAAAGTTTTATGCACATATAGCAACGATAAAGATTCATATTACAAAATAAGAAGCGAACATCCCCAAGATGAAATAACAAGAGCGGCCCGTTTTATATATCTAAATCAGACTTCATTTAACGGTATATATAGGGTGAATCTCAAGGGGGAATATAATGTTCCCTATGGATTTAGAGAAAAAGAATTTCTCAATGAAAAAACGTTATTAGATGTAAGCAACGCTCTACAAAATGCAATTCTCAGATATGGGGATTTCGATCTTGTAAGACAAAATATAAAGCCGAATGATTTGGTGTTTTTGGATCCGCCATATACAGTCTCGCATAATAACAACGGGTTTATCAAATATAACCAAAAAATATTTTCTTTGGAAGATCAGATTAGGTTAAACTCTTTGATCCAATATATAAAAAAAATTGGAGCATACTATATTCTTACTAATGCTGCTCATGAAACCATTAAAGAAATATTCAATAATGGAGATTGGTGCATAGAATTGAATCGTGCGAGCCTTATTGGGGGAATAAATGCAAAACGAGGTCAAACCAAAGAATATATTTTTACCAATCTTATAAAATAAGAGACATGAAAGAAGAGACCAAACAAAATATTCTCAATTCATTGGTTTCGGGGAAATCCCTAACAACCGTGCTCTCGGCAAAAGCAAAAGAATTTATGTTTGAGAGTGTGCAGAATGAATTGGTGACCAAATATGAAACTGATGGATGGGAGGCTTACAAGCGTTATAAAACATCTATTAGAATGCAAAGGCGGAAACCAATGGATATGGCATTTGAGGATGACGTTTGGGCTCTTTTTGCACGCATGGGATTCTCATTCCTTAATAAAGATCGTAACTTTAGGTTACCATATAGTAACGATGAAAAATTAACCCAGCAAATAGATATATTTGTTGCGGATGAGGAAACCATATTAATAATTGAATGTAAAGTTGCAGGGAATCCTAAGCAGAGTAACTTCAAAGAAACTATAGAGGCGATAGGAGGTAAGAAAGAAGGATTGATAACTACAATTCAACAGTTATTTCCTGATACCAAATATAAGATTAAGTTCATTTTTGCCACAAAAAATTATTACTTGTCAGAACAGGACAATGCACGATTAAATAACTATGGTATAATTCATTTTGACGAAGAAACTCTTAAATATTATCAGGAGCTTACAAAGCATTTAGGGACTTCGGCCAAATATCAATTATTGGGAAGTATTTTTGAAGGTCAAACGATTCCTGAATTGGATAACCGAATACCTGCCATTAAAGGTAAGATGGGAGGATATACTTATTATTCCTTTTCGATTGAACCTGAAAAGCTACTCAAAATAGGTTATGTTTTGCATAGGAATAAAGCCAACAGAAAACTCATGCCTACATATCAACGTTTAATTAAAAAGTCAAGACTAAAATCAGTTCAGGACTTCGTTGATAATGGAGGCTTTTTCCCGAATTCAATTATTATAAATATTGATACAAATGGAAAATCTGTTAGATTTGATAGTGCAGGAAATCAAGTAGAAAAGAGTATTTCAAGGATAGGAATTCTTCATTTGCCAAAAAAATATCGATCTGCATATATTATTGATGGACAGCATAGGCTATATGGTTATGCAAATTCCCCATATAAAGCGAGAAATTGTATTCCAGTAGTTGCTTTTATTAATTTGGAGAGAACGCAGCAAGTCAAATTATTTATGCAGATCAATGAGAACCAAAAGGCAGTTCCCAAGAATCTACGGAACACCTTAAATTCCGATTTGCTATGGAATTCAGAAAATCTAACGGAACAAATTAAAGCATTAAAACTTCAAATTGCCTTGAGTTTAGGAGAAGAAATGCAATCCCCACTTTATGATCGTATTATTATTGGAGAAAATATCAAATCGGCAACGCGTTGTATAACGATTGATACTATTAAAGTCGGTTTGGACCGTGGAAACTTTTTTGGGACATTCGACAAAGATTCTATCAAAACGGATGGAACCTTCTATAAAGGAAATAATGATGCAACATTAGAGAGGCTTTTTCCTTTTATTGTAGGTTGTTTTGATTATATAAAAAATAATTTACCAGAAGAGTGGTCAAAAGGAGATGCAGATGACGGTTTTTTAACAATAAATGCCAATGTTGAAAGCCTGCTTCGTTTATTTAGCGATATTGTCGATCACATTGTTAAAGCAAAGGGTGTAAACCCCAAAGTTGATTCGACACAAAATGTCATGCAGGAAATGGAATTTTATTTGGATCCAATTATAGATTTCTATAAAAATTTGACATCGGAATCTAAGATAGAATTAAAGAAAAGCTATGGTATAGCTGGGCGAACAAAAGTTTGGAGGATTTTGCAACGCGAAATATCAAAGGTTCGTACTGATTTTCATCCGGACGGATTAGATAAGTATTGGAAAGATGAAGACAAACGATATAATGAAGATTCGTTCAGATTCATTCGGGATATTGAAACCTTTATGAAAGAGGATTTTAAAACTAAATTAGAGCAGGCTTATGGAAGCCAATGGTTTAAAAGAGGTGTCCCCAAAGCCGTCTATGATAAAGCCAACCAATTAGCATCTGAAAAGAATTATGAAATCACAGATGCATCTGAGGAATATTCCCCATGGGATTGTTTAACCCTCATAGACTATAGAAGAATAGCTACTTATGGGAGCAACTGGAGAGATATATTTGAAAAATATTACACCAAACCCGGGGAAGAAAAAGGTGGAAATAAAGAAGCCAAAACAGAATGGATGCAGAAATTGGAACGCATCAGAAACAATAACTTTCACACATATAGTGTAAAAGAAGAAGAGTTTGAGTTTTTATCAGAATTACATAAATGGTTAATAGAAACTTCTGATTAGGATCTTAATTTTTAGTTAAATTGGTGGGGCGAACCAAAAAGTAAAAATTTTTTTGGTTGATGTTTGCTGGCAAAATGGTTAAAATCAATGTTTTGCATTTTTTAGTTCGAATAAATAAGGTTGTGACTCCGTTATCTTATCAAAAGATCGTAGGCTATGAGCGAGATTGAGATTAAGCAAATGCAGGAGAAAATCGATGCAGGCATTTTGCTTGCCCAAAAGCGTCAGATTGAAAAGACCAAGAAAGAGAACGGCGAATTGGTTGTCGTGTGCGACGGAAAGGTCGTGCGCATCAAGGCCCGTGATCTGAAATAGGAATCTTGGGTCGGTTGTCCGAATGAATAATCCCCGACATCCGAAAATGTCGGGGATTCACTTTTCAATTTTGATCGGGTAGGAGGACGGCGTGTGGAACACAGGTGGAACACGCGAATTCGCAACAATTCCCGATAATGGCAAGTTGCAACTCTTTGAACGTGTGTAAAATCCGCTGGAATATAGTTCGTTAAATTTATCGAGAAAAGTAAAATTTAATTCTGGGGGGCGTGTGGTCGCTGGTTCGAATCCAGTCACCCCGACTGATGGAAAGGCTTGGTAATCTGATGATTGCTGAGCCTTTTCGTTCGTTGGCGGTTGACTTTATTCGTGGCTTTTGACCCCGTTTTTACGTTGGTTTACACGGTCTGTGTAAACCGTGGTGTAAACCGCCAAAAGGCTATGGACGCCACTATTTCAGTTATTTGTTTCAAAAGCAAGACCCTCGCCAACGGGGAACATCCGCTCATGTTGCGCATTACGAAAGACCGCAAACGGACGATGAAGAGTTTAGGCGTGTCGGTGCATCCGTCTAACTGGGATTTCGACCGCAACGAGCCTAAACCCAAGTGTCCCGACCGCAAGTACATCCAGCAAATCATTCTGAAAGTCAAATCCGAGTATCAAACCAGGTTATTGGAGAAAGCCGCCCGCGATGAAGACTATACGGCTGAAACGCTCGTAAAGGAATAATTCCGTGGCCGGCATTTCGCGTCCTGAAAAAGAGTTGAATACGTTTAAAGAGGTTGTTTTGTCCTCGGGAGAGAGGAAGGATGTCGGGGTGATCGTTGCGGAGGACGATCTGAAGTTTTGCAATTGAATCGGTGTTCCCGGCAGTTCTGAAACAAGTTTAATGCGGCCTTCGGGGCATATTTTTCTGCACTGTTTTGCTGCATTTCGACCGGCAAATACGGTAAAACGAATGTTTTATCGTCCGTTTGGGCGTATGTATTGCTCGCTTGTGGATTAAATGTTTGATTAATAAGTGTTTGTTGTTCGAGCTGTTTTGGGGGATTGAAAAGATTGGAGTAAAATATTTGGTTATTAACGCAATAATCCATACTTTTGTGTAGTGAAAAACGCCTCTGTTTTTTTTGAGGTGTATCTTTTTACAAGGGGTTTCGGTGTCGTCCCTGGGTCAGGGACAGTCGCATCAGGTGTCGGATTACAAGTGGCCAGCCCCCGATTGCCTCGCTGAAAAAACCGTTTTCACAAGCCGGTTTTTGCCTGCGGGGGATTGTAAAGTATGCCCTTTAGCAAGCTATATGTTCGACAAGAGTGACGAAGAGCACTGGTATGCACTGAAAGTCTTTTACAACCGGGTGTTCGATGTCGAAAGGCTTCTCGCACAGGACGGTGTAAAAACCTACATTCCTTTACGTTCCACAGAAACAACCGTCGGCGGCAGGACGATTCGCCGACGCGAACCGGCCGTTTCATCGCTGATGTTCGTCCGGCAGGCGGAACGTGCGGTGCTCGAACTGATGCAGCGGGCGAAGGCTACCAGTCCGCTGATGGTATATTTCGAGCGGGAGACCAAAAAACCGGCCGTCATTCCCGATCCCGAGATGGAGGCCTTCATGCTGGTCACGTCGACCGACGATCCCGGGCTGGAATACCTCCCCGAAGCGCCGGCGGAACTCCGGCGGGGCGACCGGGTCCGCGTTACAGAGGGTGTTTTCAAAGGGGCCGAAGGCTATATTCGGCGTGTCAAGGGCAACCGGCGGCTGATCGTCTCGATCGAGGGTGTCGTAGCCGTGGCGACAACCTATATTCCCGGCTGTTTCCTGGAAAAAATCACGACGGACTAAACCGTTTCACCCGATTGGGGCTGCCTGAAATCCGGGATTTATCGTTTCCCGTTCTATTCGCAGGCCGTATTTCGATAGTTTTCATTTTTGCGTCATTATAATCGGCTTACCGCTGTTCCGGCAGGGGTAGTTGCCGCGGGTTCTCTTATGTTCCGGCTGTCCTGCTGCAAAGGATGCCGATAACTTTTCACGCCTCCGTATGCTTCAAGTTATCATGTCCCGTTTTGGGATTGAAAAATACCTATCGTCACGGTATTTTTCGTCGTGGCTGATCTTGACGATCGACACGGTCGTGTCTGTAGTTTCGACCTTGATCGCCTACCTGTTGGTTCGCGGATTGTTCACGAATCCGGTTTTCACGGTATGGTACGGTTTTTGGCTGTTGGCCGGTTCGTGTGTTTTGAGCGTTTTTTCGTTCATCGTTTTCCGAACGTTCCGCAGCGTCATCCGTCATACGACGCTTCGGGAAATCTGGAAACTGGGCGGTGCGGTTCTCTTCAAGGACTTGCTGATGTTCTTCTACGTGCTTCTCCTTCCCCAAAAACCGTCTCCGCCTTATGCCGCCCTTTCCATGGGTTTCCTGCTGGACGTGCTGGTCACGCTCTTCCTTCTGCTGGCCCTTCGTCTTTGCATGATCGTCGTCTACGATCTGATCAAGCTGAAGCAGTCCCGCCGCGCGAACAGCCGTCAGGTTCTGGTCTACGGCACGGGGGACAAGTCTGTGTCTCTGGTCACGCGTCTTCAAAACTCGCCGCATTACCGCGTCGTCGGTTTTCTGACCTACGGGAAGTCCCTGCGCAAGCATACGATCGCGGAGTGTCCGGTCTACTATTTCGAGAATCAGCACAGCGTCGAATACCTGCGGGACCGAGTCGATGTCGACGCGATCCTTTTCGCCACCAATGACGATGCGCAGCAGGAGCAGGAGCGTCTGATCAGATACTGTACGGAGCAGGGGGTCAAAATTCTGATCGCCCCACCGATCGACGAGGTCATCGACGGGAAGATTATGAAGCAGTCGATCCGGGAGATCAAGATCGAAGACCTGTTAGGCCGTCCCGAGATCCGCATTTCGATGGATGAGATCATCGCCAACTTCCGCGGCAGGACGATCCTGGTTACGGGGGCGGCAGGTTCCATCGGCTCGGAGCTTTGCCGTCAGCTGGCGATGTTCGGGGTGAAGGAGCTTATCCTTTTCGACAACGGGGAGACCCCGATGCACAACCTTCGCCTGGAACTGGAGGAGCGCTATCCGGCCTTGAAATTCATCCCTGTCATCGGCGACGTCCGGATTCCCGCCCGTCTGGACTTCGTGTTCCGGACGTACCATCCGCAGGTGGTGTTCCACGCTGCGGCTTACAAACACGTCCCGCTGATGGAGGAGAACCCATGCGAGGCGGTTCTGGTGAACGTCGCGGGAACGCGCAACGTCGCTGACAAGTGCATCGAATACGATGTTGAGAAGATGGTTATGATCTCGACGGACAAGGCCGTGAACCCGACGAACGTGATGGGTTGCACGAAGCGCCTTGCGGAGATCTATGTGCAGTCGCTGGGTCTGTCGATCGAGCAGGGCCGCACGCCGGGGAAGACGCGTTTCGTCACCACGCGCTTCGGGAATGTGCTGGGCTCGAACGGTTCGGTCATTCCCCGCTTCAGGGACCAGATCTCCAAGGGCGGTCCGGTGACTGTCACGCATCCGGACATTACGCGCTTCTTTATGACGATCCCCGAGGCGTGCCGTCTGGTCATGGAGGCCGCCACGATGTCGACGGGCAATCAGATCTTCGTCTTCGACATGGGCGAATCGGTTAAGATCGCGCACCTGGCGCGGCGGATGATCTCCCTGGCGGGCTTCGAGCCGGAGAAGGACATCAGGATCGAATACACGGGTCTGCGTCCGGGCGAGAAACTGTACGAGGAGGTTCTGTCGAACAAGGAGAACACGCTTCCGACGACGCACGACCGGATACGTATCGCCAAGGTTCGGGAGTATGACTACGGGGAGGCCTGCGGCGTTGCCGAAGAGCTGGAGACGCTGTCCCGAAAGGTGGAGATTCCCGACATGATACGGCTTATGAAGCGGACGGTTCCCGAGTTCAAGTCGAAAAACTCGAGGTTCGAGGTATATGACAAATAATCTTCAAGTGCCACGATATGGCCATTGATCAGCCAGAAGTAAGTATTGCGCTGGATTATATGTAACAATCCGTTTGTATTTAAGCAACGCTTGTTTTTAGATTGTTATTCTTTTGATTATTTAGTTTCTTGATTAGTTGCACACTTCTAACGGCGTGCTGCTACTATCTTAATCAGGCATCAAAGATATTCTTCCTGGTATTGACCATATTTTCTACGCAACAGTATTGAGGCATTATGTTTATTATCCACTGTTTGTATGAATTACGCTCCCCGATGCCCTTTTCTGCAATAGCACCATTTTCAATTCCAAATATTTAAGAAAATTTAACCATATACTTCTATTGTTATTTCTACTGTACAGGTAATCTGATTAAATCGCTTGTAAAGAGCTTTTCGTGGTGTCGTTCAATACGGCCATCAGAACCAAATTAATCCGCGAGAATATGAGAAATTTTGAAGACCTCCAAATTGCTGTAGCCGGTACCGGTTATGTCGGTTTGAGTATTGCAACTCTTTTGGCACAACACCACAAAGTGACTGCTGTTGATATTATTCCTGAAAAGGTGGAGAAGATTAACAATCGTATCTCGCCGATACAGGACGAGTATATTGAAAAATACTTCGCAGAAAAGGAACTCAACCTTACTGCAACCCTTGATGGAGCATCCGCTTATAAAGATGCAGATTTTGTAGTTATTGCTGCACCTACCAACTATGACCCTGTAAAGAACTTCTTCGATACACACCATATTGAGGATGTGATTGACCTCGTTCTTTCTGTTAATCCAAAGGCGACAATGGTAATCAAGTCAACGATTCCTGTTGGCTATTGCCGTTCACTCTATGTGAAATATGCTCAAAAGTTTGCACAGATGGAACCTCTTGCAGATGGCAAACGTCGTGAGTTCCGTTTGCTGTTCTCTCCTGAATTCCTTCGAGAGAGTAAGGCACTCGAAGACAATCTCTGGCCTTCACGTATCATCGTTGGTTATCCAAAGATGATGTCAGAGGAATGGGAGGAAGAGAATGAGGCAATCCGCAAGATTCAAGGCAATCACATGGAAGAGTCTGCCGAGATATTCGCAAAGCTTCTTCAGGAAAGTGCCATCAAAGAGAATATCGACACTCTTTTCATGGGATTGAAGGAGGCCGAAGCTGTAAAACTCTTTGCCAACACCTATCTTGCTCTGCGTGTCAGCTATTTCAACGAGCTCGATACCTATGCAGAAGTGAAGGGCCTTGATTCAGCTGCCATCATCCAGGGCATCGGTCTCGATCCTCGGATCGGTACTCACTATAACAATCCATCGTTCGGCTATGGTGGTTACTGTCTGCCGAAGGACACAAAGCAGTTGCTCGCCAATTATGCAGACGTGCCACAGAACATGATAACTGCTATTGTAGAGAGTAATCGTACCCGTAAGGGTTATATCGCAGATGCAGTACTTCGCAAAGCCGGTTGGTACGATTATAGCACAAATAATCAGTATGATGGCAAAAAAGAGCCTGTTACTATTGGAGTATATCGTTTGACGATGAAATTACACTCCGATAACTTTCGTAAAAGTGCCATTCAAGGCATTATGAAGCGTATCAAAGCAAAAGGTGCTAATGTGGTAATCTATGAGCCAACACTTGCTGATGGTGAAAACTTTTTCGGGTCACTGGTAGTGAACAACCTTGCTAAATTCAAGGCTCTGTCTAATGTAATTATTGCAAATCGTTTTGATGATTACTTGAGTGATGTGGAGGAGAAAGTTTATACACGTGATATATTTCGTCGCGATTAATTGCATGATTTGATAATAATAATCCATAGTGTATTTGAGAAGTGCATGTGCTTAAGTAATTGGTATTTATATTGTTGTGTTTAACGGTCAACTGTGTGGAATTGATTGGCATAATTTTATAGAGCGATCTAATTCTGAATTCCTTAAAAATTTCGTATAGTCTCATCGGATCATGAAGTAGTCGCAGAGTTGCGAGAATGGTTCCGATACATTTTCGGCAATGGCGATATTTGGATGCTGCTGGCAATAATCGTATTGATTGCGTTGCGTAGGTATTTTCCCCAATAATATGGCTACTCTTGAATAGATTTAACTATGCGTCGGCACTCAAATACCCTTGGTCTCCCGGTAAGATACGATGATTGTAAAGTTCTTTGACATTTTGATAAATAATGCAACATCGTGAATCGCTTCCTTGTAAACAGGGAAGTGCGAATTATGGCTGATCCCTATCATTTCTAACACATGCTATGTACGAGCAAACGTCTATTCCAAGGTTCTGTCAAGCACTTGTGAAGCATATTTGTATAGACACAATATTCTGTGATGGAGTTGTAAGCCCACGTTAATCTGAACTTTCAAACTATCGGTCAGCCTTCGAAATAGCTGACATCCTGAGTCAAGGATTTCAGCCGGTGAGAATAACGTTTTATGGATTCATGCTAACTGCACGATGGTTAATTAATAACAATAAAAAGTTAATATGAGCATCTTTACAGGTAAGACCCTTATGATTACCGGAGGGACAGGTTCATTCGGTAATGCAGTATTGAATCGTTTCTTGAAGACTGATATTGCAGAAATCCGTATTTTCTCTCGTGATGAGAAGAAACAGGATGATATGCGTCATGAATATCAGATAAAGTATCCTGATGTTGCGCACAAAATCAAGTTCTTTATCGGTGATGTACGAAGTCTTCAGTCATGTCGAAATGCTATGCCTGGTGTTGACTATATTTTTCATGCAGCAGCCTTAAAGCAAGTTCCTTCCTGTGAGTTTTTCCCAATGGAAGCCGTAAAGACTAATGTAATTGGCACAGACAATGTCCTTACTGCTGCTATTGAGGCAAAGGTTGGTGCAGTAATCTGTCTTTCAACGGATAAAGCAGCGTATCCAATTAATGCGATGGGTATCACCAAAGCCATTGAGGAGAAAATCGCAGTAGCAAAGAGCCGTTATTCCGGCGACACCAAGATCTGCTGTACTCGCTATGGCAACGTAATGTGCTCACGTGGTTCTGTTATTCCACTTTGGATCGAACAGATCCGCAACGGCAACCCGATTACACTGACCGAACCTAAAATGACCCGCTTCATCATGTCGCTCGAAGAAGCCGTTGATCTCGTCCTCTTCGCCTTCGAACATGGCCAGAACGGAGATATACTTGTTCAGAAGGCGCCTGCTTGTACTATTCAGACTCAAGCAGAGGCTGTATGCGAACTTTTCGGTGGTAAGAAGGAAAATATCAAGGTTATCGGTATTCGTCATGGTGAGAAACTGTACGAGACTCTCCTGACTAACGAAGAGTGTGCCAAGGCAGAGGATATGGGAGATTTCTATCGTGTGCCAGCCGACAATCGCTCTCTTAATTATGACAAGTTCTTTACAGAGGGCGATAATAAACGTTGTGAACTTAAAGAGTTCAACTCTGATAACACTCGTCGCCTGAACCTTACGGAAACTAAAGTTAAGATTGCCGCTCTTGAGTATGTTCAGAACGAATTGAACGGTATTTTTAATCTTGCTAAATAGAATAAATGAAGGTTTTGGTTACAGGGGCAAAAGGTTTTGTCGGTAAAAATCTTTGCTCTCAACTCAATAACATCAGGGAAGGCAAGGCTCGCTGGTACGAAGGTGTACAGGTAGATGAAGTCTTCGAGTATGACCTTGGTAATACCCAGGAAGAACTTGACCGCTTTTGTGCTGAAGCTGATTTTGTTTTCAACCTTGCCGGTATCAACCGTCCACAGAATCAGGAAGAGTTCATGCAAGGCAATTTCGGTTTTGCCGGCGTCCTGCTTGACACACTGAAGGCACATAAAAACAGCTGTCCCGTGATGCTCTCTAGCTCTGCCCAAGCTTCCCTCACTGGTCGTTTTGGCAATTCTGAATATGGTTGTAGCAAGAAAGCTGGTGAAGACCTCTTTCTCCAGTACGGACGGGAAATAGGGGCCAAAATGCTCATCTACCGCTTCCCAAACCTTTTCGGTAAGTGGTGTCGTCCTAATTATAATAGTGCCATTGCTACCTTCTGTAACAATATTGCCAATGATCTCCCAATTCAGGTTAACGACCGCAGTGTAGAGATGGAAGTCCTTTACATTGATGATCTGGTAGATGAAATGCTTGGAGCCCTCATCGGCAAGGAACATCGTTGTGAGTTCGAAGGTCTCAACGTTGTTCCAACTGCTGGAGGAAAATATTGCTTTTGTCCCGTTACCCACAGAACCACTCTCGGAGAGATTGTGGACATCATCAATAAATGCGCTGTTTCTGTAAATCCACCAAAGAGTAAGGTGCAGACCGCAATGGCTGTGCCTCAAGGCAGCCTCGAATACAAGCTTATGACTACCTACCTCAGCTACCTGCCTCGGCACAAAGTTATCCACGACCTCAAAATGAACGTTGATCAGCGTGGTTCATTTACTGAACTTATTCATACGCTCAATAATGGTCAGGTTTCCATCAACATCAGCAAGCCTGGTATTACAAAGGGAGAACATTGGCACAACAGCAAGTGGGAAACTTTTATCGTAGTGGCCGGACATGGTCTTATTCAACTTCGTGAGGAGGGTACCAACGAGATCTGGAATTATGAAGTAAGCGGCGAGAAGATTCAGGCCGTCCACATGCTTCCAGGCTATACTCACAACATCATTAACTTAAGTGAAACCGAAGACTTGGTGACAGTAATGTATTGCAATGAGGTATTCAACCCCAATCGAGCAGATACCTATTTTGATCCAGTCGAAAAGGAATAAACTATGGCTGTTAAAACTCCCAAATTTGATTATAGCGACGTTAAGTGGCAGAAAAACGGTAAGTTGAAACTGATCATTATTGTCGGCACTCGCCCTGAAATTATCCGTCTTGCTGCTGTCATCAACAAGTGTCGCAAGTATTTTGATGTTATCCTCGCTCACACAGGCCAAAACTATGATTACAACCTGAATGGAGTGTTCTTCAAGGATCTCAAATTGAAGGATCCTGAGGTTTATATGGATGCAGTAGGAGATGATCTTGGTGCTACCTGCGGTAATATCATCAACTGCTCATACAAACTTTTTGTTCAGACAAAACCTGAAGGTGTCCTTGTTCTTGGTGATACTAACTCTTGTTTGAGCGTGATTGGGGCTAAACGTCTTCATATTCCTATTTTCCATATGGAGGCAGGTAACCGTTGTAAGGACGAATGTCTTCCAGAGGAAACAAACCGCCGTATCGTTGATATCATTTCTGACGTTAATATGGCTTATTCAGAGCATGCACGTCGTTATCTTGCGGAATGTGGACTTCCTCGTGAGCGTACATACGTGACCGGTTCTCCTATGGCAGAAGTGCTTCGCGGGAATCTTGTAGAAATTGAGGCATCAGATATACACCAGCGTCTTGGATTGGAGAAAGGCAAATACATTCTCCTCTCTGCTCATCGTGAGGAGAATATTGATACAGAGAAGAATTTCACCTCTCTTTTCACCGCTATTAATAAGATGGCAGAAAAGTATGATATGCCAATTCTCTACAGTTGCCATCCACGGTCGCGCAATCGTCTGGCTGCATCTGGATTCCAACTCGATCCACGCGTGCAGATTCAGCAGCCTCTTGGGTTTAATGATTATAATTGCTTGCAAATGAATGCTTTCTGCGTGGTGTCCGATTCGGGTACACTTCCCGAGGAAAGTTCTTTCTATGCTTCGATTGGTAAGCCAATTTCTGCTGTCTGTATTCGTACATCAACAGAGCGCCCGGAAGCTCTCGATAAAGCGTGCTTTATTTTGAGCGGTATCGATACCAAGGGACTTCTTCAGTCTATTGACCTTGCTGTCCAAATGACTGCAAATGGCAACCATGGTATTCCGGTACCTGACTATGTCGATGATGTATCCAGCAAGGTTGTCAAGATCATTCAGAGCTACGTTGGTGTAGTAAATAAGATGGTATGGCGTAAGGATGTGTTATAACTACATTGGCAGGCATATAATCGTGCACGTGAGAAATAGAAAGGGATAATATATGAAAAAAATAATGTTAGTCTTCGGAACGAGACCAGAGGCAATCAAGATGTGTCCGTTGGTGAAGGAGTTTCAGAAGCGTTCAGAGGAGTTTGAGACTATCGTATGCGTAACCGGCCAGCATCGTGAAATGCTTGATCAGGTGCTCAAAATCTTTGAGGTTACTCCAAACATCGACCTCAACATCATGAAACAGGGCCAGGATCTTACCGATGTGACAGCACACGTGCTCACAGGGCTTCGTGATGTGTTCAAGGAGTGTCGTCCTGATATAGTGCTCGTACATGGTGATACCACTACTTCAACCGCAGGTGCTCTTGCTGCATTCTATGCCCAGATTCCCGTAGGTCACGTAGAGGCAGGTCTCCGCACTCACAACATATACAGTCCTTGGCCAGAGGAAATGAACCGTCAGATTACCGGTCGTATCGCTACCTACAATTTCTCACCGACACCACTCTCCGAGAAGAATCTCCTTGACGAAAAGGCTCATGGCAATATCTACGTAACGGGCAACACGGTTGTTGATGCCCTCCATATGGTAGTTGACAAGCTCAAGACCGATGAGACTCTTGCTAAAGAGCAGGATAACGTACTTGCACAAGCTGGTTACGATGTTGCAAGACTTTCAAACGGAAAGAAACTTGTCCTTATCACAGGCCATCGTCGTGAAAACTTCGGCGACGGCTTCATTCGTATGGTGACCGCCATGAAGGACCTTTCAGAAAAGTATTCTGAGGTTGATTTCGTTTACCCAATGCACCTCAATCCAAATGTGCGCAAACCAATTCACGAGGTGTTTGGTGAAGACCTCACCCGTCCAAACTTCTTCTTTATCGAACCTCTTCAGTATCTCGAGTTCGTTCACCTCATGAGCATGGCTACTATTGTCCTTACCGACTCTGGTGGAATTCAGGAGGAGGCGCCAGGTCTTGGCAAGCCAGTTCT
>ERZ779843.1710-NODE-1710-length-23862-cov-6.090940_pt1 | contig 23862 bp, 21 predicted proteins | sample MGYA00511560_ERZ779843 | MGnify/ENA primary metagenome ERZ779843 (study PRJEB29588, sample SAMEA2158062) | human gut metagenome | biome: human gut; feature: human-associated habitat; material: faeces | place: Denmark | collected 2008/2010 ... | reverse complement strand
AATCTTTAATATTTTATTCTTTTTCTGTTACTTTTCTTAATATAATTTGGAAAACCCCGTAGATTCAACCATTTAATGGAGGATATTTTGGAGTTTGTTTATTACGAAATCAAGTGCACCCTGTTGGGATGTAAATACATTTTCGCAATCTTTGCATGCTTGTATGTAAAAATCATTATTTTGAAGGAGTTTTTTTGATGTTAAATAGAATTCTTCAGGAGTTTTAACTACAGTACCTGCATTTGTTTTACCGAGAATAGAATAGATATCTTTAAAATTATGCACATCAGGGCCGGATATTGCCGGTTTATTATATACGACGGCCTCAAGCGGATTATGCCCGCCAGTGTGGTTGAAGCTGCCGCCAATAAACGCAAAGTGGCAAATAGAATACATTTTTCCGAGTTCACCAAGGGTATCTAATATGATAATGTCTTTTTCTGTGAAAATATCATTTGCCGAGCGTTTACCGTATGATATTTCCGACTTATCCAGAAGCGGCAGGATTGACGGAACTCTGTTCGGGTGCCGCGGGGCAAGAAGAAGCTTGATATCTGGAAATTCTGATTTAAGCTTTTTGAATGTTTTTAAAACAATTTCGTCTTCGCCTTTATGAGTACTGCCGGCAATTATTACTCTATAATCTTTTTGACCGATTTCAATATCCGCCTCTTTTCGTTTTACATCAAATTTCAGATTGCCCATGACTTCTGTTTTATCGGCGGGCATTCCGATAGAAACATATTTTTCCCTGTCTTCGGCACTCTGAGTGTAAACAGCCGTAAAGTGTTTAAAAACCTCTTTAAAAAACGGCGAGGCGAGTTTATAAGATTTATACGTTGAATCGGAAATTCTGCCGTTTATTATTAAAATCGGAATATTACGTTTATGGCATTTATACGCAAATACCGGCCAGAGTTCTGTTTCAGCGATTAAAACAACGGACGGATTAATATTATCCAGAAATTTATCTGCACAGTGCGGAATATCAAACGGAAAATATGTTATAAAATCCGCTATATGTTCATATTTTTTGTGCGCAATATCCTGTCCTGTTTTTGTCCCTGTTGTGACAACGAGTTTATAATCAGGAAAGGTTTCTTTGATTTTCTTTGCGAGGTTTTCAAGTGCAATAACTTCCCCAACAGAAACTCCGTGAAGCATTATAACCTTTTCATCTTTAAACGGCGGAACGGAATTTCCAAATTTTTCTTTCCAGCCGGCCGATTTTTTGTGGATTACACGTTCGGCAAAATAAAACGGCAGCGATATGTAAAATAAAATTGTACTTAAAATTCCGTAAACTTCCATAAGCTTATTATACACAAAATTTCCGGCGGGGTAAAATATTTATTATAATGTTAAATATCTGTTGACTTTATATATAAAAATCTATAAAATGTGGGTATGGCAATAGTATATTTAAGTTTAGGGTCAAATAAGGGTGACAGAATCGGTTATATTCAGCAGGCGACGAGTCTGCTGGGTGCGGCTGAAAATGTTAGTGTTATAAGGACTTCTGCATTTTATGAAACAGAACCGTGGAATATGAATTCCGATACCTGGTTTGTAAATGCAGTTGTCGAAATCAAAACCTCATTAAGTCCGAAAGATTTGCTTGTTGAATGTCAGAGAATTGAATCTCAGCTCGGCAGAAAACACTCTGAAGCTAAAGGGTATGAAGACCGTACAATTGATATAGATATATTATTTTATAATAAAGATATTATAAATGAAGAAAATATTACTATTCCACATAAATATCTTCATTTGAGAGCATTTATACTTGTGCCTATGCTTGAACTAAATCCCGATTTTGAGCATCCTGTGCTGCACAAAACAATATCTGATTTACATAGTGATTTAGAAAACCCTGAAATGGTATTTTTATATGGTACAAGGGTCGAAATCTAAGGTCGGTGTTATCGGCGGCGGCCCGGCGGGGTGTTTTTGCGCATACTGCCTGCAAAACGATTATGATGTTACCATATTTGAAGCAAAATCTCCGCTGGCAACGCTTCTTCCTACAGGTGGCGGAAGATGTAATCTTGCTCATGCCGAATTTAATCCGGGTGAATTGGCGGCGAATTACCCGCGCGGAGAAAAATTTTTATACTCTGTTTTTTCAAAATTTTCAACTGCCGAAACTTTGGAATTTTTTGAAAAAATAGGCGTTGAAACTTATATACAGAATGATTTGAGAATTTTTCCGCTGTCAAATAGTGCTGTTGATGTGCGTCAGAAATTTTTACAGGCTTTAAATCGTATAAAGTTTATTGAACAGCGTGTAGACAATATTCAGGATAACGGCCGGGGTTTTACTGTTACGTGCGGGAAGTACAAATATAAATTTGATAAAATTGTAATTGCTGTAGGCGGTCACGCTGGTTTTATGCTTGCCGAAAAACTCGGCCACAATATAATAACTCCACGCCCGTCGCTTTGCGGGCTTAAAACAGAGCAAAATTTTTCTGATTTAAGCGGAGTAAGTCTCAGGAATGTTTCTGCTGAATTTTGCGGGAAGACAGCCTCTGGAGATTTAATGTTTACACATACCGGCGTTACAGGGCCGTTGATTTATTATATTTCATCAATTATGGCGCGGGAAAAGTTTCCTTATAATATTTATATTGATTTTACAGGTTATATTGATTTGCAGAGCATGCTTAACAAAAATCCTCATAAAAGTATAAAAAATCTTCTATCAGAATTTGTGCCAAAATCTTTTGCCGAATATATTCTGAAAGTTTGCGGAATTCCAGCAAATGATAAGTGTCATTCAATAAACGGTGCAGTAAGAGATAAAATTTTGAACAGGCTTCAAAGATTTGAAATTACAGCTCAAGGCACTCGTCCTGACGGAGAAGTCGTAACTTCGGGCGGTGTTGATTTAAAAGAAATTAACCCTAAAACTATGGAGTCTAAACTTCTTCCCGGCTTGTATTTCTGCGGTGAAGTGCTTGACATTGACGGATTTTGCGGAGGGTTTAACCTGCAAAACTGCTGGTCAACGGCTTTCGTTGCAAGCGAAGGCATCAGGCATTCGCAATTGTAGAACTTGTTTCTTTTTTGGCCTGTTCCATTACTTTGTATTCTTTATTGTTCGGCAAAATATATCTCATTGCTATCATTAACAATGGAACACCTACTCCGAGGGCACCTATACAAATTCCCATATTTTTTAGGACTGACATCCTCTTTGTTTTGATTACTCCGGTTAAATATGCGTCAACATTATCTTTAGGTGCTTTGCTGTATAAAAGGTTAAGTTCGTCTTTTAAGTTTTTAAATTCTTTTATATCAAGGTATGCTCTAGTGTCTATAGGTCTTTCAGAGATATCGTTGGCTGTTTTTATTGTTGCTATTAGTTTTGATTTTTTACCCATTTTAACAATGAAGTTATCCTGATTTTCGTGGATAAATTTGTATATGTCTACATCAGATGTGTTTTCGGGACATTGTTTAGCAAATTCATCAAGACTGTGTTTGATTGTTCCGAGTCTGAATGCTTCTCTTAAATCTTTGCTTTCTATTATCCTTGAATCAAGGGATATCGGAGTCGGCTGTTTTTTTGCAAGTGCTTTTTTCTCAAGGTGATTTTTAATTATGTCACCGGCAAAATACATAAATGCCCATGTTCCGCCTTCTTTGATTGTATAGTTAATAAATTCCTGTTTGCTTTCTGAATTTCTCAGTCTTTCTTCTGTAATAGCTCCGTCAAGAAGCATCATATTTTTTGCAGGGTTAAACATAAATTCCTGCAAGGCTCCGTTAAAGCTTATATTTTTATCTTTTTGGCCCTTAAAGCCTTGGAATGCCTGAGGAATTTGATTCTTGTTCAATGTATGGAGTTTCGGTTGTGAATGGTTGTTTTGTTCAGCAAGTTCTTCTTTTGCTTTTTTTAATCTGTAATTCTGTCTGTATTTAGTTAATCCTGTATATGCTGCAATTGCTCCGACGGTTGCAAATGCAAATTTACCTAACGCAAGGTTTTTTACAAGTTTTTCTTTTGATGCGGCTTTTTTTATACTTTCAGCAATCTCTTTTGTAGGTGCCTTTTCTATTGAAAGTGCAAGAATCTCTTTATTCTTAAAGTTGCGTACATCAAATGCCGGATCAATATCCAGTATTTTATAAACACTGTAGTTAGTTAAACCTTTAAAAAACGGAATTGCTCCTAACCATATGGCCTGAGTTCCAAATTCGTCAATAAATCTATCCTGACTCTCTACGTTTTTCCCTGTAATATATGAACCTGCTGTTAAGCCTACACTGTTTGCAACATCTTTTATTGCAAGGGGTAACAGTGAGGAATTACTTCCTAATTTTGAATATAAATAGCTTGTTACTGCTGAAATCATTTTCCTTAATTATCTCCTTTAAACTGCTTAACTTAAGCAGTTCACTCAATCTGCGTACTACAAGCCCCAGATTAAATTCATAAGTTTGACGAGAGGGGCATTCGCCTTTATGATTGAGTTTCGTCGAAGTTTTTTTGACATTTTACTAACCTTTCACTTATTTTGTAACGTTCCTGAATTTATTTATTGCTTTTTTTTGTTGTATTTTTTACCTTTTTTAACAAAAAAGAAGACCTTTTTTTCAAAAGGCCTTGTTTATGATTTTTATTTATTCGACAAAAAGTAAGTGTCTTATTATTTAAACAAGCCCTTGAATTTACTTACTATACGTCGGTATTGAATTGTTGTGTTTATCATCGCTTATACATTATAACCACAAATTTTTTTCTTGTAAAGTCTTTTTGTTGCAATTTAAAGAGTATTTTGCTAAAATTTCTGTTACAGGGAGGGGGAGAATATGCTGTTATTATTCTGTTCTATAATTTTTGTTCTTGCGGCTTCTTATTTTGTTGCGAATATTCTTGATTCCAAAAATATTGTTAATAATATAATTTTCTTTTTTATATCCGCATTTGCAAACATTGTATTGACGTTTGAAGTTCTTTCTCTATTTTCTGGCATTACAACCAGCAATGTTCTTTTTGTAAATTGCTTATTTGCTCTGATTAGTATTCTCTGGTGGTTTGCAAAAAAATGCCCTGTTCTCAGGTATGATATAAAGGAGGGATTCAGAAGGCTTTTAAACTCCCTGAAACTTGATAAAACACTGATTTATTTAATGCTGGGCTTTTTGTTTGCGTGCATTATTTCTCTTGTATTAATTGCAATAATCCCCGGCGTGGATGTTGATTCATCATCATATAGAGTTGTAAGGTCTTTGTTCTGGATTGAGCACGGGAATTTAAATCAATTTCCGGCTGCTGAGGCCAGAATGCTTATGTTTCCGATAAATTCAGAGGTTTTATACGCATGGTTTATTTTATTTTTGAAAAGTGATTCATTTTTATTTATTTTTAATTTTTGCGGGCTGTGGCTGTTTCTTGTTTCTGTTTACGGAATTTTATCACAGATTACGATATCCTTACGGAAGAAATTATGGGTAGTGCTTATTTCAGCGTCGATACCTTTTGTTATTTTAAGATATACCGGTCTTGAAACAGGTGTAATTATTGCGGCTCTTGTATTGAGCTGTATATATTTGTATATTGAATATTTAAAAAATTACAAAAATTCTCTCTGTTTTATGGCAGCTCTTGCGCTTGCTCTGGGTATAGGTACAAAAACAACTGTGATTTTGATGATGCCTGCCATAGTTTTGTGGTTTATATGGTACAGTATTTATTGTGAGAAAAAGTATTTTTATAAACCTATAATCAGATTTAGTTTATATTTTCTTATTTCATTTTTACTTTTTGCTTCATATAATTATGTTTCAAATTTTATTAATTACGGACATTTTATTTCTGCCTTAAATGTTGCTAAAGGTCATTCAAATACTGACGGCTTTTTATCAACCTTTTCTAATCTTTACAGATATATATTTGATTTTTTTGCATTTCCGGAGTTCAGATGGAGTGCTGAATTATCTTCTAAAATTCTCCGTCTTCGTGAGGGCTTGTTAACATTAATAAATGCAAATAACGGTTTTGGAAAAACCTCAGCTATTTATACTTTTGTTCATTATACAGTATCATCGGCAAGTTCTTCTTTCGGATTTTTCGGGCCTTTGCTTTTTATTCCGGCTTATATATACACTGTTTACAAAAGTTTTTGTGTGAAAAAACGAAAAACTTTATTGCTTGTTTCTCTGGTATATATATTTCTTGTTACCGTATTTATAATGTCGTATAAACTTGCTTTTATGAGTTATAATATTCGGTTTATTTCTACTTTTGTACTGTTGACTGTGCCGGTTTTAGCGTATTTTTATAATAAAAGATACGGATTTTATAAGGTATTGATATCTTTTCTTGCTATATGGTATATGTTTGCATTATCTGTAAATGTTTCGTTATATCCTGTAAAAGGTCTGTTAAATGCTTTTAATCAGGGTGCAACTCTGGATAAAATAAGTGAAATTGAAGAATGTTCATTTTTTACGGAAGATTTGGATATTAATAACTATAAGGTTAGGGATGTTTTCTGTATGGTAAACAAAAGTATTAAAAAGTTCCGTCCTGAAAACAGAATCTTATATTTTGCTTCGGCTGAAGATTCCTTGATGCCGATAAAAAGACTGATGTTTGAAGGCTATCGAATAGATGTTGCGCTGGCTGCCGATATTGATAAGGTTAATATAGACGATTATAATATTATAATTACATGTAACGATTCACAAACCAGTGCTGTAATCTGGTCATTTGATAAGGAGCTTGATAAATACGGTTATAACTATAACAAAGGGATTTTATGCAATTATTTAAGTCCTGATGATAAGTTTATAAAAAAATTGTATGAAGAACGAGACTTGGTTGACAAATCTACTTGCTATTTTAATAAGGAGTTTTATAAAAACTACAACCTGAAATTACTTAATAAAACTACTTACCGGTTAGGTTCAAGAGAGGACGGTTCTGTTGAACGCAAGACGTTTAAGCTCTATGAAAATATGAATAATCCGGTTATCAGGTAGAGTGGAGGGTTGTGTGTCATTATTTCTAATCTCTTTATTTTTAGTAAGTTCTTTTTCTTTTCTGAGTGCAAACATACTTGATTCAAGGAATTTAACAAATAATATTATATATTTTTTCCTGTCAGCATTTGCCAATGTAATATTAACCTTTGAAATCCTTTCATTATTTTCCAAAATCTCGGTTAAGGGAGTTCTTGCGGGGAATATCCTGTTATTTTCAGCTATCTTGATTCTGTGGATTATAAAAGGGCGTCCTATTTTAAAACCTGAATTTCGTAAAATTTTTTCACGTTTAAAAAATGCTTTATTACAGGATAGAATACTTTTGATTCTCTCTCTGGGGTTTGTAATAATGCTTATTAGTGCTGTTTTTCTATCTTACGTTATGCCTGCAAATGATGCTGCTTCGTATTTTTATCATGTTGTGAGGTGCTTATTCTGGATAGATAACGGAAATTTCAATCATTTTAATGTTTCTGATGCAAGGATGCTGTGTTTTCCGATAAATTCTGAAATTTTATATACATGGGTTCTTCTATTTTTAAAGAGAGATGTTTTTCTAAGCTTCTTTTCCATTGCTGCTTTCATAGTGTATATAGTATCTCTTTTAGGTATTTTATCACGAATAGCGGTTTCTTTAAGAGCCGGATTGTGGGTAATTTTTACGGTTTCATCATTTACTGCTGTGATTGCTTATCTTTCTTCGAATGAAACAAATATTATGATTGCGGCTCTGGTATTAGCTTCAATATATTTGCTTATCGATAATATGCAGAAACACTCTTTTGCCGCTGTTTATATGTCTGCACTGTCTATGGCTGTGGCAATCGGGGTTAAATCTTCTGCTTTGTTCTTGCTGCCTGCTGTAATGTTATGGTTTATTACAGCAGGTTTTCGATATGAGGGGAAAAAAGTATTTAAAGATTTTGCTCTATTTAGTTTATTTTTGATTTTAAACTTTCTGATATTTTCTTCTTATAACTATATTTTAAACTTTATAAATTACGGAAATTTTTTCTCGGTATCTTCGCTCAATTATTCACATCAAAATCAGGCAGGTATTAGGGGATTTCTATTTAATTTAATTAATTATGCATTAAGTATGTTTAATTTTCCGGAATACGATAAAATTTTTGTTTGTTCGGATTTTATTTTTGAAAGCAAGAAATATTTATTTAAATTATTTTCAAGCGCGGTGCTTACCGGACGGTACGCAAGCGACAAGGGTTTTGGGATAATTAGTCCTCACAGAAGCGGATTTGGGCTGTCCGGTATTTTAGTATTTTTACCGTGTTTAATCTTCTCTTTATTTAGAATATTCTTTGTACAAAATAAAAAAGAATTTATATTAAATTCTTTCAGTATAATTTTTCTGGCAGCTTTTTTGCTGATGTCATGTTCTCTTGTGTATATGTCTTTTAATATTCGATTTATAGTGACGTTTGCTTTAGTTGCCGCGCCGGTAATTTACCATTCTTATAATAAGAATTTGTCTTTATATAAATTAATTACGGCATTAATTGTGATGTTTTCGTTTTTATATATTCCATTTAATATAACCGGCAAAAATGTTATGCCTGTTTTGCAGGCTTTGGGGCAGGGTAATTCAATTGAGAAAATCCGTGATAATGTATCATGTTTAGGCGGTCCCTTTAAAAACGAATATTCCTTTCCAAATGTCTATTGCACGATTAGGGATTATATTAAGAAGTTTCCGAACAAAGATAAGTTTTTATACTTTTCTCATGAGGGTGACGCACTATTTTTTATAAAAGAATTAGTATTTGACGGTTATAAAATTGACGTTGATTTAATTGAAAATGGCTCATATATAGATTTAAGCAGGTATAGTTATGTTATAACTATGGAAAACAGGCAAGTTTCAAATCTTTTCCACAATATTAATCAGGCAAAAGACGGTGTATACCGCGCAGATGGTGTATTCTGCGTATACAATGAGGCTTTTGGTAATTTTGTTTTAAATCCTTCGAGACAGAAACCTTGTGTTTCTATTTGCAGGTTTGAAGACGGCTTTTTTGCAAAAAGGAAGTTTGTGTTGTTTGACACTTTAGAATTTTCAGAAACCTTTAATGGAATAAATAATGTTTATAAATATTACGTATACAAGAATATGAATAAGCAGGAAATATAATAAGGAGATTAATATGCTTTTATTTTTCATTTCGTTGATTTTAGTTTTTTTATCATCATATTTCTTTGTTTCTGTTTTAGAAAATAAAAAATTGATTGAGGTAATTATTTATTTCCTTATTACAGCTTTTGCCAATATACTGCTATCCTTTGAAGTGCTTTCCTTATTTTCTGCAATATCACGTTCAGGAGTCCTTATCCTGAATATTCTTATTTTCGCGTTATCCTTAGTTTTCTGGTACAGGGCAGGAAGACCGGTGTTTCATTTGAAATTAAAAAATTCGTTTAAATCATTTTGTACGGTTCTTTTGAAAGATAAGTATCTTCTTGTTCTCGCAATCTGTACAATTTTTATGTGCGGGGTTTCTTTGTGGTTAATAAGCTTTATGCCTGTAGTCAATCCTGATGCCGAGGGTTATCATGTTCTTAGAAGTTTATTCTGGATATCAAACAAAAATTTAAATCACTTTAGTATCGCAGAAGCCAGATGTCTGGATTTACCGGTAAATTCCGAAATCTTGTATGCATGGATACTGCTTTTTGTCAGAAAATGTGTATGGTTCGGTATTTTTTCATTTTCAGGATTTATTCTTTCACTAACTTCACTTTACGGTATTTTATCAAATATGGGATTTTCTTTGCGCAGAAAATTATGGGTAATATTTATTACATCATCCTTTGCTTCTGTAATTGTCCAAATTTCAGGCACAGAAACAGACATAATTATTGCAGGACTTGTTCTTTCGAGTATCTATCTTTACTGGAACTATCTTAAATCAGAAAAACGCTCCTCTGTAATATTATCTGCATTATCGTATGCTCTTGCAATAGGGACAAAAACTCCTGCTCTTATCCTTGTGCCCGGAGTAGGAATATGGATGGCCGCAATGAGTATTTATTATAAGAAAAAGTATTTTTATAAACCTTTTCTGTCATTTTTATTATGGGGTGTTATATGTTTTATTTTCTTTGCTTCATATAATTATATTCTGAACTTTCTCGATTACGGAAATATAGCAGGGTCACCTTCTTTGCTTGCAGCACACAGTAACCATAACGGGTTAAAATCTGTTCCTGCGGATTTTATAAAGTATATTTTTATGTTTTTTGATTTTACAGGATTTACTTGGAATCAAACATTAGGCGTGCATATTCTCAATTTACGCGACACTATTATTTCATCTTTAGGTTTGTTTGTTTCTCACGACGGGTTAAATTCTTCCGATTCTTCAATCTCAAATAATACATTGCTGGAACCTCTTATGGGGCTGGGAATTCTAGGATTTCTGGTTTATCTGCCATGTCTTTTTCTTTCGCTTATAAAGCCGTTTTTCAGTAGAAAAAAGAAAGACTGGTTTATATTATCTTTTGCTGTGATATTACTTGTGACTATTTTTATAATGTCATTCCAGCTTCAATTTATGACATACAGTATAAGGTTTCTTACTTCTTTTTGTGTTGTTTCGGCACCGGTGCTGGCTCATTCCTATTGCAGAAAGAATAATCCTTTAAAATTTATTATAGTTTTCTTTGCAGTTTTCTATCTTATTTTTGTATCTACAAATTTGTGGGCAAGAGCTGCAACCAGGATTTTTGCATATTTTAGAGAAGGTGCCACAGTTTCTCAAGTCAGAGAAATTGCAACATGTTCAGGATTTTTTAAGGATATAAAAGCTAAACCTTATCTTATGAAAAATTATCCCGTATTTAATATTGCTTGCGGTATAAGGGATAAAATCAGAATGATTGATAAAAGGAATAAAATTTTATATTTTTCTAATGCCTCAGACACTCTCCTTATTATCAAGATGATGGAATTTGACGGATACAATATTGATTTTGATACAGCGGAAAATATTGATAATATAAATCTTGATAAATATAATCTGCTAATGCTCGTTAATGATATGCAGTTATCAACAAATGTTCAAAAATACGAAAGCCGTAATTCCGGAAATGATTATATAACGGATGGTATTGTCTGTTCGTATATTGATATAAACGATATGCCTATAACTAATTCTTCAAAATTTTATCCTTACAAATCAGCATGCCGATTTACTAATTACTTCTTTGAAAAGCATGGTTTTAAATTTTATAATGAGTTTTCCGTTGACTACACGGAAAAAGGGAATACAACTGTAATGAAATTCCGATTTTATGAAAATAAGAATAAGCCGGTAATTAACCCATTACATTAAGCTTGCGTCCGCGGGTTGTAAGCATACTTTGAGCCTGAGCTTTAATCTCTCTTGCTTTGGCTGCAACTTTATAATCTTGCGGAGAAGGATCCCCCGGTGCCATTGCAGACCGGATAACTATATTTGCTTCATCAATAGTTTTTTGCGGATTGTCAGGATTTAATGTCGGCATTTTAATATCCACATGTCCTCCTACGGGAATCCCGTCAGCATTCTTCTCTATTACTATAGAGCCTGCCAAAGCCCCTCCGGCAGACTTATGGGCCTGTTCGTGAGCATAGATTTCACTGTAATTTTTATTAATCAGGTCTTGTTTCTGTTGATTATTATTCTGTTGCAGAAAATTTGAATAAAGACTTCCAAAACTTACACTTCTAATCATATCTAACCTCACTACAAATCCGAATTTATTATACTACTTTTGTAATATTTTTTCAAGCCTATGTAACAAATTATAAAAACACTAAAAAAGCGGCATATAAGCCGCTTAATAAATGGTACTCCCAGGGGAATTCGAATCCCTTGTATTAAAAAATTCTCAACAAATCTCAATAATTAAAATATACAATATACCTTGATTTTTAGGGTTTTATGTGTTATAATTTTTTATATAATATTTAAATTTTTTGAGAAAATTTGTCACAAAAATGTCACAAAAATGAAAAGGATTTACTATGGCAGATATTCAAAAGCGTAAAAAGAAAGATGGAAAAATAAGTTATACGGCGCGTATTAGAGTAAAAGGGTATCCAACTATTAGCGCAAGTTTCGAACGGCTTACAGATGCCCGTAGTTGGGCTGCAGAAAAGGAATCTATGATGAAGCGCGGTCGGAAAATTAAAGAGATTGAATCTCGTAAACATACCTTGGCTGAACTGATTGACCGTTATATTGAATATGAACTGCCTAAAAGAAAATCAGACCATAAAAAATTTCAAACACATTTAAGCTGGTGGAAAAATAAGATAGGTGCATATTTGTTATCAGATATTACATCAAGTTTGTTATCTCAATGTAAAGACGAATTATCAAAAGAACCTTCGCCAAAGTTTAAATTAGATTCAAAGGGTAATAGGGTTGAAACGTATAGAAGTCCTGCAACGGTTAATCGATATATTGCAACGTTATCAATTGTTCTGAGTAAAGCTTATAAGGAGTGGGAGTGGCTTGAAGAAAATCCTATGTCAAAGGTTGCTAAATTTAAAGAAAATAGAGGGCGTACAAGATTCTTATCAGAGGAGGAACAAACTTCATTATTGCTTGCATGTAAGGAAATGAGTAATCCTTTAATATATTTACTGGTAGTCTTGGCATTATCTACGGGCGCGCGGTTAGGTGAACTGTTATCTTTAACCTGGGATAATGTTAATCTAAATTCCGATGAACCAATGCTTTACTTTATGGAGACTAAGAATGGTGAAAATCGAGCTGTTCCGTTAACAGGATATGCATTAGAACTTTTAAAAGAACATTCTAAGATAAGAAAACTTAATTCAAAACTTGTGTTCGCAAGGAATGATGGCACAAAACCTGCGGATTTACGATGGCAATGGGAGAAAGCCTTGGAAAAATCAGGTATAAAAAACTTTAGATTTCATGATTTACGTCATACAGCGGCAAGTAATCTTGCAATGAATGGAGCTAGTTTGCTGGAAATAGGCGAAATTTTAGGTCATAAAACTCAAGCGATGACAAAACGTTATTCGCATTTAACTAAAAAATACACAGCAAGTGTATTAGAAAGAGCAAATAAGGCGATGTTTAAAAATATATCGTTTTAGCTAAAACATTCCTTTTATAACGCTATATAGAATTTTAAGCCTATCTTTATCATGTTTAAGCGATTTTAATTTTTTTAAGATATAGCTATACATATCTAAGTTATTAAGTTCATCACCAAATGTAAAAAGTTCTTGAGGGGATACGTTTAATGTTTCAATTATTTTTTCAAGAGTGGAAGATGTCATAAAAGCGTTGCCAGTTTCAATACTACTCAATGTGTTCGTTGCAATTCCGAGTTGTTCAGCCAATGTTTCTTGGCTTAAGCCATTAAGTTTCCGAAGTTTTTGTATTCTCTCCCCAAGCCTTTTTTGAATGTTAGTTTTCATATAACCTCTTAGCTATAAATTATAATGATAAATTAGAGCTAATCTAACAATGTTACACATGTTGACAATATAGGTTAAACATGTTATAATTAATGATGTATGTAAATTCTATCTACTGGTTGAGGAAATTTTGGTATGAATAAGTTGCAAGTATTACTAGTTATATTCGTATTTAGTGTTATGTCATTAGGTTTCTTAAGTAATTGTGTTTTGGCTGCTAATTTAACAAATCAAGACGTAGGAACGGACACAACGTCACAGGACTTTGTTCAACGAATAATACAAAAAAGCAAGGAGATTAAGAATCAATCTGACCAATTCAGTCAGGTAGCTAATATGCTAACCGACGCTCAATCAGGTTCAGCAGCTAACCAGCAAAGAATACAAGACACTCTAAATAGGGCTTATCAAGATAGATTAAATATGATAAGAGCCCAAGACCCCGAATATCAGGGAGACGTTTTGACCCCTGCTAATCCGTATAATATTGATATAGATAGATTAAGAATGACACAGGCTGGAGACGCGGCAAGTGCAGCATACAGACAGGCGGCAGGAATGGCTCCATCCCAATTTAATCAAGCTCAGCTTTTACAGCAACAAGCTTTAGATATGTATCGTCAACAATTAGCTAATCAGGCAGGCGTACCGTATGAGGAATACTTATGTAATGGTGACTACGTATGCATCCAACGATTTCAAGCCCAAAAACAATATGTTGATGCAATGAATAATTATTCTAATGCATTGCAGAATCAGAGAATTAAACTTGATGCCAATATTAACTATCAAGGGAATGTTAATCATAGATTTTATTACTAGAAATTATTGAGGATGTTTGATGAGAAAACTATTACTATTATTTATTGTTATTAATCTCTTTTCCAGTACTGTATCTGCTAGTGTTTATGTAAATGGCTATACCAGAAAAGATGGTACCTATGTTCAGGGACATTATCGTTCATCGCCAAATCATACAAGAATGGATAATTATTCAACGAAAGGAAATTTTAACCCTTATACAGGTAAAGCCGGAACTGTAAATCCTTATAATCAATATGGCTCAGCTTACAATACAAGATATCAACGTTCAATGTATTCAAATGCTAATTATGGATATCGTTATTAAATGAAGGGAATTTATGTATAAAAGATTGTTTTTAATATTATTATGTATGCAGAATTTACTTCCAGTTTTTGCTGTTGATTGGCGGGCGACTTTCCCTAAAAGATATGTAGATTTTAGTAGTGTTAGCCAAATACAAGATGTCAATACTTTTTTATATCCTAATAGATATTTATTTTGGGAAAAACGCTTAAATGATAATTCAATGTATTTTAAGAGAGTTGAGAAACTTCGGGGTAAAAAGGTATGGTATGCATTGTCTCGTTTAGGTGTCGATTGTCATAAGGGAATGTATGCTTTGTATGAGGATATTCCGTATGATTTAAATAATACGGTTATAATGACTAACTATAAGGCTACTGAATATACTCTGGAATGGCAGGGGGTACCTCCAGGAACGATAATTGATTACTATTATAAATGGCTTTGTGCTCCTTATTAGTCGTAAACAGAAAGGATAATATATTTTATGAATGTTTTTATAACTATTATTTCTATAATTTTAATAGTAGCCATGTCAGCAAATTCTGCTTTTGCAATAAGAAATAAAGATGTTTCAGGAAATGAAGAAATTTCATCTAAAGAGGTTTTAATAAACAAGGACTCGTTTAATTTTTTACAAATATTAAGAGCAAGTGTAGACAAAGATATTTTTTCTCAAATTAATGTAGAAGTAATGAGGGTATTAAGGTTTGTTCCCATTGCAATTAAAGATAAATATCTTTTTATTGCGATTGATTCTTATGATTATATTTACGCAGTCGCAGATATTTGTAAAAGGATTTATGGGTACGAGGTAAAATGTATGTTGCTACCTGATGATAACATGTTAGATTTACTGATAGACCTTGCTAATGAAGCAGAAAATTAGGAATATATTTTATGATAAGAAAACGGGTAATATTATTGGGTTTTATATTAGGATTAATTATTAGTAATTTATTACTAATCTCCCAAAATAAAGTTTTATCAAAAGAATTAAATATCCTTAGTATGGCTGATGTTGATGAATATAAATGGATTTATACAAGAAAGGATAATAACCCATCTACGGAATCTTTTGTAATCAATAATGAAAATCAAATAAATAAAAGTAGTTCAGTAATAAGTCAGCCTGTATATGTTGAAGATAAGAGCCAATATACGTCTAAGCCGATTAATGCTAATGTCTCAACAAATGAGTATGTTAGTTCTGTTCCTCGTCCAGAGTGGTTTGAATTTTGTCCAATAGAATATGAAAATCCAAAGCACTATAAAATTCCATTTACAGCAAAGCAATTTGATAGTAATGATTGGTACAATTTTAAACAGGGATTTGAATCAATGTTAGCCATTTGTGATAGTAAAACCGGTAAGTATAAAGACCTTTGTTATATAAAATTACGACAAGAATGGACCTATAAAATAAGCAACTTTGTCCCTGCAAAAATCCGTTGGGCTCAATATTCTGCAAATTATCAAAAACGTCAAATGCAGAATAGGATAATTGATGCTATGACTAGTCCGGTTAATGTCAATGTAGATGTTAATGGGCGTCTATATCATTATTTTAGGTAATATAAGTAGGTGTAGTACATAAATATGACGGACTGGCGTATCATTAATAAAAATACTTATATAGATATTGATAGTTTTACCGAATTATCACCGGATGTTTATCAATGTTGGATGAAAGTTAAGAATGACGACTCTCCTCAGTATCAAAAATTGGAGCAGATATACAATCTTAGTATAGGATATTCTTTACAAGAAATTTTAATTAATTGTAAAGCTTATAATTTTTCAATAAAGGATGGTTTATTTTATGATACTTCTGGAAAACTTGTTTTTAATTTCCAGTTAGAATATTATCAGCTTGAGTGGACAGATATTCCTCCTGGTTCAGTTGCTGAAGTTATATATAATATTATTGTTGGAAATTATACACCTCCAAAAATAAATCCTTTTATTGCATTTATTGAGTCTCTTATTGTAGGATTTTTTGTAACGATTTTTCTAGGATATATATTTATTCCTTATTTTTGGAAGCATCCTTTGATATCAACGATATTCTTTGCGTACTTGTTTTATCCGTGGTGTAAATATTGTTATAATTGGGGATTGGCATACAAAAATATTTGGCATTTTATTGGTAGGTTTATATTGGCACATATTGTAATCTTTGGACTATTTAACGGTATTATCAATTTTTCAAATATGCATTTGGGACATGAATTACAAAGTAGTTATAATAATTCGTTGAAATATTGTAGCGGTAAAAATTTATTTCCTGCAGAGTTTAATATATGCGTAGATAATTATATAAAGAACTCTGCCAGTTCTAGTGTTTATTCTATGTATAATAATATTTACAATAAATGTTATAATTCAGACTTGTCAAATGCAGAAAAGAGTAACTGTGTGCATGATAATGTAATAAACTTTGGAAAATAATTTTACTACGCTTTTAATATTTCTTAATATTATGACATATATTATAAAAATAAAGGTAACATGATATAAAAGCCTCTATAATTTGAATTAATAATAGGAGCATCCAATGAATTTATTAACAATAAAACAATTCTCAGAAATTTACCCCGCATTTACAGAAGGCTGTTTGAGAGCTTTAATCTTTAACGCTGCAATTAATGGTTTTGATAAGGTTATTAAACGTATTAGTCCTACTGGTAGACGTGGCAGAGTATTTATTGATGTCGATGCCTTTTTTATGTGGGTATCAGAACAAAATAAAAATATTGCATAATTGAGCTAATTATATCTTGTTAAATGGAATTAATCTGAATTCTAGTAAAAGGATATTTTTAGTTAATTTGCAATATTGTTAGGATTTAATATACAAATTAAAGGTAATTTGATATGGCAAATGTTAATGACAAATTTTTTACCCCGAACGAATCTTTTGTAAAGCTCTACAAAGCTCTTTTTCAATCTCCAGAGTTTGAAACCCCTATAGAAATTCTCTTATACTCTATTATTTTAAATTATCCTGAGAACACTTATTCGGGTAGACAGGAAGTTTTGGCAAGATATTGTAAGGTAAAAGATTTAAGAACTATAAGAAAGATGCTACGGTCATTAGAAAAGAAAGGTTTACTAAGAATTACATCTTGCCGGGGAAAGTATGGCGCTTTTAGGAGTTATACAATCCTGAGGCGTCCACTTAATGATAAAGCTTAAGACCATTTATTAAAATGGGTTAATAGCAATATGCTCCCCTAGCAGGTACAATAATTGCTTATGTTATAGTGAAAAAATGCTTATGTCATGTGCATTTTATGTATCACTTAAAAGAAAAGAAAAGAGAAGTAAAAATAAGTAACATAAACTACGGTAGAATATAAATTCTACCTCCGAAGGTAAGAATCTTTGATAAGATTGCTTACCTTTTGTATACTTAGGTATTTCATACCTAAGCCTTTTGCACGTTTTCTTGTTCTACAGATAATAAGACAAGGAAACGGGTATGCTATTAACTTAAACTAATATCATACCATTTTATACATAATAACGCGGAGTTTGCGCGTACGTATATATGCAATTAATTGTATAATGTATTGTTGGTGTGTAAATATATAATCTGTATAATGTCCAAATTTTTAACATGTGTTAATTCTTTGGGGTACCCCCCTATATATGCTTAAATAAAAATAGAAATTTGTTTTTACTGTCACAAATCTGTCACAAATTAATTAAAGCACGCCTGAGGTATTTTCGGAAAACGCACTAAAAAAGCGGCATATAAGCCGCTTGATAAATGGTACTCCCAGGGGAATTCGAATCCCCGTCTACACCGTGAAAGGGTGTTGTCCTAGGCCTCTAGACGATGGGAGCCTGTATATTGAGAAGTTCTTTTTACTTCCTCTCTTGGGGTTGCCCCTCTCACGTATTCTATAGTACCAAAACAAAATTTATTGTCAATAGTTTTTTTATATTTAGTAAAATTTCAAATAATATTCCCTCGGTTTTCCAATGTTTAATCGTATTTTTCTATAGTTTCTAATATACATTTGCCCCCTTGAAAGTTTTTTGTTTTTTATGTAAAATATATATCATATAAGTAGAGATAGGAGCTAATTAATGTTTGAACGTTTTACGGAAAAAGCCATTAAGGTTATAATGCTGGCTCAAGAGGAAGCACGCAGGCTCGGACACAATTTCGTCGGAACCGAACAGGTATTGCTCGGGTTAATCGGTGAAGGTACCGGTGTTGCTGCGAAAACTCTTAAATCAATGGGAGTTACACTCAAAGATGCCAGAGCAGAAGTTGAAAAAATAATTGGCCGCGGCTCGGGGTTTGTTGCTGTAGAAATCCCATTTACTCCGCGTGCAAAAAGAGTGCTTGAATTGTCCTGGGATGAAGCAAGACAGTTGGGGCATAACTATATAGGAACCGAACATCTGCTTTTGGGCTTAATCCGTGAAGGTGAAGGCGTTGCCGCAAGAGTTCTTGAAAATCTCGGTGTTGATTTGAATAAAATTAGAAGCAATGTCGTAAAAATGCTCGGAGAGTCTAAACCTCAAACCGCAACTGCCGGTTCCTCAGGCTCATCTTCGTCTTCTTCCGGCGGGGGAAAAACTAAAACTCCTAGCCTTGATGAATTTGGCAGAGACTTAACTCTTGCTGCTCAAGAATTGAGATTAGACCCTGTTGTTGGAAGAGAAAAAGAAATTGAACGTGTTATTCAAATTCTTGCAAGACGTACTAAAAATAATCCTGTATTAATAGGCGAACCTGGGGTTGGTAAAACCGCTGTCGCTGAAGGGCTTGCTATTAGAATTGTCAATGCTGAAGTTCCGGATATTCTCGACGGTAAAAAAGTAATCCAGCTTGACATGGGCTTGCTTGTTGCCGGTACTAAATACCGTGGTGAATTTGAAGAACGCTTAAAGAAAATTATGGATGAAATTCGTCAGGCAGGAAATATTATTCTTGTTATCGATGAAATGCATACTCTTATAGGTGCCGGTGCAGCAGAAGGTGCTATTGATGCTGCAAACATTTTAAAACCGGCTTTATCAAGAGGCGAAATTCAGGTAATCGGTGCAACTACTCTTGATGAATACAGAAAATACGTTGAAAAAGACTCAGCTCTTGAAAGACGTTTCCAATCTGTTATTATTGAAGAACCTACAATTGATGAATCAATTGAAATTATTAAAGGTTTGAAACCTAAATACGAAGACCACCACAAACTTCTTATTTCTGATGATGCAATCGTTGCATCTGTTAAATTGTCAAGTAAATACATAACAGACAGATTTTTACCGGACAAAGCTATTGACGTCATCGATGAAGCTTCTTCAAAAGTTCGTTTGAAAGTTTCCACTCTTTCTCCGGAAGGTAAAGAACTTGAAAAAGAATTACGTGACCTGATTAAAGAAAAAGAAGAAGCTATCAGAAATCAGGAATTTGAGAAAGCTTCTCAACTTCGTGATGATGAAGCTGATTTGAAAGACAGAATTCGTGAGATGGCTCAAAAATACAGGGAAGAGCATGAAGCTAATAAACCTACCGTTACAGCCGAAAACGTTGCAGAAGTTATTGCAACAATGACAGGTGTTCCTGTTACAAAGCTCACTGAAGGTGAAAGTGAAAGACTTCTCAAGCTGGAAGAAACCCTTCACGCAAGAGTTATCGGGCAAAATGATGCTGTTGTTGCTATTTCTAAAGCAATCAGACGCGCAAGAGTCGGTTTGAAAAGTCCTAACAGACCTATCGGAAGCTTTATCTTCTGCGGCCCTACCGGTGTTGGTAAAACCGAGCTGGCTAAGGCCCTTGCTGAAGCCGTGTTTGGCTCTGAAGATAATATGATAAGAGTTGATATGTCTGAATTTATGGAAAAACATTCAACTGCAAAACTTATCGGTTCTCCTCCCGGATATGTTGGTTATGATGACGGAGGTCATTTGACTGAACTTATTAGAAAGAAACCATATTCGGTTGTGCTTTTTGATGAAATAGAAAAAGCTCACCCTGATGTGTTTAATATTATGCTGCAAATCCTTGACGACGGTCGTTTAACCGATTCTAAAGGACGCCACATAAACTTCAAAAATACAATCATTATCATGACTTCTAACGTTGGTGCAAGCATGATTACAACAACTTCAAAACTCGGCTTCTCAACTTCTGATGATGAATCTAAAGATAAGTACGAAAAACTCAAAGAAACAGTTACTGAAGAAATGAAAAAAGCCTTCAGACCTGAGTTCTTGAACCGTATTGATGAAACAATCGTATTTGCTCATCTGACTCAGGAAGAAATCAGACAAATTGTTGATTTAATGTTAAAAGACTTGTTCAAACGTCTTGCAGAAAGAGAATTGTCTGTTGAGGTTACAGATGAAGTAAAAGACCATCTGGCTAAGAACGGATACTCTGAAGCTTACGGTGCCAGACCGCTGAGAAGACTAATTCAGCGTAAGATTGAGGATAATCTTGCTGAGGAAATTCTTTCAGGAAAATATGCTCCGGGGGATACGATTAGAATAACTCTAGTTGATGACAAAATAGCTTTTGAAAAGGCTGCTAAGAAAAAATCAAAAGCAAAAGAAGAAGTTACAGCAGAGTAAAATATTTTCTAAGAGCCGATTTTAAAAATTTCGGCTCTTTTTTAAATAAAGGGTTGGAATGGCAAAGTTTTTTTATAAGGCTTTAAAGGATAATAAAACGGAAGTTAAAGGCTACGTTGAAGCTGAGTCGTCCCGTGAAGCACGTGAAAAGGTGCGCGGTTTGGGGTTTTTACCTACAAATATTTACGAAGAAACTTTTGAAAAGCCTGCTGTGGAAACGACTCCAGCTAAGATTAGTCATCTGAGTTTAAGCGAAAAGATTTTTTTTACATCAGAATTACAGGTTATGGTTGCATCAGGGATACCTGTTGTAGAAGCTCTTGAGACAGTTGAAGAACATGCGCATAAACCAAAAATTAAGCTTCTTGCTCGGGATTTAAAAGAAAAAATAATGCAAGGGCATACTCTTTCTCAAGCATTACAAAATTATACAAAAGTATTCGGGCCGGTATATAACGGACTTTGTTCTGCTGGTGAGGAATCTGGAACTTTGGAAAAAACGCTGGAATATATGTTATCTATTCTAAGGAAAGAAGATGATTTGAAATCCCGGGTTTTAAGCATGTCTGTTTATCCGGCAATTACGGTAGCAATTCTGGCAGTTGTTTTTGTACTGTGCGGAGTTTTTATTTTTCCTGCATTTATAAACGGTGCCAACATATCTGAGAATGCAATTCCATTGACTGTTAAGTTTGTTGTGGGCACATGCAAGTTTATATTTAATTACTGGATGATTCTCCTAGTTGCACTTGCGGCCGGTATATTTGCTCTGGTGCAAATTTGGGAGCAAAGTGCAGTTAAAAAATTTGCGGATGAAACACTTTTAAAAATTCCGCTCGTTTGTGATTTTGTGAGATATATAAATCTTTCATCTTTTTTTACGGTTTTAAATGTGTCTTATGAATCTGGATTGACTATAGTTTCTTCTCTTGAACTTGCTATTAGTACAATTTCAAATTCTCAAATAAAAAAAGGGGCTGAAATGTCAAGAAACTTAGTTACAAAAGGTGAAATGCTTTCTCAATCTTTTGTAAGAACAGAACTTTTGCCTCCTGTGTTTAATACATTAATCGTTACAGGAGAAAAGAGCGGACGATTAGGCCAAATGTTTCGGGATATAGCTATTGGTATTGACAAGAAGCTTGATATGGTTACAAATGCTCTTGCTAAGGCTTTTGAACCTGCATTGACTGTGATAATTGGTATTGTTGTTGGTTATATTGTCGTTGCCTTTTTTCAGTTGTATGGTAGTATGATTAGTGGTTTATTTTAAGTTTTTTATTTATTAAAAAATTTCATTATTTTATCAATGAGCCCTTCTTCCTGTTCAATTTCAGTATTTTCCAACTTAGCTAGTTTATGTCTTATTTTTTCTGTTTCCGGTGTGTCAGGTGCTATTGATATATATTTTTGATAATACTTTACGGCTTCCGGCTTATTTCTTAATTTTTCATGAATCTCACCAAGCTGTTTCATCAAACCGGTATTGCGTTTATCTGTTTCTAAGAGTTTTTCAAGATATTCTGCCTGTGCAGCATAGTCTCCTATACTTTCTCTGAAATCCGCCAGTTTTTGTAATGCAGTTTTATTTGATGGTTCTAGTTTATACAATTTTTCGTAAAATTCAACAGCGTGATTTTTTTCACCTGTGTTTTCGAGAAGAATTGCAAGAGAATGAACTAAATCTGCGTCATTTTCATTAAGCTGATAAGCATTAAGAAAATCATTTACGGCAATATCTTTATTCCCGCGGGCGAGGTTATATTTACCCCAGTTAAGGTATGCCTTATATTCGTCCTGTTTTCCTTCATAAATTAATGCTTTCATCTGGAATCCGAGAGCGGTATTCGGTTGAAATTTATCGTATTCTTCAACATTTTCCAGTGCCTTATCATATTCTTTATTTTCGTAATAATATTGAGCCTTAATTACGTAGAAATCTGCATTACCTTTGTATTTTTCACCGGCTTTCTTTATTTCTTCATAAGCTGTATCTTTGTCGCCGGAAGCGAGAAGGCATTTTATTCTCATTAAGTCATTGTTGGTAATATCTTTTGCAAGCTCCGGCTGATTATTTTTCAGATACATCTGAGCAAGCTGTTCTTTTATATTGTCGGTGTCAAATCCCTCTTTTCTGGCGCGTTCTAAAGTTTCTATAGCACTTGCCGGAGCATTTTCAATCATATAAAGATTTGCAAGTTTCAAATAAACTTCCTCATGAGTATGGTCGTAATCCAGAACTTTAAGATATTCATCTATTGCTTTAGTTGTGTTTCCGGTTTGTTCATACAGTGCTCCCAGAACAAATCTTGTTGAACATTGAGCTTCTTCATTATCCATTGCATGATTAAGTGCTTTTTTAAAATCATTAATGGCATGTTCAGGCTGGTGCATTACAGAATGCATATTTCCTCGATAAATATAATATTTGTATTTATCAGAAGCTACGTAAATATCCATAAGCTGTTCGTATGCCATTACATTCGTCGCATCCATTTCAAGAATTGCAGAGTAATATTCGGACGCCTCATCTTTTTTATTAAGCATCATTGCGATGTGCCCGAGTCTTTCCAGAACACCTAAATCTTTCGGATTTGATTCGTAAGACTTTTTATATTCTTCATACGCTTTATCGTACTGTTCGTTTTCTTCATATTGTTCTGCTAATTGTAAGCTCATTATATTTATACTCCTTTTTTATTTATTA
>ERZ779843.1690-NODE-1690-length-24140-cov-7.564169_pt1 | contig 24140 bp, 48 predicted proteins | sample MGYA00511560_ERZ779843 | MGnify/ENA primary metagenome ERZ779843 (study PRJEB29588, sample SAMEA2158062) | human gut metagenome | biome: human gut; feature: human-associated habitat; material: faeces | place: Denmark | collected 2008/2010 ... | reverse complement strand
ATTTAATTTAGTTATAATGAAAAAGCAATGGTTCAACTATGAAAAAACAAAGTCTTTTGATGAAGGCTTCACAAAAGGGGTTGAACATTCGTTTTTTGTTAAAATACACATTATGAAAGAATTGGAAAGACTGAAGAATGACCATTGGGACAAAGATGCATTTGACCGAATAATTGAGCTTATGAAAAGGGAATAAATGATTGAAAAACAAGTCTTTTTTATTTTATTGTTAAAAATATGAAAAAATATGAAAAAATATGTTGATAACAAAAAATATATAGTGTATATATTAGATATGTTCAACAGATATGAAAGGAAGTCAACATGAAAAAATATATTGGAAATGTTATTGAATGCAATGGTGGTGTTGTTAGAATGTTAAACACTAAAGGTGCATTAATCCCACATTGTCAAGGTGGTTTGAATTGTGCAAAAGAAGATTTGGTTTTTGTTTCTTATGAAGAAGCAAAGGTGAACAAAGACTTCTTGGCAATGAATGGAATTCGCTTTTTGACTGATGAAGAAGTTGCACATTTTTTCAGGGGTGAAAATTTGAAAGGCGAAAAATTGAAAAAGCCTGAAGCCCCAAAAATCAGCGAAGAAGAAAAAGCGGAAATGAAAAAGGCAATTGAAGAAACAATCAAAGAATATGAAGCAGAAGGAAAAGATGCAAAATTTATGAAGGAAATGTTGGCGAAGTATTAAAACACAGGGGGCGGAAACCCCGCCCCTTCAACATAAGAAAGGAAGGAAAAATGGAAAATTTGAAGAATGTATTTATTGAAGCATTGAAAAAGCAAGTTAGTGAAAGGGCGGATTCTTTGCTTGAAGATGATTTGAACAATGAGGAAGGCGGGAAATATTTTATAAAATATGATTTTGATGCGGTTGACATTGGGGTTGGGCATCAAATAGTAAGAAAAGACACAATCCAAGATGAAGACCAAGCCTTTGAAGATGCAAAAGATGAATTGATTGAAGAATTGAAAAATGCTGATTATGAAACTTTTTATTCTTTGATTGAAAATGAAAATGTTTTAAATGCAATTATTGAACTTTTGGGGGAATGTTAAAATGGAATTTAAGAAATATAAACAAGATGCAGTGAATGGCAAATGGTATGAAGTGCAGGAAGAAGGCTTCACAAATGAAGAATGGGAAGCATTTCAAAAAAGATGGCATCAAGGCGAAAAAATGGTGAAGAAATTCACAAAAACTGAATGTTTTATGATTTTATTTGCTTTGTTGTTGGTTGAAGCAAAAATATTGGGGATTTGGTAACATGAAAACAGCTATATTCAAGGGATATGATGAAGATGGTGAAATTTGGGCAATTGGCAAGTCTTATGGTGAAAACGATTATGAAACCAAGTTTATTTGCCCGATAGAGCCAACAAAAGAACTTGTTGAAGAATACGAAAGGTTGAAAAATGTATTTGATAACAGCGGAAAAAAAAAGTCGGTTACATAGGAAGATTGACAAGAAGTGAAGAAAACTTTTTGTATATCTTCAAGGTTGAGAATGAAACTGAAATAAAAAGATTTAATGAAAAAATTGTTGTTTATTCGGTTTTTGAATTATTAAACTTTATTGAAAGGGTAGAAGATGACATTGAAAGCGGAAGTTTTGCGACATCTAAAGCAATATAAAAGCATCACAAGTTTTGAAGCCTTCACCGAATATGGGGGCAACAAGACTTTCTGCAATTATATTTGATTTAAGAAAAACACATATCATCAATGATGAATGGATTGAAAGAACAAACAGATTTGGTGATAGTGTAAGGTTTAAAAAATATTTATATGTAAAGGAAATTTAATCATGGAAACAGAACCAAGAATGGAAATTGTAATGAATGCAGACAAAGACCCCAAAAATGTTGCATTGGGTGTTGATAGATTGCGAAGCCTTATTGAAAGGATTGAAAGATTGCAAGAAGAAGTGAAGGAAATTCAATCAGACATCAAGGATATATTTGCAGAAGCAAAGGCGGTTGGTTATGATGTGAAAATCATGCGGGAAGTGATAAAATTGCGAAAAATGAATGCAGTTGACCGAGATGAACAAGAATATTTGATTGATACATATAAAAGGGCTTTAGGGCTATGAAAAACGAAAAGAAAGGGTGCTTCTTGAATATCTACAAAGACCCAACAGGGAAAAAGAAGGACTATATCATTGAAATGGGTGGTGAATATGACAGCTTCAGAATTGCGGTTGATTTTGCCAACCTTTTGACCATAAAAAACAATATTATTAAAATTGAAGAGGGAGTGAAAAAGAATGAAAGAGATTTTGACAATTGAAAAATTGCGGAAGATTAGGAAAAGGAAAGGAATGACACAGGCAGAATTTGCGGGCTTGGTTGGATATTCTGAAACCTACATTCAAAAGCTTGAACAGGGACAAAAGCCCATCACAAGCGAGTTCACAAACAATTTGTTGAAAGCCCTTGATCTTGAAAAAGCATATAGAAGGGCATGTTCACAATGTTGTGAAGTTCATGAAAAAGCAAAAAGGGGAAAATCATCAATAAAAGATTGGATTTTTAGATTGATTTTTGTTTTGTTTTGGATTTTATGTTTAATTTTTGCACATTAGAAAGGAAGAAAAAATGTTTGGATTATTTAATAAAAGAAACACAGAGATTGAAAAAGAAATAAAAGAAATTGTTTTAAGTGTTTTTCACTCAGAACTTGAAGAAATAAAGGAATGGAACGAAGAAACCTTTCCTGATGCTACTTTGAGCGGACAACTTGCCAAATTGGAAGAAGAGTTCAAAGAACTTTCAGAAGCAAAAGAAGAAGACAAGATGAAAGAATTTGCAGATGTGTTCATTGTTCTTGGTGGGTTGAGAAGATGGGAAAGCCATGTTGGAAGACTTTTTGAAAACAAATTTGCTGAAGACATGTCATTTGCATTGTTAGGTTGTTTGTTAGGTGAAATACAAAAGAAAATGAAGATAAACCGCAAAAGAATTTGGAAGAAGTCAGGTGATGGAAAATTTCACCACACCAACAAAGAGTAAACAGGAAGACCAAAGGAAGAAGGAAGGGGAAACACCGCCCCTTCTTTTTTATACTTGATTTTTATTTTTAGTTGTTTTTATATTTAAACAGGTTTAAACATCAAAAAAATGGTGTTTAATGAACAAAGGGGGAAAGTCTTGAACAATAACTTGAACAGCGGAAGGGCAAAAAAGGCAGATAATAAAAGGCTTTGCAGGGAACTTTTGAGAAAGGGAAAATCCCAAAGGGAAATTGCAAAGTTTTTGGGGGTGAGCTTGCCAACCGCCAATGCATATTGTCAAGAAATAGCAAAAGACATTGAAGAAGCCCAAAGAAAGGCTGAAGAAAAAGCACAGAAATTGGAAGAACTAAAAAAAGCAAGGGAAGTTGCCAAGAAAATTGAAAAGAAGGAAAAAGCAGAACCAACACCAATTGCATCACCTGAAGAACTTGCCAAGGAAGGCTTCACCGCTTGTTTGCGGGAATTAAAATTGCGATTGTCAACAATGACCAATGAAGAAGTCATGAAAATAACTGTTGACCTTTGGGATAGGGTGAACAGATGAATTTCAACTTTGATTTTAAATTCAATTTTAATTTTGGAAGTCAAGAAAAGCAGGATTTGACCTTTTCGCAGTTTTGCACCGCTGTTGATTATCCACAACCATTTCCAAAACAAATTGAAATGAAAAAGTTTATATTTGAAGGGGATTTTCCCCGCATGGTGCTTGGTGCAAGAGGATATGGAAAAACCGACTATGGCACAATTCTTGGAAGTGCTGAAGCCCTGATGAAAAACCATCAATTGGAAATCCTTGTTGTGACAAAGGAACAAGAAAGGGGAAAAGAAATTGTTGAAGAAATCAGAAACATTCTTGTCAAGCAAGATGCCAAATTGAAAGGGCGGGCAAAATTCAAAATTCGCTTCAAGGAAAAATTGGGAAAAGAACCAAATTTGATTGCCTTGACGATACGAAGCAGGGGTTTCAGAGGAAGACACCCTGATTTGGTTATAATGGAAGACCCCATCACCCCTGATGATGACAGCCCCGCAGAAAGAAGAAGGGTGAAAAAGGTATATGAAGAAATCTATAAATTGACCAAAAACATTGTGATTATTGGGCAACCTGTTCACAAGGCTGATTTATACCAAGAATTGCGGGAAAAAATCCCAACATTCCTGATGATTTGGGGTGATATACCCGAACTTGATTGTGACCTTGATGCACAAAGAAAAGCAGGTGTTTCAGAAGAAAGCATTCAAGCATCATATTTCTTGAACATTATGGGTGCGGACAACATGCCCTTCTTCAAAATTAAAACAGTTGATTTCACAGCAAAAGAAAATGTTGCATTCATTGACCCCGCAAGAGAGGGAAAAGACTTCACAGCAATTTCAGTTGCAGGAAGGAACTTTGACAATTTGGTTGTTTCAGGTTGGGCATTCAGAAAGGCTTGGTATGATTGTTTGGAAGAATTTGAAAAGATATTCACAGCCTTGAATGTTGGAAAAGTATGTATTGAAACCAATGGAATTGGTGATTTTGCGGTGATACAAATGCGGAAGTTGGGAATCCCCGCAGTTGGGAAAAACACAACAACAAACAAGCATTCAAGAATCATGAATGTTGCATCTTATGTTCGGGATATAAAGTTGTTTGAAATGACACAAGGTGACCCCGCCTTGATACAAGGGAATAAAATTTTTATTGACCAAGTAAAAAATTACGAATACAATGCTGAACATGATGATGCACCCGACAGTTTGGCAGGTGTTGCAATTTTCATGGGGTTAGTAAAAGATGGCATTTCATAATATATTCAAAACAATGACAGGGGGAACAGTTGTCACAGACATTGCGAACCCATACAAATTGAAGGTTGATGAAACAACCTTTGTTGATTTCCAAACTTCCCTTTTATATCAAAAAATCCTGAAAAGATGCTATGCAAAAAGCATGGGCATGACAGATGAACAAGCCCGCAACCTTTGGGATAGTGTTGAACTTTCAAATGCACAATATGGAACAATCACCCGAATTGCTGATGCAATGACAGCCAAGAAAGAATTGATTTTGGTGAATGATAGCGGTGTTGTAAGGGTTGCAGATTACCAAGAAGGGGAAGAAATAAAAAAAGCCTATGCAGAAGGAAAAAAGGCAAATGGTGTTTATATGAACTTTCAAAAATACACCATGACCGATATTATCAAAATTTACATGGGACTTGTTTTTGATATTATGGGCGGGGCAAAAGTGAACCTTGGATTGGCAAAGGCACTTCAATTGAAGATTGCTGATTTGCGAAAAACAATTTCAACATCTTCTTCAGATGATGCCAAAAGCCAAGCTGAAACAATTGCAAAGGCTTTGAAAGATGGAAAAAGCACTTGTCTTGATGCAGGTGACAGCATTGTGACAACCCCGCTTCAAACCCAACCGATAACAGACGGATTGAAGCTTGTTTATGGTTGTTTGGCTTCCTTGATTGGTGTTTCAACATCATTTGTTGCAGGAGAATTGACTTCAGGCATGGCAGTCACAGGGGAAGCAGATGTGAATGCAAATGAAGATGGTATCAAAGATTTCTTCAATTCTGTTTTCAAACCTATACATGACAAACTTTTTGACATTCAGTTGAAGTTCAAAACAGACAATTGGCGAAAGTTCAAAGAATTTGCACAAGTCATTCCCTATGTGGAAAGTTCAATGTTCATAACTGATGAACAAAAGAAAGAATTTTTTGAATATTTATTCGGGGGTGATTGATGATATTCAATTCTGTTCAATATTTGAAATTATTGTTTGGGGCGGACTTTTTCAAAGGGCGGTTGCTGAATTCAGACCTTGAATTGAAACAACTTGCCCTTCAATCAATTTTAAAATCAACAACACTTTCCAAAAGAGAAATTGAAGCGACTGTTTATAAAGTTGTTGACAATTACGAAGAAAAAATGAAAAAATTGAAGAAAGAGAAAGTCAAGGCATTCAAGGCAAAAGCTTTGAACAATGAAGTTCTTTTGAAAGATAGGATTGAAAACCTTGTGTTGTGGAATGAAGTTCAGAACCTAAAAAAAGAACATGAAGGGCAATTTTACAGATGGTTGCCAAGTTCTTCAAAAATCCCCGACCCTGAACATCAACTTCTTTATGGAAAGATTTTCAAAGTTGGGGAAGGGGACAAGGAAGGCAACATGCCTTCTGAAAGATATGGTTGCAAATGTGGAATTCAATTTTTGACAGCCAAGGAAGCCAAAGAAATGAAAGGAAGGTTAAAACATGGCATTTAGTGAAGAACAAGAAGCCCAAATTTTGGATATGATGGGCAAAATGGGTGAATTCTTGACCAAGCAAAGCGAAAGCAAGGAAGAAAAGAAAGAACCTGAAAAAAAAGATGAAAGATTGCTTGATGAAGCAAAAAAGAACATGGAAGAAAAGAGCAATCAAGAAGAAAGCCAAGCCAACATTGAAAAGGCATTGGATTTCAACATGAAGATTTCAACATTTGCGGAAAAATACAAAGATATTTTGCCCGCTTCCATCAAGTCGGTTATTGACACCGCAAATGGCAAAAGCTACACTTCAGCAATTGCCAAAGCTGATGAAATGCGAAAAGCAATTCTTGAAGCATATTTGGAAGTTCAATCAAATGTTGACAGCCTTCCCGATGGCATGAAAGCCAAGGCAAATGCTTATAAAGCATTGACAGAAGATGCAAAAAGAGCAAAGTCGGGGCAATATTGGGAAATTGTGGAAGTTGGTGCAGAACTTCAGACTTCAAAAAAGAGGGCTGAAGCAGTAAACAAAGCCAATGGAAGCGGAAACGGAAGCGGGGAAGATAATGCCTTCAGGGCAAAATTCCTTGCATTGGGTGATAAATACAAAAGAAAGGAATAGTAAATGGCTACATTATTGGGAACACCTTATGAAAGGGGAAAATCTGATGTTATTGTTAGCAGAAAGGTTGATGCACCTATTGAAGAAGGTTTATTTGTTGCAGATGCAGGCGAAGGAAAAGTTGCAGTAAACGGCGAAACCCCTTTTGGCATCATGGGACAAAATGAAATTGTTGGTTGTTCAGTTGTTGTTGCGGGAATGAAAGTATATGTTCAAGCTGATGCAGGTTGCAACCCAACAGTTGGCGGACAAGTTCATGTGACCGCAGAAGGCAAAGTTTCACATGAAGGTGGAACAGCAATCAATGCAACATTCGCTGAAGGTGAATGCAAAGAAAATGGTGTCACAGACAACACCGCAGTAAAAGCAACAAACCGCAGATGTGTTGCAATCAACATGGTTGGCGGTTGCTAATGGCAAAACAGGATTTGAAAGAACCTGAAGAAATAAAAGAACCCGAATTTCAGGTTCAAGCGAGTGAAAGCGAAGAGGTGAAAACCGAGCCAAAGCCCGCAAAAAAAGAAAAAATTGTTTTAAAGAAATTTTCTAAATTTATGAAAGGAAAATAAAATGGCTACTGATTTAAGAACAGGTATTCTTGAAAAAGAAGAATATTTGAACAATGCCCGCATCATGTATTCACCTGTTATTTTGGCATTACAAAATAAAGAATTTCACAATGTTGATATTTCAAAAGTGAAATTCAAAGAATATAATGTTGAAGATGATTCAATTGTTGCGGAAGTTCTAACAAAAGAAGCAACAGAAAAAGCACACATCAAGGCAAGAGGTGTTGAAAAAACATTCAACATCTTTGTTAAGGGTGCAAAATTCATCAAGTCATTGGCTGATGGTGCAGTTGTTGACCTTCAAAAAATCCACAACCGAGTTTTAAGAGATTACATGATAATCTTTGACAAAGATGGTTTACATGGTGACGGTGGAAACAATGGTTTGTTAAAATCAAATGACCCATATTATGTGACAAATGCAAATCATCAAATTCCCGCTGTTGATGGAAATGGCTTCAACCGAGTTCAAAACATCAATGCTTTGATGAACACATTAAAACTTCAAGTTGGTGAAAAAACTTCTTCTTCTGATGTGAAAATCTTTGTTTATGGTGCGGATTTAATTAAATTCTTGGGTTCAATTACACAAGACAATGAAACAACAGTTCGTGACATTCTCAAAAAGGCATATCCTGAAGCAATGTTCATTGAAATCCCTTCATTGGCTTTGAATTCTGATGATGGCAATGGTTTTGTTGTGGTTTCTGATGATGCAACAACACTTCATTTGACTACTGAACCAACTATCAAAAAACAAGGCGAGAATGAAGAAAATGAATATTACTATGCAAACTATGTGACAGGTTCTTTGCAGGTTACACCTGATTTGGAAGGTGCAATCATCAAACAGCCAATCACTTTTGCATAAGGGGGTGAACCATGGCTGATGAAATCAGAAAATATGCAAACCAAGTGTTGCAAAGCATAAGTCAAGCAACATTGACAGATGAAGAAGCAATCCTTCTTCCTGAAGTCGATCAAGCTAACCTGATTTTGGAAGCCTTGGCAAAAGTTATGAACCAAAGAGGGGCAACAGGCAACGGCTTCAAGAAATTGCGAGCCTTTGCCACCCTCAACGGCATAGAGATTGGAACGAAGCAAAACAAAAGAAGTGATATTTTGATTGGCATGGTGATTGAGTGATGGAGTTGAAAATTCAAAATCTTTCAAAAAAGTTGGCTTTCAAGCTTGATAAATACCAAGTTCAAGTCGGTTTGTTGGAAGATAAGAAAAGAAAACAGCCAAAATTCGGAGAATATAAAAGCTATGCAGGAAAAACACTTTTGAGGGAAGGCAAAGTTTCAACAGGTGCTTCAATGGTTGAAGTTGCTGAATATCTTGACCGCAAATATAAATGGTTGCGGAAGCCATTCTTGATAAGAAACAATAAAGAAGTTGTTTTGGTTTTGAATGACATTGTGAAAGATATGAATGGGCAGGATTTGAAACAGCGGATTTTGAACGGATTTCAAGCTGTTGTCAGAAATCCAATATTGCGGGGCGAGTATGGAAAGAACACAAGCCCATGGGCAAAGAAAAAAGGCTTCAATCAATTACTAATGATGACAGGACAATTTTTCAAAAATGTGAAGGCGAGGTTTAAAAAATAATGTTCAGACCAAAACTTGAAGAATGCTTGAAAGGCATATTTGAACTTGAAAAAGTTATTTATGGCAACATTGGTGAAGGAAGTGAACAAAATGCCATCTATGTTTCCATTGACCAAATAAAGACAAGCCCTGCTGATGGGGAATGTTATTTCAGGGTAAGAGGGACACTTGGCATCAATGCTGAAGCGGTGAATTATAAATATGGTTATTTGAAGGAAAGATGCAGGCTTGCAGACAAGAACTTGACCAAATATTTTGGCTTTGCTTCAAATGACAACAATGTGAATTTTTCGGTTTATGATGATTTATTTGTCAAGCCAACATTAGATTTCACATTCAGGATTTCAATTCCTTGGAATCCACCCGCAGGGAAAATGACTTTTGAAAAGTTGAATTGGGTTAAAAATATTATAAACAGGATAAAGGGAATATAAAATGAAAGATGTTTTATTGGAATATGTGATGAAGGTTGATGCCTATGCACCGACCCCATCAGCTTCAACAGCATACATTCGCAAGGTGCTTTGTGTTGTTAAGCCATTGCCCGAAGGGATAACAGGAACAATTTCAGAATGCACCACAAAATCAGAAATTCAAGCATTGACAAGTGCAAATTGTCATGTGTTGTTGGAAGCGGGGCTTCCTTCTGTTTATGTGTTGCCAACAAACACATTGGATATTGCGGATATATTAGAAGCAACAGACAAGAAGTTCTTCACAATCTTGGTTGATGGTGCATTCACAAATGAAGAAATGAATGCCCTTGATGATGGTGAATTCAATGGTGTTATTGGTTGGAGTGTAGAAAACAGAGAGCAAGCCAAAAATTGGGGCTATGGAAACAGCAATGTTGGATTTTATGACCTTGATGTGAATGGTTCGCAAAATATGTATTATGCATTTGGTAAATTGCTTTCAGCTAATACATGGAAAAATCAACAATATATTGAAATGCCTTATGGTTCGGGTATTAGTTCAATCAATCAAGCTGAATTGATGTTTGAAGACAGCATTTCTTTTGTGTTGACTTCTGATGAATACCAAAACAGACTTGCTTTGTTTGCATCAAACCGCAGGGCAATTGTTGCACCTTATGTTTATGAAGAATTGACATTGAAGCTTCAATCAAAAGCCCTTCAATATATTTCATTGAACCAACCAAACTATACAGAAGCAGAAGCAAGCCTATTGGAAGACGCATTGCAAGGTGTTGTTGATGGTTATGTTGAACAAGGCATCATCACACATGGAAAAGTTGTTGTGAGTTTGACAGATGAACAATTTGTTGCACAAGCTTCAATCAATATTCCTGAACCAAAAGCATTGTGGAGAATAAAAGCAACAATGAAGCAAGGGGAGATTTAAGAGATGTTACAGATTTGGAATTGTGAAGGCGGTTTCACTTATAATGGGGTGAACTATAAATTCAAGGATTTGGATTCTGTTGCTTATACATACAGCAAGAAAAATCATTTGATTAGAGGTGCAAACGCAACAAACAAAATGGGTATTTTAAGCCAAGAAGGCGGAAAGACACCTGATGTTGTTGAATATAGTGTTGTTGATTGCACAAAAGCAATTTATTCACTTTTGCTTCAGTTATTTGAGGAAAGAAAAAGAATTGATGCTTTCTTCATTGACCGCAACACAGGTGAATATATAATCTTCAAAGATGCTATAATCAGAGATAAACCAAGACAAGCAAATGTTGGTGAAGATGACACAAGCCATTCTTTCATGTTTGCGGTTGAAAGTTTCAATGTGACAGAAAAAGTGATTGAAGATGAAGCATAATATCACAAAAGATGACCTGAAGGGGCTGAAAAGCCCCGCAGGCTTTCAAGTTTTATTCACACTTTTGATTGGCTTTTATTCAGTACCTGCATTTGGTGCATCAACTTCATTTGATGAATTTGTGAAGGATTTTGAAAAGATGCCAAGGGAAGACCGCAGAAGAATTCTTGCAAAGTCGGTTTGCATTACTCAATTGACCGAAAGTGAATATATGAATGTTCTATGCTTTGCGAGAGATGAAAACGGCATTCCCTATTCAAAAGAGAATGTGGAAAACTTGATCTATGATGAAATCATGGAAATTGTTGTTGATGTTTGCTTGGCTTATTCTGATTGCAAGGTTTTTTTTTGACAGATGACCAAATAAAGCAATTGGGAAAATTTTCAGTTGACCTTTTTCAACAAGCTAATGTATTATTAAAAACAAGAAGTGATTTCACCTTTGAAGAACTTTTGAACACAGCATTTTTGGAAGCATACAATGGCAGACAGTTATATTTTAAATATAAAACCGACAATTTCCGCAAGTGATGGAAGAAAGCTTGAAAGTGATTTAAATGGAAGGTTTGCAAGGGTTGCCAAGAAATTTGGCGGTGCTTTGCGAACAGTTGGTTCAAAATTAAGGGGAATTATTGCGGGCGGTGCGGTTGCAGGTATTTCAGCAATGATGACAAACCCCATTGACAGCCTGAATTCAACACTTGATGAAACTTTAAGAAGATATGATGACATAAGTTCAAGGGCAAAACAACTTGGTGTTTCTTCAGGACAGCTTTTCCAAGCAACAGCAATTGCAAAAAGTGCAGGCATTCAGGAAGAAGACTTTCGGGCAATGTTGACAGCTTATGCGGTGAAAGTTGGTGAAGCAAAGGCGGGACAAGACCAAATGTTGAAAGAATTTGTGAACGAAGATTTGTTGACAGGCTTTTTCAAAATGGTTCGCAGTTTGCGAGAATTAAGCCCTGAACAAAGAGCATATTTTGGGGCAAAAATTCTTGGTGAAGATGATGTTGCCAAATTGGCGGAGTTAATCAACACAGATGTTCAAGAGCGACACAGACAACTTTTTGGAAAAACCACAGCGGAACAAACAACAAGGGCAATTGAAAAGCTTGCAGGCACAGAAGGCAAGCAATCAATCATGAGGGGAAGACTTGATGTTGAAAATCTTTTGGCAAAATCACAAAACATCACAAATGAAACAATCAAAATGCAAAGCGAGCTTGAAAGAAAGAAGCAGGAAGCGGAAAATATAAATTTAAGCAATTATGAAATGTTTGCCCGCATGCAACAAGCGACAGAAGAAAGCAAAATCATTCTTGCGGATATGCAAGCAAAGATTGCACCATTACTTGAAAAAAGTGTTGGTATTCTTGAAAGATTATATAATTGGTTAATAAATTCCAAACTTGGAAAATGGGCAGGGGGGGTTTTTAAATAATGTTAGGCGGAACAGCACCTGTTTTGGTATTTAATTTTGCAAGCATTAGTTCAGCATCTATTTTGAACAAATTGGGCTTCAATATAGGGGAAGACAGCATATTCAATCTTGACATTCCGATTGTTTCAATTCCTGTTTATTTAGATGAAAAATTGACAGGAATTCTTCTTGATGACCATGAAAGAAGCATCAATATTGAATTTGAACAAGACGAAAACCACAACTATGAAAGGGTGATTTCTTCAGATGTGAAAGTCACATTGGTTGCACAAAAAGACAATGTTGCATTTCAAGGATTTCTTGCTTTATTTGAACAAATATTGAAGCGGGTTAATTATCAAGCATATAAAATATATTTTTATTATGATGATGTTTTCATGATCAACGCATCTTTGAAAGATTTTGCAGTGACAACAAGGGAAAACACAGACACAAGGGTTGTGACCTTTACTTTGACAAACAGAAGTGAAGAATCAAAAGTTATTGAGTCGGTTTTGAAAAAATTCGGTGAAACTTTGAAAGTGTTTAAGTGATGGCGGTTAATTGGTATAATATAGGCAATAAAGCCAAATTTGAAGCAAAAGGCATTCCGCAGGAAGTCTTTACAAAAGAATTGGAAGATTTGGGGCAACAAGAAATTGTTTTCATAAAGGGATTTTCTTTTTCGGTGATATTTATGGGCGAGATGTTGACACCTTCTTTGAATGGGCGAAACCCATTTGATAAAAACAAAAATGCGTGTTATGTTGACCCTGAAACTTCAGATGTATGGGTTGGATATGAAACTAATATGTGAAAATGGCTTTTATAAGTTTTTTCCTGATTTTGTTGGGGAAATTAAACTTTGGGAAAATAAGAATGGCACAAAGCTTTTCAAGGTTCGTGACTTTTGGACATTTGAAAGCCTTGCAAACTTCCCAAACTATTCATTCACAGGACAATTGGTTTATGGTATTATTCCCGCAGTTGTAAACTATGCGGGAAGCCCTGAAGAAGTTTTATCAAAAAATAAATTGACATATAATGTAAAACTTGGAACAATAACACCAAGGGCATTGGTTATTTTGCAAAGGTTGAATTATGCAAATGGGGCATATTTGACCTTCCCAAATATCCCTCAAGCCTTTGCCCTTGACCAAGATTTGCAACAGATTTCAGGATTTGAAGCATTTGTTGATGTAAGGTTGAACACCTATAAAATTGAAAGGCTTTTATATGAAAATATTTGAAGCAAAAAGAACAGGTGGAGTGATAACAGCAGACAGCGGGGTTGTGGTTGATTGCCCTATTTTGGGCGAAGGCGGGGACAGTGAAGGTTTCATCATCATGGCTGAAGGTGAACTTGTTTATATACCAAAAAGAAGCCCTGATTTATCCACAACATTGCAATTATTATCCACAAGTTTATTCACAATTGCTTCAGGCATCATGCAAGCTAATATGGGCGGGGATATTACAAGCCCAACTTTTGCACAAGAATTGACAGATTTGAAAAAACAGGTTGATGAATTAAGGGGAAAATTGAAATGATTGATGGTTTCATTGAAAATGGAGAGTTCAAGACAAGTGACACAATTGTTTTCAAGGCGAAAAACATCTTGGAAACACAGGAAGGTTCTTTGAACTATGCCCCTGAATTGGGGATTGATTTAAAAAGATTTCTTGACCCTGATGTGAAGATACAAAACAGGACTTTTGAAGCATACAGCATTCAAAAGTTGGGTGAACAAGGGGTGAACCCCATTGAATTGATTGTAAACAAGGAAACTTTCCGCCAAGTGTTTGACTATACAGTTGCGGAAGCAGATAAGGAAGGATTGATTGCACAATGACATACACAGTGACAAACGGATATTCACCAAGAAGCTATGAAACAATTTTGGCAGAATGTGTTCAGGTTGTGAATGAACAATTTGGGACAAGCTACACTTCCCAAAGCTTCACAGGAACGAACCTTTGGAAATTCTTATATGCAACCATTCAAGGCTTGATGACTGTTGAAAATAACATTGCAGAACTTGGGGTGAAACTTCAAGACTATATCAGAACACAAAATGAAAGTTTAATCATTCCCCGCAGTTCTTATGATGGCATCATGCAGATAATCAAAGATGAATTGGGGCTTGTTTCTTCAATAAAGGTGGTTGAAAGTGCAAGTGAAGCGGGACAAATACATCTTGCAATTGATATTGACAGGAATTCTGAAGATTATGCAGACCGCAAAGCAAAAATATTCAAAATTCTTCATGAAAACATGGGTGCGGGTTTGTTTTATAATGGAACAGAAAAAGGAACAGTCAATGCATCAAATGGGCAAGTTTTCAACTATGCATTTGACCTTCCAACTGAAACATCTTTGAAAATAAAAATTCAAGTTAGGGTTTCTGAAAACACAACATTGTTTGTGGAAACACCAAATGAAATTAAAAACAAGTTTCTTGCAAATTTTGCGAAGTTATACCGATTGGGCTATGACTTTGAACCGCAAATTTTCTTATGTAGGGATAGGGATTTGCCTTTTGCTTCAGAAATAAATATAAGCTATTCAACAAGCGGTTCTGATTATAAAACAGCAATTCTTGAAGCAATGTATGATGAAAAATTCACAATTGACCCAAACAATGTGGAAGTTGAGGTGATTTGATGGTTCAATTTGTAACAGGTGAGCAAGAAGAAAAAAGATTTTGGGACATATATTCCAAACTTGCCCAACAAACCTTGCTTGATATTGAAAACTATTTCAAAACAGCATATCAAAGCCCCGAACTTGGGCGAATAATCTATGAAGAACAAGTAATGCCTATTTATAAAGTTTTGGAAAAATCATTGTTTGTGAAGGCTTATTCACAGATTTTGGAAGGTGAAAAAACTTTGGGTTCTGTTGAAGCTTATTTGAAGATTTTATATGCAATATTTGGAAAAGAAGCAAAAATCACAATAACACAAGAACCATTGCATTTGCAAATTGATATTGTTGCACCTGTTCAAAAATTTTATTTATGGATTACAAAATCAAAAAAACAAATTGTCACTAAAGATGGAAAGGCAATCAAATTCAAACAAATACTTGCAGAAGTGACCGACAGGGAATTGCTTCAGATTTTAAGGGCAACGACAAAGGCGGGAACTTTTGTTGAATTCACTTTAAACAAAGAAGGGGCGATATAATGGCAACAGAAGAAACCACAATTTCAGAACTTGAACTTGCTGATGAATTATTGGCAGACATGAATATTGCTGTTGACACAGCAAGCGAAACAAGGGCAATCACTTTGAAACAATTGAAAGCTTGGCTTGGTTCTTCCTTGCCAACAGGATTTGTTGTTGCTTCAGTTGGAAAAATAAATGATGAAAGGCTCACTTTGCTTGATGGAAAAACTTTATCAAGGGTGGGAACTTATGAAGCATTTTGCAACAAGGTTGTTGCTGAAGTTAAGGCAGGAAGATGGACTTCATGCACAGAAGACCAATTCAATCAAGAAGTTTCACAAACAGGACAATGCAATAAATTTGTTGTTACAAATGATTATGTGAGAATTCCAAAATTTGGCAATTGTATGTATTCAGCATTGATTGATGGAAAAATTCCAGTTGCGGGTAATGGCAATGGAATAGGTTTATACAACGGAAACGGATATGGTTCTTGGATGGTGACAGGACCAACAGCATCTATTGGTAATGTACCTCGTATTGCGAAAGATAAATATGGCACAGCCGGCACTGACATGGGAGTAGGTAATGGAACAGAAGGTATAGACAAAAGATTAGTAGGTTTGACAACAGATGCTAGTAAATCAGGTATTGAAGGAACACTTTCAACAAACCCAATGACAATTTATTATTACATGGTTGTTTCAACTGAAGGGCAAACCGCAAGTGTTGATGTTGATATAAATAAGGTTTATGAGGATTTAGAGCTAAAAGCAAATTCAAATTTATCAAATATTGCTTCAAATATTGACTATGTTGTTGAAACATATCGTAGCGGGGCTAGTTGGTATAGAAAATATAAAAGCGGTTGGGTAGAGCAAGGGGGAACTGTTTCAAGTAATCAAAACACAGATACTACATTGACGTTTCTAAAAAAATTTATAGATACAAATTATACATTTACAGCATGCCATGCAAAGAGTACAGGTTATACTAATGGGGCAAATGTAAACTATTTTAATAAAAAAAATGTGTCAATTACGGTTTATCAATGTGATGGCAATGGGTTTTCTTGGAATGCTTGCGGGAAAGGTGCGTAAAAGGGGGTAAAAATGTTTAAAATTGGCGATAAATTAAATGAAGAAAACTACACACAAGGGGCGATTTGGTGCAATGAAAATGGTTGTGTTATAAACCCCGAAACATTAGTGATTGAAAAAATACCTGAACCAACACAAGAAGAATTGGTTGTTCGGAAAAGAGCGGACAGAAACCGCCTTTTGGAAGATTCAGACAAAAGAATGCTTCCCGATTTTCCTATTTCAGCGGAAGAAAAGGAACTTTGGCTTTTATATAGGCAATATTTGCGAAACATAACCAAAGAACCTGAATTTCCAAATGTTGATGTTTTAAGTTTTGAAAATTGGCTTGGGCAGATACATTCAAAAGAACCTATATTGTAAGGAGTGAGAAATGCAAGAGGGAAAAAACATTTCGGGTAGAAATGGTAGAGGAAGCCACAAAGTCGGCAATGTGAATGTTCAAATTGGTGACAAAGAAGGCATCTATGCAGGAAGTGCAAGCAATATGGCAAGATTGTTCATTCTTTGCAATGTGATTTGGGCAATTGTTTTTGGCTTGTTTGCTTATGCAAAAGGTATTGAAACAGGAAACCTTGAAACAAGGGTTGAAATTTTGGAAAGAATGCATAAATGAAATATCAAGAGGGTTTGAAGGAAACAAAGAAATTCTTGAAAACCACACCTGAACCGCAGATGCGGGAATTGTGCAACCAAGCAGGCTTGATCGAAAAGGAAACAGAAATGATTGTTCAAAGATTCCGCAAGGGCAGACCAAGGCTTCATGCTTCCTATGATTTGGGAATGAGTGAAAGCAGGCATTCAATAAAGATGACCTTGATTTTGAACATTCTGAAGAAAGTTCTTGTTCAATTGGGATTTATAGACGAAACATTTTTGAAATAAATTCAAAACAACATTTTTAAAAACTTATGGCATGGTTAATTCCGAAAGGGGAATTGACCATGTTTTATTTTGACCGCTTGAAAATTTACATGATATTGCAGGAAGTGAGCAAAGAAACAGGCATTCCCTTCAACATTTTATTGGAAGGAATAAAGAATGTTTAATTTCAACCCATATTTAAACTATCAACAACGATTGATGCAAATGGAACAGCAACAGAACCTTCAACCTGTTCAACAAATGCAACCACAAATGCAAGCATTGTTTGTTTCCAAGGCAGATGATTTGAAAAACTTTTCTATCATGCCAAATGTTTTGTATATAGGCATCAATCAGGCTTCAAAAGAAATATATGTGCGACAAATGAACAATGACGGCATCACCGAATTGAACACATATTCTTTGGCAAGCGAAAACAAAGAAAAAGGCACACTTGAAAAGATACTTGAACGAATAGACAACCTTGAATTGAGTTTGAAAGGAAAAGGCAATGAATGGAATGATAAACCAAATGTTGGGGCAAATGCTTCAAGGAAGATTTCAAAATCACCCCATGATGGGAATGTTTCAACAAATGATGCAGAATAAAACCCCACAACAGAAAATTCAAACCCTTATAAATTCCGCACAATCAAGAGGGTTTGACATCAACAAAAAATGTTTCACCGAGCAGGATTTGCGACAGCTTGGTTTGAATATTCCCCGCCAAGGGTGATTTCTTCCTTTTGGAATGATTGTTTTAAATTTATTTATTGAAAGGAAAAGAAAATGGCAGAAGGAAATTATAGTCTTTCGGATATTGCTTCAGTAATGGGAAGACATGATGGCTTTGACAATGACAATTGGATTTGGATTTTGTTTTTGTTAATCTTTGGCAATGGTTATGGATATGGAAACAATGGTGCATTGACAAGGGCAGAAATGACAGATGGTTTCAACAATCAATCTGTTTTGCGTAAGCTTGACGGCATAACACAGGGTTTATGTGATGGATTTTATTCACAAAATACAACAATGCTTCAAGGCTTCAACACACTTGGTTCACAAATTTCAAATTGTTGTTGCGAAACTAACCGAAACATTGATGCGGTTCGCTATGAAAACGCAAAAAACACTTGTGATATTGTGCGAGCAATTGAAAAAGATGGAGATGCAACAAGAGCTTTAATCAATGCAAACACAATGCAAGCATTGCGAGATAAAGTTGCAGAACAAAGCCAAGCAATTCAATCAAGGGATTTTCAATTGTCACAGTTGGCACAAAATGAAACTTTAATCAGCAGATTACAGCCAACACCAAAACCCGCATATTTGACTTGTTCACCATATCAAGCACAAATGTTTCCATTTGGCAACTATGGTTGCGGTTCTTGCGGTTATTAGTTAAAACAGGGCGGGCAACCCCCGCCCATCTTTGAAAGGAAAAAAAGATGAATTGTTGTAATCCTTATTTTCACAAGTCAACCGCATTGACAGCAAGTGACACAGCGGTTGAAATTACAATCACAAACAGCACAAACATTTCAAGCCTTGATTGTTTTGAATTTGTTTTGTGTCAATGCCCTTCTGAAGTTGTAACAGGTGAACCCTTGCCCTTCACAATCAATGTGAACGGAACAGCAGTCAACCTTTTGAATAAATACAGCTTGCCAATATACACAAACAGACTAAAACCCCGCAAAAGATATTTTGGGGCTTATGTTGCGGAAGGTGGAACACCTTATGTGATTTTGTTCAATACACCTTGCGACCCACAATTTGCGACAGCATAGGGGGTGTATGATGGAAAAATACAAAGAAATAGTTGAAAAGGTTTCAAGCAAGGGTGACAAGTCAGACATGGAACTTCTTGCCTGCATGATTGGTAAATTCATTGATGAGATGGAAGAAAGACACCCTGAAAAGGTTCAAAATTTCATGTTAGCAATGGAAGATGAATTTTCCTTCTTCCTAACCGACAGGGAAGCCAAAGCGGTTGTGGATAAAATGGAAAATGAAAGCAAGGAACACCCCAAAGGTGAAAAGTGGAACAAAGAAACTGTTTTGAAGGTTTTTGCAGATGCAGGACACCCAACATCAAATGTCCGATATTCTGAAAATGGTGTATATTGGGCAATGAATATGGTATATTCAGATTTCTTTCCCATGTATAAAGATGATGTTTCAAAATATGTTGAACATGCATATTTGTTCTTGAATGATAAAGACTATTCAGGGAAATATTCAAAAGAAAAATGGTATGCCAAAAAAAGAGCTTGATTTTGTGAAAAATATCTTCTTATAATAAAGGGGAAATATTAAATGCTAAAGGGGGCTTGGAAAATAATGCAGGGTGACACATTAAACACAACATTTGCAAGTTTGTTTGCAACATTTTGTTCTTTTATTATTGCCCATTTGCCTGAATTTCAAGCCTTCATCACTTTTTCATTGACTGTTGTTTTCTTGGTTTATAAAATACGAGAAGCAAAAGCAAAAGCAGATATTGCGGAGATGCAGGAAAATGACGAAAGAGAACGACATTGACACCCTTGCCCGCACCATATATGGGGAAGCAAGAGGGGAAAAGACGATTGGAAAAAAGGCGGTTGCTTGTGTTATAATAAACCGCTACAAAGCGAAAAAATGGTTTTCAGGAAAAACAATTGCGGAAACATGCCAAAAGCCTTGGCAATTTTCTTGTTGGAATAAGAACGACCCAAACCGCCAAAAGATTATGAATGCATCAATGCTTGAATTGGGTGAATGCTTGACAATTGCAGAAGACTTTGTGAATGGTAAGGAAAAAGATTTTCTTTGCGGGGCTTGTCATTATCACACAGTAAATGTGAAGCCAAGTTGGGCGGAAGGAAAGAAGGCGGATTTTATGATTGGCAATCATTTGTTTTATATAGGGGTTGAATAAATGGATAAGATGAAAGAAGCATTGGCAAAGGTTGCCCCTTGGATTATATCATGGGCAATGGGACTTGTGACATATTACATGGCAGAAAATACAGAAAAGGGCTTTTCAGCCCTGATTTCAATTGTGGAAGTTTTCAAATGATGGATTGGTTGAAAAGTTTATTGTTTTTTATTTTGTGGACTTGCCTTGTTTTTTATGGTGGATTTGTAGCGGGAAAAAATTCCACACAGAAGGAAGAATTGAAGAAAGATGTGCAACTATACCAAAAGAGGGAAGAAAACACCACAGAGCAAGAAAAAACAGCGGAAAAAATAAAGATTGTTTACAGGGAATTGAAAAGTGATGAAAAGGATTGTGATTTTGTGCTTGATTTTGATGTTTCAAAGTGCTTGCCAAAGTAAGCCTTTGACCTGTTGCCCGATAACTTCAGGAAGAATTCCACAGCCAAAAACAGTGCGGGACTATATTGCGAATGATAAAATCTTTCAATCATATCTTGACAAATGCAAATGTAATTTATAATATATACAACGAAAGCAAAAATTTTTTTCATTTTGACTTCAAGTAATATGTTGTAAACAGAAACCCCGCTGAATGGCGGGGCTTTCTTTTATTTCATTTCAAAATGCCTTTTCAGTATTCGGGCAATCAGCCTTGAAATTGGCAACATTTCAATTTTTGCATACTTTTCCACAAGTTCAGCAGTTGCCTTGTCAATTGTGATTGTAATGCGAACAGCTTTTTCATCATCTTTTAAAATCTTTCTTCCCATGATAACCCCCTATTTAATAGCAACTTGACATTCTTGGAAGATTTCCAAGCCTGCAATGTTTCTTTCACCTGATTTGATTGCATTGCGAACAGCAGTTTCATTCAATTGAAGATATTGCAAAGGAACTTTTGACAAGTCAGTTAAGCGGAAAGCCCAAACCTTGCGAACAACTGAATTTGCGGAAGATTGGTTGATTTCCATTTGCTTTGCGGTTGCATCAATGATTTTGTTTTGTTTTGCTTCAATTGCTTCAATCATTGCTTTCCTTGTGACAGCATCATATTCACCCGCACCCGATTTCAAGGCTTCAAGTTCTTCAGCCTGTTTCAAGGCTTCATCTTCCGCCTTTTGTTTAATTGCAAGGGCTTCAGCTTCAATTCTTGCCCTTTGTTCATTCAAGAAGTGGTTTATCTTGCCACGAACAATTTCTTCAGCATCATTCAAAAATGATTTAGGTTCATTAAACATTGCCTTTATTTCTGCAAGTTCTTTCTTTGCATCTGATGAAAGTTCATCTTCCTGTTTCTTGATGGCTTTTTTGTAATCTGAAATTTCTTTCAACATTATCACCGCATTTTCCTTGTCAGCTTCATTTTCAATTTTGGCTTCATTCATTTTGTTGAGATAAACCCTTGCTTTGATTTCAATGGGCTGAACTATTGCTTGAAAATCTTTCATTGTTTTTTCCTTCCGATAAAAATTAAAATACATCTTATATATACACTAATTGTTTTAATTTGTCAACATACTTTTTCATATTTTTTCATATTAGGTGTTGACAATTAAAAAAATGGGAATTATAAAGGACTTGTTTTCAACATTATTTTGAGGTGCAAAAAATGGAAGATGGAATATATTTCAATTTGCCTGATGAAGTTTATCACAATGAGAAAAGATTGAGTTCTTCAGGAATTCGGGACATATTAGACAACCCAACATTTTATTGGTTCAATTCTAATTTGAACCCATTGCGGGAAGAAAAGCCAAGCGAAGCAATGACAGATGGCAAAATATTTCATGCAATGATATTGGAAGGCGAAAATTTCCACAACAAATTCAAAGTCACACCGCCTGAAATAGAGATATTGAACAAAAATTGTTCAGAATACAGGATTTGGAAATCAGCCCAAACATTGGAAGTGATTTCACAGGCAAAATTCAAGAAGTTCAATTTGATTTGCGAATATTTGAAAGAAGAAGGGCAATTGCTTGATTGCAATATATTTCAAGGTGGTTTCCCTGAAGTTTCAATCTTTTGGACTGAAGACGGCATCAAGAGAAAAGCCCGCATTGACTACCTGAAACAAAATTCAATCTTGGATTTGAAAACATTCTTGAAAACGAAAAAAAGCCCGCTTGCAAGTTTTGTTTCACAATATTTTTTCAGTTTCAGGGTTTACCTTCAATTGATATATTACAAAAGAGCGGTTTTGTTTGCTTTGAATAGTGAATTGCCTGTTTATGGAACAGATGAACAGATTGCCTTTTGGGAATCCATGAGGGGAACAGAAGATTTGATGACAATGGCGGTTTTTGTGAATAGAGAATTGCCACAAACAGCCCTGAAGGTGTTTTTGAAGGATAGATGCCCCGACCTTTGGCGATTAGGTGAAAAGCAGATTGCACAGGCGGAAAACATCTTCAAAGAATACATGGAAAAATTCGGTTCAAAGTCAGCATGGCTTCAAGATGTTGAAGTTGGTGCGGAAGACCTTATTTTCACAGATGCGGACTTCCCGCAGTCGTTTTATGAATTATTACAAGGGGAAATGTAAGATGAAGTTAGAAGAAAAGAAAAAACAGATGATTGAAGAAGCAAAAATCAAAATCAAAGTATATAAAACTTTGCTTGAAGCTATTGAAGAAAATGGGGGAATGTTTGCAAAAGCAATGATTGAAGGAAAGTTGCAAGCAGAAAAAACATTTGTGAAAATCATGGAGAGTTGAGAAGATGACACAAAAACACTTGAAATTCATTGACAGCTTGCCTTGCGTTGTATGTGGAAGATATGAAAGCACACATCATCACTTGTTGCGAGTTGATAGGGAATATTTGACAGCAACCAAAGAAACAGAAGGTTTGATGTTTCCAAAGGTAAAATCAAAGGGCATGGGGACAAAGTCAGATGACAGGTTTTGTTTGCCTGTTTGCCCAAAGCATCATGCGGAAGCACATGCCTTTGGAAATGACAAAGCATATTTTCAAAAACATGGAATTGTGAAACCTGAAGAATTTGCCCTTGCATTATGGAGAAGAAGCGGGCAATATGAAAGAGTGATGGATTTGATGAAATGGCATTTTTTAGGGAAGGGAAAATGTTCAGAATTGCAGAGTTCAAAAAAGTTGGGGGCAGACAAGTTTTCACAAAGTTTGCATTCAAGGGGTATAAATTAGACCAAGAAGGGAATTTGACCCACTACAAAAAGAAAATCAACCAAAAGGACAGGAGAAGAAAAAACTTTGTTGAAATAAACATGTGGACAGGACAAAGGGACATCAAGGGGAAACCTTTATATGCTGAAGATTATGTTTTTGACCACATCAACAAGGTGAATGGAATTATAAAATGGTTCAACAACATGGGCGGTTTCATCTTGCGGGTTGATGCAGGAAAGATTGAAATTCCTTATTCATATTTGAATGAAGATGATGTGAAATTGGAACTTTTGGGAAACCGCTATGAAAACGAGGGAAGGAAAAACAAATGGAAGGATTAAAAAATGAGCGGTGGAAAAAGATGTAAATGTGAAAATCCAAAATGGGAAGTTTTGCAATATAAATGTAATTATTCAGCTTTTGAATATCCAAAGGGGGAATATCATAGTTCTGATTATTCATTATTACATTGCAAAAATTGCGATGCTTTTTGGCGAACAAAAGCTGATTATGTTGAAAAAATTTTGAGGGAACAAGATGATGAAAATATTTAATTTAGTTATAATGAAAAAGCAATGGTTCAACAACATGGGCGGTTTCATCTTGCGGGTTGATGCAGGAAAGATTGA
>ERZ779843.1666-NODE-1666-length-24529-cov-26.992114_pt1 | contig 24529 bp, 20 predicted proteins | sample MGYA00511560_ERZ779843 | MGnify/ENA primary metagenome ERZ779843 (study PRJEB29588, sample SAMEA2158062) | human gut metagenome | biome: human gut; feature: human-associated habitat; material: faeces | place: Denmark | collected 2008/2010 ... | reverse complement strand
CATCGAGTACGCCCGCAAGACCGTGCCCGGCATCACCTTCTCCAGCGACATCATCATCGGCTTCCCCGGTGAGACGGAGGAGGACTTCCAAGGCACCCTCGACCTGATCCGGAAGGTCGGTTACATGCAGCTGTTCACCTTCATCTACTCCAAGCGCACGGGCACCAAGGCGGCAGAAATGCCCGACCCCACCCCCCGCAAGGAGAAGACGGACCGGATGAGCCGGCTGCTCAAGGTTCAGGACGAGATCGCCATGGATCTCGTCAAGGCGCAGGTAGGCCAGACCGTCCGCGTCCTCGTGGAGGGCTACGGCCGCAACGAGGGTACCCTGTCCGGCCGGTTGGACAACAACCTGACCGTGGAGTTCATCGCCGACCCCGGCCTGATGGGCCAGTATGCGCAGGTCCGCCTGACCGGTGCCCGCGCTACCGTCCTGCTGGGCGAACTCGAAGCCTGAGCTTTTCCCGCTGCGGCAGCAAAACCGGCTGCTGCACCTCAAAATATAAACGAACATCAAAGGAGAACATTCTTATGGATTGCATCGACCTCTTCAAGCGTGCTGCTATGGCACTTCAGACCGACCCCCGCTACCTCGCCCTCGATCAGGCCCGCAAGCTCAACGACAGAGACGAAGAGCTGCAGAACATGATCGGCGAGTTCAACCTTGCCCGCATGGACCTGAACAACGAGATCGGCAAGACCGAGCGCAGCGATGCCCGCATCGCCGAGCTGAACGAGAAGGTCAATGACCTCTACGGCAAGATCATGGCCGACGAGGGCATGACGGCTTACAACGAAGCCAAGAAGGACTGCGAGAACCTCGTCAACTATATCGACGCCATCATCAACACTGCCATGAACGGCGGCGACCCCATGACGGTACAGGAACCCAGCGCCTCCTGCACCGGCAGCTGCTCCACCTGCGGCGGCTGCCACTGAGCCAGATGTGAAACGGAAAACGCGGCTTCGCTTTTGCAGGCCGCGTTTTCCTTGCAAAAGCGGTTACTCGCTGCAAACCCCAACAACAACGGAATGCAAGAAAGGTGGACTACCATGGCCGAACTGTCGCCCATGATGCAGCAATATCTGGAAATCAAAAATCAACACAAGGACGAGATCTTGTTCTACCGCATCGGCGACTTTTACGAGATGTTCTTCGATGATGCGCTGACCGCCTCGCGGGAGCTGGATCTGACGCTGACCGGCAAGCAGTGCGGGCTGGAAGAGCGGGCCCCCATGTGCGGCGTGCCCTTCCACAGCTACGAAAGCTATGTGGCCCGGCTCATCGCCAAGGGCTACAAGGTCGCCATCTGCGAGCAGATGGAGGACCCAGCCAAGGCAAAGGGTCTTGTCAAGCGGGATATCATCCGCGTGGTCACGCCGGGCACCGTCATTGAGAGCAGTATGCTTCAAGACGACAAAAACAACTACATTGCGAGTGTTTTCATCAAGGGTGATCAGGCGGGCCTCTGCTTTGCCGATGTCTCCACCGGCACGGCCCACATCACGGAACTCAAGCGGGAAAAGATCGTTCCCGCCGTCATCACCGAGCTGTGCCGCTACCACCCCAGCGAAGTGCTGATGAATCCCGGCAGCCTCGACTGCCGGGAGCTGACCAATTACTTGAAGAAGAATATGCGCTGCTCCGTTGAACTTGTGGAGGAAGAACACTATGCCCCCGGCCTTGTGGCCATTGCGCTGGAAAACCAGTTCGGCCGCGATTGGGCCGCCAAGACCGGCATCAGCGAAAAGGGCAATGTCCGCTTCGCCATGGCAGCGCTGCTGGAATATCTTCACACCACCCAGATCAAGGGCGTGGAGCGCCTGAAGACGGTCCTCAGCTACAACGAAGCGCAGTTCATGCGCCTGTCGCCGGTCACGCGGGCCAATCTGGAGCTGACCGAGACCCTGCGCGGCCGCGAAAAGCGGGGCACCCTGCTCTGGGTGCTGGACAAGACCAGCACCGCCATGGGCAAGCGGATGCTTCGCAGCTGGATCGAACAGCCGCTGGTGTCCAGCTCCCTCATCAACCGCCGCCTGAACGCGGTGGAGAGCCTCGTGAACCAGACCGTCCAGCGCGGCGACCTCATCGAGGAGCTGCACTACATCTTCGATCTGGAGCGTATGATGACCCGCACGGTCTACGGTTCCGCCACCCCGAAGGAGATCTTCTCCATGGCGCAGACCTGCGAGCGTCTGCCGGGGCTGCGCCGTCAGGCCGAAAGCTGCAACTGCCCGGAGCTGGCAGAACTGGCCGCTCAGATCGACCCGCTGACCGACATCAAAGACAAGATTTATGCCGCAGTGGACCCGGAAGCACCTTCGACGCTGAAAGATGGCGGCGTCATCGCCAAGGGCTACCATGCCGAGGTGGATGAGCTGCGCGCCATCCGCGACAACACCAAAGGCATTCTGGCCCAGTTGGAGACCCGGCTGCGGCAGGAGACTGGCATCCCGAAGCTGAAAATTGGTTACAACCACGTTTTCGGCTACTTCATCGAAGTCAGCAACAGCTACAAAAATATGGTGCCGGAGAGCTACATCCGCAAGCAGACCCTGACCACCGGCGAGCGATACATCACGCAGGAACTCAAGGAGCTGGAAAGCAAAATTTTGGGTGCCCATGAGCGGCTCATCGCGCTGGAACACCGCCTGTTTGACGAGCTGCTGGAAAGCATCAGCGCCCAGCTCGACCGCATCCAGTGCACAGCCAATGCCGTTGCGGAGCTGGACGTGCTGGCAGCGCTGGCGCAGGTGGCGGCGGAAAACAACTACTGCCGCCCCACCGTGGACGACGGCGACGAACTGACCATCGTGGAGGGGCGTCATCCGGTGGTCGAGCAGATGCTGAAGGGGAGCCTTTTCGTCCCCAACGACACTGCCCTCAACTGCTCGACGGATCGCTGCCTCATCATCACCGGCCCCAACATGGCCGGTAAATCCACGTACATGCGCCAGAATGCACTGATCGCTCTGATGGCGCAGATCGGCTCCTTCGTCCCGGCTAAGGAGTGCCGGGTGGGTGTGGTGGACGCCATCTTCACCCGCATCGGCGCGTCGGATGATCTGTCCGCCGGTCAGTCCACCTTCATGGTCGAGATGACCGAGGTGGCGGAAATTTTGAGGAATGCCACTGCCAAGAGCCTCGTCGTGCTGGACGAGATCGGCCGCGGTACCTCGACCTTCGACGGCATGAGCATCGCCCGCGCCGTGGTCGAACACATCACAGACCCGGCCAAGGGGCTGGGGTGCAAAACGCTCTTCGCCACCCATTACCACGAGCTGACCGACCTTGAAGGCACCATCGACGGGGTGAAGAACTACAACATCGCGGTCAAGAAGCGCGGCGAAGATATCACGTTCCTGCGCCGGATCGTTCGCGGCCCCGCCGATGACAGCTACGGCATCGAGGTGGCAAAGCTGGCTGGTCTGCCCGGCAGCGTGACCCGCCGCGCCCACGAGGTGCTGCGTGCACTGGAAGCCACGGCTCCCAAGAACAAGGTGGAGCAGATGGACTTCGACGCATTGCAGGAGTACACTTCGCCCGCCGTGCCCAGCGAGGTGCTGGAAAAGCTGGAAACGCTGGATGTGGAGACGCTGACGCCCATCGAGGCGCTCAATTTCCTGTACGAACTCAAAAAGACTTTGAAGGGCAGCCTGAACGGCTGAACCCGAACACGATAAAAAGGGGAGGGAGATCTTATGGCAGTCATTCACGTTTTGGACAAGCATACGGCGGAACTGATCGCCGCCGGTGAGGTCGTTGAGCGGCCCGCGTCGGTGGTCAAGGAGCTGCTGGAAAATGCCATCGATGCCGGTGCAGCGCAGATCACTGTGACCATCGAATCCGGCGGCGTCAAGCTGATCGAGATCAGCGACAACGGTTCCGGCATCGAGGCGGAGTACATCCCCACGGCTTTCATCCGCCACGCCACCAGTAAAATTCAGACGGAGGACGACTTAAACCATATCCATACCCTCGGTTTCCGCGGCGAGGCACTGGCTTCCATTGCCAGCGTGGCGCGGGTGGAGGTGCTGACCCGCACCGAGGCGGACGAATGCGCCTCGATCTACCGTATCGAGGGCGGTGATGCCGCCCCCATCGAGCCGGGTGCCCGCAGCGTCGGTACTACCATCCGGGTGAAGGACCTCTTCTATAACACCCCCGCCCGGATGAAGTTCCTGAAAAAGGATTCCAGCGAGGGCACCTTCGTGGCCGATACGGTCGCCCATGTGGCCCTCAGCCACCCGGAGGTCAGCTTCAAATTTGTCCGCGAGGGGAAACTGCAGTACGTCACCCCCGGTGACGGCCAGCTGCGCAGTGCGGCCTATGCCGTTCTGGGCCGGGAGTTCAGCCGTGACCTCATCGAGCTGGACAACCGGGAGGGCGTCTACCGGGTGTGGGGCCTCATCACCCAGCCCAAGAGCTGCCGCGCCAGCCGGAGTATGCAGTACTTCTATATCAATGGCCGCTATGTCCGCAACCGCACCATGATGGCGGGCATGGAAATGGCCTTCAAGGGCACCACGATGCAGGGCAAATTCCCCGGAGGAATCTTGCTTCTGGAAATGCCGTCGGACCTTGTGGATGTGAACGTTCACCCGGCCAAAACGGAAGTCCGCTTCGCCCGCGAAAACGATATTTTCGACCTCGTTTACCATGCGACCAAGCTCGCGCTGGCCCAGCCGGGTACCGGCGAACGGCTGTTCACCTTCGACGAACCCAAAAATGAGAAAAACAACGAAAAATCCAACAATTCTATAAACAACGACGTTTTGACAGAAAATGCTGTAAAGAAGAACAACTTTACAAGGCTTTCCGCCATCATTCCGGGCCAAGCAGAGCCCGGAACGCTGGAACATCACCACGAAACCGCCCCGGCAGCCCCTGCCGCAGCATCGACACCCACAAGGACTTCTCAGCTGACCCCGCCGGTGCGCCCGGCCGCCGGGAACACTTCCGCTTCCGCCCCGGCTCATACATGGACAACGGTTGCATCCTCGGCTCCGCTGAACCCGGACGTCAGCCTCCACAGCCCGAAGCAGCCGGAAGAGGAAGAGCCGGCCTTGGAGAGCGCTCCGACCTTCCGTGCCGCTTCCAGCGAAGCGCAGCTGGACATTGAGATGGAGGGCGAAGAGCCCGCCGCGCAGGATCACATGGCTGCGTGGACTCCGGCCCCGCAGCCGGAAGCGCCGGCCGAAGGAGCTGCCGTGAAAGCCGATTCCTTTGGCGCGGCACCTGCCGGGACGCCGGAGCAGATGGGGTTCGATGTCCAAGAAGGGCCGGAAGCCCTCCGCTATGTGGGCGAACTGTTCAAGACCTATATCCTCGCCGAGCGGGGCGATGAGGTCTGCATCATTGATAAGCACGCCGCCCACGAGCGCCAGCTTTTTGAGAAGCTGGCCGCCAACTACGGCGATGTTCCCAGCCAGCTTTTGCTGGAGCCGGTGGTGGTGGAGCTGTCGGCGGAGGAGAAGACCGCCCTGCTGGCCAACACCGATCTGCTGGAAAGCACGGGCCTTGAGATCGACGATTTCGGCGGAAGTACGGTCCTCCTGCGTTCCGTTCCGGCGGATGTGGAGCAGGGCAGCGCGGAGGACCTGCTGGTGGAGCTGGCCGCAAAACTGGCCAAGGGCAGCCGCGACGCGCTGAACGAAAAGACTGAGTGGGTGCTCCACTCCATTTCCTGCCGCGCGGCCATCAAGGCGGGCGACCATACCTCCCCGCAGGAGCTGATGGCACTGGCCGAGAAAATTTTGTCCGGCGAAGTGCCGCCCTTCTGCCCCCATGGCCGCCCCTGCGTCCTCAAATTGACCCGAAAGGAGCTGGAAAAGCAGTTTGGCCGAATCGTTTGAGAAAAAGCATCCTGTCCTCGCGGTGGTCGGCCCCACGGCCACCGGCAAAACGGCGCTGGGCGTCGCGCTGGCTGAGCGGTTTGGCGGCGAGATCATCAGCGCGGATTCCATGCAGATCTATAAGGGCCTTGATGTCGGCACCGCCAAGGTGACCCCCGAAGAGACCCACGGCATCCCGCACTACGCGGTGGACCTTCTGGAACCGGACCAGACCTTCAGCGTGGCGGACTTCACGGCGCTGGCGGCGAGGCTCGAAGCCGAACTCTCCGCCCGCGGCAAGCTGCCCATCTTGGTGGGCGGCACAGGGCTGTATGTCCAGAGCTTTCTGTATGGGGTGCGGTTCACCGCCGAAAAAACGCCGGACGGGCTGCGGGAGCAGCTGGCTGCAGAACTGGCCGAAAAGGGTCCGGCTGCCATGTACGAGGAGCTGAAACAGGCCGACCCCGAAGCGGCTGCGGCCATCCACCCGAACAATCAGGTACGGGTGCTGCGTGCGCTGGAACACTACCGTGCCACCGGCAAAAAGCTGAGCGAACAAAAGGCAGGATCCCTCCCGCCGGAGCGGCCCTACCGCTCGCTGGTGCTGGGGCTGGATTTTCCGGACCGCGCCCAGCTTTACGCCCGCATCGACCGGCGGGTGGACAAGATGATGGAAGCCGGGCTGCTGCGGGAAGCACAGCTCGTTTATGCGAACCGGGACCGCTTCAAAACGGCGGCACAGGCCATCGGCTATAAGGAGTTCTTCCCTTACTTTGAGGGGGCGGCTGAACTGACGCCCTGTGTGGACAAGCTGAAACAGGCCTCCCGCAACTACGCCAAGCGCCAACTGACATGGTTCCGCCATATGGACGGCGTGGTCTGGCTGGATGCCTCTGCGCCGGACGCTGCCGCCCGCGCGGCGGCGCTGACCCAAGAATTTATCGCGAAAGGATGAGCAGGATGCAGGAAAAACGCGAATTGCCCGGTGCGCTGAAGACGCTGGCGGGTGTCGTGATCGTCTTTTTGCTGCTGGCGACGGGATATGTGATCTATCAGGCGGGGCAGGTGCTGTTCCCGCCCAACACCTATGAGACCGCCCTTCTGGCCACGGTGGAGGACACTGTGGACGCCGAGGGCATGCTCCTGTTCGACGAAAGCTACGTGGCAGGGGACGGCACGCTGGGGTATCTGGTGGCCGACGGTGAGCGCGTCTCGGCGGGCACAGCGGTGGCCGAAGTGTACAGCGACGCCTCTCAGGCTGCGCTGCGCCAGCAGCTGACTCAGTTGGGCGACCAGATCGACCTGCTGCAAAAATCCCAGAACACCACCTCTGCCCAGATGGAAACGCTGCGGAAAGACCGTTCCGCTGCGCTCTATGACTTGATGGATTCGCTGGATACCGCCGACTATGAGGATACCGACGCGGAAAAAGAGGACTACCTGCTGGCCCAGAACAAGCTCTGGGTCATCACCGGGGAAGTGTCGAGCTTCTCGGACCAGATCGCCGCGCTGGTGCAGCAGATGTCCAGCGTACAGGCCCAGCTTGGCGCTCCGACCCAGATCACGGCCCCGCAGACCGGCTATTTCATCCGCTCGTCCAGCTCCGGCCGCCTCAACGCGGGGATGGAGGATATCCTTGCCCTCGGCGCGGTGGACCTGAAGGCGTACATCGAGTCCTCGCCGGAGATCGCGCTGGACGGCTGCGCGGGGAAGATCGTCTCCGGTTTTACATGGTACTATGCGGGCATCTGCTCGGCCAAAGAGGGCCAGAAGCTGCTGGGAACGGACGGCAGACCGCTTCGCTCCGGTGTTGAGATCCGCTTCCCCGGTCAGGCCGAAACGCCCCTCAAGGCCACCCTCCAAGAGGTGAACATCGACGAGGAGAACGACCTGACCCGCTTCGTCCTCTCGTGCGAGGTCATCAACGGCGATGTGCTGCGGCTGAACAAGGCCAACGCACAGATCATCGTAGGGGAGAGCACCGGTCTGCGCATCCCGGCCTCCGCCGTCCATTACCTCAAGGACGACGGCTCCGAGGCCGAGGGACAGGGCGAAAATTACATCCCCGGCGTCTATGTCAAGTACGGCAACCTCGCCCGCTTCTGCAAGATCGACCCCGTGGACGCCGACCACCCGCAGGTGCAGGACGGCGATCATCTCATCGTTTTGCCCAGTGGAACGGCCGGTTCGGTCAGTCAGGTTCGCCTTTATGACGAGATTATCGTATCCGGACAAAATTTATACGATGGAAAACTTTTGTAGTTATTGACATCTGCGGCAAAAAATCCGATAATAGTAGAAGCTATTTGCATCTCTTTGCAAAATCAGCCGAGGCAGCGCAAGCCGCCCGAATGAAAGGAGCAGTTTCTATGTCTTTTGTGGATAGTCTGAAAAAAGGCCTTTTCGGCAGCGAGGACGAGTACGACGATCAGTACATCGACGACGGCCCCCAGATGGTGAACAACAACAACGGCCTTGGCATCGGTGCAGATGATGAGGACGAGGACCCTGCAGAGGGCACCCCCAAGAAGAACAAGGTGGTCAACATCCATGCCACCACCCAGCTCAAGGTCGTTCTGGTCAAGCCGGAGCGCTTTGAGGACGCCAGCACCATTGCAGACCATTTGAACAACAAGCGCACCGTGGTGCTGAACCTTGAGTCCACCAATAAGGAAGTTTCCCGCCGTCTGGTCGATTTCCTTTCCGGCGTCGCCTACGCCAACAACGGCCAGATCAAGCGTGTGGCAAACAGCACCTTCATCATTACCCCCTACAACGTCGATATCATGGGCGACCTGCTGGACGAGCTGGAGAACAATGGCGCGTTCTATTGATCCTGCCCCAAAGGCCGTGCGGGGGTTCGTCCCCGCGCGCACCGATGAAGAACGATACCTCATGCGGCACATCGAGGATCTTGCCCGCACGGCGGAAAGCCGCGGCATCCCGCGGTATTCCGGCTTTTTGAGCGACCGGGAGCAGGATCTTGCCAAGGCGGCGCTCAACCGCGCCGAGGTGCCGGAGGCCGACTATCATTTCGAGGGCGGCTGGCCCGGCGCGGAGCGCAAGCTGCTCTGCATCGAGCCGGAGGGCAGTTGGACGGACAGCCCGCTGTGCTGCGTCCGGCTGGACTGCCGGGCTCTGCCGGGGGCTGCACTGCCCACCCACCGGGACTACCTCGGCAGCCTGATGGGGCTGGAACTCAAGCGGGAGGCGCTGGGCGATATCGTCCTGACGCCCGATGCGCCGGGTACAGCTTACGTCTTCGCGCTGGAACCGGCGGCGAAGCTCATCTGTCAGGAGCTGTGTCAGGCGGGCCGCACCGATCTTTCCACCACGCCCATGGAGCCGGATGCCCTTCCGGCGTTCCCACAGGCGGAGCGGACGCTGCAAACGGCGACCGTCTCCTCCCTGCGGCTGGATGCGGTGCTTGCGGCGATGCTCCGCTGCAGCCGCGGTGCGGCGGCGGAGCTGGTCACGGCCGGGCGGGTGGAGATCAACCATCTCCCCGCCGAGAGCGTCCATGCGCCCGTTTACGAGGGGGATGTCTTCACCGTGCGGGGCAAGGGCCGCTTCGGGCTGACGGCACTGCCCGGAAAAAGCAAAAAAGACCGATCAATCATCGAGTTTTTTCAGTATGAATGATAACAGGAGGAAACTACTATGCTGACCCCGCAGGACGTGCGCAGCGTTCAATTTGAAAAAAACCTCCGCGGCTATCGCACCGAAGATGTGGACCGCTTCTTGGACCGAGTCGAAGAGCAGCTCAAGCAGGACGATACGCTGGCAGAGGAACTCCGCAAGCAGATCGCGGATCTGACGGCGGAGAACCAGCGTCTCCACAAAGAGATGGAGAACTATGAGGCGGACGGCGATATGCTCAAGAGCGCGCTCATCAACGCGCAGCGGATGGGCGAGAATGTCATCCGCGAGGCAAACCAGAAGTCTGAGGAGATCCTGCATCGCGCAAATCTGCACGGTGATGATATTATCCGTGATGCCAACGAGCTGCTGCAGAAGGCCAGTGACCGCGCGGATGAGATCATCAACGAAGCAAATGAGAAAAAACTTGCGGAGGAGCGCGAGTATGACCGCGTTCGTCTGGAAGTGACCCGCTTCAAGTCCGATGTGCTGAACCTCTACCGCAGCCATGTGGAGTCCCTGAGCCGTCTGCCCGAATTCCAGAAGGAAGAGCCGGCCGAGGCCGAGCCCGCCGTGGAAGAAAAGGCTGAGGAGACCGCTGCCGCTGCCCTGACCGAGGAGATCGAACAGGCCCAGCCGGAGGCCGAGGCTGCCCCCGCCGAGGAGGAAGCTGCCGAGGACGACAAGAGCGAGGACTTCTGGGAGAAGGACGAGAGCCAGCTCAAGATCAAGCTCGACCCGTCTCAGGCCCCTGTCGGCGCGGACGAGGAAGAGGAACCCGCAGAGCCGGACTATGCCGCGTTCAAGGGCGTCAAGTTCAGCGAGTGATCCCAAGCATTTTAGTAAATTAGAGGAGTGTGTAACCATTGGCTAAGAATAAGTCTCAGTACGACAGTACGTTGAATCTGCCCAAGACTCTGTTTGAGATGCGTGCAGGTCTGCCCAAGAAGGAGCCTGTGATGCTCAAGGACTGGGAGGACAACGACCTGTACAACAACCTCATCAAGCACAACGACGGCAAGCCCAAGTTTGTCCTGCACGACGGCCCTCCGTATGCAAACGGCAACATCCACATGGGCACGGCCCTGAACAAGATCATCAAGGATATCATCATCCGCGACAAGAACATGGAGGGCTATCAGGCTCCCTATGTGCCCGGCTTTGATACCCACGGCCTGCCCATCGAGCTGAAGGCTCTGTCCTCCGTCGGCGAGAAGAAGAAGGACATCTCCAAGCTAGAGCTGCGCCAGATCTGCGAAAAGTTCGCCACTGAGCACATCGACATCATGAGCGACCAGTTCAAGCGTCTGGGCGTCATCGGCGACTTCGAGCACCCCTATCTGACCCTGAAGCCGGAGTTCGAGGCACGCCAGATCGAGATCTTCGGCGAGATGGCCAAGAAGGGCTACATCTACAAGGGCCTGAAGCCCGTGTACTGGTGCCCGGACTGCCGCACCGCTCTGGCTGAGGCTGAGATCGAGTACGGCGAGGACGACTGCGATTCCATCTTCGTCCGCTTCCACGTCACGCAGGACCCCAACGGCGTGCTGGCAAAGCACGGCATCCCGATGGATAAGACCTACTTCGTGATCTGGACCACGACCACTTGGACCCTGCCCGCCAACGAGGCCATCTGCCTGAACGGTCAGTTCGAGTATTCCTTCGTCAAGATCGGCGAGGAGTATCACATTATGGCCACCGAGCTGGTCAAGAGCGTCATGGACGCTTGCCATATCACCGAGTATGAGGTGGTGGGCGAGCCGGTCAGCGGCGCAGAGTTCGAGCTGATGCGTTATCAGCACGTCTACCTGCCCAAGGAAGGCTGGGTCATCCTTGGCGACCACGTCACGCTGGAAAGCGGCTCCGGCTGCGTCCACACCGCTGGCGGCCACGGCGTCGATGACTTCAACGTCTGCCAGAAGTATCCTCAGGTGCCCATCACCGTCCCTGTGGACGATGGCGGCTACCTGACCGACCTCGCCGGCAAGTACGCCGGTCAGCGCGTCTGGGCGGCCAACAAGACCATTCTGGCCGACCTGACGGAGTCCGGTGCCGTCATGGGGCAGGTGCACATCAAGCACCAGTATCCGCACTGCTGGCGCTGCCACCACCCCATCATCTTCCGCGCCACCGAGCAGTGGTTCTGCTCCGTGGCCAAGTTCCGTGAAGATGTTTACAAGGCCATCGACACCGTGCAGTGGATGCCCGATTGGGGCCACGACCGCATGAAGGGCATGGTCCGCGACCGCAACGACTGGTGCATCAGCCGCCAGCGCACTTGGGGCGTGCCCATCCCGGCCTTTTACTGCAAGAAGTGCGGCGCTTACCACATCACCGATGCCACCATCAAGGCCGTCAGCGAGCTGTTCCGCAAAGAGGGCTCCGACGCTTGGTATAAGTACGAAGCCGAGCAGATCATCCCCGCAGGGGAAGTCTGCGAGAAGTGCGGCGCTTCCGAGTGGATGAAGGACACCGATATCATGGACGTCTGGTTCGATTCCGGTTCCACCCACGCCGCCGTTCTGGAGGAGCGCCCGGAGCTGAAGTTCCCGGCCGATATGTATATGGAGGGCGGCGACCAGTTCCGCGGCTGGTTCCAGTCCAGTCTGCTGACCAGCGTTGCCTCCAAGGGCTGCGCACCGTACAAGTCCGTTCTGTGCCACGGCTGGGTCGTGGACGAGCAGGGCAAGCAGATGCACAAGAGCGCCGGCAACGGCGTGGAGCCCAGCGAGATCATCAAGGACTACGGCGCCGATATCATCCGCCTGTGGGTCGCTTCTTCCGATTACACCGTTGATGTGCGTGCTGGCAAGAATATCTTCAAGCAGTTGAGCGAGGCATACCGCAAGATCCGCAACACCGCCCGCTTCATTCTGGGCAACCTCGACGGTTTCGATCCCAATACCGACTGTGTCGCCGACGACCAGCTGCAGGAGATCGACCGCTGGGCACTGGCCGCGCTGGACGATCTGATCGTCAATGCGCATAACGGTTATGCGGTCTACGACTTCAACAAGGTCTACCACGCCGTTTACAACTTCTGCGTCGTAGCCATGTCCAACTTCTATCTGGACGTCACCAAGGATCGCCTGTACTGCACCAACGGCGCAGCCCGCCGCGCAGCACAGACCACCATGTACAAGATCCTCGTCGCTCTGGACAAGATCATCGCCCCCATCCTCTGCTTCACCAGTCAGGAGATCTGGGACTTCCTGCCCAAGACCGAGGGCATGAACAAGTACGTCGTCTTCGAGGATATGCCCAAGGCGGGCGAGTACGCAGCCGACGACGCCTTCAAGGCCAAGTGGAATCAGCTCATCGCTGTCCGCGACGAGGTCAAGAAGGTGCTGGAACAGGCCCGTGCCGAGAAGACCATCGGTGCTTCGCTGGAAGCTTCCGTCACCCTGTACTGCGGTGATGCCGTCTATGACCTGCTGAACAGCATCCCCATGGACGAACTGGCTGACCTGATGATCGTCTCCCACGTGGAGCTGGTCAAGGGCGAGGGCGGCGCTGCCTCTGCAGTCGAGGGTCTGGGCATTGCTGCTGCACACGCCACCGGCGACAAGTGCGAGCGCTGCTGGAAGTACTCCGCAGACATCGGCACCCACCCGGCTCACCCCACCCTCTGCGCGCGCTGCGCAAGCGTGGTCGAAGGCTAAGCAAAAACTTTTGAACGCTGCGGCGCTCCTTTCGAGCAGGGGAGCGCCGCTTTTTGGTATCAGAAAACCGGCGGGCCCTTCCGCCGTTGGGAGGATTCGTTATGGCATTTGTTATCTTCAATCTGCTGTGTGTGGCGGCGCTGATCGGCGCAGATCAGGCCATCAAGGCGTGGGCGGTGAGCGTTTTGCAGCCCGTAGGGGCTATGCCGCTGATCCCGCATGTGGTGGAACTGCGGTTCGTGCTCAATCAGGGCATGGCCTTCAGTCTGCTCAGCGGCAAGCAGTTGTTTCTGATCATCGCCACCAGCGCAGCGCTGCTCCTCGTGGCCTACTGGCTCTTCTTCCGCAGCCGGAACAACCGCTTGCAGCAGGTGGCGTTGATCCTCGTGCTGGGCGGCGGCATCGGCAACCTGATCGACCGGGTGCTGAACGGCGAGGTCGTGGATTACATCAACGTGCTGTTCATGCGCTTCGCCGTCTTCAACTTCGCGGATATCTGCGTCTGTGTGGGCGTGGCGCTCTGGGTGCTGGTCATCTTTCTGGAGGAGCTGCACGAGGACAGCGCAAAGGAGCAGTGACCCATGGAACAGCGTGAATTTATTGTCGAAGCCGAGGGTGCGGGCCAGCGCATCGACCGTTTTCTGAGCGGCGAGGACACTGGCCTCTCCCGCAGTGCGCTGCAAGCCCTTGTGGCCGAAGGTCATGTGCTGTGCAACGGCAAGGCCCCGGCCAAGAGCCTGAAGCTCAAGGCGGGGGACGTCATCCTGATGGAGATCCCGGACGCAAGGCCCATCGAGGCTGTGCCGCAGGAGATCCCGCTGGACATTGTTTACGAGGATGCGCATCTTCTGGTGGTGAACAAGCCCAAGGGCATGGTGGTCCACCCGGCCCCCGGCAATCCGGACGGTACCCTTGTCAATGCGCTGCTGTGGCACTGCAAGGGGAGCCTTTCCGGCATCGGCGGCGAGATCCGCCCCGGCATCGTCCACCGCATCGACAAGGACACCAGCGGCCTTCTCGTGGTGGCGAAGGACGACGCCACCCACATCGGCCTGTCGCAGCAGATGGCGGTCCACAGCGTCGAGCGGGCCTACAACACCATCGTCTACGGTGGCTTTGCGCAGGACGAGGGCTTCGTGGAATCGAACCTCGGCCGCTCCAAGACCGACCGGAAGAAGATGGCCGTCTACCCGTCCACCGAACCCCACACCAAGTACGCCTACACCGGCTACAAGGTGCTGGAGCGGCTGGGCGAGTTCACGATGCTGGAGTGCCGCCTGAAAACAGGCCGCACCCACCAGATCCGCGTCCACATGGCGTCCATCCATCACCCGGTGGCGGGCGACCCCGTCTACGGCCCCCACAACTGCATCACAAGCCTCCACGGCCAGTGTCTGCATGCCAAAACGCTGGGCTTCATCCACCCCATCACGGGGGAGCATCTGCGGTTCGATTCCGAACTGCCGGATTACTTCACCCGCTTTCTGACCACGCTCCGTCAGCGCACAGGAGGAAACAACGAATGAGCAATTCCATCGAAAATACATTGGTCCTCTGCGATCTGGACAATCTGCTGCTGAACGCCGAGGGCAATCTGCCCCAGCTCCACCGGGATGTGCTGCAATTGTTTGCCAGCCGCGGCGGCAAGCTGACCGTCTACTCCCAGCGGTCGCCGAAGGTCGTGCGTTCTCTGCTGGGCGGAGTGCGGCTCAGTGCACCTGCGCTGGTTTGCGGCGGCATTCTGGCCTATAATTTTGCGGAGGGCAGCGGCACAGCGCTGTGCAGCTTTGCCGGGATGGAAGATTCCGTCCTGAAAGTTCTGCCCGCTGCGCCCGGCATCGGCATCGCGTTCCAGATGCGGGATGGCACCACCCGCGTGGTGCGGATGAGCGAAGCGCTGGAAGCCCACCTGCGGCAGGAGTGGACCAGCTTCGTGCTGAGCAACGCGGCGGATGTCAAGGGCGAGGAGGTTCTGCGCATCCTGTTCTATCAGGACAAAAAGCAGGTGCCCCTGACCGCCCTGCTGGAAAAAACGCTGGGTGAAGCGACCGTGACCCTCCGCGCCGAGCGGATGGCCCCGGATGTGATGGCCCTGCTGCCGGGCGGTGTGTCCGGCACGGCTATGCTGAACGCTGTCTGCCCGCCCGCTGGCTACTCTGCCGAGCAGCTGACCGTTCTTGCAGGTTGCACCCAGATGACCGAGCTGGTCCAACTGGCGGGGAACAGCGTCGTCCCCGCCGACGCCCCGGCAGAGCTGCGCCTTGCCGCCAAGCAGACGACCCTCACCGACCACGATGCCGGTGCGGCGGCGGAACTGCTGTACGGCATGGTGCGTGCGGCCGAAAAGTTCGCGTAACGCAAAGATTTTGTAAGCTCCTTGTATACTTTGTGCAGGGGGCTTTCTTTTTGGAGGAAAGTCGGGTACAATGGGAGAAACCAGTTCTCAGAAAACCGGAAAGCGGCACGAGCGGGTATTTCTGCTCTGCGCCGTGTTGGCGGCGGCCCTGTGCGTGGCGCTGGCCTTCTGGTATGCGCCGCCCAAGGCAAAGCCAGACCCCGCACCCCAGACGCCGCTGCTCCAATCGCTCCGGGTGGATCTGAACACTGCCGACTTCGAAACGCTCTGCATCCTGCCGGGCGTAGGCGAAAAGCGGGCACAGGCGATCCTCGACTACCGTGAGGCGCATGGCCCCTTCCGGCGGGTCGAGGATGCCGCCGCGGTGCCGGGCCTGACCGAAGACATAGTGGCGTCGTGGGCAGAGCTGGCCTATGTGAGCTGAACAAACCCAAAAAAAGGGGAGTAACTATGAAAGAGGATTCGATTTTTATCAACCGCGAATTGAGCTGGCTGGATTTCAACCGCCGGGTGCTCGTGCTGGGCAAGGATAAGAATGTCCCGCTGGCGGAGCAGCTCAAGTTCCTTGCGATCTATGGCTCCAATCTCGACGAGTTCTTCATGGTGCGCGTGGGTTCGCTCCAAGAGCGGGCCAGCCTGATGCGCGCCAAAAAGGAGCGGGACAAGCGCGAGAACAAGACGAACATGACCGCCGAGGAGCAGTTGGCCGCCATCATGCCCAAGACGGCTCATCTGCAGGAGGACTGCGACAAATACTATGAGAAGGCGCTGGAAAATCTGGCGGCGTGCGGCTACAAAAAGGTGGACTTCGATGCTCTTTCCAAGGAGGAGGAGCATTTCTGGAAGAAGTATTTCCAGAGCGAATTGTTCCCCATCCTCAGCCCGCAGATCGTGGACAGCCGCCACCCGTTCCCGTTTTTGCGCAATAAGGAGATCTACCTCGGCGTCCTGCTCAAGGAAAAAGAGGGCCAGAGCCTTGGCATGATCCCCATTTCCAGCCAGATGGAGCGGCTGCAGCTCGTCCGCCGGGATGGCCACACCGAGTTCGCCCTCACCGAGGAGCTGGTGCTGCACTATGCGGCCCTCATCTTCGGCAAGGACGCCGTGCAGGAAAAATGCCTTTTCCGCGTCACCCGCAACGCCGACATCGACGTGAAAGAGGGGATGATGGACCATGACATCGACTACCGCGAGATCATGGCCGACCTGCTCAAGCGCCGCCGCAAGCTGGCGGCTGTCCGTCTGCAGGTCACGCCGACGGCCCCGCAGGAGATCGTCCGCATCCTCTGCGGCAAGCTGGAACTGACGCACAAGCGTGTGTTTGCCCAGAAGAGTCCGCTGGACCTGAGCTTCTTCTATAAGCTCACCGGCAAGATGGAGGCCGACGGCCACCCGGAGCTGTTCTACCCCTCGGCCCGGCCCATGCTGCCGCCGCCGGAGTACGACCTTGCCGCCGAGGTGCAGAAGCACGATGTGCTGCTCAGCTATCCGTACCAGTCCATCCGGCCTTTTATTGCGATGCTGAAAAAGGCCGCGCAGGACCCGGACGTCATCTCCATCAAGATGACCCTGTACCGGATGGCGCGGGAGTCCCAGATCGTACAGGCCCTGATGGAAGCAGCCGAAAATGGCAAGGAAGTTGTGGCGCTGGTGGAGCTGCGCGCCCGCTTTGACGAACAGAACAATATCGACTGGTCGAAGCAGCTGGAGGAAGCGGGCTGTACCGTGCTGTATGGCTTCGAGGATTACAAGGTCCACTCCAAGCTGACCCTCATCACCAAAAAGAGCGCGCAGGGCTACAGCTATATCACCCAGATCGGCACCGGCAACTACAACGAAAAGACCAGCGAACTCTACACCGATTACTCCTTCATCACCGCTGACCACGGCATCGGCGAGGAGGCGTCCAACGTCTTCCAGAATCTCGCTGTGCAGAAACTGACGGAGACCAGCGAAAAAATGCTGGTGGCCCCGCTGCGGTTCAAGAGCGTCCTGCTGGACGAGATGGACCGGGTCATCACCGCCGCCCGTCTGGGCCGCCCGGCGTCCATGATCCTGAAGAACAACTCCATCTCGGATCGTGACATCATCCTGAAATTGCAGGAAGCAAGCTGCGCCGGGGTCCGCATCGATATGATCGTCCGCGGCATCTGCTGCGTCCGTGCCGAGGTGCCGGGCAAGACCGAGAATCTTCACATCCGCAGCCTTGTGGGCCGCTACTTGGAGCATGGCCGCATTTACAGCTTCTACGACGGCACCGAGACCCGCATCTATATCGCCTCCGGCGACTTCCTCACCCGCAACACGGAGTGCCGCGTGGAGGTGGGTGTCCGGGTGGAAGACCCCATTCTCATCCAGAAGCTCAGCGATATTTTGCAGCTCCAGCTGCAGGATAATGTCAACGCCCGCGAGATGCGGGCCGACGGCAGTTACCAGAAGGTGAAATCCGCCCCCGGCGAAGAACTGGTCAACGGCCAGATGGATATGTACGACCTACTGAAGGACGATTGGACCCGCCACGATACCGAGGCTTCCAAGGCCGTGACGCAACCCCAGCCGAAGCAGCCGGAAGTTCCTGCCGCCCCCAAGGCCCCGGAGACGCCCCAGATACCGCCCAAGCCGGAAGCAAAACCGAAGCCGGCTCCGGCCCCCGAAGCGCCGCAGCCTGTGCCCCCCGCCCCGGAAAAGCCGCACCCTGTGGCCCAAAGCCCGGCACCGCACACGGAGCCGCACGGCTATCAGAGCTTTTTTGAGCGGATCCACAACTGGTTCCGCTCCAGAAGAAGATAAGGGAACCCACACCCGCAGGGAGACTTGCGGGTGTTTTTGCGTTCTCAGCCGCCTTGCCGCAGCATACACTGTTCCGACGGAGGAACAAGACGATGCAGAGAAAAACAGGACGAGCCGGGGTGTTGAAAATCATTCGAAGGGGCGCAGCGGTGGGAATATTAGCGGCGCTGCTCTTTGGGTTGCTGGCGGGGGTCATGCTTCCGGCCTGTGCGAAAGCGGCGCAGCGGGCTCCGGCGGGAACATCGCTCAAGGCGGCCAAGCCCACGCAGGCGCTGACTTTCCCGCTGGCGGGGAGCTGCTGGCTTTCGGATGCCTACGGCTGGCGGGAAGACCCCTTCACTGGAGACGGGACCTTCCACCGGGGCGTGGACCTTGCCTGTGCAGAGGGAACCCCGGTGTTGGCGGCGCTGGCGGGCACCGTGACCGCCGCCCGAGCGCGACCTACGGCAACTACCTCTGCCTTTCCCACGCCGACGGGCAGGAAACGATCTATGCCCATATGCAGTATCTCTACGTCCGGGCCGGGGAAGTCGTCCGGGCGGGGGAGTGCCTCGGCACCGCCGGGCAGACGGGCCGGGCGACGGGGCCGCACCTGCACTTTGAATTTTTGGCGCAGGGCGTCCGGCAGGACCCCGCCGCCGCCCTTCCTCTGCCATGAAGCGGACGCTCCGCGCCGGGCCGTTTGTGTTCCGGGACCCGGTACTGCTCTGCGGCGTCTTGTATGGGCTGCTCTGGTTCGACGCTAGTGGTTTTCTGCGCATCGGGCTGTGGGCGGCGTTCCTTCACGAATGCGGGCATGTGGCGGCGTATCTTGCCATGCTCCATGAGATGCCAACACTGGAAGTGAACATGACCGGCTTTTGTATGCGCACCCGCGGCAAAGCTCTGATGCCGCAGCAGACTTTCTGGCTGGCGGCGGCAGGTCCGCTGACGAACGCCCTACTGGCGGCGCTCTGGGCCGGGAAACTGTCCGATGCCGCCACCATCCGGGGCAGCGCTTTTCTCGCCGCAAACCTTCTGACCGGGGCGTTCAACCTTCTGCCCATCCCGCCGCTGGATGGGGCGCAGATGGCGGCGGCGCTGTGGGAGCTGGCACACCGCAAAAAGAAGGATTGCAATTCCCCGCGAAATCAGGTAAAATAAAAAGGTTCAAGAATAATGTTCTGTCAATGGAGGAACCTGATGTTTGATCCGAAACTGAAGGAAGCGCTGGGCCGGGTACAGAAGCCGGGCCGTTATACGGGCGGCGAGCCGGGCAGCGTATATAAAGAGAAGGAAAAGATGGATGTCCGGTTTGCGTTCTGCTTCCCGGATACCTACGAGGTGGGCATGTCCTTCCTCGGCGAAAAGATCCTGTACGAGCTGCTCAACAGCCACGAAAACTGGTGGTGCGAGCGCGCGTTCATGCCGTGGCTGGATATGAAGGCCGAGATGGAGCGGCTGGATCTGCCCCTTTACACCATGGAGAGCAAGGACCCGCTGACCGCTTTTGATGCGGTGGGCTTTACGCTGCAATACGAGCTTTCCTACACCAACATTCTGGCCATGCTGGATCTTGCGCACATCCCGTTCTACGCCAAGGACCGCGATGAAAGCTGGCCGCTGATCGTGGCGGGCGGCCCCTGCGCGTGCAACTCGGAACCCATTGCGGACTTCTTCGACGTCATCCAGCTGGGGGAGGGCGAGAACCAACTGCCCGGCATCTGCGCCGAGATCGAGAAGGCGAAAAAAGAGGGCGGCGTTCCCAAAAAGGAACTGCTGCGGCGCATCGCGAAGATCCCCGGCATCTATATCCCGGCCTTCTATGATGTGGACTATTACGAGGACGGCCGGGTGAAGTCCATCACCCCCAACGAGCCGGGCATCCCGGCAGTGATCACCAAGGCCATCATCAAGGATCTGAACGATTTTGCGCCCCCGACGAACTTCGTTGTGCCGATGGTGGGTGCCATTCAGGATCGCGCCAGCATCGAGGTGCTGCGCGGCTGCGTGCGCGGCTGCCGGTTCTGTCAGGCGGGTTTCCTGTACCGCCCCATGCGCCAGCGGGACGCGAACCTGCTGAACAAGGCTGCGCAGGACCTGTGCGCCAATACCGGCTATGAGGAGCTGAGCCTTTCCAGCCTGTCCACCTCCGACCACAGCCAGCTCGAAGAGCTGCTGGACGATTTGAACGAGTGGGCCCCGGAAGAGCACGTCAGCCTGTCGCTGCCTTCTCTGCGAATGGACAACTTCTCCCAGAGCCTCATCGAAAAAACCACCAAGGTGCGCAAGAGCGGCCTGACCTTTGCCGCCGAGGCGGGCACCCAGCGTCTGCGCGACGTCATCAACAAGAACGTCACGTGGGACGAGATCGAAAAGACCTGCTCCATCGCCTTTGCCAACGGCTATTCGTCGGTCAAGCTCTACTTCATGATGGGCCTTCCCACCGAGACGATGGAGGACATCGAGGGCATTGCCGAAACGGCCCAGAAAGTCGTGGACCTGTACTACAACACCCCCCACGCCAAGGGCCGCGGCGTGCAGGTGACCATCAGCTGCTCCTGCTTTGTCCCCAAGCCCCACACCCCCTTCCAGTTCGTGCCCATGGATACCGAGGAGATGCTGCGCGAAAAGCAGAAGCATCTGGTGGAGTGTGCCCGCGCCCGCAGCCGGAAGATCAAGGTCAACTACCACGACAGTAAGACCAGCTTCCTTGAGGGCGTCTTCGCCAAGGGCGACCGCCGTTTGGCTCCGGTCATCCTCGAAGCCTACAAGCGCGGCTGCTACTTCGACGGCTGGGACGAGTGCTTCCGGTATGACACGTGGATGCAGACCTTCGAAGACCTCGGCGTGGATCCGTTCTTCTACTGCCAGCGCCCCATCGGGCTGGACGAAGTGACCCCGTGGAGCCACATGGATTACGGCGTGACCCACGAGTATCTGGTGCGCGAGTACCAGAAGGCCCTTGCAGCCCAGACCACCCAGCCCTGCAACCGCGCATGCCACGGCTGCGGTGCCAATCATCTGTTAGGAGGTCCCTGCTTTGATTACAGTCAGAATCTCGTTTGAAAAGAAAAATGAGGCCTCTTACATCTCGCTGCTGGACATGCAGCGGGTGATGCAGCGGATCCTCAAGCGCAGCGGGCTGCCGGTGTGGCATACGCTGGGCTTCAACCCCCATATCTATATGACCTTCGCCTGTCCGCTTTCGCTGGGGCAGGAGAGCGAGTGCGAGTGTGTGGACGTCAAGACCGAAGCGGAACAGCCCGATTTTGAGCATTGGAAGACGGCCCTCAATGCCATCATGCCCGCCGGCATCGTGGTCACCAAAGTGGCCCCGGTGGAGATGAAAGCCGACCTCATCGCCTATGCGTGCTATGAGATCAGCTACCCGGCCGCGGAAGCGGAAAAGCTGGCGCAGTACAACGCGCTGGAAAGCGTTCCGGTGGAGAAAAAGAGCAAGCGGAACACCAAGACCGTGGAGCTGAAGGAGCACGTCCCCGCGCTGGAATTGACGGAAGCGGGGGAGCGGGTGCAGTTTGAGATCTGTCTGCCCGCTTCGCAGGATCTGACCCTGAATCCCTCGCTTTTGACGGCGGCGCTGGAAGAGCACCTCGGTGTCCCGGCGGCAGCGGCCAACATCCTGCGCACGAAGTTCCTGACCGCTGAAAAGACGCTTTTCGCCTGAGCACCGGGCCGGAAGAACGTCTTTTGGGCAGAACGGAAAAATTTTGGGATTATTTTGGGCAAATCGCTTGCATTTGCGGGCGTTTTGTGCTATCCTATTAAGGCGTTAGTGTCCGCTGAAACCACAGCGGGGTTAATGACACAACTCATTAAACGGGCGGTCCTCTGACGGCAAGGAGCCGTGTATGAACGTCTAAAAACAAATGGAGGATTCAAAAATGGACGCACTGAAGATTATTTCCGAAGGCAGCATCAAGGCTGAAAAGCCCCAGTTCAACGTTGGCGACACCGTCCGCGTTGATGTTCGTATCAAGGATGGCGACCGTGAGCGCATTCAGGCCTTTGAGGGCACTGTGATCGCAAAGAAGCACGGCGGCGTTGCTGAGACCTTCACCGTTCGCCGCGTGGCTTACGGTGTTGGCATCGAGCGTGTCTTCCCCGTCAACAGCCCCTTCGTTGAGAAGGTCACTGTTGTCCGCAAGGGCAAGGTCCGCCGCGCAAAGCTGTTCTATCTGCGTGGCCGTACCGGCAAGGCTGCCAAGGTCAAGAGCGATATTTGATGATCCCCGCGTAAACGGGAAGAAAGGGACAACTTGTTGTCCCTTTTTTCTTTATTTGTCGGGTTTGTCCGGCAAACTGGATTGAGAGGTGCATCGGGATATGGAAAAGCAAACGGCGGCACAGCCCGCAGCGGCCAAGGGCCAAGGAGCATTTGAGTGGTACGAGGCGCTGATCTCGGCTGCGCTGGTGCTGGTACTGGTCTTTTCGTTCTTTTTCCGGATCATTCAGGTGGACGGCGCGTCCATGGTGCCCACCTTGCAAAACGGCGATAAGCTCATCGTCTGGGGCGCAGGGTACGAACCCCAGCGGGGCGATGTCGTCATCGTGGACAGCTACACGGCCTACGGCAAGCCGCTGGTCAAGCGGGTCATCGCCAAGGGCGGCGACACCATCAGCATCGATTATGCCAGCGGCATCGTCACCGTCAACGGCGAGGTGCTGGACGAAGATTACATTGCCGAGCCGACTTACCTCGGCTACGATGTGGAGTTTCCCTACACCGTGCCGGAGGGCACGGTCTTCGTGATGGGGGACAACCGCAACAATTCGCTGGACAGCCGCTCTTCCTATGTGGGCTGCATCGACGAACGTGATATTCTGGGCAAGGTACTGGTCTGCTTTCTGCCCTTTTCGGATTTTGGAGTGGTAAAATGAACAATCAGGACACCCGGTTTGCAAACCAATATAACATCCAGTGGTTCCCCGGCCATATGACCAAGACCCTGCGGATGATGGAGCAGGAGATTCAGCACGTAGACGCCAGCCTCGTGCTGCTGGACGCCCGCATCCCGCTTTCCAGCCTGAACCCGGAGATCGAGCGGATCACGGCCCGGAAACCCAAGCTCTACGCGCTGAACAAGGCCGATCTGGCCGATCCGGCTGTGACGGAGGAGTGGATCCGCTACTTCCGCGCGGCGGATGCGGGCTGCGTCGCCATCAGCGCCAAGCAGAAGGGCGGCACCAAGGCCGTCCAGACCGCCATCGAAAAAGAGCTGGCGGGCCTTTTGGAGCGCCGTCAGGTGCGCGGCATGGGCGGCGCAAAGACGCAGGTGATGCTCTGCGGCATCCCCAACGTCGGCAAGTCCACCTTCATCAACACCTTTGCGGGCTCGGCCCGCGCCAAAGCCGCCGACCGCCCCGGTGTGACCAAGGGCAAGCAGTGGGTCAGCACCGAAAAGTTTGACCTGCTGGATATGCCCGGCGTGCTCTGGAAAAAGTTCGATTCCAAGACGACGGCCTCCAATCTGGCCTTCATCGGCTCCATCAAGGACGATATCCTTGACGTAGAGGAGCTGGCGATGAACCTGCTGGACGAGGTGCGCCGTAACTACCCCGACTTGGTGGCCCAGCGCTACAAGCTGGACGCCGAGACGCTGGCACTGCCGCCCTACGAGCTGATGGAAGCCATTGGCCGGAAGCGCGGCTTGCTGGTGCGGGGCGGCGAGGTGAACACCGAGCGCTGTGCAGTCATGCTGGTGGATGAGTTCCGCGCCTGCAAGTGGGGCCGCATCTCGCTGGAGCGCCCGCCCCAGCGGGACGACCTCGTGGATTTTGCGGAGGAGGACGACGAATGAAACGGCGCTCCGACGAAGAGATCTCCGCACCTCTTTATGCGTATGACGCCGACGTCCGGGCCCAGTACGGCTGTTTTGCCGGGGTGGACGAAGCCGGGCGCGGCCCGCTGTGCGGCCCCGTCTGCGTGGCGGCGTGCATCCTCGACCCGGAGCATCCGGTCTACGGCATCAACGACTCCAAAAAGCTGACCGAGAAAAAGCGGGAAGCCCTGTTTGACGAGATCGTGGAAAAGGCGCTGGCCTATAAGATCGTGTTCGTGGGGCCGGACATCATCGACCGCGACAACATCCTCAACGCCACCATGGGCGGCATGAAGCAGGCCGTGGAAGAGCTGGACATCGTGCCCAACCTCGTACTGGTGGACGGCAACCGTGTCCCGGCGGGCCTGCAGATCCCGGCCCAGCCGGTGGTCAAGGGAGATGCCACCAGTGCCAGCATCGGTGCA
>ERZ779843.1652-NODE-1652-length-24696-cov-4.478674_pt1 | contig 24696 bp, 16 predicted proteins | sample MGYA00511560_ERZ779843 | MGnify/ENA primary metagenome ERZ779843 (study PRJEB29588, sample SAMEA2158062) | human gut metagenome | biome: human gut; feature: human-associated habitat; material: faeces | place: Denmark | collected 2008/2010 ... | reverse complement strand
TTTCGCGCCTACGATACTTGATCATCTCGATCTGGGAAAATTGGTCAATGCCGGCTCCCTTCTTACGAGGCGCAATCATTCCGATTGCGCCTCGTTTCGTTTTCGGGCCATTAGCTCAGTTGGTTAGAGCAACCGGCTCATAACCGGTCGGTCCTGGGTTCGAGTCCCCGATGGCCCACCAGTTTCCGAATACCGTCCAAGACACTGTGCTTTGGACGGTATTTTTCTTGGAAAAAATTCGCCAAAAAGTTGCAATTTTTTCGGTTTTATGTTACAATGAAAGAGGAAAAAGATTTTTGGGAGGAATACCAATGAAAGCAATTGTTTTTGATATGGATGGGATTTTGTTCGATACGGAGCGTGTCAGCGATCAGGCATGGCGGCAGGCTGCGGAGGAGATGCAGTTTGCGGACATCGAAGCTGCAATCGAGGGCTGCCGTGGACTGAACCGTGCAGACACCCGTGCATTTTTCGAGTCACATTTCCCGAACGTGGACTATCTCGCATTTCATCAGCGCAACCATGAGATCATGGCGGAGCTTCTGGCGGACGGAATGCCCGTCAAACCCGGTGCATATGCGCTGCTGGACTGGCTGCGGGAACAGGAGTGGCGTGTGGCGCTTGCCACCTCCACCGGTCGGGAGAGCACCATGCACCATCTGGAGTCGGCAAAGATGACGGACTATTTTGACCAGATCATCACCGGCGAACAGGTGGAACACGGCAAGCCCGATCCGGAAATCTATCTGAAAGCTTGTCAGGCGCTGGAGGCTGCGCCGGAGCAGACCTTTGCGGTGGAGGATTCGCCCAACGGCATCCAGAGCGCAGCTGCTGCAAATCTGCGGGTAATCATGGTGCCCGACCTGATCCGCCCCAACTTGGAACTGCGGCAGAAAGTCATCACTGTGCAGTCTTCGCTGCTGGAGGTCAAAACTTTCCTCGAAAAGTTTGCATGATACTACAAATGTAAACAAATTGTAAACAATATGAAATTTGCCTTGACGAACTTAGCACACGTGCTATAATAGTGTTAGCACTTAAAACATGCGAGTGCTAATTTCGCATGAAAGCTATGAGGAAAGGAGCCGTGCCGGCAGCCGGCACGAAGGAAAAAACCATGGAACAGAAACAATTTCAGGCAGAGTCCAAGCGCTTAATGGACATGATGATTCACTCGATTTACACACACAAGGAGATTTTCCTGCGGGAACTGATTTCCAACGCCAGTGATGCCATTGACAAGCTGTACTTCCGCTCTCTGACGGATGACAGCGTGGGCATGAATAAGTCGGATTTCGGCATTTCCATCGCCATTGATAAGGATGCACGCACCCTCACCATTTCCGATAACGGTATCGGTATGACCAAGGAGGAGATGGAGGAGCATCTGGGCACCATCGCCAACAGCGGTTCGCTTCAGTTCAAGAAGGAAAACAATCTGGCAGAGGACAACCAGATCATTGGTCAGTTCGGTGTGGGCTTCTACTCCGCTTTCATGGTGGCAAAATGTGTCACCGTGAAGTCCCGTGCCTTTGGTGCCGATCAGGCATATGTATGGCAGTCGGAAGGCGTTGAGGGCTATACCATCGACACCTGCGACAAGGACACCGTGGGAACGGAGATCACGCTGGAGCTGCTGCCGGATGTGGCAGGAGATGAGGACGGCAACGGCGCAGAGAACTACAGCGAGTACCTTGACCAGTACCGCATCCAGAGCCTCATCAAGCGCTATAGCGATTACATCCGCTTCCCCATCCGCATGGAGATGACCAAGAGCCGCAAGAAAGAGGACTCGGACGAATACGAGGACTACACCGAAACCGTAACGCTCAACAGCATGGTTCCGCTGTGGCATAAGAATAAGAGCGAGATCACCGAGGAGGAGTATAACACCTTCTATCGGGACAAGTGCGGCGACTACACCAACCCGCTGTGCCATATCCACGTGCACAACGAGGGCTCGATCACGTATGATGCCCTGCTGTACATTCCGGAGCATGCACCGTTCAACTATTATAATAAGGACTACGAAAAGGGCTTGCAGCTGTACGCCAACGGCGTGCTGATCATGGATCGCTGCGAGGATCTGCTGCCGGATTACTTCAGTTTTGTCAAGGGTCTGGTGGACTCCGAAGACCTGTCCCTGAACATCTCCCGTGAGATGCTCCAGCACGACACCCAGCTTCGTCTCATCGCCCGCAGCATTGAGCGCACCATCAAGAACGAGCTGAAGCGGATGATGAAGAACGATCGGGAGAAGTACGAGAAGTTCTATCAGGCATTCGGTTTGCAGCTGAAATACGGCGTTTATTCCGATTATGGCATGCACAAGGAGCTGCTGCAAGACCTGCTGCTGTTCCCGTCGTCCAAGGAGGGCAAGCTGACCTCCCTGCAAGAGTACATCGACCGCATGCCGGAGGGACAGGATGCCATCTACTACGCAACCGGCGAGAGCATTTCCCGCATCGAGCTGCTGCCCCAGACCGAACAGGTCAAGGACAAGGGCTATGAGATCCTGTACTTCACCGAGAACGTGGACGAATTCGCCATCCGCATGATGCAGAACTATCAGGACAAGCCGTTCAAGTCGGTGCTGGACAGCAGTCTGGATCTGGAGAGCGAAGAGGAGAAGAAAGCGCTGGAGGAGAAGCAGGAGTCCAGCAAGACCATGCTGGAAACCATGCAGAAGGCGCTGGAGGGCAAGGTCGGCAGTGTCAAGCTGTCCGGCCGTCTGAAGTCCCATCCGGTTTGCCTGAGCAGCGAGGGCGAGCTTTCCATGGAGATGGCAAAGACGCTGAACGCAATGCCCGGCGCAAACGGCGAGAAGCTCCACGCCAACACTGTGCTGGAGATCAATCCGGAACACGCCATCTACCAGACGCTCATGCAGCTGCAGGAGAGCGATCCGGAGAAGCTTGGCGAATATGCAAAGCTGCTGTACGATCAGGCGCTGCTGATTGCCGGTATGCCCATTGAGGATCCGGTGGCATTCTCCAACCGCATTTGCAGCCTGATGTAATCCCAGTCGGTTCCGAAACCAAATCAATTCAGATGCGCTGTGCCCTGTGGCATGGCGCATTTTTTGTGATTCGACACGTTAATGTACAAAATGAAAGTTGAAAATTGGTGAAAATGACGATATACAAACTGGAAATTTTATACTATAATAAAAGTGTGAAAGTCCATTTTGGATAAAACAAAAATCAATTTCAGAAAGGTTGGGGAATCGTTATGAAAAAAAGAGAAAGAATTTGCCGGTGGACGGCTGCTCTGACAGCAGCGCTGACGGCAGCATCCATTTTGACGGTACCGGCTTTTGCAGAAACATCTGTGGGGGCAGATTCTGCGGTGGCACTCCCGATGGCAAAACATGAGGATGGACTGGATTTCGCAACGGTGTGGGAAATGTCCCTGAACACTGCGAAAAATGCGGAACTGCAAAAGGAACAGCTTCATGAACTGCTGGAAAAGCGCTTCGGCGTGGAGGACGAAACAGAACTGACATTCAGCGAGCCGTACTACTGGTACTATAACTTCAACGAATTTGCAGCAGACGAAGATCTGTACACCTATTTTGTATTTCAGGATGGGGAGCTGCTGGGCGAGATCAGCCTGCTTTCCAACGGGGATTATCTCTCCGCAAGCACGATTCCGGCGGACAGTGTTCTGCGGACGCTGGTAGAAAACGGCAGCGAATTCTGGCTGGGCAGCACACTGCTGCCGATGGTGCAGAATCTGGTCTATGCCGATGGGACGTTCTATGATGTGCAGGGAAATGCCGCAACAGATTATGTGCTGGGAGAAGTGCCGTATTATTCTTACAGCGCTCCGGCGGAAAATCCCACCGAGGCAACAGAAGCGCCCGAACAGACAACAGATGTCGGCGCAGTGGGTGATGTGAATCTGGATGGCGCCATTGATCTGGCGGACGCTGTGCTCCTGAATAAGGCAGTCAGCGGAAGCGTTGTGCTGGCTACGGATGCCCAGAAAACAGCAGCCGACTGCAATCGGGACGGCATGCTCAGTGCAGAGGACGGCGTGGAACTGCTGGGCTTTTTGGTGCGTCAGGTCGATGCCCTCTAACCCATAAAACCAGACGATTTTGCTGTGCCGCCGCATGGGATGTTCCTGTGCGGCGGCTTTGCTGACGGCAGAGAAAAAGCAAAACAGTTCGGGAATGGAATTGCTTTGCTTTTTCTTTGGTCATTTTGTATCTTTACTGTTTCGATTTTGGAAAACTGCTTGTCAAAAAAATCGGATTGTGCTATAATAAACGTAAGAAATCGAAGAACTGCAAGAGAAGTGCCAAGCGGATCAGATGCCGTGGAACCGGCGGGATGCTGCCCGGCAAATGCCTGCCGCCGGAATGCAGACAAGGAACCACAGTCCGGTAAACGGCAGACAGATCTGACCGTATAAATTGAACGGCATGGCGCTGTAGTCCCAGACGGACCAGCCCATGACTAGATTGTCGATGACACCAACAGAAAATTCAATCGCAGTAATCAGCAGTGCGCCGCAAAGACATTGGAGCAGAAGCGTGTGCGCCGGTGCGGAGCGGTGCAGCAGATAGAGCGCTGCTGCCGTAATACCGCCGGTGACCGCCATGGTCCAGTGTGTGTAGCCACGGAACAGAATCTCCATCAGACTGTATGTGAAATACCCCAGCAGAAAGAACCAGCATAGCTCGTAAAATCGGGTACGCATGGATGTTTCACCTCCGTTGCGCTTTTTGGGTAGCATGTGCAGAATGCGTGGGATTATGCGCAGGCACTGGGATGGGATTTTCTCGTATTGCAGGAAAAGGAGGACATTCTTTTATGAGAAAAAGCGGAATTTTGCTGCACATTTCCAGCCTGCCGTCTGATTACGGCATTGGAAAAATGGGAAGCGCAGCCTATGCATTTGCAGATTTTTTGGTGGATGCCGGTGTACAGGTATGGCAGATCCTGCCCCTCTCGCCCACCAGCTACGGCGATTCGCCCTACCAGTCTTTTTCCGTCTATGCCGGAAACCCCTACTTTATCGACTATGAACAGCTGGAGCAGGAGGGACTCCTCACACGGGTGGACTACGCCGGTCTGATCTGGGATGAAGATCCCCGCCGGGTGGACTACGCCCACATCTACCAGTACTGCTACGATGTGCTGCACAAGGCGTACACCCGCTTTGACCAGTCCGATGCGGACTACCAGTCCTTCTGCCGCCAGCAGGAGGCGTGGCTGCCGGAGTACGCCCTCTTTATGGCGCTGAAAAATGCCAACGGCGGAAAGCCCTGGTATCTCTGGGAAAAGCCCCTCGCCATGCATGAACCGGATGCCATCGCTACGGCAAAGAAGCTGTATCAGGACGATATCGCTTTCTATTGCGTGATGCAGTACTGGTTCCATAAGCAGTGGTATAAGCTGAAACATTACTGCAACAAGCGTGGCATCACCATCGTTGGCGATATTCCGATTTATGTGGCATATGACAGCGTGGAGGTCTGGTCGCAGCCGGAGCTGTTCCAGCTGGATGATGACCACGTGCCCACCGCCGTTGCCGGATGTCCGCCGGATGTTTTTTCGCCCTCTGGTCAGCTGTGGGGCAATCCGCTGTACAACTGGAACTATCACAAGGAAACCAATTACGCCTGGTGGGTACAGCGCCTTGCCAGAGCTGCAACGCTGTATGATACCGTCCGCATCGACCACTTCCGTGGCTTCGAGAGCTACTATAAGATTCCCTATGGCATGAAAGACGCCAAGATCGGCAAGTGGATGCCAGGTCCGGGTGTGGAACTATTCCGCACTGTCAAGGAAAAGCTGGGTGCGCTCTCCATTATCGCCGAAGATCTGGGCTTCGTGACACCGGAGGTGCGCCAGCTGCTGTCGGACTGCGGTTATCCGGGCATGAAGGTAGTGCAGTTCGCCTTTGATGACGATCCGGCAAGCACCTATCTGCCCCAGAACTACACCACTCCGAACTGCGTTGCCTATACGGGTACCCACGACAATATGACCCTGCGAGGCTGGGTTTCGGCATCGCCGTCAAAGACCATTGCCTTTGCGAAACGCTACCTCCACTGCCGCAACGCCTCCGATCTGCCTATGGCAATGCTGCGCCTGACGTGGAACAGCATTGCAGAGCTCGCCGTGGGACAGATGCAGGACTTCCTGGATTCCGGTCCGGAGGGGCGGATGAATACGCCCTCCACCACTGGCGGAAACTGGCAGTACCGCACTGTTGCCAGCGATTTCACGCCCCGTCTGGCGAAGCGCATCTATAGCCTGAATGAGCTGAGCAACCGCCTGCCGGCAAAGACTGCTCCCAAGCCGATCCAGCGCCGTGCCAAGTCTGTCCGAACCGCCGAAAAGAAGACGCAGGGCGAACAGTAAGGCACGTACACCGGAAGGCGGAAGACTGGAAAAAGGAGGCGGAGGAACTGTGTGGAATTGGCTTGTTTTCGTTGTTTTGTGCGGCTTTGCCGTGTGCAATACGGTGCTTTCCGCACTGCTGTTTCGGGGGAAACTGCGAGGTTTGGAACACTTCGTCAATCCCAAACGGGAGGACGGCAGCTACCTCTATGAAACGGAGAAACTCTACCGCACCTATTGCTGGTCAATCGCAATTCAGGCGGTATCGCAGCTGCTGGCAGCGCTGGTCGTTTTGCTGGCGATGACGCTGCATATCGTGTCAGGTACAGTGCTGATGGTGACGTTTTACCTCATGGGCGCACTGCTGACCGCTGCTTTTGTGGGGCAGGCGTATTATGCGGATATGTATTGCAAGACAGAGGAAGCACCGCCGCAGGAACTGACAGAGGATGATGATACCTGAAGAGAACGAGAGGACGGAGAAATCCGTCCTTTTTTGTTGAAATTGTGGTTGCAAAAATTATCGTGCAGAAACAGAAAGAACCAGAACCGTTGGACTCGTCAGGCTGCTCCAGCTGAGCGCAGCTGGCGAGGTGTTCTTAGAGGGCACGTGCCCTCTAAGTCGCTGTCCGCAGACAGCGAAATTCCCTGCGCCATGCTTTTGGCGCACGGGGAAGGTGGGTGAGAAAAGCGACAGCTTTTCGAGGGCGGAGCGAACAAGACCGCTCCGCCCTTGTGTCCCGTTTACAGTGCCGATATTTTGGAAACGTTCCGGTGGAACGTTTCCAACGGGATGTGCCTTGACATAAAACCAACGGACACGGCACGCCGTGTCCGCAGATTTCACATAATTCGTAAAGACAGATTGCGCCATATCTGCCCCACCTCCCCCTCCAACCCAAGCATTTCGCACCAAATTTCAAGAAATCCGAAAAAATTTTTGAAACCCCCTACACAAACCCCGAAAAATATGATATAATAGAACTTGCGTTTCCTGCGGATGCGGGAGCTGTTTGAAAATACGATATTTTTGCATGGGAGTCCGTCCTGCTTTCTGCGGTTTGCAGGCAGGACCGCAATATGGACTCTGCGGAATAAGAGCTCGTGTTCATAGGCGTCTATCTACGGCAATACCGCACAAAGAGCGTCTGGCGACTTTGCACGCCATCTGCTTGCAAATTTCCCTTCAGAGCCTGTTTCGTATCTTCTCGCACGCATCTTGCGTGCATATTTTCCGAGATATTTCGGGAAAATACTCGAAAATCCACAAAGGATTTTCTCCGTTTTTCCCTTCATCTCTCAAAAAATCTGACGACGCAATCTGCATACGTCAGATACGAAACAGACTCTCATATTTCACAAAAATGCTCGTGAATACATCAAGTATTCACTCCGCTTTTTGTTTCATCTGACGAAAAATTTGACGACGCATCTGTCGCACAATCTTTGTGCGGTGTTGCCCTACGTCTTTTCGGCAAATTTTGTTGCATACTGCGTGAAAAATTCTTGCCATACGAAAGTATGCCTGCAAATTTTTGCCTTGTCTGCAACAAAATTTGCTCGAAAATCCGCATATATTTCCTACGAACACAAGCTCTAAAATTGTTTTTCCGGAAGGCGATCTGTGCGGAGCATGGGTCGCATTCCTTGCATCTTTTTATTTTTGACGGAGAAATCACATTTCATAGGAGGAATATCAATGAGCTTTACCATGGAAAACGGTGTCCTGAAAAAGTACATCGAAGAAGAGGGCGTCACCAGCGTTTCGGTGCCGGCTTCTGTCACAGTCATTGGAAGGAAAGCGTTTGCCGGCTGCCAGCTGACCGCCGTAGAACTGCCGGAGGGGCTGACCGGAATCGAGGACAGCGCCTTTGAAAATTGCAAGAACCTGCGCCGTGCGGCACTCCCCCAGAGCGTCACTTCCCTTGGCGCAATGGCGTTTTCGGGATGTACTTCCCTGACGGAGGTATCCCTGCCGGACGACCTGACGAAAATCGAGGCAAGCACCTTTGCCGGCTGCACCAACCTGCGCAAAGTGAACCTGCCGGAGCACCTTACCGCCATTGATAACGTGGCATTTTTCCGCTGCGTCGGTCTGACACAGGTGAAGCTCCCCGCCGGAATTTCCGCCGTGTCCTGGAGCTGCTGGAAGGGCTGCACCGGTCTGACGCAGGTCATCCTGCCGGACAGCGTGACCGCCATTGCCGACCGTGCCTTTGAGGGCTGCACCCACCTGGAACGGCTGGTGCTCTCCCCCAATGTGACGAAGATCGGCGCAAGCGCCTTTGCCAGCTGCATCGGTCTGGAAGAGGCTGAGCTGCCGGAGCAGCTGACAGAACTGGGTAAGAATGTCTTTCAGGGCTGCCGCCGTCTGCGCCACATCACCGTTCCCGCCGGCGTAGCCGAGCTTCCCGCAGGCTTTGCCGAATCCTGCGAGGCACTGAATCAGGTGACACTGTCTGACGGTCTGAAAAAGATCGGCACATCCGCATTTGCCGGCTGCCCGTCCCTGAAAGCCATCTTCCTGCCGGACACTGTTTCCGAGATCGCACCGAAGGCATTTGCCGGCTGTACTGCCCTGACCGGCATCGAGATCCCGTCCGGCGTGACCGAGCTGTCCTATGATATGTTCTCCGGCTGCGCAGCCCTGACAGAAGCAGCGCTGCCGGACGGCATGACCATCATCGGCGAGAGCGCATTCTTCGGCTGCCACGCCCTCACCCGTCTGGAACTGCCGGCATCGCTGGAGGAAATTCAGGATCAGGCGTTCGAGGAGTGCGAGAATCTGGAGGAACTGAACCTGCCCGCCGGCATCACTGTTATCGGCGAGCGTGCGTTCTTCTATTGCAAGAAGATCACCCGTGTGGAAGTGCCGTCCGGCATCTGCCGTCTGCGCCGTGGCACCTTCTTTGGCTGCGTCAGCCTGAACGAAGTCGTTCTGCCGGAGGGACTGGAGCGCATCGACTGGAGAGCGTTCTCCTACTGCACTTCTCTGACCGCCATTCAGATTCCGGACAGCGTGCGCCATCTCGGCGGCAATGTGTTCGAGGGCTGCCGCAGCCTGAAGGAAGTGCGCATGTCCACCCATGTGGAACAGATCGGCGAGGATGTCTTCCGCAGCTGCCACAGCACCTGCACTGTCATCGTGCCGTATCCCTGCCCCAGCGAGATGCTGGAAATGCTCCAGAAGCGTGCCGGCGCTGTGGCGCTGGAGATTCCGAAGGAGACACAGGAGATTCCCGCCGGCGAGTTCGACGAGGAGAAGAACCTGAGCGCTCTGCGTGTGGTCAAGACCAATGCGACCTACAGCAGCCAGGAGGGCGTGCTCTTCAATGCCGACAAGACCAACCTCATCCGCTATCCCAGAGGCAAGAAGAAGTCCAAGTACGTGGTACCTGCCGGCGTGATTGCCATCGGCGGCGGCAACGGCTTTGAGGGACACGGCTTCCGGGGCTGCACCAGCCTGACCGGTGTCCAGCTCCCCGACTCGCTCCAGAGCATCGGCAGCTATGCCTTTGCGGGCTGTTCCAGCCTGACCATGATCCGGATTCCGGACGGCGTGACCTACATCGGCAAGAGCGCATTCGCCGGCTGTATCGGTCTGACCAGCCTTCAGCTGCCGGACAGCGTGGAGGTCATTGATGACGAGGCGTTCTCCGGCTGCGTGAACCTGACCATGGTACAGATTCCGGACAGCGTGAAGCGTGTGGGCGAAAATGCGTTCGGCAGCTGTACCGGACTCATCTCCACCCGTGTGCCGTCCGGCTTGCAGGAGATCGGCAGAGGCGTGTTCGCCGGCTGCGATAATCTCCACCGTGCCATTGTGCCGTATCCGAGAAAGGTTCTGAATCTGGAACTGCTCCACTCCTGCAGGGAGCTGACGGATATGATGGTTTCGGAGAACAGCCACGAGCACAGCGCCAAGAACGGCGTGCTGTTCAATAAGGAACAGACCGAGCTGGTCTTCTACCCCATGGGCAAGAAAGAGGGCGCTTACCTCATGCCGGAGGGCGTGCGGGAGATCGCAAGCCAGGCGTTCTATGGCTGCGAGCATCTGAAGCACGTGGTATTCGCCGACAGCATGGAGAAGATCGCACCGGACGCATTCGTCAACTGCCCGAATCTGGACGAAGCCACGAGGGAAACCCTGGAATCCTTCGGCTGCACGGTCAAGATAGAAGAAGCGTAACGGGAACGGGATGTGTGCAGTCCTGTAGGAACAGATAAGGCTCCCCTGAAAGGGGAGCTGGCAGTGCGCAGCACTGACTGAGGGGTCTCCACTTATGCCGAAAACATCATAAAAAGATTTTTCGAAAGGACCTCTCCACCGCCTATTGGCGGTCCCCCTCCCCTTTCAGGGGAGGCTCTCATGATTTCTGCACCCCATCCCCTTGCCATTTCCCCGGAAATGTGATATACTGGAAACGTCAAACTATGGATCATGGGCGGCTGCGTGCCGTCCCATTGGAGGAGGCTCTTCATGGCAAAGAACAATCAGAAAATGGTGGAAGAAATCACCGCAATGGACGTGGATTTCGCCAAGTGGTACACCGACATTTGTAAAAAGGCAGAGCTGGTTTCCTATACCAGCGTCAAAGGATGCATGGTCATCCGTCCCTATGGCTACGCCATCTGGGAAAACATTCAGCGCATTCTGGACGGCATGTTCAAGGCGACCGGCCACGTGAACGTGAATATGCCCATGTTCATTCCGGAAAGTCTGCTGCAAAAGGAAAAGGATCACGTCGAGGGCTTTGCGCCGGAGGTTGCCTGGGTGACCCACGGCGGCAGCGAAAAGCTGGAGGAGCGCCTGTGCGTCCGCCCCACCTCGGAGACTCTGTTCTGCGAGCACTACGCCGACATCGTCCACAGCTACCGTGACCTGCCGAAGCTGTATAACCAGTGGGTCAGCGTGGTGCGCTGGGAAAAGACCACCCGTCCGTTCCTGCGCTCCCGGGAATTCCTGTGGCAGGAGGGACATACCATCCATGCCACTGCCGAGGAGGCAATCGAGGAGACCGAGCGCATGCTGGATGTCTACGCAGACTTCTGCAAGGACGCTCTGGCAATTCCGGTGGTCAAGGGACAGAAGACCGAGAGCGACAAGTTCGCCGGCGCTGTCTCCACCTACTGCATCGAGGCGCTGATGCACGACGGCAAGGCGCTCCAGGCAGGCACCTCCCACTACTTCGGCGACGGCTTCGCCAAGGCATTCGGCATTGAGTACACCGACAAGGAAAACCAGCGCCGCACGCCGCACCAGACCAGCTGGGGCATGACCACCCGCCTCATTGGCGCCATCATCATGACCCACGGCGACGACAGCGGTCTGGTACTGCCGCCGGCAGTGGCACCGGTTCAGGTGGTAGTCGTTCCGGTGGCAATGCACAAGGCTGGCGTGCTGGAAAAGGCACAGGAAGTGGCAGACCAGCTGAAGGCTGCCGGACTCCCTGTCCAGCTGGACGACAGCGACAATTCGCCGGGCTGGAAGTTCGCCCAGTACGAGATGAAGGGCGTTCCGGTTCGTCTGGAGATCGGCCCGAGAGATATCGAAAACGGTCAGTGCGTGCTGGCACCCCGTGTGGGCGGCGAAAAGCGCACCGCTGCCCTGGGCGATACGCTGGCAGATACCATTCAGCAGCTGCTTCAGGAAGTACACGATAAGATGTACGAAAAGGCGCTGGAAAACCGGGAGAAGCACACCTACGCCTGCCGGACGCTGGACGAGATCACCAGGACGCTGGAGGAAAAGGGCGACGGCTTCGTCAAGGCAATGTGGTGCGGCGATGAGGCGTGCGAGGACAAGATCAAGGAACTGACCGGTGTCGGCTCCCGCTGCATCCCGAAGCAGCAGGAACATCTGGCAGATACCTGCATCTGCTGCGGAAAGCCCGCAAAGTGCATGGTATACTGGGGCAAGGCGTATTAATCACCGGATTCCCCGCATTTCAGAGCTTGTGTTCGTAGGAAATAGATGCGGATTTTCGAGCAAATTTTTTTGCAGACAAGGCAAAAATTTGCAAGCATACTTTCGTATGGCAAGAATTTTTAACGCAGTATGCAACAAAATTTGCCGAAAAGACGTAGATAGACGCCTATGAACACGAGCTCTCAGAACGCAATATGAAATTCGAGCACGGATTGGCAATTTTCACACTGTCAATCCGTGCTTTTTTGCGTGCAGACTTGAAAACATTTTGTGCTTTTTTTGGAAAAAGCGCAGATACGTTTCCAGTCCGCAAAAAAACAACACAGTTTCACAAGTTCCATCGGTTTTCACAAGATTTTCGCAAAATCGGGTCAGATTTTCACAAACTTGACAAATATACCAGAAATTGCTATAATAAACGAGAACTGTTGCGCTTATTTTCTGTATAATTTGCAATATGTCCCTGTGGAAAACTCCGGCGCACAGAAGAATGACGAAATATCATGCTTTCGGCACGTGCCGGAGCAGAAAGAAGGGTGGAAGAACTTTGGCAAATGTGAAATGGCACAAGAAAATCGGTGCGATCTTGCTGGCGGTGCTCCTGTCCGGCACCATTCTGCCGCTGCCTGCCGCCGCAGAACCGGCATCCGGCACTGCCGCTGCTCCTGCGGCTGAGGAATCCGCAGACACCGGCGGAAGCCTGTACTACGAGGAGCAGGACACGTACAGCGGTTATTACGACACCTATGCAGATGCGGCGCATCCCGATGCGGAGTTTGTCCTGAACGGAGCGGATTATACGCAGGCGGACTGCGATACCTTCGAGGTCGGCTCGTATACCGGCACGGAGGATAACAGCGTGCGGGACAACGTCCTGATCTGGGACAGCGCAGAGGGTGCGTTTACCTATACCGTGGAGGTTCCGGAAACCGGACTCTACTCCATTGAGGCGACCTATTGCCCCATCGTCTCCAACACCTCGGAGATCTCCCTTTCTCTGGCGGTGGACGGCGAAGTCCCCTATGACACCGCCTCCCGTATGACTCTGAACAAGGTCTACCGGAACAAGGAGGACATCAAGACCGACAGCGCCGGCAATCAGGTGCGCCCTGCACAGGTGCAGACCGAGATGTGGCGCACCGGCTGGATCGGCGATTCCGACGGACTGTTCAACGAACCCCTCCAGTTCTATCTGGAAAAGGGTACCCATGAGATCACCCTCTCCTCCTCCAAGGCGTACTTTGCGCTGGACACCCTGCGCTTTGCCCAGCCGGAGGAAGTGAGCGATTACGATACCTATGCTGCCGGCGTGGATGCGGCAGTTTCGAAAGATGCCACCCCGTCCGGCGTGGTGCGCATCGAGGGCGAGGATGCCGTCTATAAGTCGGAATCCGTCCTCTATCCCACCTACGACAATTCCACCAGCGCCATCTCCCCCTCCGACCCCAAGCACATGCTGTATAATACCATCGGCAGCGGAAACTGGGACAAGGCGCTCCAGACCATCACATGGAAGGTTGCGGCAAACACCCTCCCCGGCGACGGCTGGTATCAACTGGGCATCAAGGCACGGCAGGAGGAGATGCGCGGCTTCTACTCCAACCGCCGCATCTCCATTGACGGCAGCGTTCCCAGCGAGGAATTCGATCAGGTGAAGTTTTACTATGACACGGACTTCCGGATGACCGCTGTGGAGAACGCAGACGGCGAGGCAGTGTATGTCTACCTCACCGCCGGCGAAGACCACACCATCACCATGGAGGCGATTCCCGGCGAGATCGGCGACTCCATGCGCCAGCTGGATGCCATCGTGCTGGATCTGAACACCTATTACCGGAAGATCGTCATGATTACCGGTCCGGAGCCGGACAAGTACACCGACTACTATGTCCACGAGAAGATTCCGGAACTGGTGGGCGAGTTCCGGCGCATCTCCGGCGAACTGGAGGAGATTCAGGGACACATCGAATCCCTGGCAAACTCCAAGGGCACAGAGGCATCCTCGCTGGAACAGATGCGCATCATTCTGGATCAGTGTGCGGACGAGCCGCTGAAGATCCCCAACTACCTCTCCCAGATCAAGGACGATATCACATCCCTGTCCTCGTGGATGCGGGACTACCGTGATCAGCCGCTGGAAGTGGACTATCTGGAACTGGCTTCGCCGGACGAGGATTTCCCCTCCGTCAAGGCAGGCTTCTGGAAGTCCCTCTCCTATAGCTTCCAGCGCTTTACCGCCTCCTGGGATGAGGACTACAGCTCCCTGTCCGCCACCACCGGCGATGATGCCATTGAAGTATGGGTGTCGCTGGGACGGGATCAGGCACAGGCCGTCAAGGATCTGGTGGAATCGGAGTTCCAGCAGCAGTATGACATTCCCGTCTCCGTCAATCTGGTCGTCGGCGGCGTTGTCGAGGCGACGCTGGCGGACAAGGGACCGGACGTTGCCCTGTTCCTCGGCGGCGAATTTCCCGTCAATCTGGCAGCCCGTGGACTGCTGGCAGACGTGTCTGCCATGGACGGCTATGAGGAGATCACCCAGCAGTACCAGCGCACCGCCATGGTGCCCTACCAGTACGAGGGCGGCACCTACGGTCTGCCCCTCACCCGCAGCTGGGCGATGATGTTCTACCGCAAGGACGTGCTCAGCGAGCTGGGCTTCACCAGCGCGCCGGAGACATGGGAAGATCTCATCGACATGTTGCCGGCGCTCCAGCGGAACTATATGTCCGCCGGTCTGGTGCTGCCGGCAGTGGCTGCGGATGCCAATCAGGCGACCATCTCTGCGGCGACGGAATCCGGTCTGACCTTTGCGTCCCTCCTGCTCCAGCGCGGACAGAACTATTATAATGATGCGCAGACGGAGACCACCTTTGACACCAATGCTGCCATTGACTCCTTCGAGATGTGGACGGACTTCTATACCAAGTACGACTTCGACCAGCAGTATGACGCCTTCAGCCGGTTCCGGACGGGCGAATATCCCATCGTGGTATCCGACTACTGCACCTTCTTTAACCAGCTGTCTGTGGCAGCGCCGGAGATCAGCGGGCTGTGGGGCTTCAAAGCCATCCCCGGCACGGAGCTGGAGGACGGCAGCGTTTCCCACGCCGTCAACTCCAACAACACCGGAGCCGTCATCTTTAATAAGGTGAGCGAGAAACAGAACGGTCTGGAAAATGCGTGGACGTTCCTCAAGTGGTTCTGCTCCGCCGAAGTGCAGGTGGAGTACGGCACCCAGATCGAGGGTCTGCTGGGACAGATGGGACGCTACGCCACCGCCAGCACCGAGGTGCTCACCCAGCTGGCGTGGTCGTCGGAGGAGGCGGACACCATCCTGACCTCCATGGACGAGCTGGAGGAGATCCCCATCATTCCGGCTTCCTACTCTGTCACCCGAAACATCATGAATGCCTTCCGTGAAGTGGTCAACAACAACGAGAACCCGCGGGATACGCTGATGTCGTACAATCGGGACATCAACGAGGAGATCACCAGAAAGCGTGAAAACCTCGGATTAGACTCTTAAAGAGAAGGAGGGAATCCCCTTGGATACTGCCGAAATTGGCAAAAGAACCCGACAGGAAAACCGGCGGCTCACGTGGCTGGCGGTGAAGCAGAACAAAGCGAGCTATCTGATGATCGCACCGTTCATGCTGTTTTTCCTCGTATTTACCATTGTCCCCGTCGTGATGTCCCTGCCCATGGGCTTTACGGATTTCAACATGGTGCAGATGCCCAAGTTCGTGGGGCTTTCCAACTACACCACGCTGTTTTTGTCGGACAAGATCTTCCTCCAGTCTATCCGTGTGACGCTGGTGTTCGCTCTGTTCACCGGTCCCGTCAGCTATATCCTGTGCTTCCTGCTGGCGTGGCTCATCAATGAGCTGCATCCCAAGCTCCGCACGATCTTCACGCTGATCTTCTACGCACCGTCCATGGCAAATGTCTACACGGTGTGGAAGCTGATCTTCAGCGGCGACTCCTACGGCTACATCAACTCGTTCCTGCTGGATCTGGGCATCATCAGCTCCCCCATCCAGTGGCTGACCGACGGGGACTATGTGCTGGGCGTGACCATCGTCGTGCAGATGTGGATCAGCCTGGGTGCCGGCTTCCTGGCGCTCCGTGCCGGCTTCCAGAACATCGACCGCTCCCAGTACGAGGCGGGTGCCATCGAGGGCATCAAGAGCCGCTGGCAGGAACTGATCTACATCACCATCCCCTCCATGGGGCCGCAGCTGATGTTTGCGGCAGTCATGCAGATCGTCAGCTCCTTCACCGCCGGCACCGTGTCCCAGAATCTGGTGGGCTTCCCCAGCACGGACTACAAGGCGCACACCATTATGAACCACGCCTACGACTACGGCTGGATCCGCTACGAAATGGGCTATGCATCTGCCATCTGTATGATTCTGTTTCTTGTCATGTACCTGCTCAATAAACTCATCGGCAGACTGCTCAACAAATACATGGACTAAAGGAGGGTGCGGAAACAATGGCAAAAAAAGAAAAAGTCTACGGCACCCGCCTGAAGGTGTCCTCCAAGCGTGCCGGTCATAAGATCGGCGGAACGGTGGGAATTTTCATCTTTCTGCTGGTTCTGGCGGTATTCATGGCGCTGCCCCTGTATCTGGCAGTGGTCATGTCCCTGAAGCCGGTGCAGGAGCTGTTCGTGTTCCCGCCGAAGCTCTACGTCATCGATCCCACATTCTCCAACTACAGTGCGATGTTCCGCCTGTGCTCCGATCTGTGGGTTCCGTTCTCCCGCTATGTCTTTAACAGCGTCTTTGTCACGGTGGTGGTAACGCTGGGACAGGTCATCTTCTCCTCCATGGCAGCGTTCTGTCTGGCGAAGATCCGCTTCCCCGGCGCCAAGGCGATCAATTCCATCATCGTGGTATCCCTGCTGTACCAGAGCAACGTCATCTATATCATGCAGTACATGGTGCTGGCAAAGCTGGGCATGATCGATACCTATATGGCACTGATCTTCCCGTCCATCGCCGCTCCCATGAACCTGTTCCTGATGCGCCAGTCCATGACGCAGGTGCCGGATGCCATGATCGAAGCGGCAAAGGTGGACGGCGCAGGCATCTTCCGCATCTGCTGGCAGATCGTCATGCCCAACCAGAAGCCGGCGCTGATGACCGTCATCATCTTCTCGTTCCAGGCGGCATGGAACATTCAGGGCGGCACGCTGGTGTTCCAGGAATCCCTGAAGACCCTGCCCACCGTCGTGCAGCAGGCAGCCTCGGCAGGCCTTGCCCGTGCCGGCGTCGCCATGGCGGCAGCTGTCTTTATGCTGGTGCCCCCTATCGTCATCTTCATGCTGGCACAGCGGCAGGTCATCGAAACAATGGCACATTCCGGAATCAAGGACTAAAGGGAGGGTGAAGACTTTGCAGAAAAAGGCAAATCATCTGGCGGCGGCGTGTTTGTCCGTGCTGACGCTGACGGCGGCGATCGGCATGCCGGCAGTTTCGGCGGAACATTACAACGTCTATAACTACGACTGCTGGGGCGAGGCAACGCCGTCGCAGGCAGGCTATGAGGCACAGCGTTCCGTCAGCGGTCTGGATCTGGGCTGCGGGGCATTCAATACCCCCTCGGATCTCTTCCGTGACTGGAACGACCAGTTCTATCTTGTAGACAGCGGCAACAACCGCATTGTTGTGGCAGACCGCACCTTTACCAAGGTGAACCGGATTCTGGAGCGCTTCACGCTGGAGAACGGCAGCGAAACCACACTGAAAGCACCCGAGGGTGTGTATGTGTCGGAGGACACGGGTCTGATCTACATCGCAGACACCGGAAACTCCCGCCTGCTGGCGTGTGACGAGGACGGCAACGTGCAGATGGAACTGAAACGGCCGGACTCCACATTATATGAAAACGAAACCTTCAAGCCCCAGAAAGTGCTGGTGGACAAGGCGGGCAACATCTATATGGTGCTGAACAACATCACCAACGGTGCAGCCATGTTCAACAGCGAGGGCGAGTTCCAGGGATACTTCGGCGCCAACTCCGTGGACGCTACCGCAGAGGTTGTGGCGAACTACTTCTGGAACATGATCGCCACGGACGAGATGCGTGCCAACTCCTCCCGTAACGTGGCGGCGGGTATCACCAACTTTGACGTGGACGATGAGGGCTTCATCTACACCGTCACCCAGTCCTCCTCCTCCGAGGCGGATCGGGTCAAGAAAGTCAACCCCGCCGGCTATAACCTGTTCTCTGCGCTGGAGGCAACCTTTGGCGATCTGGATTCGGTCTACGACTCCAACACCAATCAGGACTACAGCACCAAGATGGTGGACATCGACATTGACGGCGAGGGACGCATCAACTGTCTGGATCTGGAAACCGGCCGTGTGTTCCAGTACGACGAGGACGGCAACCTGCTGTTCATCCTCGGCTCCACTTCCGACCAGCTGGGCGGCTTCTCCATGAAGGTGTCCGCACTGGAGACCATGGGGACGAACATCTACGTGGCGGACTCCATGAAGAACACCGTCACGATCTTCTCGGAAACGGAGTTCGGCGGTATTGTCCACGAGGCAGTGGGACTCTATAACGCCGGCTACTACGCCGAGGCGCTCCAGCCGTGGCGGGAGGTGCTGAAGCGGGACGGCAATTACCAGATGGCGTATATCGGCATCTCGTCCGCCCTTTATAATGAGGGGGACTATGAGGGCGCTATGAAATATGCGAAACTGGCACAGTCCCGCAATCTGTACGACAAGGCGTTCGAGGGCTACCGCTCCGAGTGGCTGAACCGCAACTTCGGCTGGGTCATCCTCGTGGTTGTAGGACTCATCGGTCTGTGGATCTTCCTCCACATCCGGAGCGTCAGGAAGAAGAAAAACCAACCCAGGAATCTCGTGGAAATGCTGCACGAGGGAGAGGAGGAGTGATGCTGCTATGATGGATCTCACACAAAAGCAATGGGTCAAGCACAGTGTGTTCCACCCCTTTGAGGGCTTCGAAGACCTGCGCTGGAAAAAAGGCGGTTCTGTCCTGTATGCCAGCATTGTGGTCCTGCTCTGGTTCGTGGCGGAGATCGTGCACGACAATCTGGTGGGCTACCAGTTCGCCGTCACCAATCCCAAGATGTTCAGCATCGTCCCGTATCTCGTCCAGACCATTGTGCTGTTTCTGGTCTGGGTCATCGGCAACTGGTCGATCTGCACCCTGCTGGAAGGCGAGGGTACCATAAAGAACATCTACATCTATAGTGCCTATTCCCTGATCCCCTACGTTGCCGGACTGTATATCCGGACGCTCCTGTCCCACGTGCTGATTCAGGACGAGGCGATCTTCATCACCTGCGTCACGGTCATCAGCACCGTCTGGTCAGTCGTCCTGATGTTCAACGCCATCAAGGCGGTGCACCAGTACTCCATCGGCAAGACGATTCTGGCGCTGATCCTCACCGTGGTGGCAATGCTCATGATTCTGATTCTGGTGGTTCTGCTGGTGGCACTGTTCCAGCAGGTATACGTATTCGTTTCTTCCGTCTACACGGAGATCACCTATCGTGTGAGAGTCTAGAAAGGACGGTGGAAAGACAAATGAACAATTGGAAAAAATGGATCGCCGGCGTGTGCGCCCTGAGCCTCTGCCTGACGGCAACGGCGCTTCCGGCATCTGCGGAGGGCGAGGAGGACATCGACCTCATCTCCGACACCTCGGAGGAAACGCCTGTTGCGGACGGCGAACCAGCTGACGGAGAGGAAACCGCCGAGGAGGCGACCCGTTCCGAGGCGCAGGAGGAAATTACGATTACAGCAGCGCAGGTCACCCAGTACATGGAGAAAAAGAACGCCTGCGACGGCATCACCTTCTACAGCCGTCCGGAGGACTATGAGGACACCATCTCCGACGAGGATGTGGTGGATCTGCTGGACGACATTGAGCTTGCCGGCATCGACGACGAAACCGGCGAGGTGGTCTGCACCCTGGAAGAGGAGGACGACACCAGCGATTTCGTGATCTTCCTCAGTCCGGAGGGACGCTGGCTGGTGTACATGGACACCGATTACCAGAAGGTCATTCAGGTGCGCCAGATCGTCTCCCTGCTGGACAGCGAACTGCTCTTCCAGTCCAGAGATCACAAGACGCTGGAGCTGTACAGCAAGGACTACGACGAGGTGGAGCGCAGCTATACCTCTGACGGCAAGGCAAAGGACGGCCAGGTCACCTACACCAACAAAGACGGCTGGCAGGTGGTGCTCTCCGATACCTGCGATGCCGTGATCTCCTCGGCACGGTTTGTCACCGAGAACGACCGGCTGGCGCTGTATGTGGACGATGACCGTGCAGTCATCGGACTGTACGACAAGACAGCGGAAAAGATGTGGTGGTCTACGCCGGAGAACGTGGGACACGATAAGCGTGCCACCAACACCATCGTGAACGACCTCTCCTCCTCCCTGCGCATGGTCTACGGCGAACCGGATGCGAGAAGCACCACCACGCTCCGCTCCACCGGCGACGGCAAGGTCAAGGTCAAGGACACCGGCAACGGCGTGAAGATCACCTATCGCTTCCACAAGGCGGGCATCACCATTCCTGTGACCTACACGCTGGAGGATGACTACCTGGAAGCACGCATTGAAACAGACGAGATCGAGGAGGACACCTCCCAGACCGGCAAGCTGGTCACCTCCCTCTCCCTTATGAGCAGCTTCGGCGCAGCCTCCGATCAGGAGGACGGCTACTTCGTCATTCCCGACGGCAGCGGTGCGCTGATCCGCTATAACAACGGCAAGACCAGTGCCAAGAGCTATACCGGCTATGTCTACGGCACCGACCTGACCGCCGTGCCCCTCCAGCAGCCCGCTGTGACGGAGCAGGTGTACCTGCCCATGTACGGCATTGTCAACAGAGACAGCGCCATGATGGTGGTGTGCACCGAGGGCGACTCCAACGCCAAGCTCACCGCCAGCGTCAGCGGACAGTCCAAGAGCAGCTATAACGTCTGCGGATTTGACTTCACCCTGCGGGACTCCGACTCCTATTATATGTCGGGGGACAACTCCACCGCCCTCACCGTCTTTGAGGACGGCGACATCAAGACGGATGCCGTGGCGCTGCGGTACTACCCGCTGGAAACGGAGGATACGCCGGACTACAGCGACGTGGCAAACGCCTACCGAAACTACCTCACCGGGGAGCAGGGCGTGACCTCCACCGTGACATCCGCCGATGCCGGTCTGTACCTGAACCTCTACGACGGAACAGAAAAGGAGAAGTCCATTCTGGGCATTCCCGTGACACTGAAAAACTCCCTCACCACCTTTGCGCAGGCGGAGGACATCCTCACGGACCTGACCGCAGACGGCGTTTCGCCGGAGGACATCCGGGTACAGTACTACAACTGGACGAATGCCGGCATCACCGGCAAGGTGGATCTCAAGGCAAAGCCCGCCGGCTGTCTGGGCGGCAAGGGCGACTGGGAAGACCTCATGGACTACGCCGGCAGGAACGGCATCACCATCTATCCGGCAGTGGACAACCAGACCTTTTCCTCCGGCAGCGGATACTACACGTTCACGGACACCACCGTCCGCATCTCCGGTTCTTACGCCCGAATCTATCCGTACAATCTGGCGTACGGCAACCAGAGCAGTGCGGAGAAGCCCCTCTCGCTGCTCTCTCCGGCGGCGTTCTCCGAGATCTACGAGAAGCTCACCGGAAACTTCACCAAGAAAAACCTCTCCGCAGTTTCGCTGGGCAGCATGACCTCCGCCCTCTACGGCGACTACGGCAAGAAGGAGATCTGTCGGGACAAGGCGCAGGAGATCCTGACCCAGTCCTACCAGCAGATCACCGATGCAGACATCGCCATGCTGGCGGATACGGCAAACGCCTATGCGCTCCCCTATGTGCAGGAACTGACCGATGTGCCCCTCCAGTCCAGCGGCTACGATGTGTTTGACGAGGACATCCCGTTCTATCAGATGGTCATGCACGGGCTGAAGCCCTACGCCTCCACCGCCGTCAACGCCTCCGCCACACCGGAGGAAACCGTGCTGCTCTCCATTGCAACGGGCAGCAGCCTGCACTATGACATGATCGGCGGGGAGACCAGCGAGCTGAAGGACACCGTGCTGGACGGACTGTACTACGCCGGCGCAGACGACTGGAAGGACAACGCCGCCCAGTCCTATGTGTTCGCCAAGACGGTCACCGCCGGACTGGGTGACCAGCAGATCACCGGCTACGTGCGGGAGGGCGACGTCATCACCACGACCTATGAAAACGGCGCCGTGACCGAGGTCGATCTTGCAGCGCAGACCGTCACCGCAGACGGCAAAACCTATGCGCTTTCTGAGTATGTCGAGGAAGGGAGTTGGAAGTAATCATGAAAATGGCGTATGAAAAACGAAAGAGCATGTACGGCTACGGCTTCATTGCACTGTGGTTCGTGGGCGCACTGATCTTTTTTCTGATTCCCGTGGTGGAGTCACTGCTCTATTCCTTTCAGGAGATCGCACCGGACACCGGCGGCATGGTTGGCAAATGGGTGGGGCTGGACAACTATAATTATGCCTTTAACGTAGACCCGAACTACCGCCAGTATCTGGTAAAGGTGCTGGAGGAAACCGCATGGAAGACACCGCTCATTCTGGTGTTTTCCCTGTTCGTTGCCGTCATCCTGAACCAGAAGTTCAGGGGGCGCACGTTCTCCCGTGCGGTATTCTTCCTGCCGGTCATCATTGCCACAGGTCCGGTGTATAACATCATCAACGGCAACCTCCAGAGCACCGGCAACAGCGATGCCAGCCAGTTCTCCACCATGTTCTCTACCGATCTGCTGGGCGAGCTGATGGAATTCCTCGGCATCTACGGCATCTCGGACGGCGTCCAGACCACCATCGAAACCGTGTCGGACAACATCTTCGGCATCGTCTGGAACTCCGGCATCCAGATCCTGATCTTCCTCGCCGCCCTCCAGAACATTCCGGTGTCCGCCAAGGAGGCGGCGCAGATGGAGGGCGCAACGGCATGGGAATACTTCTGGAAGATCACCCTGCCCTATGTCAGCCCCATGATTCTGGCGTGCTTTATCTTCACCATCATCGACTCCTTCACCGACCCGAACAACGTGGTCATGGGACGGATTCTGGATCTCCAGTCCGACTGGCAGTACGGTCCGGCATCGGCGATGGCGTGGGCATATTTCGCCATCGTCCTCGCTGCCGTGGGCATCATTACCGCAATCATCAACAAGTTCGTGTATTACGAAGTCGAATAAGGAGGTGGCAAACATGGAAAATGTCAAGGGTGCAACACCCGTTTCTTCCCCCAAGGATGACGCCGAAGTGGGAAACGGCATGAGCAAACGTGAGGCACGCAGAATCCGCATGCGGAGCATGAACAAATCCGAGATCGCCTACATGCGCCGCAAGCGGGTTTTCGAAGCGGTCTGGCCGTTCTTCCGATTCTTCATTCTGTTCGGTCTGTGCTTTGTCATCCTCTATCCCCTGATCTATATGATCAGCTGCGCATTCCGGGATTCCGCCGATATGAGCGACCCCACGGTCATGTGGATCCCCCGCCACCTGACGCTGGAGGTCATCAAGGAGACCGCCGGTGTCATGGACATCTGGAAAACGCTGGGGACGACCCTCCTGCTGAACATCGGCTGTTCGCTGGTACAGGTCGCCTCCTGCGCACTGGCAGGCTACGGCTTTGCCCGCTTTAAGTTCAAGGGCAAGGGTCTGCTCTTCGGCATCGTGGTCATGATGATCCTCGTGCCGTCCCAGATCATCGCCATTCCCCAGTACATGCTGTTCCGGCACTTCGGTCTGTTCGGGCTGGAGGTCAACCTCATCAACTCCAAGCTCTGTATGTACCTGCCGGCAGCCATGGGCAACGGCATCCGTGCCGGACTCATGATCTTCATCTTCCGCCAGTTCTTCAAGGGACTCCCCAAGGAGCTGGAGGACGCTGCCTATCTGGACGGCTGCGGTCCGCTCCGCACCTTCGTACAGGTCATGATCCCCAACGCATCCTCCTCGTTCCTGACGGTCTTTCTGTTCTCGGTGGTGTGGTACTGGAACGACTACTATGTCAGCTCCACCTTCTTCACCAAGAACCAGACCATTGCGCTGATGCTGAAAAACCTGAGCACCCTGCTGTCCCAGCAGCTGTTCAATAACGCAGATGTCAGCCCCAGAGAACAGATCGTGTGGATGGAGGCAGGCTGCCTGATCTCCATTCTGCCCATCCTGATCATGTACGTCTTCTTGCAGAAGTACTTCACCGAGGGCATCGAACGCTCCGGTCTGGTCGGCTGAGGCGATTCGTCCCAAAAGCGCACTCCCGCAGGGTTCTCCTGCGGGAGTGCATGGTTTCCCCAAAAGTCTGCGGCACTGGTAGAAACGCACAAACGGGGCTGTT
>ERZ779843.1644-NODE-1644-length-24815-cov-3.042973_pt1 | contig 24815 bp, 20 predicted proteins | sample MGYA00511560_ERZ779843 | MGnify/ENA primary metagenome ERZ779843 (study PRJEB29588, sample SAMEA2158062) | human gut metagenome | biome: human gut; feature: human-associated habitat; material: faeces | place: Denmark | collected 2008/2010 ... | reverse complement strand
AACTTACGCTGATGAAGGGCGATGAGGTTGTCGAGGCGGGAGAAGAGGGAACCGATTGCTCTCTGTTCGGGCAACGACGGATAGCACACGCCGGTGTCCTCAATGGCCGACCTCGACACCGAGATGACCTTGATTCCTTGCATCAAAGGCAGGAGCTGAGTGTGGTACGCATCGGAGTTTAGATAGTAGCCGAGATAGCCTAGGGCGAATGCCTCGTTGGGCCTGCACGGCATCGTGTGCAATCCCGAATAGATGGTTCTGCCCCCGACGTTGCGCAGCTCAGAGCACCTACCGACTGCCTCGTCCTCGGCCGTGTCCGCGATAATCACGTCGCCATCTTGTAGCGGAGGGCAACTCAGCGAGGATGCCTTCTGGTCGTCGGTGATGCGAGGAATCCAGTCGCCACCGGCGTCCAATACCTCACCATACTTGATGAGCACATCACCGTAATGGATATCCAAGCAAGTGCCTGCCGTCAAACTCAACTCCGCACGGGAGAGCGTGTTGTTGCCGAGGAAGGCGAACGTATCACCGAACTTACGCTGTTCCCAAGAAAGATACCCGCATAAACTACAGTGTTGGCACTTACACTGATGAAGGGTGATGAGGGAATCCGTTGTCTCGAGCTGCTTCGCTATCGCCATTTGTTCAGAGATTTCTGGGCACCAAATAGGCATCTCGAAAAACGTCGCGTCGGAGATTGAAAACCTGTCAGACCTTGCCCCTGAATTACCTTCAAGAAACATAAAATCATGCCATCTGGATGTTTTGAAATAATGCTCAAGGTAGGTTTTATCCACGCTTGAATCTGCTGAAAACACCGTATACAACGGGGACATGACGCCCGCTCTGTTCAGGCGGTTTCTGTTGATTGGGCCGCAAGGCGCCGTTGCAGAAATTCGTGGGTTGTAGACGAAGTCATCTGGTTGAACTACATAGTAACCACTGATATTCGCATCGTTTGTAATGTCGTGGTCGAAGTAGTCGAGCTGGCTGATAACGCCTTGCTCAGCAGAATTTGTAAACGTCTCCGAAAGGGCGCCGTTAGCGTTCTTGGTGGTTTTCCTCTTGCTGAATTCACCCAACTTACGCTGTTCCCAAGATGAAGCGAGGGGACGCATGGTCACATACGCCCCCTCGGATTGCCAAGCCCTCAATTTCGCCTGCTCATAATCGCCGCTCATTCGTCGATGTCGAAGCCGCCTTCCAGGATGAACTTCTTCAACAGCGCCGCCGCACGGGTGTTCACCTTGAACAAAGGGAGCGTCTTGCCTTCCTTCTGCTCAAAGAAGGCCTTGGCGCGCGCCTTGTCCACCGAGTCCTTCAAATCGTCGAAGCGCCCGAACTCGTTAATGTTCGATTCCGTCAGGTCGAGCGCAGCCATGGTGGCAAGAAGATCGCCATCTATGCCGAGTGCTTCGACGACTCGCTCGACCTGAGCGTTTTTCGCCCTGCGGGCATAGGTCGTGATGTAATCCCTCAGCGTCATGCCGTCTTCCAGGGCGGCGTCCCCTCGCTCGACGTCGTGAAGAAACAGCTCGGCGAAGCGCTGGTCATCCTGGCTCAGGGACGCGAACGATCGGTGGAGCTCCTCGCGCGCGGCGGCGAGTCCCTCGTCGTCCTGCTCAAGGCATTTCAGCCACTTCTCGAAGTTCGCGTTCATGTAGTCGCTGTCTATGAGCCCCGTGTCGATCTCAGTTATATGACCATCAAGCTCGTAGGGCGCTTCGGGCGCATCGCCAGGGCCGCCCCCTCCTGCGAACAGCTCCTTGTAGCGCTGCACGAGGATGAGGTAGGTCCGCTCGTCGATGACCGGCTGCACGAAGAAGGACTTGCCGCTCGGCTCACCTTCTTCCGGCTCCTCCTCGAATTCATAGGTGTCCTGCTCCCATGTGAAGCCCTGCACCTTCGCGGCTTCGAGGAACTCGTTGAGCTCGACGAACTCCTTGGCGAACTTACGCCTGGCCTCTTGCGATGCGGGAAGTTTCGAGAGATCGCCAACGCCCGCCGCCTCAAACACCATGAGTATCTCCTGCAGCCGCGCGTCCATCAGCGCGATATTGTCCGGGAGCTTCTGCACGAACATGTCGAGCGGGCGGTCTCCCGAATACAGCTTCACTGCCGCTTCGATATAGCCCTTCATGGTGTGGGGACGGCGGTAGTAGCGGATGGTGCCGAAGGGTTTGTCAGGGCCGAACAGGCGGTTGGTGCGGCTGAAGGCCTGGATGATGCTCTCGTAGTCGATGACCTTGTCGAGGTAGAGCGTGTTGAGCCACTTGGAGTCGAAGCCCGTGAGCATCTGGTCCACCACGATGAGCAGGTCGATGCGGCTCTCGCGGTTGGCGTCGACGTTGGCGTAGGGCTTCTTATGGGAAAGGCGCGCAGAGATGTCCTTCTTCATGGCGGGCCATGTAGGGATGGCGAACTCTTGGCCGTATGCCTTGTTGTAGTCTTCAATGAGCTCGACCAGAGCGTCCTTCTTCACAGTGGAGCCGGCATCGTTGTCGATGCTTGGGTCGAAGAGCGCCGTCACCTTCATCTGCGGGGCGCGTTCCTTGAAGGCTCGGTAATAGTCGATCGCCTCCGGGATGGAGCTCGTCGCCAGAATTGCGTGGAACTTGTTGCCGTGGGAAAGCACAGGGAAGCGCCGCAGCACATCCTCGACGACCTTGCCGTGGTGCGGAGTGTCGGGCCAGTATTGGGCGCGGGTGAGGAAATCCTCGATGCCCTTGATGCGGTTGCCGGCGCTGTCGACCATGGGACCCATGGGGACCTTCGCCTGGTCCATGTAGTGATAGAAGACCTTGCTCTTGCGCTCGTCGGAGATGGCCTCGCCAACGCTCGAGGCCTTAGCCTGCTCGAGGGCCACGGCCTCGCGTACGTCGTGGTCGTCGAAGGTCGTCACCATGTACGGGTCGAAGCCCAGCACATTGCCGTCACGGATGCCGTCGGCGATGCTGTAGCGGTGCAGGCACTCGCCGAACACCATGGCGGTGGTGGAGCCCTTCTTCTGGTTCTCGTCGAGGATCGGCGTGCCCGTGAAACCGAAGAACAGCGCGTTCGGGAAAGCCCGGCGTATGTCCTGGAGCATGTCGCCGAAGGTTGAGCGGTGGCACTCGTCTATAACGAACACAATCCGCTTGGCGGCCAGGCGGTCGAGTTCCGCCTGGGTGATCCTGCCCTCGCCGGCCTTCACGTTGCTCATCTTCTGGATAGAGGTCACGATGAGGCGATTCTTGGGGTCGTCGCTCGCAAGCTTCGACTTCAGCACCTGCGTGTTCTCGGTCCCCTGCACGTCATCGGCGTCGTCGGCGAATGCGCGGTACTCGGAGAGCGACTGCGTGCCCAGCTCGATGCGGTCCATGAGGAAGACTACCTTGTCGGCGTCGTGCGAGTCAGCTATGAGCTGGGCCGACTTGAAGCTCGTCATGGTCTTGCCGGAGCCGGTGGTATGCCATATATAGCCGCCAGGACGCCCCGGGGCGCTGCTCTTGGGCCTCTCGTCCCACTTGCATCTGCGCACCTTATCGGATATGGCAGCAGCCGCGTAGTACTGGTAGCTGCGCATGACCTTCAAACAGCCGTCCGAGCTATCCGCCACGGTATAGAAGCCGATGAGCTGGTGTGCCATAGGGATGGAGAGCAGCGTGGAGGTGAAGCGTTTCCATTCGTCTGTTCCGGGTTTGTCGCCCGCGCAGACGGGCTCGTTGTTGAAGTCCTCCCAGTGGAAGAAGAAGTTCGGGTTGAACGCGCCCGTGCCAGGGTTGGCGAAATAGCGCGCCTCGTCGGGGGTCATCCCCACGAAAATCTGCGTCAGGCGGAAGAGCCCGGTGAACACGCCCTCGTGGGCATACTTCTCGATCTGACCGGTGGCCTGGCTGATGGGGATGCCGCTGCGCTTGAGCTCGATATGGATGACCGGCATGCCGTTGATGAGCAGGCACAGGTCTCCGCGGCGGTCGTTTAGGATCTTACTCTTCGCAGGATAGACCGGCTGCTGTGCTATCTGGTAGCGGCTCTGGCCGGCTGCGATCTCCTGACGATCATAGATCTTCAGGCTCACCTCCTTGCCCAGGTGAAGTGCATCGTCAGGGTTGTCGCGCGTGATGGCGACGGTCTTTCCGTTGATGAACCCGTTGAGCGCGAGCGGGGTCTTGAGCGTTTCGATTTGTTCGATGACCTGCGCCATCTCTCCCTGGGTGAGAGGGCAGCCGTTCAGGCGGTCTATGTCGGCGTTGTTCTGGAATAGAATCTTCGCCCAGTTGTCGATGAGGTCCTGCTCGGTGGGATAGCGAAGCACGCCCCCCGCGTCGTCCCAGCCGTGCTGCTTCAGCACGGTGATGACCGCTTCCTCGAAAGCGGCCTCTTTATCGAAAACCATGGCGAAACCTATCTACGAACTGCAAAAAGTTATGCACTTAACTATTGGCAATCATTATAAGACATAGATACATCTACCTGGGAACAGCGTAAGCTGAGCGAAGTAGCTACGTTTGGCGGTGGGCATACTCCGTCAATGGCAGATTCCGATAACTACGAAGATGGATGCGTACTGTGGGTTACGTCCCAGGACGTGAAATCTAACTACCTTGATAGAACTACGACTCAGATAACTGAGAAGGGCGCAAAAAAGTTAACTCTTTATCCCGCCGGATCTTTAGTAATAGTAACGAGGAGCGGGATTCTTCGCCATACTCTTCCGGTGGCTGAGCTGCGGAAACCTTCAACCGTTAACCAGGATATTCGCGTCATTCTGCCCCAAGACACGTGCTGTGGAGGGTGGCTACTTCAGTTCTTTATTTCGCGCAACAAGGAATTGCTGCTTGAGTTTGGCAAGACTGGAACAACCGTAGAAAGTGTAGACTTTGGCAAGATCAAGGACATGCTTTTGTGCATGCCAAGTAGCGTCGAGCAACAGCAGATCGGACGTTACTTCGCACAGCTTGACTCCCTCATCACCCTTCATCAGCGTATGGGTCCCATCTTCTGCTTTTGCGCGCATGGATCAAGAACCAATTTCGCGTCCACTCTTCAAGGATAGCTTCGGATATTACGCTACCCGCGCCCCATCCCGAAGATGCTCATGTCGCCATCGGCGCCAGCTTCAGGCGTCTTCGGCACAGCCGAGGGCGCCTTCGTTTGCGGTTCTTCTTCCGCTGGTGCGTCTATCGGCTCGCTGAGCGCCAGGAAGAGCCTCATCACAAGCTCGAGCCTCTGCTGCAGAGAATCGCTCAACTCGCCGTAGGAGGCCGCCAGTTTCACCTCTTTGGCCAACTCCGCCATCGAGTCCTTCAGCGCCTTCTGCATGCTCACGGAGGGCCTCACTTCAACTTCTGTATCGGTTAGCTTAGCGATGATGTAGTCCTGCCTGCTCATGCCGCTCCAGGCGGCCATCTCGCATATCAGCTTGTGCTCCTCGGGCGTGCAGCGAAACGCCATCGTCTTGCTGCGCTTGCGGGCGCTGTTCTCGCACGGCATCCTTCTTACCCCCTCGCTCCGTCAAGGGCGGCGGCCATTTCGTCCTGCTTTGTGGGGAACAGGTGCGCGTATCGGTAGGTGATGTCCACCGCCTCGTGGCCCATGCGCTCGGCGATGGCCAGCGCGGAGAAGCCCATCTCGATCAGCAGGCTCACGTGGCTGTGGCGTATGTCGTGTATGCGGATGCGCTTCACGCCCGACGCCTTGCACCCGCGCTCCATCTCGTGGGCCAGGAAGTGCTTGGTCACGGTGAACAGGCGCTCGTCGGGAGCGACGTCGTCTCGCAGCTCGATGAAGTCCGCCATCTCGTCGCGCAAGAAGGCGGGCATGACGATCGTGCGCACGGACTTGGGCGTCTTGGGGTCGGTCACGGTGTCCACGCCGTGAAGGCTCTGGTACGACTTGTTGATGCGCAGCCGCGAGCTATCCAGCATGAAGTCGGATGGCGTGAGCGCCAGGAGCTCGCCGCAGCGTATGCCCGTCCAATACAGCAGCTCGAAGGCGTGGAACGACAGCGGCTTGTCCATGACTGCCTCGCTGAACCTCAGGTACTCGTCCTTGGTCCAGAACTGCATCTCGCCGCCCTTTTTCGAGCCTATCTTGTCGACCCTGCGCACCGGGTTGTCGGTGAGGCCGTAGTAGCGCTCGGCGTGGTTGAAGATGGCGTTCAGTTGGTTATTTACCGTGCGCAGGTACGTCGGCGCCCAGGGTTTCCCGTCGGCGTCCCGGTGCTCGGTGAGCTCGTTTTGCCACCTGATGACGTCGATCGGCCTCACGTCGCACATGCGCATGTCTCCGAAGAACGGCACGAGCTTGTCGTTGATGATGTACTCCTTGGTGATCCACGTGTGCTCGCGTATGCGCGGCTTCACCTCGGAGGCGTACACCTCGACAAACTCGGAGAACGTCATGTCCATGGCCCCGCCGTTAAGGCTCTTGAACTGGCCCTCCCACACGGCGGCCTCCACCTCGGAGGAGAAGCCGCGCTTCGTCTTGTGGCGCTTCGAGCCGCGGGCGTCGCGGTAGTAGCACTGCACGTAGAACGTTCCGTTGTTGTCATCCTTGTACACGGGCATGTCAGTCCACCTCCGGGAAGTACAGGGCGTCGAAGACGTCGCTCCGAACGCGCCCGCGGATCACCACGCGCCCACGCGCCTCCTGCTCGGCGTTTATCCTCCTGATCACCTCGTAGGCGCTGCCTTTCTTGATCCTCAGCAGCTCCGCGACCTCGTCGGCGTCCAGCATGTGCGGCCTCGGCGTCTTCGCCACCTTCTCGTCCATGGCTTCTCCCATCAATAGCGTACGGATATGTACGGTTTACAGATTCAGAGTAAACGTACATATCTGTACTGTCAATAGAATTGCGTACATTTGCGTACGCTGATAAGATGTGCGGGTACGTATTTCCAGGAGGAGGGCGCATGTCCGTAGGCGAGAACATAAGGCGGTACCGCAAGTTGCGGGGCATGACGCAGGCGCAGCTCGCCGAGGCTGTCGGCCTGACCGAGGGGGCCGTGCGCCACTACGAGAGCGGCATCCGCGCGGTGAAGCCCGAACTGCTCGAGTCCATCGCCGATACGCTCGGCGTGTCCGTCAACGCCCTCAAGGATTACGGCGTCGAGAACGCGAGCGACCTCATGTCGCTTCTCGTGCGGCTCGAGGACTCCTTCGGCATCGTTCCCTCAGCCGACGGTTCGGGTCTCACCCTGAACCCCAAGGCTCCGCACGCGCCCAAAGCGGCAATGGCGATCGAGCTGTGGGCGGAGAAGCGCGCGCAGGTCGAGAACGGCGAGATCGACGCCGACGAATACGAGGACTGGAAAGCCTTACTGTAGCGGCTCCCCGCATTTCTCAATCAACGCAATCGAATCAGGACGGTGGACCAGGCGGCGAGCGCCGCACGCTCCTACGTATGCTGAGTTTTTACTCCCCATTGCATCCAACGACATTTTCGGCGCACCTGGGGAGTAAACGACGCGGTGGCTTACACGGCGGCACACGGCAGCACACCGCGGCATTTCCCCTGATTACTCCTGTTTTCATTGAGACAGCGAGATTCTTTACTCCCCATTAACCATCTGGGGAAACGCAGTACGGAGACCGCAAAAATGCCCGTTGAGTTCGATTTGAGTTTCACGGGTCCCGAAACGGCCCCGTTTCGTCCTCGGGGACAAAAACCGCGCGTCTACTCACTCGGGATGAATCCTTACTCCCATTCCTCCAAATACCGCCCAGTGCTTTGCCATCTTGAAATACGGGGAGTAAATTGCGAAATCGCAGGTGAAAGGGAGTAAAAGGCAAAGAAAAAGCCTCCGTTCCAACATGGGAACGGAGGCTCAATAATCGAGTTTACTCACTAATGTGGCTGGCGGCTTTGCCGTGACTCTCGTACGAAACGAAACTCAGCGGCACAGTGCGGCACTTAAAAGTGCAGGTCAGAACCCTATCAGCCTACTCCCACTCAATCGTGGCAGGCGGCTTAGACGTTATGTCGTAGCACACGCGGTTGGCTCCAGGAACTTCAGCAACGATACGGCTGGAAATCTTAGCTAGCACATCGTAGGGGAGCTTTGCCCAGTCAGCGGTCATTGCATCGCTTGATTCAACAGCGCGCAGGATGATGGGGCGCTGATACGTGCGCTCGTCACCCATAACGCCAACGCTCTTGATGTCGGGCAGAACCGCGAAGTACTGCCAGCAGCTATGCTCGCTGTTGCGTTCGCCCGTTTCCTGGAACAAGCGCTCGTTGTATGCGTCCAGTTCTTCGCGAACAATGGCATCGGCATTCTTAAGAATCTCAAGCTTTTCGGGGCTTACTGCGCCAATGATGCGAATAGCCAAACCCGGGCCAGGGAAGGGCTGGCGGTGAACGATGTGTGCGGGCAAGCCAAGGGCGGTGCCCAGTGCGCGAACTTCGTCCTTGAAGAAGTGGTCAAGCGGCTCAATAAGGTCGAAGTGAACACCCTCAGGGAAGGGGATCAGGTTGTGGTGGCTTTTGATGGTGGAAGCCTTTCCGCCGGTTTTGCGAGCACCAGATTCAATGATGTCAGGATAGATAGTGCCCTGAGCCATAAACTGCACGGGCTTGCCGTCTTCTGCAATATCCTGTGCAACGGCGAAGAACTCTTCCCAGAACTGGGTACCGATAATCTTGCGCTTTGCTTCAGGGTCGGTAACGCCGTCAAGCAGCTTGGCGTAGCGCTCTTCGGCATGAACATGAATGAAATCCACATCGAACTGCTTGGTGAATACCTCTTCAACCTCTTCGGGCTCATTCTTGCGAAGCAGACCATGGTTTACGAATACGCATACCAGCTGTTTGCCAATTGCCTTAGCGCACAGGGCTGCAACTACAGAAGAATCAACGCCGCCGGAAAGACCCAAAATAACGCGCTTGTCGCCAACCTTTTCACGGATAGCGGCAACGGAGTCTTCGATGATGGAATCCATAGTCCAGTCGGCTTTCAGTTCTGCGATATTGAACAGGAAGTTGGAAAGCATCTTGTTGCCGAACTCGGAGTGCTTAACTTCAGGGTGGAACTGCGTGGTGTAGATGTTGCGCTCAGCGCATTCCATAGCCGCAACGGGGCAAATGTCAGTGGAAGCGGTAACGGTGAATCCTGCAGGAACCTCAGTTACGGCATCGCGGTGGCTCATCCAAACCGTTTGTTCGGCAGGGGGATCTTCGAACAGCGCACCGCCCGCTACATGGAGGCCAGCTGCTCCGTACTCACCCTTTTCGGTGTGACCCACGGTGCCGCCTAGTTCAACGGCAATGGTCTGATGGCCGTAGCAGAAGCCGAGAATCGGTACACCAAGTTCAAGTACACCGGGGTCGATCTTGGGCGCATCGTCTGCATAGACGCTGGCGGGGCCGCCGGAAAGAATAATGGCGCTTGGCTTCAAAGCTGCAATTTTTGCTGCATCTTCATCGCAGGGTACGATCTCGGAATAAACGCCCAAATCGCGAATGCGGCGGGCGATGAGCTGACCGTATTGGGCGCCAAAGTCCAGAACGATAACCTTCTGATCCGGAGAGGTTGCTGGCATGTGTTCCTCCTGCTTGACAGTATGATTTTTAACTTTGAAATTTTACCAAAACAGAAAAGAGGAAATGTGATGTTTCCGAAAAACTAGCATCCACCTCTTCGTTTAGCTTTTGTGCCTGATCATCTTTTGTGGCGTTTAGCCAGGGAATAAAGGTAGTTTGGTTCCTGCGATCCTTTGGTTTGCATCCCATTTTCCGCATCAAAAAATGCTGTCATTGTTGTTTTACCCAAAGAGTGCTCACTCGCGCTCAATTTTGGCACAATTACGCAAATATGGTTTGTGTCTATCTGGTTAAACGCCTGGTAAACCTTATAATCCAGCCAATTGTTCGACTCTCGTGAAAGGGGTGTCAAATGAATGGCAACGACAAAGATGCGCTTCGGTCGTCTCCTTCAGCCGCCTTGGGAATAGGAGAAGCGCTTATTAATCGTAAGCGATTATTGGTTAGCTTGCTTTCTGATAGGGAAGCAGTCCGCGTGATATGCGCCCCTCCTTTGTATGGGAAAACAGTGCTTGCCAACCAATACGCAAGAATGGCTTTTCCTCCCGGAAACGTCACTTGGGTGCAGGCATCCGAGCCAGAATTTCTCGTAAACCTTGATTCGGGAAGCATCGAAGAGGTATTGGACTCTGATGATTCTTCGCCTGGAAAACTGGTGGTTTTCGACGGCATTTCAAAGCTCAAGGGCAAAAGGCGTACAAGCTTGGTAACGCTTATGGGCAAACTTCACACCAAGCAATGTGAAGTGATGGTAACTACTGAAGATTCCACGCTGGCAGCTGATGTTGAACTGCCGGTCGTAGTGCTGGACGCCCGTGAAATGGCCCTATCTTCTGATGAACTGCCAAAGTGTCAGTGCCACTCCGGCAACCAAGAATCTCTTTTTGAAAAGGGTCACATGCCGACAAAGCGATCCGTACCGCCTGTAGCTCTCGATAAAGAAAAGGGCGCCGATCGCTTCCTTAAAGCACTCCTTCGGCAAACCCCATCCTCTCCAGAAGAATCGCTGGCGTATCTGGCCCTTTTCTTGGGAAGCGGCAGTCTTTCGCTGATCACTGATTTCTTTGACGAACACACCCAACCCGATATTTCGTTGGTTGAAAGCCTCTTTCCTTTTGCAGGTGTAAGTCTCCTGTCGTCTTCGTTTTCTGCGTTTGAGCTTCCCGTAGAAGCTCGGCACGAGCTTATGGCTGCCCACTATTCTTCCATTGTTTCTTTTTCTCGTTTCGAAGATGAAGTGGAATTCCTTTTAGCCTGTGTTGACTCGTGTTTGGCGGCTGGTAAGCGTGCGCTTGCCTCAAAGGCGCTTGAAAGTAGAAAAGTCCAGCAATGGTATGCGGAAAAGCATGGTGCGGAAAACGGCAATTTCTCGCTGCCGATTCCCGTAAACGACCATTTCTTTGGTGAGGGTGGAACAATAACGGATGCGGTAAAGACCGAAATCGTTTCTCCTGTTCGGATTAATCTGTTTGGTCGTTGTGAGGTTACGCGTGACGGCAAAAATGTATTGCCGAATGGGGAACTGCGCCGCAAAGCGAAGCTCGTACTTGCTCTGCTTGTGGTTAACGATGGTAAAGAACTGCCACGTACTTGGATTGAACGCATCGTTTGGCCGGAATCGGATCCTGCTTGTGTGCGCTCGAGTTTCTATAACTTGTGGAGTTACATCAGGCGTGTTCTCACTCCGCCTGACGAAGAGCCGTTTGGGTCGCGGCGTTCGCGCGACACGGTTTCGTTGGCTGGATTAAATTATGTAAGCGATGTCGGTGAAGTTCACGCGCAGTGTCTGCTTCTGAATGGATGCAATGATCCTGATATTTGCAAAAGGGCGTTAGGCGAAATTGAGCGTTTGTATTGTGGTCCACTTCTGCCTGGTGTTCAAAACGACCAAATAGATGCATATCGCATCACGTACCAGAATCGCGTACTCGATGCGTTGGTTGATGGAGTTCGGGCGCTTATCCGTGCTAACGATCTTCGATTGGCACAGCATTACGCTGAGTTTGCTTTCGGTATCGACCAAACGCGTGAGGACGTTGTGTACCAATATATGAAAGTTCAGCAATTGCTTGGTCAGTATGCTGGTGCTATTTCAACGTTTGTAAGTTGTCGACGCGCTTTAGTGGATCGTTTTGGTATCGATGGCTCAAGCAGGCTTGAAGAGCTGTACGAAGAAATACTTGAAGAAGTTTCGTCTTCTGGCGCAACTGCTGTAGCGCCTAAAGATAATGAAGCTTCTTGGTGATAGCAAGGCGAACGCGCTGACTGGGTAACAAATGGCTCACCAATAAGCGGAAATGGCGTGTATTCAGGAAATGCAGAAGATGCTACACGGCGTATGCGAGTGTGCCTGTGATAGAGTGAAGCAGTTAAACGAAAGAAAGAGAGATCATGGGTTTCTTTTCTAAACTACTTAGTGTAGGCGAAAGCAAGCCACTTAAGAACTATCAGCGCAGGGTTGCAGAGGTCAACGCCTTCGAGCCTGCTATGCAAGCACGTTCCGACGAAGAGTTGGCTCACCTTACCGTCGAGTTCCGTGAGCGTCTGGCTAACGGTGAAGATTTGGACGATTTGCTTCCTGAGGCGTTCGCTGCCGTTCGTGAAGCCAGTGTGCGCACTATTGGTCTTCGTCATTTCGATGTTCAGCTCATTGGCGCTATGGCGTTGAACGATGGCAAAATCGCTGAAATGCGCACGGGCGAAGGTAAAACGCTCGTTTCCACATTGGCTGGCTATTTGAATGCTTTGCCTGGTAATAATGTTCACATCGTTACTGTTAACGATTACCTTGCTGCGCGCGACTCTCAGTGGATGGGTCGCATCTACCGCTTCTTGGGTATGAATGTTGGTCTTATTCAGAATGGTATGGGTCCCGAGCAGAAGATCCCTGCCTACCAGGCCGACGTTACCTACGGCACTAATTCCGAATTCGGCTTTGATTATCTGCGTGACAACATGGTTGCCCGTGCATCACGGCGTGTGCAGCGTGGCCATTCTTTCGCCATCGTCGACGAGGTCGACTCCATTCTTATCGATGAAGCGCGTACACCTCTTATTATTTCAGGTGCTGGCTCTCAGGCCGCTGATACGTATAAGCGTTTTGCGGCCGTTATGCCTTCCTTGAAGCGCGATGTCGATTTCGAGATGGATGAAGCGAAAAGGACCATCTACACCACCGAAGCTGGTTTGGAAAAGGTTGAGTTCCAGCTTGGCATTGAAGACATTTTTAGCGATCCAACCGGTCAGCTGCCCAATCATTTGCAGCAGGCGCTGAAGGCCCAGTTCCTGTTCCATCGCGATGTTGACTACGTAGTGGTAAACGGCGAGGTCAAGATCGTTGATGAATTCACCGGCCGCATCATGGAAGGTCGCCGTTATTCCGAAGGCCTTCATCAGGCACTTGAAGCAAAAGAGCATGTATTGGTTCGTCAGGAAAACCAAACTCTGGCAACTATCACGTTGCAGAATTATTTCCGTTTGTACGACAAGCTTTCTGGCATGACCGGTACGGCAATGACGGAAGATTCTGAGTTCCGTCAGATCTACAACTTGCCCGTCATGTCTATTCCTCCCAACAGGGAAGTTCAACGTATCGACGAAGATGATCTTATCTATCGCACGGTAGATGCTAAGTTCAATGCTGTTGCTGACGATATTGCAGAGCGTCATGCTGCTGGGCAGCCGTGCCTGGTTGGTACGGTTTCTATCGAAAGCTCTGAGCGCCTAAGCCGTTTGCTTTCCAAGCGTGGCATCAAACATGAAGTACTGAATGCTAAGAATCACGAACGCGAAGCTGCCATCGTTGCTCAGGCGGGTCGAACTGGTGCGGTTACCATTGCTACGAACATGGCTGGTCGTGGTACTGACATCTTGCTGGGCGGCAACCCCGAAGCCATGGCGCAGGCTATGCTTCTTGAACGATTTGGTGAAGATGAGGAGCCTACGCCAGCCCAGGTGAAGCAGGCCGAAGCTGAGGCCGAGGCTATTACCAATCGTGAATCCAAAGAGGTTCTTGCTGCAGGTGGCCTGTGCGTCATTGGTACTGAGCGTCATGAGTCGCGCCGTATCGACAACCAGTTGCGTGGTCGTGCCGGTCGTCAAGGCGACCCGGGTGCAACACAGTTCTACCTTTCTCTCGAAGACGACCTTATGCGTTTGTTTGGTGGCTCGCGCATGGATTCTATTGGTCGCATGATGGAAAAAACCGACATGCCCGACGATATGCCCATTAAGGCATCTATGGTTTCTAAGGCAATTGAAACCGCGCAGCGTCAGGTTGAAGCATCCAACTTTGCTGTACGTAAGCATGTTCTTGAATACGACGACGTAATGAACCTGCAGCGTAAAGCAGTCTATGCAGAGCGTAATGCCATCCTTGACGGCAAAGATCTTACCGATCGCATGCCGGAGATCATTGAAGACATCGTAGAGTCGCATGTTTTGGAGTGGTGTCCCGCCAAGCAAGCGAGCGACGACTGGGATCTGGACTCTCTTAATAAATGGGTTATCCAGATGACGGGCATTGAGGATTTCACTGTAGATTCTATCGATCATGACGACGACGTGAATGCGCTTATCGATGGTCTGGTTGAATATTTCCAGGGTCTCTTCGATGCGAAGGCAAAGGAGATTGGTGCTCCATTCTCCGATATCGAATCGCAGGTTATGCTGCGATTCATCGATACGCGCTGGATGGCTCACCTCCAAGAAATGGATTACCTTAAGGCGTCTATCGGCCTGCGTGCGTATGGTCAGCGCGATCCGCTTACTGAATATCGCGATGAGGCGCATCGTGCTTTTGCGGCCCTTACTTCTTCGATCTATGAGGATTACCTGCGATTCTTGCTTCGTGCCCCCATCGTTGTGCAGGTTGCCCCGCAGGAAGAATCCAGCCCGCTCGATGGCAAGGTATCGTACTCCAATCCCGAACAGACGCTCAATGAAGGCTCTGGTGTTCGTCGCGGTGCTCCCCAAGGCGGTCCTAGCCCGGCTCCTGCTGCGCCGAAGCCTGAAGCTCATAAGCCTCAGACCTACGAAAAGGACAAAAACGACCCTTACGCAAATGTTGGTCGAAACGACCCTTGCCCATGCGGTTCTGGCAAGAAATACAAGAAGTGCCACGGCGCCAATCACTGAACTAATGGGGGATAGCGCAAGCTTTCCCCTTTGCGGCGTTAAGCCGCTTTCGATGCCCCTGCTTTGATGGTAGGGGCATTGTGATGTTCAGCCAGTTTCTGAAACCGAGAGGAATCGTCGATGATGACCCTTGAAGAAGCGGAAAAGCGCACCGAAGAAGCGCGCGCTTACCTACATATTGATGAAAAAATAGCCGAGCTTGCCAACTTGGACAGTCGGATTGCCAACCCTGATTTTTGGAACGATACCGATAACGCTCAGCGGGTCAGCAAGCAGGCGTCCGACATACGTGATGTGATCGAGCGCTATGAATCTGCCTGCGGATTGCTCGACGATATCAAAACTGCAACCGAGTTGGCCGAGGAAGACCCTGAGTTCGGTGAAGAAATTGAAAACGATCTCGAGCGTCTGGAGAAGATGCTCGATGATTTCGAGGTCGAGTCTTGGTTCAATGGACGCTTCGATTCCTCTGACGCGATCCTTTCCATCCACCCTGGTAGCGGTGGCTTGGAAGCTCAGGATTGGACCGAAATGCTGTATCGCATGTATTCGCGCTACGCCGATTCCAAGGGCTGGAAGGTCAAGGTTCTCGACCTGGTCCCTGGCGAAGGCATCGGTCTAGACCGTGCAAGCATCCAAATTGAGGGTCGCAATGCGTACGGTATGCTGCGCAGCGAATCGGGTGTTCATCGTTTGGTTCGCATTTCACCTACTGACGACAAGAAACGTCGTCACACCACGTTTGCTGCGGTTGAGGTAATCCCGGTTCTTCCCGATAACGATATTTCCGTGGAAATCGATCCGAATGATGTTCGCGTCGATGTATACCGAGCAAGTGGCCCCGGCGGTCAGTGCGTCAATACTACCGATTCCGCTGTTCGCCTCACTCATATTCCTACGGGAATCGTGGTTACCTGTCAGAACGAGAAGTCCCAGCTCCAGAACAAGGAAGCGGCTTTCAGGGTTTTACGTGGTCGTCTGTATGAGCTCGAAGAAAAGAAGCGGGAAGCCGAACTCGCTGAGCTGAGGGGCGAAAAAATGGACAATTCGTTCGGCAGCCAGATACGTAACTATGTTTTGTATCCGTATCGACTGATCAAGGATACCCGTAGTAATATCGAAAGCGGCAATGTCGAAGCGGCACTCGATGGCGATATCGATGAATTTGTAGTCGGATACCATCGTTGGAAAGCTTCGTTGTAATGCAAAGCCAAGTAATCGACCGAAAGGAAGCCATGAATTCTCTGGCAGCTAAGGAAAAGGCCTGTGCCATTCGCACGGACATCATTGAGATGCTGCATGAAGCGGGCAGCGGCCATCCAGGCGGATCTCTTTCCTGCACTGATATCCTTGCAGCGCTGTATTTTGGCGGCGTGATGAAACACAACCCCGAAAACCCCGAAGATGAGGCACGTGATCGCTTCATCCTCGCCAAGGGGCATGCGGCACCGGCAATCTATGCAACGCTTGCCGAAGCTGGCTACTTTCCTGTTGAGGAGCTGAAAACCCTCCGTAAGCTTGGTACTCGTTTGCAGGGTCATCCCGATTCTAATCTTCTTCCTGGCATCGAAGTTTCCACCGGCTCTCTTGGTCAGGGTCTTTCCATCGCAGCGGGAATTGCTGCCGGTTTTAAGCTTGACGGCGTTTCCAACCGTGTTTTCACTGTTATGGGCGATGGCGAAACCGAAGAAGGTCAGGTTTGGGAAGCAGCAACATTCGCTGCTTATCAGAAGCTGGGCAATCTTATTGCCGTTGTTGACCTTAATGGCCTCCAGATCGATGGCAAGGTTGACCATGTGTGTGCCAGCGGCACCCTTGCTGGTAAGTTTGCTGCCTTTGGTTGGGAAGTTCACGAGGTAAACGGCCATGACATGGACGCACTCATCGAGCTTTTCTCCGACCTTAAGGCGTCTGAAACTGCACAGCCTAAGGTGGTTATTGCTCGCACCATCAAGGGCAAGGGCGTTTCCTTCATGGAAGACCAAGCTGGTTGGCACGGTAAAGCCCCCAACGACGAAGAAACCGAGCGTGCGCTTGCCGAGCTTGCTGAAGCCCGCGCTGAGCTGAATGGAGTGAAGTAACGTGGTAAAACTCGCTACCCCTGAACAGGCACAGGAAAAGAAGGCAACGCGTGCTGCATTTGGCGTAACGCTTGCTGAGCTTGCCGCAAGCGGTAAGAAGGTTGTTGCGGTAGACGCCGACCTTACCGGCTCCACCACCACAAAGAAATTTGCTGAGGCTTGTCCTGAAAACGCAAAGCGCCTGTTCAACGTTGGTATTGCCGAACAGAACATGATCGATGTTGCTGCAGGTCTTTCTCTTACGGGAAACATTGCCTATACGGGTTCGTTCGCTGTTTTCGGAACCGGTCGCGCCTATGACCAGATCCGCAATACCGTGTGCTCCTCCAACCTCAACGTTAAGGTTGCCCCCACGCATGCTGGCATTTCTGTTGGTCCCGATGGCGGTTCTCATCAGATGCTTGAAGACATTTCGCTCATGCGCGGTTTGCCCAATATGCGCGTGTTAGTTCCTGCCGACTATGCTGCTTGCTGTGCCGCAATTCGTTTGGCCGCAGAAACCCCTGGTCCTGTTTATATCCGAATGGGACGTGCTGCTGTTCCAGCAGTATATGCTCCCGATGTTGAGCTCGAGGTTGGTCGTGCCTACGTACTTCGCGAAGGAACCGATGTCACCATCATCGCCTGTGGCGTAGAAATCGCTGAGGCAATGAAGGCTGCTGATGCTCTTTCTGAAAAGGGCATTTCCGCTGAGGTTATCGATGCTTTCTGCGTAAAGCCTCTCGATGCTGAAACCATCCTTGCTTCGTTGAAGAAGACTGGCTGTGCAGTAGTAGCAGAGGAACATTCTATCTACGGTGGCTTGGGCTCTGCTGTAAGCGAACTTGCTGCTGAGCAGTTCCCATGCCCCATTGAATTGGTTGGCGTTCGTGACCGGTTTGGTAAGTCTGGCGAGTTCAACGAACTGCTTACCTACTTTGGACTTGACGCTGATGCCCTTGTTCAAGCTGTGGAAAAGGCTCGTGCTCGAAAGCATGCCTGATATACTCATTTGCAGTCTCAGAATTACACCCTATGAATGGAGCATACTGTGACGAATGAACAGAGTGGGGTTCCAATGGGCAGGCATGCCCAGCAGCCCCCAGTAAATCAGGTTGCGTCTCAGCTTTCGCAGTCGCTTCCTGTAGTGAATATTGAGGAGACCGCTCCTCAGTACACGGGTAATCCGGTTATCACGCTTGACCACGTTACCAAGATCTACGAAGCGCAGCCTAACAATCCTGCGCTGAGCGATATATCGCTGCACATTTTCCCTGGTGAATTTGTGTTCTTGGTAGGTCATTCTGGTTCTGGCAAGTCTACCTTTATCAACTTGCTTATCCGTCAGATCAAGCCCACCAAGGGCAAGATCTATATCGCAGATGAAGACCTTACTCAGATGCGCAATTGGCGTGTCCCGTACCTCCGTCGCAACATTGGTTGCGTTTTCCAGGACTTTAAGCTCCTGCCGAATAAGACGGTTTTCGAAAACGTAGCATTTGCGCTTGAGGTAATTGGCAAGTCGCGTCATGTTATCCGTACTCAGGTTCCTGAGGTTCTGCGTTTGGTTGGACTGCAGGACAAAATGAACAAGCGTCCCGATCAACTTTCTGGCGGCGAACAGCAGCGTGTATCCATTGCGCGTGCTATCGTAAACCGCCCTCCGCTGCTCATTTGCGACGAGCCTACGGGTAATCTTGACCCGCAGAACTCACGCGGCATTATGGACCTGCTCGAGCGAATCAACCGTACGGGCACCACGGTTCTTGTTGCTACGCACGACCGCGAAATGGTCGACAATATGCGTCGTCGCGTAATTGCGCTCGACAAGGGCGTTCTGACCCGCGACCAGGACAGGGGAGTGTACGGTTTCGATGTCTAGTATTTTTTATTTCTTCCGCGAATCGCTTACGGGCTTTACGCGTAACCTTTCCACTACGCTTGGATCAATCATTACGATTTTCCTTTCGTTGCTGATCATTGGCATCTTTTGCATTGCTGGCGCCGTGGTCAACAATGTTGTTGCGTCGGTAGAAAATCAGGTTTCCATTACGGCATACGTAAAGGACGATGCCAGCGATGCCGACATCGAAAAAGTAATGAAGACTATTGAAGGGTATGACGGCGTAGAGAGTGTTTCCTTCACCACGAAGGACCAGGCTCTTGATAACTTCCGTAAGTCTACCTCTAACCCTGAAATCGTCGATCAACTTGATGGCGATAACCCTCTGCCAGCATCTATCGATGTTCAGCTTGATGATGCTCAGAGCGTACAGAACATTGCATCTGAGATTTTGGCAAACCAGGATTTCGTTGACATTTGCGATAACGCAGATGATCCGACTGATTCTTTGCAGTACGGTCAGAAGACGGTTGATAAGCTCTTCTCGCTTACTAATGCTATCCGTACCGCAGGTATTGCTCTCATTGCGTTGTTGATCTTCATTGCGTTCATCTTTATCAACAACACCATTCGTTTGGCAATTCTTGCGCGTCGCAAGGAAATCGCCATCATGCGTCTGGTTGGCGCCTCGAATGGCTTCATTCGGGGGCCTTTCTTGGCAGAAGGTGCGCTTCATGCTTTGATCGGTGCTTTGCTGGCAATTTTTGTACTTGAGATTGCCCGCAACCTGGTACTTCCTCAAATGGCAGTTGCTCTTCCGTGGTTGCCTATCGGTGTCGATTTTGGTATGTTCCTGCTCATCTACCTGGCTATGTTGGTAGCAGGTTTGGTTATCGGTCTTTTGGGCTCGCTGTTTGCAATGAGCCGTTATTTGAAGGTCTAAAGAAGGGCTGAAATGTTCAAGGAATCGAAGGCACGTTAGTGAACGATTTCAAGAAAACCACTAAGGTGGAATCTTCGAACAAACGAAATGCAAGCATCGTGAAGCTTCTCGGTGCTTGCATTTTCATATGTTTGGTTTTTTGCGCGGGCTTCTTCGTTCGCGGAAATGCCGATTTGCTTAATGCTATGGGTCTCTCATCTCTTGATGTCGACACGGAAGTGAATCCTGGTCTTACTGTTTCAGGTGATACTTACGATTCTCTTTCGGCTCGTGTGGCTGAAATGGAGGGCATTTTAAAGAAGAGCAGCATGGATGATTATGACCTTGGCCAAGTTACGGCAAAGGTCTTGTCCTCGTATGCTGAGGGTACCGGTGACAGTTTCCTCAAGTATTACGACGAAACAAGCTATCGCGCATACCTGGCAAGCACCAAGAATCCCGAGGCGGGTATTGGTGTGCTCTTTGGCGAAAATGACGGAAAGTGCTTTGCATCGGATGTTTTCGAAGATTCTTCCGCTGCTGCGGCCGGTATCGAAACTGGCGACTATGTGCAATCTATCGATGGCGTATCCAAATCCTCTTGGAGCATTCCCGAAGTGCTCGATGCTCTCTCGCGTTCGGAAGGTGAAAGCGTATACGTTACCTGGAGCCGTCCCTCCCAGAAGCAAGGTGAAAGTGGAACCACGTTTTCAACTACTCTTACGTTTTCTTCCAGTTCGCAGGAAAACGTTACCTGGAGCGTTCACGACGGAGTTTGCACTATTGATATAAAGCAGATCACTTCAGACACGGCCGCTACGGTTTCTTCGGCGATTACCGATTCCTCTTCGCAGGGAGCTCAGGCATTTATTCTCGATCTTCGTGATGTTCCCGGTGGCTATCTAACCCAGGCGGTCGGCATTGCTTCGCTGTTTATACCCAGCGGTGTTGTTGCGCAGATTGAAACGGTAAATGGAATCAGCACTCGCAGTGCAGATGGTGACAGTATCACCACTGCACCTTTGGTTGTTATTACCAACGGCCGTACTGCTGGTTGCGCCGAGGTTCTTGTTGCAGCGCTTCAAGAATCCGGCCGTGCTGAAATCGTTGGTGAAAAGACTCAGGGAAAAGGGTCCGTTCAGGCAATGCAGCCGCTCTCGTTCGGTGGAGCCATTCGTTATACTGCGGCATTCTATTTGACTCCCAGCGGCCGCCAGATTGATGGCAACGGAATTAGTCCCAATGTAGAAACATCGAATGTATCTATGCAGGAATCGGTTGCCTTCGATTCGGCGCGTTCCCAGATCTCATAAGGGCGGAAATGGTACGACGTAGTTCTAAGGCGCGCAGACATCCTAAAGCAAAGCCTCAAGGCATTCTTGAGTTGAACGCTCAGGGGTTCGGTTTCGTTAAGACAGCTGAGGGAGAATTCTTTATTCCCGCTTCAAAGGTCAACGGTGCGTTTCCCGGCGACCTTGTTGAGATTTCGCGTCTTTCTGGGCAATCTCCTGACAGGCATTACTTTGAGGCTTCCCGCAAACCCTCTGCTCGTGTTGCGCGTGTTATCATGCGTGCACGCGATACCCTTATTGGTCGCTATGAGGTTGCTGAGCCATTTGGTGTTGTGGTGCCTGAAGATCCTTCTGTCCCTTGTGATATTTTTACGCTCAGAAGCGATGCGCCTCATGTTAATGATGGTGATTTGGTCGAGGTTCGCATCATCGAGTTTCCTACGCGAAATTCTGCTGCTACGGGCACCGTTGTACGTGTTCTTGGCTCGGAATCAGATACCGATATTGCTATCGACCTGATTATTGCTGAGCATCAATTCGAAACCGAGTTTTCTCCGGCTGCCCTTGAGGAGGCTGAACACTGTTCGCTTGATGCTTCTCTTGCTACGGTGCAGGGTTATCGCGATTTACGCGATGAGTTTATCTTTACCATCGATCCTGTTGATGCTCGAGATTTTGACGATGCGATTTCCCTTGAGCGCAAGGATGGCAACTTTGTGCTTGGTGTGCATATCGCTGATGTGTCTCGATTTGTTGCCTATGACTCATCGCTCGATATGGATGCACGGAGACGCGCAACCTCGGTGTATTTGGTTGACCGAGTGCTTCCTATGCTACCGGAGAAACTGAGTAATGGACTGTGCTCCTTGATGCCTGAAGAGGATCGCTGCACCATCAGTGTTAAGGTCGAACTGTCTCCAGGCGGCTCAGTGCTTTCGTACGAGGTGTTTCCCTCTGTTATTCGCTCTAAAGCGCGCCTGTCATACGATCAAGCTCAGGCGATCCTTGAGACGTCCAACCGATCTCGTTCTGTGGGGCAATGTATGCAAGCTCTTGCTGAATGCGAAGTGCCGTATGGGGCAAAGGCTTTGTCTGACGAAACGGTGCATGCCCTCATTGACCGCGTGCCAAAGCTTGACACATTGGCAAAAGCTCTGTTTTCTCGTCGTAAAAAAGATGGCTGCATGGATTTTGACAGGGTCGAGGCAAAAGCTAAGCTTGATGGGGAAGGGCGTCCTCTAGAAATCACCTATCGTCGCCGAACTGCTGCGACTGAGCTTATAGAAGAAGCTATGATCTTAGCCAATAGCCTTGTTGCTCAGTGGCTTACCGAAATAGGATTGCCCTGTGTGTACCGAGTGCATGATGCCCCTGATGGAGATGCATTGCGCGCGCTGTACGAAGTTCTTCAGGAATCCTCATTGTTTTCGGATGTGAACAAGCGCCTTTTCTGCGACGGCAATCCTCATGCTTTGCAGGATGTATTAGCCCGCGTGCAGGGAACGCCTCAACAAGAGTTGGTGAATGTGCTGCTGCTTCGCACGATGAAGCGAGCCGTTTATCGCACCGAGTTGAGCGATCATTATGGCTTGGCTCTGCAAACGTATTGCCATTTCACCAGTCCAATTCGTAGATATCCTGATTTGCTGGTGCATCGAATGCTTAAAGAGGCATTTTTCGGTCACAGCGCAACCTATGAGGCGCAACGTAATTCGCTTGCATGGATGGCTGAGCATTCGTCTCATATGGAGCGCGAAGCGGAAAAAGCCGCTCGGCAGTCTCAGCTCACTAAGATCATTGAGTATCTTGAGCGGTTTACAGGGCAAACTTTTACTGGTGTTGTTTCTTCGGTTTCCACCTTCGGCCTTATGGTTCGTTTGGAATGCACGGCAACGGGCTCTCTTGCCATCGAGGATCTTGGTGAAGAGTATTTTTCGTATGATTCTGAAAGGCAAATGCTCAACGGTGCATCAACGGGTGTTCGTTATCGTCTTGGACAAACAATTCAGGTTGTTCTTGTTTCCGCGAAGCCTCGTGAACGCAGATTGCGTTTCAAGCTTGCCACTTCGTATGAGTAATGCTTGTACTATGACTGCATCGCAATTGATTTCCTGGTGCGGGGTATAATTCTTCAGTATTCGAATTGTTACTACTGGGCTTGCGCCCCTTAAGAATCGTAGGTCTCTTATGGCTAAACTTGCAGACAAAATGTATTTGAAGCGTTTGCTTGAAACGCCTTCTGTCACAGGCATGGAATCTTTGGTTGCTAGCTTGGTTCGTGAGCGGCTGGCCGAATGCGCCGATGTGATTGAAACCGACGTTATGGGATCGGTCCATGCTCGTCTACTGGGCAACGGTTTAGCTCCCTCGGTGATGATTGCCGCTCATATGGACGAAGTCGGCCTTATGGTAAAAAGCATCGATTCTCAGGGTTTTCTTCGTGTTGTTCCCGTTGGGGGTGTTGATGCGGCTATCTTGCCGGGTCTTCGCGTTGATGTGCATACTTCACAGGGTATCCTGCGTGGCGTGGTGGGTCGCAAGCCTATTCACCTTATCGAATCCGACGAGCGAACCAAGGTGACTCCCATCAGCGGGCTTTTCATCGACCTAGGGCTTCCGCCGCGTAAGGTGCGTGAAGCGGTTCGCGTTGGGGACGTCATTACGTATGGCGTTGGTTTCGAGAAATACGGTAAGGGGATGGCCGTTTCACGAGCTTTCGATGACAAAGCGGGCGTGTACGTGATTACCCGTGTCATGGAGGAACTTAAGTGTGCCGACGGCTCGCTAGGCGATTATATTTGTGCTGCTACCGTTCAGGAAGAAATTGGATCTCGAGGGGCTAATACGTCCGCTTTTAGCATCGAACCTGATGTCGCCATCGCTCTCGATGTGACTCACGCAACCGATTATCCGGGTATCGATACCGACAAGTATGGTTCGGTGTCCTGCGGAAAGGGCCCTGTTATTGCTCGCGGTCCCAATATCAACCCTGTGGTATTTGAGCGCTTGTGCGCTGCCGCCGAAGCCGAGGGGATCAAGGTTCAATTCGAAGCTGAGCCTAGCGATTCGGGCACGGATGCTTCTGAGATGCAGATTCAGCGTGGTGGTTGTGCTACCGGCTTGGTCTCTATACCGCTTCGTTATATGCATACCCCCACTGAAGTGGTTAAGCTGTCTGATATCGAGGATACTGTAACCCTGCTAAAACGCTTTATCCTCGATCTTGATGAAGATGTGTCCTTCGTTCCAGGAATGTAAGAATGCCCAAGAAAGAAACAACTAAAGTAATCGCCAAGAATCGTCGTGCATTCCATGATTACGAGATCTTGCAAACGTACGAAGCCGGTGTGGTGCTCACAGGAACCGAGGTTTGTTCGTTGCGCGAAAACAACTGTCAGCTCACGGATTGCTTCGCCCTTATTCGCAAGGGTGAGGTTTGGGTGAACAATTTACATATTTCTCCCTATAGTCATGGCAATTTGAATAACCCTGATCCTGATAGGAAGCGCAAACTGCTTTTGCATCGAAATGAAATTCGTGATCTTGAGCGCAAAACGCAGGAAAAAGGCATGGCCTTGGTGCCAGTCAAGATTTATTTTGATCGCAATTCACGAGTGAAGATCGAATTAGCTGTTGCTCGTGGTAAAAAACTGTACGACAAGCGTGCTTCGATGGCCGAACGTGATTCGAAGCGTGAAATCGAACGTGCTATAAAAGAGCGTTATCGTTAGGAGCTGCTTTGAACGAAGATATCTACCAGATGATTGATACTTTGCACGCGCGTTTGGACGATGTTCGTGCCGCAGTAGACTCTTTGGAATCGGATGCTCCGGGCTTCGCGAAGCGCTTGGATAAATTGGACGATTCTCTGTACTTGTTGCAACTTGATTTAGAGAAGCATGCCAAATCCCCTCTGCAGGAAAATGAGCCTAGTCCTTCTGCAGAAGAGGATAACGTTGAGCAAGCCCCTAAGGCTTCCGCATCGGAATCCGACGAGGATAATGAGAGTTTTTTGTCTGACAAGGCGAAGGAC
>ERZ779843.1588-NODE-1588-length-25688-cov-8.515234_pt1 | contig 25688 bp, 23 predicted proteins | sample MGYA00511560_ERZ779843 | MGnify/ENA primary metagenome ERZ779843 (study PRJEB29588, sample SAMEA2158062) | human gut metagenome | biome: human gut; feature: human-associated habitat; material: faeces | place: Denmark | collected 2008/2010 ... | reverse complement strand
TTAGCCTGAGTGGCAGCTGTATTAATAGAAACAGTCTGTGACGGGCCTGTGGTTGTTTGCATATTTGGTTGTTCTGAAGTTTTTATTTCAGGTTTTTGAGTTGGTTCTGAGGGCTGCTGCTGTTGCTGCGGTGTTGTTTGAGCAATTTTATCTTTAGCTCTGTCATTTTTTGTCATTCTGTCGCAGTATCTAGCAAGCCACATCATAAATAACGGAACAAGTGCAAGTGTTGATAATGCTCCAAATGTGCTGTTCATTGTTTTTGCGTAATTTATATACTTGTTGCCTTTGACATTTCTGAATTCTTTATGAATATTTTCAAGTGATGTATTGTCTTTGGCAACATTTTGGAATGCGGTTTTAATTTTTGTTATTGAGGCCTTTTCTAAAGGTTCACCGATAATTGCTTCGGCATTTGTTTTTACGTTTTTGTCAAGGCTGAGCAATTTTTTAATGTTTCCGCCGTTTTGTTCAATAAATTCAAAGAATCCGGTTATACCGCCTTTGTATTTATCAATATTTGTGTATTTAGAAATAATTTCTTCACTGGATAATACATGAACTCCGCCGCCTGCTGTAAAGTAGTTTTTGACTTTATGCAGGAATGATTTGGTATGGTCGGCAGGTTTGGTATTCAGAGCAAGTCCGGAGAGTTTTGAGAAGGCTACGGAGCATGCTCTTGACAGGGCTTTGGCACCGAAAAGAATAGCAGCGAAGCTTGTTATATCACGAACAAGAATTTCTTTTTTGTCGTATTTATCCTGTCCGTTGATGTATCTTGGAGGCAGACAGAATCCGAACAATAAAGTTAGCATAGCTGTGACTGACATTGATGGGCCGTCAAAGTCAAATTTATCGGCGAATTTTTTGAGCCAGCCTGTATTCATAACCGTGTCGCCGGTTTTAGCCATAACTTTTTGTACACCGGCACCCTGGAAAGGAATATCTTTACCATTTTTTTTCTTATCCTGAGCTGAATCATCGGCTTTCTGAGTATCAGATTTTGCTGTGGCATTCGTTTCATCTTGCTCTTTCAAAGCAGGGTTACCTTTTAAGCCAAGGTTATAGAGTTTTGGAATAATTGTATAGAACCCTACAACCGCAAGAAACATTGACATAATTGTCGTAAATCTCGAACCGATACGTCTGGAGGTGTGTGTTTTTAAGAAATCGGCAACATCAGTTGTTCCGTCTTTTGCAAGTTTGTTATTCACGGACTCAATCGCATCGTCCGTGTAATGTTTCATAGATTTAAGCATTTTTGTGAAAGGTTCTGTTACAGGTTCCTGACGGCCTTCCACTTTCAACTGAGCCAGCATTTCATTAACTGACGGGGAGAGATTTTCTTTTTTTATCATCATGAAGTCTTCAGTAAGACTTTGTGTAAGATCTTCTGCAGATCCTTCGACTTTAATGTCCAGTAATTTTTTGAAAAACCCTTTTGATTTGGCATTCTCAATTTCTATTACCCTGTCTGTAAATTCCCGGGCTTTTTCAGCAATTTTTGCATCAGTCAGGGGCTTTGTTATTTTTTCACCTTCTTTAATTGTGGTTGTTTCAGTTAAAATATTGGTAAATACCTGTTCATAAAATTCTTTTTTTGTTTTTACGACATCAGAAAGAGTATTTCTGTTGTCTGTTGCGTATTTTTCAAACATTTGGCCCAGACCTTTTATTGTATCAATAGATACATTGTTGGCTGTACCTGAATGTTTGGTGATAAAATGGAGCATAATAGCAGGAATAATAAACGCACTCGGGCCGCTCAGAATTTCTCGAACACCTTCTTTACGGGCAAACTCCCAGTTAAGCGGGCCATGTTTTTTACCGTTTTCGTCAACTTTTCTACCACGGTTTAGGCCTTCATAAATACGCGGGGCAACCATACCTATGCCATCTTGCGCGATAAATGATGCTGCAAATCCCCCTCTGTCAATTGCATCCATAAGCATAACAACAGGGTTGCTACCTTTAAATGCTGGCGAATAATTTTGATTATTACGAGGATTACTGTTGTTATTATTGTTATTTTCCTGACGTTTCAGACGTGCATTATCACTTACCGGTGTATTTACTGCTTTTACTACCATATCCCTACTTTAACTTTTTATAACTATCTACACATATTTAATAAAAACTATTAATTGCTACTTATTGCCATATTTAAGGGGTTTGTTTAAAATAATTAACAAAACTCGGCTTGAATAAGTGTAATTATTATACTTAATATGTAGTAATTTTGCAAGTGATTTACTACAAATATAACAATAAGTTTACAAAACCCGCAATAAATCGTATTTTTAAATAAAAACTATATATAAAATTGACATAAAATATTTTCTATTTTAAACTCAACTTATGGAAGTTAAAGTAATCGGTGCAGGGCTCGCCGGTAGCGAAGCCGCTTTACAGCTTGCAAAAAGAGGAATAAAAGTTAAATTATACGAAATGCGTCCTGTTAAATCAACAGGCGCGCATAAAACAGATAATTTTGCGGAATTCGTCTGCTCAAACAGTCTTGGAGCGGCTGATTGTACAAATGCTTCAGGACTGCTAAAAAAAGAGATGGAACTGCTTGGCGGTGAGTTGATAAAAATTGCAAGAGATTGTTCTGTTCCGGCAGGCAATGCACTAGCTATAGACAGAGAGCTTTTTTCACAAACTGTCACTGATAAAATAAAGGCGGAACCTAATATTGAAGTTATTAAGGAGGAAGTAGCGGAAATTCCTGAGGGGAATGTTATTATTGCATCAGGCCCTTTGACTTCTGATTTCCTCGCCGAATCTATAAGAGAATTTACGGAAAGTGAGCATTTATACTTTTTTGATGCTATAGCTCCTATTGTAGAAAAAGACAGTATCGATTTTGATAAAGCTTTCTGGGCAAGCAGGTATGATAAAGGGGAGGCTTCGTATATTAATTGTCCTATGAATAAGGAACAGTATGAAAAGTTTTATAATATATTAATAAATGCACCTAAGATAGAGTTAAAAGAATTTGAAAAGAATGCAAAATTTTTTGAAAGCTGTCTGCCTATTGAAGTTCTGGCTTCTCGCGGTGTAGATACCCTGCGTTTCGGCCCTATGAAACCGGTCGGACTGGTTGATAAGCGTACAGGCGTGGAAAATTATGCGGTGGTTCAATTAAGGCAGGATAATTCCGCAAAAACTCTCTTTAATCTGGTCGGATTTCAAACTAACTTAAAATGGGGTGCTCAAAAAGAATTGCTTCAATCTATTCCGGGGCTTGAAAATGTAAATATCGTTAGATACGGCGTAATGCATAGGAATACTTTTATAAATTCGCCTAAACTTTTAAATGCCTCTTTACAAACACGTAAGCGCAAAGACCTTTTCTTTGCCGGACAAATTACCGGAACGGAAGGTTATACAGAATCTATTGCATCAGGTCTGCTTGCCGGTATAAATATGTCAAGATATTTATACGGTGAAGGACTCTTGCAGCTTCCTCAAGAGACAATGCTCGGTGCATTGACCCGCTATATTTCTAATCCGGAGCATGAAAAATTCCAGCCTATTAATTCAAATTGGGGAATTGTTCCGCCTGTGGAATTACCGAAAAAAGAACGTAAAAATAAAAAATTAAAGGCTGAATATATTGTAAAACGCGCTATTGAAACTTTAAACGGCTTTGTCTAATTTCTTCTGCTCTGCCGGCTGTTCCTTAGGCTTTTTTTCTTCCATACCGATAAGTCGTAATGCCGGGTGAATGAAAGCATGACTTACCTGAGGCGCAAGAATTGCTAATCCCAGCACAGAACCCAGTAATGAACCTGTTTCAATACTGCCTTTAATTTTAGAGAATGAATCCGGCTCATCTTTTGTTAATAATTCATTCCTTATCTCTGGTGTAAATCTGTCTTGAAGTTTGTTGATATTAAGAATATGCTGTCTGTCTTCAATAGATTTATCGGAGAGCTTTCGATATAAGTCATATGTTTTTAAATCTTTAAACTTATTGAATCCAGCTTCGGGCATGTCTTTAAACAGGTGATTTTTAGCGTATTTAAATGCTCCTTTTCTAAATACCGGTACTACTAGAGCCATGTATACCAGAAGGCAGGTTGCCTGATATAAAAACTCTTTTGCTGCGGCATATTTTTTTGTATCAGGTGATATATTATTGTCTATAAGTATAAATCCCGGTCTGCCTATAGCTTTTAAAACTGTTTCTGTTGTGACAGAAGAACTTGTACTTTGAACAAGATTAGTTAATCCTGAGTTTGTAAGAGCACCTGTGAGCGGACCTATCATACGCCACCTACTTTCATTCCTGTTTGCGGAGCTGCAATATAAGATTTGAGTTTAACAGCAGGTTTATTGTTATAAACCGGTCTTATATCGGCAGATGTTGTTTTTTGTTCCGGTTTAGGGGTTTCTGATGGTATTTTTAATATTTTTGACATAACAGGTTTTATTGTTACCGAGCATAATGCAGGAATGGCAACAAGTGCTGCTGCACACACCCCTATAAATCTTAAATTATTTGTAGCTCTCATTTTATATTTTTCAAGCTGTTTTTCAGCGGATTTAACCGCACTGGTGATTTTGTCGTTATTTATTCCGTTAGCAATATCCTGTTTAACCTTATTATTAAGGAAATCTTCTTTAGTGACATTTTTTGTAAAGAGTGGCGAGCATTTCCCGGCGAGATAACCGCATGCTAGATACACAGGTATTGCAATAAGTTCGGTTAAACCTTCTCTTAATGCTGTGTACTTTTTCGTTTCAGGTTTTTCTGTCTTATCCATCATCGTGAAAGTAGGACGGCAGATACCCTTTACGGCGGCAATCGCTACTACTGCATAAGTAGGTTTGTTATTTTCCCCCAATTTGGAGCATACATTTCTTAAAAAATTTTGAAATCCCATTTTGTCCGGTTATTTAAATATTTATATTTCGACCTGCATATATTAAAACCAAAAAAATTTTTTTTCAACATTTCATAAAGAAAAATGAACAAATTTTTTTGAAATTCGTTATAATGATATAGAGGTTGAAAAACATGAGAAAAAAATGTACTAAATACGAGGCCTTATTTACATTTTCAGATGAAGAAACATTGAAAGAACATATTTTAACATGTGAAGATTGCAGAATAGAGCAGGCTAAAATGGATAAGGTTTCCGAATTAATAAAGGAGGTAAAACCGGAAATTTTGAAGCGTCGTAAATTTGCGGCAAAATTAAAAGTGGCTTGTGCTGCTTTTGCAATATTACTCAGCGGGGTTACACTCGGGGTTATCAATTTGAATACCGACATCTCTGATACTATAAGATACGGTCAGGTTCTCAGTATAGAAGATTACGGTTTCCCGGTTGATTCTTACGGGCTAATCATGGTGGATGAATGAATTTTAACGAGATTATTAAGAAGAACAGAGCTAATGTAAAAAATATTATCAGAATTATTGCAGGTGAAGATAACGAAGATTTAGAACAGGAAGTTTATCTTAAAGTTTGGAAAAATTCAGATAAATATAAAGAAAAAGGCTGTTTCAAAAGCTGGGTAAATACTATTGCGAAAAATGTAACAAGGGACTATCTGAAATCTTCTGTCAGAAAACATGAACAATTAACTGTCGAAGATGATAGTACATTTGATAATTTAAAAGACTCAAAGGCTTCTCCTGAACTCAGGTTAATCAGTACAGACAGAAAAAAAAGAATTATGGAGGCTATAAACCAACTTAAACCTAAGTTCAAAGAAGTAATAATATATACGGAAATCTACGGTTATACTTATGAAAAATGCTCCAAAAAGTTAAAATGTCCTGTAGGTACCGTTAAATCAAGAATTTATAATGCTAAAAAGGAACTGGCAGAACAATTACATGATTTATTATAATGCCGTTAAGGCGTAATCAAGAAGAAAGGAAACACTCTTATGAAAAAAACTTTAATTTTAGCAAGTTTGCTGGCATTTGCCGTTTCAACACAATGCTTTGCCGCAGAAACTCAGCCTGCTGAAGTTGTAAAACCTGCTCAGAGCGTTGAAAGACCTGCTCCGCCGGAGATGCACAGACCACCTAGAAAACCGGATTGTAAAAAAGCAGAATTTGAAAAACGTCTTAAACTTACTGACGAACAAAAAGCTAAAGCTAAAGAAATTAGAATGAAAGGTCATGAAGAAATGAAACCTGTTATGGAAGCAATTAAAGCAAAACGTCAGGAAATTGAGACTGTTAAACTTTCAAGAATAGCTCCTCAAATGCAGCAGGAAAAAATTGATAAACTTAAAGCTGAAATAAGAGAATTAAAAAAACAGGCTCATGAACTTCGTATGAAAAATATGCAGGAGTTTGAATCAATTCTTACTAAAAAACAGTTAAAAGAATTGAAGAAAATGAAAGAAGAAGGTCGTAAAAGATTTGAAAAAGAATTTAAAAAACACCATGGAAATTCTATGAGACCTCCATTCGGGCCTCCTCCGGCAGATGGTGACAGACCGGATTTCCCGCCTCCACCGCCAGCTCCTCATAATGACGAAGCTAAATAGGCTTTATCTCAAAAGACCGCTTAAAAAAGCGGTCTTTTTATCATTTACTGATCAGCGGAATTTTTATTTCAAATTCTGTCTTTTTACCTGTAGATTGCACAAGCGAAAGTTCAGCATTTTGTAAATGGAGATTGGTTTTACAAATATATAACCCGAGGCCGCTTCCTGTTTTTTTTGTTGTAAATCCTTCATTAAAAAGCTCTTTTTGTGAAGATGGCGATATTGGCTTACCGGTGTTTGAAACCCTTATAACTGCATATTCTCTATCAATATCGGAGGTTATTATAATTTCGCCTTTTGAATCTATTGCTTCTATAGCATTTTTTATTAAATTTATCATGCATGCTAAAAACTTATTCTCGTCAGCATAAATTTGAACATCAGATTTCAGGTTAGGTGTTATAGTGATTTGTTTATCTGAGATGTAAACCTTTCCTAAATTAATGCTCTGTTCTATTAAATCATTTATACTGCATACTGAAGGTTTAATGTTATCAAGAGATTTTAAATCAATAAGTGAATTGTTAATCATTTTAACTGCTTTTTGGATGCAGTCGAGAGCATTGTCAATGGATTCATTTTTGATGCCGTCTTTGTTCATATGTTTTTTTATTATTTCACAGTAAACATCGCAAATTGAAACCTGATTTCTTATTTCATGAGCTATACAGCGTGATTGTTCTTTTAATAATTCTGACGGCATTTCATCTTTCTCCTGTTAAATAAAAAGGGTTCAGTATTATGGCTGAACCCTTTTAAATTTTTAATAACTGTTATTTATGCTGAAATCTTTGCACGAACTTTATTTGCAAAGCCGTTATTTAATGCATATAGAACAGCCTGGGTTCTGTCATTAACCTGTAGTTTTTGGAAAATGTTATTAACGTGTGTTTTAACAGTAGTTTCGGATATAAATAATTTAGTTGCAATAGCCTTGTAGTTATTACCCTGAGTGAGCAGGTCAAGAACTTCTTCTTCGCGGGAAGTAAGATAGTTTAAGAGATTTTCTTCGCTCTGGCTTGCAGATTCTTCTTTGAATGTACGTTGGAAATATTCAAAGAATCTTGAAGAAAGGGCTGAAGGCAGATATACTTTTCCGCTTAAAACTTCATCAATAGCATAGATTAACTGTGCTGAGGCCATTGTTTTTAATACATAGCCTTTTGCTCCAATCTTCATTGCTCTAAAAATCAAATCTGCATCATCATACCCGCTAAGTGCTATAATTTTAGTTCCGAGTTCAAGTTTTTCTACTTCCTGAATTGTCTGTAAACCGTCTTTTTCTGGCATATTTATATCCATTAAGACTAAATCAGGCTGGTATTTTTTTATCAGGTTGATACCCATATTTGCGCTTGTTGTTGTGCCTACAATGTCATATCCTGTTTCAAGGTTGATTAACTCTTTAATACCTCTTAAGTGATCTGCATTGTCATCAATTAATAAAACTCTTGCTTTTCTCTTGAACTCTCTCATCTTATTCCCCTCTTAAACTTTTATTGATTGCTGTCCTCTACACTGTATATACTACAACTTTTAGAGGGTGGTATTCATCCATGCCTTGATTGATGTTTGTGCATGTAAAGCATGAATTATTGATTTAAATCCATGGATGTAGAAAACATCTCAACCATGCTCTACACCATGCTTTTAGGCATGGTTGATTTTTTAGATTGATATTTTTTATATAATCTTTTTAGTGTAATTTTATTGTGGTATATTATAAATAGATTATCCGTAAATCGGACGGGATATAAGGAGAGTTAATGGAAATTTTTATATTTATTGCGGGATTTGTGATAGGTGCTGCTGCTGTTTATGTACCTTTTTTCTTGAGTAAAAAGAGTGAAACGGCAGCAAGAGAGGCAATGCTTCAACAGATGAAACTTTCGTTTGAAAGTACTGCAAATGCATTATTAAAAGATGGTTCTAAAGAATTAAGCGAACAAAATCGTGAAAAACTTGATGAATTTTATAAAAGATTTAAAGAACGAATAGAGGATTTTGAAAAACGAGCGGAAGAAAATTTCAAAGTTGAAGCTGAGAAATTTACACGTTTTGATATGAATATCAAAAGTTTCTTGGAGGCAGGTAACAGAATTTCACAGGATACAAATTCTCTTGTAAATGTAATGCGTTCTGATAACCGAAGACAGGGGCACTGGGGAGAAATTGTGTTAGAACGTGTGCTTGAAGCTTCCGGACTGAGAAAAGATGAGGAATATAAAATTCAGTTCGGAACAGGAGAGGGAAGACCTGATGCAACAGTTTTTTTACCTGAGGGCAGAAACGTATATATTGATGCTAAAACGTCTCTTTCATCCTGGGAAGGGTATGTTAATTGTGAAGATGAAGCTGAAAAAAATATTCATTTAAAACATTTTATGGATTCAACTAAGGCTCATATTACCGGACTTTCGAAACGTGATTATTCATCAGAAGGACAATCCCCTGATTATGTTCTTATGTTTATCCCTATTGAAAGCTGTTATTCTATGATGTTTTGTGAAGACTGCAAGCTCTGGAATTACGCATGGCAAAACAAGGTTATGCCGGTTTCTCCATCAACCCTTCTTGCGGCGTTAAAGATTATAAATTCTTTTCACGTCGTTGACAGGCAGAATAAGAACGCTGTAGAAATTTCCAGACTTTGTTCTGCAATGCTTGATAAGTTTGCTGCATTACTTGCTGATTTGCTTAAAGTCCGTTCTAATCTTGATACAGCTCTTAAAAAGCTTAACGGTACCGGAAATATTCTAAATCAAATTAAAAAGATTGAAAAGCTGGGAGGCGTTGTTTCAAAACAAATTCCGGAACTGCCTGACGATTTAAAAGAGGAAATTCCCGAAGATTAAAAAGATATTTTTTCTTTTAATAGAGGTATAAATCTTTCCATTGATTTGTTTTCATCTTTTGATAAGAAGTCCGGAGAGTATGCGATTTTTATAGGTTCAGCACCGTCGGCTTTTCCTTTTTTACACCTTTTTAAATATTCTTCATATGATTTAGTCCAGAAGTGATTAATTATAATGTGCTCATAATCCTGTTCAGAGAAGGGGCCGTAAGTTTCTTCTCCGCAGGAGTTTATGATTTTTACTCCGAGTTTGTGAACAAAATAATGCGGGTGGTTTGCAAAGATAACTGTGCGCGGATTTACTATGGATTTAATATGTTTATTTCTGTCGGTGTCAAAGTCACATCGAGAAAAATTTTCACATACCAGACCTTCAGGTGTTGTTTTGTGCCCGTTGAATCCGTGCATTACCCAGTTTATCCCTATGGCACCTATGTGTTTCTCTTTACTTTCAGCGTATTTTAAAAATTCGGTTATGGTATCATATTTTACAGGGGTAATAAATTCATCAATATCAATGAATGCCATATATTTTACTTTGTTTGCATTTTTTCTTATTGAATCCTGATATGCAATGAACTGTTGTTTTTCTCCGGGCAGGTAGGTATAAATAACCTCTTTTGCTTCAATATATGGCTGTAGAATTTCTTTAATGTTATCATTGCTTTCGTTGTCATATAAAAAGAATTTTTGGACTCCGACAAGTTTGTGAAATTCAATCCATTCTTTAATATAAGGAGCCTCATTTTTTAGAATTGCGGTTATTGCAAGCTCTGTTTCAAAATATTTTGGTGGTGAAATATTTGAATAAGCTCTGAATATTTCTTTTATACTTTCTATAAAACCATTATTATTGATATAGTTTTCGAAAAGATTTAATCTGGTTTCACAAATTAATTCCTTGTTTGGATTTGTTTTTAGAATCCGGGTTACAATTTTTCTTATATTTTTAAGAATAAAATATTTTACTGTCATATTAGATTTTTAATATAATTAGGAGTTTTTTTCAATAGCGGTAATAATATCGCTAACAAGGTACAGATGTTTTTTATCAAGAGTTTTAATCTGTTCAATTACTTGGTCGCGGGTTTCGTCGCCTTTTTTTATATCTATATTAAAAAATTCGTTAATGTTAAATTCAAGTTTTTCGGCAATTCTGATAAATGTATCAAGAGAAGGGTAAGAGTTGCCTGTTTCAATAATGCTCATCTGTCTGGGAGATAAAGAAATCATCTCAGATAGCTGTTCCTGAGAAATTCCTCTGGAAATACGGATTTGTTTTAGCTTTTTGCCGATAAGTACTTTATCCACGATATCTCCCTTCAAGAAAAGTATATTAATGATATAGCACTACATTAATGATATAAATATCATTTATATTGACAAAATGATATACATATGGTATTATAATAATGGAACTATTATAATGGAGGTACATAGATGATAAGAAGTTTTAAAAAAGGCTTTACGCTTGCCGAAGTGTTAATTACACTCGGTATTATCGGGGTAGTAGCAGCAATGACAATGCCAACATTGATGAACTCAACAAACGGTGCACAGTACAAAACAGCTTATAAAAAAGCATTATCAGTATTATCACAGGCTGTAGTTTTGAACGTTGCTCTTGATGACTATGATTTGTCTCAGACTAATAAAGGTAGTGAAGATGATGGTGAAGTTACTGCTGCGAGTGGTGATACAACCTTATATAATTTGTTTAACAACCGTATGAATGTTGTTAAAACAAGTGATGGAGCAGCTGGTGGTACCGGTTGGGAAGCTTCTATGACAAGGGGGTCAGGAGAAGATGCAAAAACAACCAAAGCAGAATTTGGCAGTAAAGCTTCTGGAAATTATACTTTGTATTTTAATGATGGGATTACATTTACATTTCCTAAAGATGCAGGTGCTTGTACAGAAGGTAATTCAACGACGGATGAATCTTTATGCTATGGTGTAATTGACGTTAATGGCGAAAAAAATCCTAACAAGTTAGTTGTTTGTGATACCGGTTCCGATGGTGACAACTGTAAAGTTTCTAATCCAACTGATATCTACCCTGTAGTTATGTATGATCAAACTATTCTACCTGCCACACGTGCCGGTGAGGCTGTTTTATACGGCGCAGGTAAATAACAAGTTTACTTTTCTAATAAAGTAAAATCTAAATGAATCTTTTTGTTATGAGACTTTCATCGAAAGTCTCTTTTTTTTCTTACGGCTGACTTATTACTCTACTGTTGACTATTGATTTTCATTTATTTTAGTAGTAAAATATTTCTGTTATATGGTGTCGGGAATCTTGCGAGAACCTCTGAGTCTCAAGTAATAAACGGCATAGCATAGGTGGGATTTTTAAATATGATTAAACCTGAGTGTCCGAAAGACAGAATTATTTTGGCTCTTGATGTTGATACACTGGAAGAAGTTAAAGAGCTTGTATTAGAATTAAAAGATTATGTCGGCTATTTTAAGATAGGTCTGCCGCTTATTGTTACTTACGGTTTTGAAGCTGTACGCCTTATTGAAGAATTAGGCGGCCGCTGCTATTATGACAGTAAATTCCATGATATTCCCAATACTGTTCAAAAAGCCTGTATCAATCTTGTTAAAAATAATATCCATTTTTTTAATATTCATATTCAAGGCGGTTCTAAGATGATTGCAGGAACAGTTAAAGCCGTTAACGCCTGCTGTAAGCGTCTTGAAAAAGAGCCTCCCGTTATTCTGGGTGTTACCCTTTTATCAAGTTTCGGACAGAGAACATTAACCGAAGAATTATGTGTTGAAAAAAGTATTGAAGATTATGTTTCTAAATTAGCTCAGGTTGCCTATGACTCCGGTCTGGATGGTGTTGTCGCAAGTGCTGATGAGGCCAGAAGAATCAGACAGCAAATCCCTGATAAAGATTTTATAATTGTCTGCCCTGCAACACGCCCTACATGGTCGTCTGTTAATGATCAGGTAAGAGTAGATACTCCAAGAGGTGCTATTTTATCCGGTGTTGATTACATGGTTATAGGCCGTCCTATTACTACTGCCGAAAACAGGGTCGCTGCTGCCAGATTAATACTTGATGAAATTACGACCGCTCTCGAAGATAAAGAAAATGAAGCTCTTGTTTAAAATTTAAATTTATGTAAATTTTTGTGCAAAATTTCTAAAGTTTTTTTCTTACACTGCCGTAAATACTTTTGTAATAAGGTTAGAAAAATTTTGCGGGTTTTATTACAACCTGCAAGAACGGGTAATAATGTACGATAACTTTTATACAAAGTATGAAGATGCAAAAATATTCATAAACAGTGTTACTGCTGAGAATGTTATAAAAATGCTGGAAAAAGAAAAGCATTTGACCGCAGAACAATGTGCATACTTATCAAAAGCTTATGTGTTTTTTCATGACTATAAGAAAGCTGTAAAATATGCAAAGAAATCTGTTAAGCTTAATCCCGGCTATGCTTATGGTTATATAAGGCTTGCATTTGCATATGGCAAGCAAGCTAAGAAAAAAGAGTGTCTTAAAAATCTTGAGCTTGCTGAACAATTCGGGCGTGATGACTGGTTCATACAGGCATTTCTTGCATACCTTTATAACTATACAGAAAATCTTGAAAAATCAGAATATTACCTGTCAAAATTGTTAGAAAATCAAGTAAATTCTCCTGATTATTTTTATAATGTGGGTTTTGCCTACTATGCAATTATTCCTGAAAAGCATGAAAAAGCTATTGAATATTTCGAAAAAGCTAAAGAGTACAAAGATAAATATAATCTATATTATAAGATGATGGAGTCCTTTGGCGTGTTGGATAATATAGATAAGGGACTTGAGTATCTGGAAAAATGTCTTGCTATTCACGAAACACAATCTCTTTTAGAAAGACAAATTCAGTGCTTGATTTATCTTGAAAGATATGATGAAGCAGACGACTTATCTCGTAAACTATACCGAAAAACAGATGATAAACAGCAGGTTTTAATATTTCTTGCCATTACCGCTAAATCAAGAGGGCTTTATAATAAAGCATTAAGATATCTTCGTTTTGCTTATTACACTACAGACCCGACAGAATATCTTTATGAACTTGCCGGTGAAATTTATGAGGCTAAAAAGGATTACTATGCCGCATTGGATTTCTATAAAAAAGCCTTAAAATTTAACAGATTTGATGATGATATACTATTAAATATTTCATATTGTTATTCAATGATTAAGGATTATAAACTCGCGGATAAATATGCGGATATGGCAATTATAATTAATGATAAATCAGCATATTCTTATTATCGTAAAGGAAATGTTATGCTGGCTGTAGAACGTTATGATGCAGCGGCAGAGGTTTTCAAGAAGTGTATAGAGCTTGAGCCTGAGGATTTGGACTATTACCATTCTATCTCCTACTGTTATTCTAAGACCGGTCAGCTTGAGCTGTCGTTTGAATACGCAAACAGAGCAATTTTTCTTGATAAAAACAGTGCATATTCCTATTTCAGAAAAGCATGGGCTCTTCAGGAAATGGAAAAGTATAATGAATCTATTTCATGTTACGAAAAATGTATAGAATGTGACAGTACTTTTGTTGATGCCTATGCGAATATATCATTCTGTTATTCAAAGCTGAAAGATTTTAAAAAGTCTATCCTTTATGCAAATAAAGCAATTATGGTAAATAAAGATTACGCATATTCTCATTACAGAAAAGCGTGGGCTTTGCATAATATGGGTAAATTTGATGAAGCTATTGATGATTATATTGAAGCAATAGAACTTGATCCTACTGATATTTATAATTATCTTGGAATTACAGGAGTATTTCTTGATAAGAAAGAGAATTTTTCAGCACTTGAATTCGCAAATAAAGCCATAATGCTTGATAGAAATTGCGGCAATGCATATTATTATAAAAGTGTTGCTCTGAGCAATCTCGGTAAAAAGGCAGAAGCTGAAAAAATATATGCTAAGGCTCGTCAGTTAGGGTTTGAATAGTTTGTTTTAACTGGTACTTATGCTTCATTCGGTCAAATGTAAAAATGTTGTACGTAATTCCATCTGTACTTATTTTGACTGAATTGTTTCTGTCTGTTCTGTAAACATATGTTTTTCGTAATATATCCAGCGTTCCTTTATTTGGATGTCCGAAAGTGTTTAAGCCGGTTGATATTATTGAAACTTGCGTGTTGAGATGTTCAAGCATTTTTTCATCTACAACTCCTCTTGCACCGTGGTGTCCCACTTTTAGAACTTCAATATTATGCGGAATATCTTTTTTAACAGTATTAAAGGCTTCAATTCCTGCATCACCGGTAAAAAGAGTGTCAAAATTTTTGTATTTCAATAGAGTTATTATTGAATTTTCATTATCATCCTGCATTTCTGCTTTGAATGTTTTAAACGCGAGATTTGTTTCTTTGTATATTTCATTGTTATTCTTTGCAAGATGTGTATTAATACCTTTTTCTTTTAACGTTTTATAAATCTTTTTTGAAGTATAAGAGTTGTTTGAGTAAGAATTAATATACACATTTTTAACATTAAGATTATTAATTAAATCGACGGCTCCGCCTGAATGATCATTATCAAAGTGCGTTATTATAAGACCTTCTATATTTTTTATTCCTCTGTCTTTTAAATATTTTAAAATTATGATTTTTGCTTGAGAACTTCCGCTCTTATAAGCAGATTTACCCGTATCAATTATAAAGTATTTGTTCTCAGGTGTTTTTATAAGAAATGCGTCAGCGTTTTGCACATCAAATGATATAATCTCGAGGTTTTTATCCGGAATACTTATAGTTGTGAGCAGTAAAATTATGCATAATATTATTGCAGTAAAGATACCCTTTTTTGAAAATCCTTTTTTAAACATATATGTTATAAAAAGAACAATTACATAATAAAGAACAATCTGGTATATTGCCGGGTGAGTTGTTGTTATCATAGAGTGAGGAAGATTTGAGTAAAAATTCGATATCCAGACAAGAGCATCAAGAAAATATTTCAGAACAAAGTCGCCGGCTGCACAAACATATTTTGCTACAGGTGTAAAAACAGCAAGTACGGAACTTATAAATCCGCCGAAACTTATCACACTCAAAAATGGCATAATAGAAACATTTGCAAGTACAGAATAAGTAGAAAATGTATTAAAATAAAACATCTGAATAGGTGCAACCCATACCTGTGCAATAACAGGTATTAGTATTCCAGCACTCAGCCAATCCGGAATTTTGCTGTTTTTAAACTTGTTTATAACCGCTTCCGCACTTATTAAAATTCCAAATGTAACAAGGAATGACAGTTGAAATCCGACATCATTAATGTATGCTGGGTTATATAAAAGCATAAGCGCGGCAACAAGCGAGAGTAACGATACACTATGGGCGTCGCGATCAATTAATTTACCAATAAGAATAAATATCAACATAAGTGCAGCTCTTATTAACGATGGGCCTAACCCTGTCATAAGAGTATATAGAATCACAACAACCATTCCGCTGATTACAGTAATCCTAAACGGAACGCGAAGTTTTCTTAATATAAAATACCAGAAGCCGTATATGAAGGCTACATTCATTCCGGATGCGGCCAGAATGTGTAATAATCCTGAATTAACAAATGAATTTTTTATATAATCCGGCGGAGCTACTGCATCATCTCCGAATACAATTCCGCCTAAAATTTCAAGATTCGGGCTTTGCAAATAGCGGGCATGAGTTTGTAAAATTCTGTTTCTCACATTATTTAATTCTTGCAGAAATTTCCACTTTTTAGTTAATGGTTTTTCTATTTTCTGACTGTCTTCAAGGTTTGCATAAAACGTTGTATAAATAGAAAAATTTCTTAAATATTTTGAATAATCAAACTGTGACGGGTTTGTTGCACGGAAAGGCGTTCTGAGTTTTCCGGTAATTTTATACCGGTCTCCAATATTGAGGCTTGAAAAATCACCTTCTTCACTGCTCAATGTTACAAGAGTTTTTCCGCTGATTTTTTCATTGTTGAATTCATTTACTTTAAAGAAAAACTTGATTTTGTCCTTTGTATTACTATTAGGGATAGATACTATCTGGCCGGTAATAGTGCCCTTTTGCGGTGAAATTTCTAACAGTGGGTCAGTCGTTTTTATTCTAAAATACGAATTAAAGAATCCTAAGTAAAAGATTAATACCCAGAATAAGATGTACTTGTATGAGACATATTTTTTAAAAAGAGTATAAATCGTTATGCCTGTAATAATACCGGCACATATTAAAGAACAGTTGTTAAAGTACGACAATATTCCCAGCATAAAAAATATTGTGGTTATGAACATTATCGTGTTTTTGTTCTGAAAAAATCCGATTATTTCATTTCGCATCATAATAACGTATTGATGGTATCATAAATATATTATTTAAACCATCCTTTACGTCTCTTTGACGGAGCTAAAGAGGGCTGTGCCGAAGGTTTTTGTGTGTTTTGGTAAACATTGCCTTTTGTGTCAATTTTTGGCAGCGAAGTTGATGAAGTTGATGAAGGAACCGGTGCATTTTTCTGTTTAGAACTGAAAACTCTTGTTGATATTGCATTAATGTACTTATCGTCAAGGTGCGCAAAATCAAAAAGTATTACTCCATTAATATCGAGTTTTCTTGTTTCATGGATTTCTCTTATTAAATCTTCCTCGCTTCCTCCCATAAATGTTACAAACAAGCCGGCAAACAGGTCGGTTTTAGGTGTTTTATGCTGTAAAACTTCCGTTACCATTGAGTTAAGCGTTTTCGCATTGCAGGTGAGGAACAGCGGAGTAAAACCGTCAATATAATTATTAACTGACCAGTACTGCCAATTTTGCAATTTTGAAGAATATGCCCCCTTAATATCAGGGAATATAACAGCACTTACGTATATATTATGCGCTCTGCCTAATTTTCCTATTTTTGCTACAAAATCATTAATCTTCTGTCTTCTGTAATTTCCCCATTGCTGCCAGAGAGGATCTGTATTATTCATCTGAACCGGATCTTTTCCGTATTTTGAATAGAATTCACTTCTTGCAAACTCCGTATATCCCCAGTTGCTTACGGCAGAATTGCTTACAGCCTGCGGATATCTTATATAATCAAGATTTATACCGTCAGGTTTGTATGTTGTAATTATTTCGGTAAGAAGTTCTTCTAAAAATTTTTGTACTTCAGGGTTTGCCGGATCTATAAAATAACCGTTATGTTCTGATACTGAAGGGGTAGCGGCCGCTGATTCATAAAACTGTTTTGTTTTATTTCCCCAGGATGGTTTTACGGAAAGAATATTCTGCGGATGCGTATTTGGTTTCTGATTTCCAACATAAAAAGTTTCAAACCAGATGTGGACTTTGATATTATTTTTGTGAGCTTCTCTAATCCATATTTTTAACGGGTCTATACCGTTAAATTTTTCATTTTGGGAGATAAAACCATATTTTGCCATAGTTTTACTGGGAAATATAGTTCTGCCGTGAAAATATGTCTCAATAAATACATTATCAATTCCGGAGTTCTTTATTTTTTTTACAGAAGCAACTATTGCAGCCTCTGTTGTTTCTGTAGGTCTAAGCCAGACTCCTTTGAATTCTGTATTTTTAAAAGGGATAACGCTTTTTAATGCAGAATTAGCTGATTTTATAGCAAGTTGGGAGTATTTTTGAATATCTTGAGGATTTTTTTCCGCTTTTTTTAGATAATTTTCTGCGGCTTTAATGTAATCCTCGGGTGAAGCAACATCATAATCAGGGTTTTTGCTTTTATAATAGCTTATCATGTTTTTGGCTTCATCAATTTTGTGTTTAGCTTCATACATCAGGCTGTCAGATGTCGTAAAAGTCGTGATTACGCCTGAGAGCTCGTCATAGTATATTTTTGTGCCGACAGAAATATTAGAGGTTATCCAATTCTTAGCCGTTCCGTGCCCGCTTATGACGGCACCGTTTTCTGGAATAAAAGAATCAGCTCCGCTCAAATCAGTTACTGTATTTCCGTCAATAATCGCTTCTGTACCGAATTCGTTTGTATGTGTTCTTTCCCCGTAATCATGCGTATAAATTACAAGCTGGTTCGCACCTCTTGCACCGGGGAAAAAACTCCCTGCTTTATTTGAGTATGGCGTAGGATTTACCGCATTAACAGAGCGTTTTGATTGACTGAATAATATTTCTCCTTTTTTTAAAGTGTAAGGTTCCAGCATATTATTATTATTTGCTGCTGCGGCGAACGGTGTCCCTATAAATATTAATGCTGTTAGTGCCGTAATGATTTGCCTGAATTTCATTTTTACTCCCTGATAATATAATAGTATTCGGATTCATCGTAATGTAAACTGTCTATTTGTTGTAATTTTTTCTGATATTCTGCTGCTTTTTCAGGATTTAATTCATATGATTTATTATAAAAGTCTTTTGCGTTTATTAAATCCCCTAGTTTTTCGTATATAACTCCGATTTTGGCAACAAGTTCAAAATTATTTTCGTAGCCGTTCTGGTATGAAATAATATAATATCTTAATGCTCTGTGATAGTCCCTTCTGTAAAAATAATATTCTCCAAAGTAGAAATTTGCGTATGGATTGTAATAATCTAAGTTTGTTGCTTTATAAAATGATTCTTTAGCATATCTGTCTTCGTTAATCTTATCATATATGCGCCCCATTTGTACGTAAGGATAGACATTTTTTGCATCAGCCTTGGATGTCAGAAAATATTTTCCCATTGCATATCGAAAGAGTTTATCCCGTCTGATTTTATTTTTTGTATTTAAGGCTTGTTCAAAATAAGCATCACCGGCTTGAATAAGCTCATAGGGATTAAGATTTGAATAATCAAACCGGTTTTCCAGATACTCCAACGAACCTTTTTGCAAAGCAAATACCTTAGCATTGCAAAAAGAGGTGATTATGAAAATTGTAAATATAACAGGTAAAATTTTTAAATTACAAATCTTCATAAGTCGGAGTTGACATTTGTATGCTTCTATTGAAGAACCTTCCGTCATCTCTGCTAGGGTCAAGGTAGTCTAAAAACTTTGACCCCCAACCTTTGCTTCTGGCCTTTTGTTCTTCTTCCGCTCTAAGGTTTTCGCCGTTAGCGTAAGCTTTATTGTACTGAATCAAGCGAATGGCTTCATCTGAATAGCCACCATTATAAAGATATTGCGGACTTGTTGTTTCATGAATATCAACACCGGCAAGTACCGGAACTGCGGTCATTAACATCATTGCGCTTAAGATTAAACTTTTTTTCATAACTCACCTCATTATATATATTATGATAATACTTTTTTAAATAGTTACAAATTTATTATAAATTCTTTACAAACAAATGACATGAATTATTTGTATGATTTTGTTATAATCTCCTCCAACTTTTCAAGAAGCATGTCTTCAGGAACTTTTGCGACAATTTCACCTTTTTTGAATACAAGACCTTCATTTATACCGCCGGCAATCCCGAAGTCTGCATGTTTTGCTTCTCCCGGGCCGTTTACGGCACAGCCCATTGTTGCAATAGTTATAGGGTAAGGTAGGTCTTTAAATTTTTCTTCAACTTTTTTGGCTAAAGATATTAAGTCTATCTGTGTTCTGCCGCATGTAGGGCAGGATACAAAGTTTACGCCGCGTTCTCTCAGGTTAAGACTTTTTAAAATATCAAAACCCGCACTTACTTCTTCAACCGGATTTTCTGTTAATGAAACTCTTATCGTATCGCCGATACCTTCTGCAAGCAGAGTTCCGAGCCCCACGGAAGATTTAATCAGTCCTCCTCTAAGAGTGCCTGCTTCCGTCACTCCCAGATGGAGCGGGTAAGGGATTTTTTCGGCTATTGAACGGTATGCTTCAATTGTTGTCATTACATCCGATGATTTAAGTGAAACTTTTATTAAATCAAAATTAAGATCTTCAAGAATTTGAATGTGTTTCAGTGCGCTTATAACCATTTTTTCAGAAAGCGGAATATTTTTTTCAAGCAGTTCTTTTTCTAAAGAACCTGCATTTACTCCTATACGAATAGGGATTTGCTGTTGTTTTGCAAGTCTTACAACTGCCTCGACATTTTCACGTTTTCCTATATTACCAGGATTAAGCCTTAGAGCGTTAATGCCGTTGTTAATACATTTAATTGCAAGTTTATAATCAAAATGAATATCGGCGACGAGCGGAACTGTTGATTTTTTGACAATTTCTTTTATTGCATCGGCTGCCTCTGTATTAAGAACAGCCAATCTTATGATTTCACAGCCTTTATCCGCAAGTTCTTTAATTTGATTGCAGGTTGCATTTACATCACGTGTGTCCGTATTGCACATAGACTGAACACTAATAGGATTTCCGTTACCTATTTTAATGTTTCCAATTGAAATTTCTTTTGATTTTCTTCTGTTTATCATATAATCATGTTAGCATAAATAAAAATATTTGCTTGTGCAGTTTTTATTTTTATGAATGCAGGAAGAGAGGAAAGTTTAATGAAAGTTGCAGTTATATCGGATATTCATGGTAATTATCAGGCATTGGAAAGTGTTATACTCGATATTGCGAAAGAAAAATGTGATAAAATATGGTGTCTTGGCGATCTTGCGATGGCAGGGCCTCAACCGAGAATGGTTTTATCATATATTATGGAACACGGATATGACTGGACTATAATTCAGGGTAATACCGATAAACTTATTGCAGACTTTTCCCTTGATATTTATAATAAATTACAGCAAAAAATGCCGGTAATGGCGAATGCTTTGCTAGATGATAATGATATTATCGAACAGGATAAGAAAGACTTTTTGAAATCACTTCCGGTCAGAAAAGAAATGATGGTTGAGGGAGTATCGGTTTTACTTGTTCACGGTTCACCGCGAAGAATGAACGAAGATATTCTTCCAAATATGAAATTATCTCAGGTTCAGGAAATTATTGAGGGAGAAATCGCAGACTTAATTCTTTGCGGACATACACATGTTCCGTGCGGGTATCAGACTTTAACAAAACAAACAGTTGTGAATGTCGGTAGTGTAGGCCGGCCTATGACAGGAGTTCCAAAAGCGTGTTACGCGATAATTGAGTTTGACAATGGAACTTTTACGGTAACTCATAAAGAAATAGAGTATGATTGTAAAACAGCGTCCGAGCTGATGCGAGTAAGAGAGTTTGAAGGCTGTGACCAGATTGCAGACCAGTTGCTTGTTCCGCTTATAAGACATATGTAATTTGATTATAATTTTTGTTTGTGTTAAATTATCTTTGAAATTTTAGAGTAATTTTTATGAATATTGATAAAGAAAAGCTTGTATCTTATATTAGGAAGTTAGCCGAACCAAAAGTCCTTGTAATAGGAGATATGGCTCTTGATGAAATGATATACGGCGATGCCGAACGAATCTCAAGAGAAGCTCCGGTGTTAATACTTCAGCATACTTATACAAAGCTGATTCTGGGCGGAGCTTCCAATGCCGCTCATAACGTGGCGACTTTGAACGGTAGAAATGTTAGTGTTGTGGGAGTTATAGGTGATGATTATCAAGCCGGCCAGCTTATGGAAACATTTGAAAAAGCCGGTATAAATTCTGAATATCTGATTAAAGATAAAACAAGAAAAACCACTACCAAAACAAGGATTTCAGGTTCTATTACAACCTCAATTACACAGCAGATAGTGCGTGTTGACAGACAAACCAACTGCCCTGTATCAAAAGAGACCGAAGATAAGGTTATTGCTGAAATTGAAAAAGCTATTCCAAAACATGATGCAATAATTCTGTCTGACTATCATATAGGTACGTTAACCGATAAAATTGTAAAACGTTCGATAGAACTTGCAAATATATACAATAAAATTATAGTTGTCGATGCGCAGAAAGATTTGGGAAAATACAAAGATATAACCTCAATGACACCTAATCTTCCTGATACACAAAAGTCTGTGGGTTTTCCTATATGTTCGGAAGAAGATTTGCAGCGTGCGGGAGATAAGCTTTTATATAAAACCTTTGCAAAAGCTGTACTTATTACCTGTGGTGCAGATGGTATGTTTGTGGCAGAACCCGATAAAAAATATACGAAAATTCCTGTATTCAATAAGTCCGAAGTATTTGATGTTACAGGTGCCGGAGATACGGTAACAGCAGTCTACACTCTTGCGCTTGCAGCGGGTGCAGAGCCTGCGTATGCCGCTATTATAGGTAATATTGCGGCCAGTATTGTCGTAAGACAGTATGGCTGTGCTACAACTACGGTTGAGGAACTGCTTTCCGCCGTTGATAAACTCTAAAAAGGGAGACTAATATGGAAAATTTTAAATTTAAAACGGTCGATTTTATTATTATTGTTGGTGTAATTCTGGCTTTGATTGTAGGTTTCTTTACATACAAAAATTTTCGCCAAACTGCTTCTAAGCAAATTGAAGCAACTTCTCAAATATATTTTGATGTATTTATAAGAGGAATTACATATACCGGTAATGAATTACCTGTAAAGGCCGGCGAAACAACTTTTATCAGTATAAGAAACGTTCCTTATTCTGATTTACAGATAGTTTCTGTTAAAGCTGAGAAGCGAAAAGTTGTTTTACCTAGATTAACTACATCAACAAAAAGCGATATTAAAAAAACTGTGCTCGTTGTAGAAGACCCTTCTCAGGCACATGTTTATGATATTCTGGTTTCACTCACAGATACCGCAAAAATAACAAAAGACGGTGCTGTTGTCGGCGGAAACAAAATAAAAATAGGGCTACCTATTACTTTGGAAGGTAAAAATTATAAATTTAACGGAACGGTTTCAAATCTGCAAGTTAGTTCAGACTCTGAAATTATGAATCATAGTGATGATATTCAATAGTATATTAAATTTTACACAAAATAAGCTACAATTTTTATATGAAAACAGTTTGTTTTTGCAGTGCATTGACAAACTGATTTTCATATCAATTATTTCTGTAATTCTGGCATCGACAGTACTTTCATCAGACGGAATCGGATTTCTTGCCCTGATAACAATATTCTTAACCTTACTGAAAATTCTTACTAAAAAAGGCGATAAGTTTGAACCTGATACTTTTGAAATCTGGCTGCTTGCATATTTTATGTTAGTAGTGGTGAGTCTTGCAGGTTCGACACTTTTTGCATTAAGTTTTAAAGGGTTTATGAAAACCTTTACGTATCTTGGCTTTTACGTTTCAGTGGCACATTATTTAAAAAATAATACTGCTAAAATTCCGTATATTCTGGCAGCAATTGGTATGTGCGTAAGTTTTGAAGGTCTGGTCGGATTAATGCAGAATTTCGCGCATGTGGAAGAAATTTCAACCTGGCAGGATGTTTCTAATTTAAATCCGGAAGAAGTTATGACAAGAGTTTACGGAACTTTAAAACCATACAACCCTAATCTCCTCGGCGGATATTTTGTTGCCGGTATTCCGGCATTGTTCGGATTGTGCGCTTATTTTTCAGTGGAGAGAAAGATTAAATCGGCTGCTTTTGTTCTTATTTTTACTTTAATTTCAGTGATTGCACTCTTTTTAACTGGTTGCAGAGGCTCCTATATTGGATGTATGGTGATTTTTGCCGGTTTTTTTGCGGTTTCGGCAAAATATTTATGGAAAAATTATAAAAATATATACCTTTCTTTTGCGGGCTTGTGTTTTGCTCTGTTTACGTCAGCAATATTATTCATAACTTCATTAAGAGCAAGGGTTATATCTATTTTTGCGATGAGACACGATTCTTCCAATTCTTTTAGATTTAATGTTTATCAATCATCTATTCAAATGTTCAAAGATAACTGGTTATTAGGGATAGGTGTCGGTAATAAAAATTTTCGTGAAATTTACGGCTTGTATATGCGTACCGGATTTGACGCACTGAGTGCTTATAATATATTTCTTGAAACTGCTGTTGAAAGCGGTATTTTTGCTCTGATTGCATTTTTGGGATTTCTTTTCATACTAATTAAAAAATCTTTTAATTTTATACTAAAATCTCAAAATATTACACATGTCATTTTTGTTTCATCTGCAATAATATCAATTTGTGCGGTTATGATACACGGTTTTGTTGATACTGTATTTTTCAGACCTCAAATTCAATTTGTTTTCTGGACTATGGTAGCGATTGTATCTGCTGTTTTACATAAAGACATACAATATAATATGTAAAGATTTTGTTACAAACTCGATTTTTTTTAAAGTATGGTTGTACTGAGACCGTTAGTTTGTATTGACGACTTATAATGAGAAAGGAAAAAAGACCCTTATGGGCCTGAGTGCATCACAAGCGAGATTATTAAGCATAACGGCGCGATTGTCGGATAATGAACTGCGTTCACAAACGATAACAACGGCGAAAATGTCACTTGCCAGCAAAACAAGTGAAGCAAGCTCGGCATATTTGGATGCATTAAATCAGACACAACTAATGTTTTCAACATATGATGCAGATGGCAATAAGACATTGCAGAAATTAACCGGCACGAGCTTGACAGAGTACGGGAGCTTGAAGAACCAGTACGGAATAATAAATACAGACGGCCAGATAATGGTGAGTGAAACGGATGCGAATAATTACTTAAACAGTGCAACAATGGGCGAATTTCTTGAGAAATACGGAGTAGCGAAAGTAGAAGATCAGGAAAAAGATAACCCTGCGTATATAGATAAAGCGACATCAATCTGGGGTTCAGACTGGAAGAACTGGGTAACGAACGGAACGGGAACACCTGGAGGTTTAATAGCAAAAGAACCACAGCAGAAAGATTTTAATAAGACAGAAGAAGTTCCATCTGCAAATAATGAAATTTATCAGGCAGTAATTAATTCAGGAGGCTGTTTGGGAGGTGCTGTAAGCGGTACCTGCTGTTATATGCACGTGTTATCTGATTTAATCGGTCCGGGTGAAGTTACAACAAGCGATGGGCATACATATACTATTGTTGAAGGCGGAAACTGGGCATGGAACTCAGCCAAACACGGGGTAGATAATTTTAAAGATATCACAGAAATGCTGAAGAAGGGTCATTGTTCCGGAGATGTAATTGAAGGTGGAAGTGAAACGGTTGAAACCTCATATGGTACAGTCACAGTAGGCGGGCCTCCATCAGATCCTAGTATGAGTTTGTGGCAGCGTTGCGTAGACTTATTGTGGGAAGTTCACGAAGAATACGATGGTTCAGCAACAGGTGGTCCTGCACAAAAAGAAAGTTTAGAAAAATTCTTTTATTTTGTAGAACATGACTTAAAACAAGCCGGTACAGAGATTAAGACAGTTCCGGACGTAGAGGCGTGGGAGAAAGCGCACAAAGAATGGGAAGAAC
>ERZ779843.1584-NODE-1584-length-25748-cov-7.969719_pt1 | contig 25748 bp, 16 predicted proteins | sample MGYA00511560_ERZ779843 | MGnify/ENA primary metagenome ERZ779843 (study PRJEB29588, sample SAMEA2158062) | human gut metagenome | biome: human gut; feature: human-associated habitat; material: faeces | place: Denmark | collected 2008/2010 ... | reverse complement strand
GTTCTGCTCCCATTTCCGGCTGCGGAAGAGCCGCTTCTCCGGGTCAAAGGGACCGGGGATCGCCTGACCCAGCGGGTGCGCCAGCAGGGCCAGCGCCGCCGCGTACAGGACGCATTTCCAGAAGCCGCTCACGCCTTCTCCACCCCGCAGCTGCGCTCCAGCGCGTGGCGCAGCGTGCCCTCCGTCAGGCGGGTGACGCGCTCCACGAACTGTTCCTCATCGTGCTTCATGCCGTAGTGCAGCCAGCTTTGCAGCAGGCCCACCAGCGTGGCCGTATACAGCGCCGCGATGGACTGCACATCCGTCTCCGCCACCGGCAGGTCCTCCGCCGTGCGGCGCACCAGATCCTCCACGGCACCGTAGACCACCTGGTAATACTCGCGCTCCAGCAGGTCTCGCTGGCTGGACTGGTACAGGTGGTAGACCGCGCGGCGGTTGGCGCGCATGAACGCCGTCACCCGCATCATCAGCTGGTACCAGCTGGTGCAGAGGGGTGGTGCGTTGAGGACGCGGTCCAGCTCCGTCTCCAGCACCTCGCGCACCAGGGCGTAGATGTCGCAGTAGTAGTAATAAAACGTATTCCGGTTCACGCCGCAGTGATCTGCGATGTCCACCACGGAGATCTTATCCAGCGGCCGCTGCTCCAACAGGTCCAGAAACCCCTTGCGAATGGCGTTTTTTGTGGTCTGTGCCATGTCCATGCTCCTCTCTTTGTGCAAAAACTGCCTTACCGCCTGTATCATACCAAATTCAGACAGTTTTTGCAAGATGCCCGTACTATGCACTTTAGGCAAAATGCGCGTAAATGTATGAACACAGTGTAAAAAAGCATCCCCGCACGGTGTGCGGGGATGCTTTTGCTTCAAATGGGGTCAGGCCGTCATCACGGGGCCGCCGTGCTTCTTGGCGCTGATCTTCTGGTAGGCGATGACCGCCGCCACCAGCACCAGGCCGACCACGTCGGTGAGCGTGCCGGGGATCATCATGCCCAGGCCGCCGACGGCCAGAACGATACGCAGCACGGGGTGGATCTTCTTATACAGGAAGCCGTTGAGGGACGCCGCGATGGCGAAGATGCCCAGCAGCGCGCTGATGCAGATCTGCGCCACCTCCCACCAGCCGGAGATGTTCTCAAACAGCAGGGCCGGACTGTAGGCGAAGATGTACGGCACGATAAAGGCGGCGATGGCCAGCTTGGTGGCGTTGATGCCGGTCTTCATGGGGTCGGACTTGGCGATGGCCGAGCCGGCGTAGGCCGCCAGAGCCACAGGGGGCGTGATATCCGCCACGATGCCGAAGTAGAACACGAAGAAGTGGGCGGCCACCAGCGGGAAGCCCAGCTGAATGAGGATGGGCGCGCAGGTGGAGGCCATGATGCAGTAGTTGGCCGTGGTGGGCACGCCCATGCCCAGGACGATGCAGCACAGCATGGTCAGCACCAGGCCGACGATGGTGGCGTTGCCCGCCAGCTGGACGATGGCGTTGATGAGGATGGAGGCCAGGCCGGTGACGGTGATACAGCCGGCGATGATGCCCGCCATGCTGCAGGCCACGGCCACGGTGATAGCGCCGCGGGAACCGGCTTCCAGAGACTCCACCGCAGAGAAGACGGAGCGCTTGCCGGCATTACCCAGCGCCTTACCGGTTGTCATGGGCTGGGTGTCGCCCTCACCGCGCTTGCCCTGCAGGAAGAAATTGACGAAGCCCACGGCAATGGCGGCCAGAATGGAATAGGCCGCGGAGTGGGACATGGTCTTGCTGCCGGAGGACACCAGCCACACCAGCAGGATCAGGGGAATGATCAGGTAGCAGTCACGGGCCAGCAGACGCCACGCAGGCAGCTCCTCGCGGGGAACGCCCTTCAGGCCCAGCTTCTTGGCCTCCAGATGGACGGCGATGAAGATCCCGGTGAAGTACAGCAGTGCGGGCAGGATGGCCTTGACGGCCACCTGGGCGTAGGGCAGCTTCATGTACTCGGCCATGAGGAAGGCCGCCGCACCCATGATGGGGGGCATGATCTGGCCGCCGGTGGAGGCCGCGGCCTCGACGGCGCCGGCGAACTCGGGCTTGTAGCCGGTCTTCTTCATCATGGGGATGGTGAAGGAACCGGTGGTGACGGTGTTGCCCACGGAGGAGCCGGACACCATGCCGCACAGGGCGGAGCTGATAACAGCCACCTTCGCCGGGCCGCCGCTGGACCAGCCAGCCAGACGGTTGGCAAAGCTGATGAAGAAGTTGGCGATGCCGGTGCGCTCCAGGAACGCGCCGAAGATGATGAACAGAACGATGTAGGTGTAGCACACGTTGATGGGCGTACCGATAACGCCGCTGGTGGTGTAGAACAGCTTGTAGATGATGGTTTTCAGCGCGTCATACAGGGTGGCGCCGTTCACCGCACCGGCGTAGCTCAGCTGGTTGATGAACGCGTACACGATCAGCACGCCCGCCACGCACAGAATGGGCAGACCCACGCAGCGGCGGCACAGCTCCATCAGGATCAGGATACCCACCACGCCGATGATGACGTGGACCGTCTCGATACGGGTGGACAGGCGCACCAGCGTCATGGCGTTCAGCGCGAAGTAGAAGAAGCAGGCCGCGCCCACCACCATCAGCACGATATCGTACCAGGGCAGGTAGTTGACCCTGACGTGGTGCTTGCTGGCGGGGTAGGTCAGGAAGCCGATGATAATGATGCAGCCCACGAACATGGTGAGCCGGATCTCGGGCATGGCCTTGGAAAACAGGGTCATGCCGATGCAGAACAGACCGAACGCGGCCATGAGGATGCGGATGATCAGCTGGGGCGTACCCTCCCACAGGCGGGTGGCGGATTCACGGTCATATTTACGCATGACCGCGTCCAGATCCGGGGCCTCGTCCGCGGCGGTATTGACGCCGTCGGCCGGGCTGGTATCCGGTTTTTTCTTGTCGATGCTCATAGTCGTTTCTCTCCCTGAAGATTACAGAATAGCGCGAGGACTACGGCGGGAAACCCCGCCGTAGCCTCGAAAAGCGTCAATTCTCTGCTAAGGATTTAGTCGCCGAAGTACACGTCCTTGGCGATGACGGTCTCGGTGTAGTAGTCGGAGGTCTCCAGCAGCTTGGCGATGTGCTCGCTGTCCAGGCTGACCAGGTAGGTATCCTTGGTGGTGGCCAGGTCGGTCACAGCGGTGGTGGGGGCGCCGGCCACGATGAAGGCGGCGTCGATCTGGCCGTTCTTCAGGGCGTCGGCGCTGTCGCTGAAGGACTGGTAGGTGGGCTTGATGTCGTCCTCGGTCAGCCCGTAAGCACCCAGGACGTCAATGGCGTTGAAGTACACGCCGGAACCGGGAGCGCCGATGGACACGGACTTGCCGGCCAGGTCAGCCACGGTCTTGATGCTGGCGTTGGTGGTGACGATCTGCACCTGCTCCATGTACAGGGCGGCCACAGTGGAGAAGCCCTCGACCTTGCTCTCGAACAGGTTGGTGCCGTTGTAGGCGTAGGCCATCACGTCGGACTGGCAGAACGCGAAGTCAGCGGTGCCGTCCACCAGCTCCTGCACGTTGGCCTGAGAGCCGTTGCCCACCAGACCCACGACGTTGATGCCGGCGTTGTTGGTGGCGTGCTGGGCGATGACGGAGCCGAAGGCGTAGTAGGTGCCGGACTCGCCGCCGGTGACGAAGCGCAGGTTGCGGGAGTCGGTGTTGCCGGCGCCGTCCTTGACGGAGGCGACCTCAAAGCCCTTCTCGGCGAAGTACTTGGCAGCGCCGGGGTGATAGGGCACGGAGGTGATGGACGCGCCGTACTCCAGACTCAGCTCGCCGTACTTGGCGTGGCTGGTGGTCAGGGACGCGGCGTTGTCGAAGATGTCCGCCACGAACTTGTACACGTCGTCGCTGGACACGTCGTCGCGAGCCAGGATCACCGCGCCCACGGCCACGGTGGTGGTGTCGGTATGCTCAGCGGTCACATCGCCGCTGTCGTCCTTCTTGTCGCCGCAGGCGACCAGGCTCAGCGCCATGACCAGCGCCAGAACCAGTGCAAAAAACTTTTTCATGTTCTTTCTCCTTATTGATAGATAAATTGTTTTCCTCTTCCTGAAAAACAGCTTTTTCCGCCGGCCGGTCGGGCACGGCGGTGTTCAACGGTGCCATTATATCGCAGGCGTAAACTTTTTGCAATATCTAAATGCGGAAAATTTCATTTTTCTGCGGAACGATTTTCCCGTCCGTGCGGACATTCCGCTTTTCTTAGTCGGCATTTCTTTCGGCAAATCCGTAGTTTTGTCTGTATCATGGTACTTTTTAGCGGTGGTCTATTCATAATGCTAAATTGTTTTATGCAGGAACGCCCCGCAAGAAGTGCATTTTCTGCTGGGCAATCCTGCAAAATAACAGAGGCGGGGCAAAGCCCCGCCTCTCAGCTTTCTGTCACATTCAACAGCTGCGCCGCAGCAGCTCGCATACCAGTTCATAGGTGCGCTCCGTGGAGGGCACGCTTAGCCGCTCCCGCACGGAGTGTACATCGTGCAGCTCCGGCCCCATGGACACCGCGTCCAGACCGGGGATCTTCTCCATCAGCAATCCGCACTCCAGACCGCCGTGGGTGGCCTCCACCACGCCGTCCTTACCGGTAAGATCCTTATACGCCGCCAGCAGCGTATCCCGGAACTGCGACTCCCTCTTGTACTGCCAGCCGGGGTACACGCCCCGCTCTGCCACAGTGCCGCCCGCCAGCGCCGCCACAGCCCGCACGCGCTGCGCCAGCATCAGCTTCCGGGACGCGATGGACGACCGGATGGAGAACGCGATGTGCAGTCCGTTGCCGCCCAGCTTCACCACGCCCATATTCAGGGATGTCTGCACCAGACCGGGGAAATCCGTGTCCATAGCCTCCACGCCCTGCGGCATGGCCGTCAGCGCCTGCACCAGCGTCACGGTGCGCTCTGCGGACACGGCTTTTGCCGTCTCCGCTGCCGCGCAGGTCAGCGTCACATCGGGGTCGGTGACGGCGTACTCGTTCTTCAGCACCCCCTCAAGCTCCCGGATAAACGCTTCGAACGCCCGGCCGCTGCCCTTGGGCAGCGCTACGACCGCGTCGCAGCGGGAGCAGATCACGTTGTCGAACTGGCCACCGGAGATGGCCGCCAGCCGCAGGCCGGGGAACTTCTCCAGCGCTGTGGCCAGTACCCGTCCCATGAGGCGGTTTCCGCTGCCGCGTCCCAGATGGATGTCCGCACCGGAGTGACCGCCCCGCAAGCCGGCCACGGTGATGCCGAAGCCCTCCATGCCCGCCGCATCGGTCAGCGCTGCGGGCAGCAGGCAATCGGAGTGCATGCCGCCTGCGCAGGACACGGTGAACACGCCCTCCAGCTCGGAGTCCAAATTCAGCAGCTTTTTGCCCTTCAGGTCAGAGCAGTCCAGCGCAAAGGCGCCGTCCATGCCCACCTCCTCGTCCACGGTGAACACCGCCTCGATGGGCGGATGTACCAGTGTGTCATCCGACAGGATCGCCAGGATCATGGCCACGGCAATGCAGTTGTCGCCGCCCAACGACGTCTTGTCCGCCCAGATCCACTCACCGTCGGTCATCAGGTCAAGTCCCTCGCGGGTCATGTCCTTGGTGCAGTCGTCGGTCTTGGCGCACACCATGTCGATGTGTCCCTGCAGGATGATCGGCTCGGCGCTCTCATGGCCGGGAGATGCCGGCTTCCAGATCACCACGTTGTTGCACGGCTCCTGCCGGTACTTCAGTCCCAGTTCCTTGGCAAAGTCCACGCACAGATCGCTGATGATCTTCGTGTTGCCGCTGCCGTGGGGCACCGAGCACAGCTTTTCAAAATATGCGAACACCTTTTCTGGCTTCAAGCCTTTCAAAACAGCCATTTTGATACTCCTTTCCCATGCGGCCGCGGTCTCCGCGCCGCCCATTCAGTATAGCATATCCGCCTGCCGAGCGCAAGCAAGTCCCTATGTGCCCACAGCCCATGCTTTCGCATGGGCTGTGTATGCAGCACACATTATCAGAAGTCGCCCAGGCCCATATCGTCCTCGGTGTTGGGCGCTTCCTCGTCGTCCTCCTCGGTGGGAGGCGCGGGGATGAATTCCTCCAGATAGGCCTCCTCCGGCAGACCAGCCATATACGCCGGCAGGTTGATGATGATGCCGTCGATGTTATGGGGCAGTGTCATTTGGTACGTTTCCGTTGTCTCGCTGCCGCCCTTCTGCTGCATGACCTCCACGGTCAGCTCCAGCTTGTCGCCGATGACGGTGGTCAAGCAGCGCTCCTTTTCGTACAGCTTGGAGATCTGCTCGCCGTTCACATACACAGTGATCTTATAGGGTGCCTCCACAGACTGGCCGCCCTTGTCCACTGCGCGGTTGTCGAAATAGACGGTGTGGCCGCGGCCGATGCGCAGCATCAGCACGGCGACGAGCACCAGCACCAGAACGAAGGCGATACGGATGAGCCACGAGCGTTTCGTCGTTTTCATGCGGTTCTCCCCTCCTCCTCGGCCTTCTGCTCAATGGCCAGCTGCTGACCCAGCGTGCGGTTCTCCTTGCGCTTCTTGGCCTCGTACATGACCAGTGCCACGGTGATAACGGCGTAGGACACGAACACGCGGAAGTACTCGCCGATCATGGAGTCGCCGGTGATCTTGGTTCCGGCGGCCGGCGCCACGATGAACATGGTATGGAACAGGAGCACACCCAGGAACACGTTGCCGATGGATGCCTTTTCCACGGAGGCGCCGCCCACCAGCAGCGCGGCGATGCAGAACATGCCGACGTTGGTATGCGCCGTATAGGTGGGGAAGTTGCCCATGTTCTGCAGATAGATGATCATGCCGAAGCCCGCGAACACGGTGGACATGACGATGGAGATCAGGCGGGTGCGGTCCACGTTGATACCGGCGTCCCGCGCCACGTTCATATCCTGGCCCACCGCGCGCATGTCCTGTCCCAGCTTCGTGCGGCGGAACCACACGATGAACAGGCAGGCCAATGCGATGATGATCAGCGTCAGCACAGGGATCTTCACGCCGCCCACATAGACGGCCAGCGCGTTATCCACGCTCTGCCGCATCTGCAGAAGGCTGACTGTGTTGCGGATACCAAAGCCGCGGGGCAGCTTCAGTGTGTTGTGGAGGATGGGGATGATGGGCCCCATCATATACAGCACCACCAGCTGGTACACACCGGTCATACAGTAGGCGATAAAGTAGCTGGTGACCATCTCGCGGCCCTTGGCGCGGTTCAGGATGCTGCCGCACATAAGACCCAGCAGAATGGACAGGGGGATGGACAGGATGGCCGCCAGCACCAGACCGGGGATACCCCAGATCTGCCAGTCCGCCACCAAAATCAGCGCGATCTCGCCGGCCATAGCGCCCAGCGTCATGGCAAAGTTCAGACCCATACCGGCCATAATGGGGATCAGCAGGCTCAGGATCAAAAAGGCGTTGCGCCCCAGACGGGTCATGGCCTCGTTAAGTATGTAGCTCACCGGCAGGCCGGACACGGGAATGAGCACGGCGCAGATGATGATAAACAGGACGGGCACTGAGTTTTTGCCCAGGAATTGCTTTACGTCGAATCTCTTACCCTTCATGTCAGCGCCCCCTTTCCGTCTTTCTGGTCAGGGCATAGAGGATCATGCCGTTGGATACCACGATACGGATGACCTCGCTCATATCCATCTGGAAGGCGGCGCTCATCACGGTGGGGGTCATGGTCACCACGCCCTGATACAGGATCGTACCGATAATCACATTGCCGATGGATGCCTTGTTCACCGACGCGCCGCCGATAAGGATGGCGGCCACGGCGGGCATGGCCATCCAGAAGGGGCCGTTGTACAGCTGTATGAAGCCGAAGCCCTGCTCATACACCAGAATACCCACAGCACCCAGCCAGGTGGACATGATCACGGAGATAAGCCGCATCTTGTCCACGTTGATGCCCGCTGCGCGGGCAAAGGCGGGGTTGGAGCCCACAGCGGTCATGGCGGTGCCGGTCTTGGTGTGCAGGAACGCCCACATCAGCACGGCCATCAGCACGAAGAACAGCAGCGTACCGGTGGGGATCACCAGATTGATGCCGATGCTGTTCAGGTCGATGGTCAGAATGTTGGCCAGCGCCTTGTCATAATAGCCCTCCAGCGAGATGACGGTACGCAGACCGCTGGCGGAGAAGCCCCACACCATGGTAGGGTGCTTGTACGGCAGCAGCAGCCACATCATGCACATGAATGACACGGACGAGAAGCCCACATAGGTGGCGATCATCATCTCGCCGCCCTTGATCTTGTTCAGCAGCCAACCATAGCCGCCGCCGAACAGCAGGGCAAAGGGCGTGGCGATGAGGATGGCCATAAGGAAGCTGGCAAAGCCGGTGTAGCCCAGCTCGATGGACAGCGTGGCACCCAGCAGTCCGGACACGATACCCAGCGGCAGGCCGAAGTTCAGGCCGCAGCCGGAGTGTACCATGGGCACCATGGCCAACACCATCACGGCGTTCCAGCTGAAACGGGTGATGATATTGGTGATCTGTGTGGGGAAATCCAGCCCCACGCAGGGCGCGGCGATGAGCAGCAGCAGCAGGAAGCACGCGATGATCAGACGCGGCAGGCCGAAGCTGTCCAGCAGCTCTCGGAATTTTGACTTGTTTCCAAGTGTGGTCGTATTGCCCATTTCTTCCTCCTTACTTCACCTGACTGACCATGAGCATACCGAACTCCTCGGAGGAATGGTCAGCAGGCAGGATACCGGCGACCCTGCCGCCGGAGACGATGGCGATGCGGTCGCAGATCTGGCGCAGCTCCTCCAGCTCGGAGGAGATCATCACCACCGTGACGCCGGATTCGCGGTTAAATTTCTTCAGCGCCTCCAGCACCAGCGCCTTGGCGCCCACGTCGATGCCGCGGGTAGGCTCGGACACGAAGAGGAAGCGGGGCTCCAGCGCGAACGCCTTGGCAAGACACACCTTCTGCTGGTTGCCGCCGGACAGCTCTCTGGCCTTCTGGTCGGAGCCGGTACACTTGATCTGCAATTCATCGATATACCGGTTCGTCACCGTGTGGATGGCCTTTTCGTCGCGCCATGTGAAGAAACCCATTCTCTTTAGGAACTTGTTCTGCACCTGCATGGCGGGGAACGCCACGTTCCACTCCAGTGACTCATCCAGCAGCAGACCCACGCCGCGCCGATCCTCGGACACAAAGGCCAGCTGAGAGTCCAGGCACTTCCGGGGGCTGTTCAGCGCGATGGGCTTGCCGTCGAATTCCACGGTGCCGCCCGCCTCATACAGGCCCATCACACCGTTGGGAATACCCAGCTTGCCCTGGCCGGCCAGACCGCCGATGCCCAGGATCTCGCCCTCCTTCACGTCCAGATCCACGTTGCGGACGATCTCGCCGGGCATATCCACCCACAGCTTGCGGATGGACATAATGGTGCGGGCATCGGAGTGGTCGCGGATGTCGTGGGCAGCGCCGCCGGCAGCCACCTCGCGCCCCACCATGTAGTGGGTGATGTCGCGGACATCCGTCTCGCGGGCGGCCACGTCCTTGACAACGTAGCCATCCCGCATGATGACCACCTTATCGCACACCGACAGGATCTCCTGCAGGCGGTGGGTGATGAAGATCACGGCGATGCCCCGGGAGGCCATGCCGCGGATGGAGTCCAGCAGCGCCTGCGCCTCCTGCTCGGTGAGCACGGCGGTGGGCTCATCCAGGATCAGCAGCTTCAGGTTCTCCTTGCTCAGCTCGCGGGCGATCTCCGTGAACTGCTTGTGCCCCACGGGCATGCTGCTGATGACCATCTTCTGGTCGATAGCCACGCCCATCTTCTCGATGGCTTTTGCGGCGCGGTTATCCATTTCCTTATAGTCGAGAGTGTCCAGACGCGGGCCGAACACTTCTGAAATGACGCTTTTTTTCTTGGGCTCGCGGTTGAGGAGGATGTTCTCCGTGGCAGTAAAGCCGGGGATCAGCGAGAACTCCTGATGCACCATGCCGATGCCGGCCTTCAGCGCATCAAAGGGGGTGTTGAACTGCACTTTTTCTCCGTCGATCAGGACATCCCCCTCGTAGCCGCCCGTCTCACGGATCACGTCCATGCCAAACAGTATTTTCATCAAGGTGCTCTTTCCGGCGCCGTTTTCGCCCACCAGACCCAGCACCTCGCCCTCTTTCAAGGTGAAGTTGATGTCTGTGAGCACCTGATTGCCGAAAAAGCCCTTTTTGATATTCCGCATCTCAAGCAGCGGAGCATTGTTCTTTTCCATATTCATCCCTACCTATAGCAGCGAGGAGGGAGGATGCCCTCCCTCCCCGCTTTAATGGTTGCTTCAAAAGCCTGTCGTCAGCTGACGGTGAAGTACTTCTCCGGGATCTCCACGTCGGCGTTGCCCATGAAGTGGCCGGGATCACCCATGATATAGGTATCCTGATAGATCAGGAACACGTTTTCAGACTTCGCGCCGGTGGTGGCGTTGGTGTAGCTGGCACCGTTCCAGGCCGCCTTGGGAGAGTAGACCTGCAGCGCGGCAGCCACATCGTCCATGTCCTTCAGCTCGCTCTTGCCGTCCAGCACGTTCTTGGCGTGCAGAGCAAGACCGGCGGACAGGGTGTAGCCGTAGGAGTAAGCCCAGGTGCCGAAGTGATCGGCGCCGCCCTTCTCCACGATGGCGGACTCGACCTTGGTCAGGATCTTCTCGAAATCACCGGCCTCCTCGGTCAGATCAATACCCAGCGCGCCGGGATAGCCCATCAGGGGGGAGGGCAGGTCGGCCTCGATGAAGTAGCCGCCGCACTCCAGCAGGCGCTTCAGCAGAGGCTCGGTGTGCGCATCGTTGGTGCAGAAGTAAGCAGCCTTCTGGCCGTACTTCTCGACCCATGCGGGCACCTGCTCCAGAATGTAGGCCTGAGCGCCGGAAACGCCCACGTCAGAGGTGGGATCGGGAGCCGTCTCCAGGACGAACTTCATGCCGAACTCCTCGCAAGCGGCCTTCATGATGGCCACGCGGCGGCTCATGGTCTCATAGGACATGTGGCGGGGGAAGGAGATATGTACGAAGGTGTCGCAGCCCAGCTCGTGCGCGGTGCGGATGATCAGATAGCCGCGGGAGACGAAGTCGTTGTTGGTGACCAGGTCGGCAGCGGAGCTGATCTCGGGCAGATCCTCGTGAGCCTCGCCTGCGATGCAGATGATGTCAGGGCGAGTCTCTTTGATCTTGCGGAAAGCCTCGGTGGTGCCGGGGACAGCCTGATTGACAATGATGGCCTTCATCAGGGGGTCGGCGGACAGGTTCACGATGCTCTGGATGGTGGTCTCGGTCTCCTCGGTGAAGTTGTCGGGATAGATGGCCAGCTGGACCATATCCTCGCCATACTCCTTCTGGAAGGCCTCGGCGCCGCGGCGATCATCCTCGGACTGAGAGACGGAGCCGGTCACGATGCCGATCTTGTAGGGCACGGTGTTATCATCGGTCTCGCCCTTCTTTTCGCCGCAGGCGACCAGGGAGAACGCCATGATGAGAGCCAGCAGCAGAGAAACTACTTTTTTCATGTTTACCTCCTAATTCCTTTACCATAGTTTGTTGTTTCCTCCGCCAGAAGGAAACAGCGAACAGGGCGCGCCCCATTCACTTCTATGCATTCGGGTGCTGCGCACCCATTTGATTTTACCAGATAAGTTCACACTCTGTCAACATATTTGTGTCTCTGAATGGTGTTCAATAGCGCATCTCCTTGTTTTTCATCCACACACTTTCCCACATTTTTTGGCGCATTTGCATCATTTTCATGTATTTTTCATGCGGTTTTCTGTCAGAATCCTGCTGTTTTGCTATAATAAACTTTTCTTTTGGCGAAATCTGTTTTTTGTCTGACTGCAGCAAAAGAGACAGGCTTCCGCCTGTCTCTCTCGCTTACCTTATAACTTATGGCACTCGTCAGATCTTCTGCTTCTCATCCACGATCTGGCGCAGCTTGGCAGAGAAATCCTCCAGCGTCATGGCGCCCAGGTCCTCGCCCTTGCGGGTACGGACGGAGACGGTGCCGTTCTCCATGTCGCGGTCGCCAACCACCAGCATGAAGGGGACCTTCTCCAGGGTAGCCTCGCGGATCTTCTTGCCGATCTTCTCGTTGCGGCTGTCCACCTCCACGCGGAAGCCCTGCTTGCGCAGCTCCGCGGCCTGCTGCACGCAGTAGTCGGCAGCGCGGTCAGTAATAGGCAGGAAGCGTACCTGCTCGGGCATCATCCAGGTGGGCAGCGCGCCGGCGTACTCCTCGATGAGGTAAGCCAGCGTCCGCTCATAGCAGCCCAGAGACGTGCGGTGGATGATATAGGGCAGGGCCTTGTTGCCGTTCTCATCGATATAGTACATGCCGAAGCGCTCCGCCAGCAGCATATCGATCTGGATGGTGACAAGGGTATCCTCCTTGCCGTACACATTCTTGTACTGGATGTCCAGCTTGGGGCCGTAGAACGCGGCCTCGTCAATGCCCACGGTGTAGTCCACGTTCAGATCCTTCAGGATGCGCTCCATGGCGGCCTGGGCGTGGTCCCACTGCTCCGCCGTGCCCTCGTACTTGTTGTTGGGGTTGGCGGGGTCCCACTGGGAGAAGCGGAACGTGCACTTTTCCAACAGGCCCACGGTGCCCAGGCAGTACTTGGCCAGATCCAGGCACTGCTTGAACTCCTCCTCCAGCTGGTCGGGGCGCAGCACCAGATGTCCCTCGGAGATGGTGAACTGGCGGACGCGGATCAGGCCGTGCATCTCACCGGAGTCCTCGTTGCGGAACAGGGTGGATGTCTCGCCCAGACGCATGGGCAGGTCGCGGTAGCTGCGGCCGCGGTTCAGGAACACCTGATACTGGAACGGGCAGGTCATGGGACGCAGGGCAAAGCACTCCTTCGTCTCATCCGCGGGATCGCCCATGACGAACATGCCGTCCAGATAATGATCCCAGTGACCGGAGATCTTGTACAGCTCACGCTTGGCCATCAGAGGCGTCTTGGTCAGCAGATAGCCACGCTGCTGCTCGGTGTCCTCCACCCAGCGCTGCAGCAGCTGGATAACGCGGGCACCCTTGGGCAGCAGGATGGGCAAGCCCTGGCCAATGCAGTCCACAGTGGTGAAATATTCCAGCTCGCGTCCCAGCTTATTGTGGTCGCGCTTCACGGCCTCCTCCCGCTCCTTCAGATAGGCATCCAGCTCGTCCTTGCTGGGGAAGGCCACGCCGTAGATACGCTGCAGGGTCTGGCGGTTGGAGTCGCCGCGCCAGTAAGCGGCGTTGCAGGCGGTCAGCTTGATGCCGTTGCCCTTGATGCGGCCGGTGGAGTCCACATGGGGACCGGCGCACAGGTCCACGAACTCGCCCTGCTTGTAGAAGGAGATGTGGGCGTCCTCGGGCAGATCGTTGATGAGTTCCACCTTGTAGGGCTCTTCCTTTTCCTCCATGTACTTGACGGCCTCGGCGCGGGGCAGCTCGAAGCGCTCCAGCTTCAGCTTCTCTTTACAGATCTTACGCATTTCAGCCTCGATCTCGCCCAGGTCGTCCTGGGTGAAGGCGAAGGGCGCGTCCAGATCGTAATAAAAGCCGTTGTCGATGCTGGGGCCGATGGCCAGCTTCACCTCCGGGTGCAGGCGCTTGACAGCCTGGGCCAGGATGTGGGAGCAGGTGTGCCAGTAGGTCTTGCGGTACTGTTCGTTTTCAAACGTAAATTCCTTGTTGACTTCGCTCATAGTCTGTTCCTCCTTGTGATCGGGGCTGGATAAATAAAAATCCCCACCCCTGAATGGTATCAGGGGTGAGGTAATAGGCATTACTCCACGGTTCCACCCTGCTTACGGCCTGCGCAGCATTTTTACTGTCCGCTGCGGATGGCGGGATATCTTTCGTCGAGACAAGGCGCAGGAGCGCAGGAATACGGTCTGTATTTCAAGCTTCTGCAACGCAGTATCGGCGGAAGAGATCCGGCATACGCCGTCGCTTTCGATCGCTGTAACGGGCGATACCCGTCCTGCTCGTCGCAAGCGGCTCGGAAGTGGTACGGGCCGTGTCCTTGGCGGGGTGCTTTCAGCCGGGGGCGCCCCTCTCTTTGGCCGCGGAAAAACAGCTTCTTCTTCGTCACTGCCTTTTTGATGGCAATAAGTATAAACCGTTTGATCGGGTTTGTCAACGGGTGGTTTCACGGGGGAAGGGCAAAATCAGCTGCGTGAAGCAAAAAGAGACATCCTTTCGGATGTCTCTTTTTGCTGGCGCGGAAGGAGGGATTTGAACCCTCGCGCCGCTTTTGACGGCCTACTCCCTTAGCAGGGGAGCCCCTTCGGCCACTTGGGTACTTCCGCATACATATTTATTTTCTGGCGGAGAGAGTGGGATTCGAACCCACGGATGCTTTCACATCGCCGGTTTTCAAGACCGGTGCTTTCGACCACTCAGCCATCTCTCCGTGCGTAAAAGCGTCTCTCGTGCCAAACGCGAGTATTATATTACCATGCGCCGACGCCTTTGTCAACAAAAAGCCTCGGAAGAAATTTGAAAAAAATTCAAAATAGGACTTGCAAACCGCCGAAAACTGTGGTATTCTAAGTGGGCTGTTTGAGGCACAACAGAATATCCGGGTGTGGCGAAGTTTGGTATCGCGCTTGAATGGGGTTCAAGAGGCCTCGAGTTCGAATCTCGACACTCGGACCACGTCGGAGCAGGTTTGTATGCTTGCTCCGACTTATTTTTTACATAGCGGAGAGGGAGATGACGTTGTCATGTCCCTCTTTTTTGTCCGGTGCAGGACGCGAAAAAGCGCGGCAGCTGCCGCGCTTTTTCCTCTTCCTCCCTGCTCGGTCCTTCCTGAAAGAAGGTCCCCCTCGCTGTTAAGTGAATTTAGTATACCATGAATACGCCCGTTTGTCCATCCTTTTTGCGCGCCGCATCCAGCATTTGCCACTGTTTTTCATGCATATCGCGCTGTCGGACGGCAAAACTACCGTTGCGATACCCAACAAGGGCATTTGCCCCACAACATGAAAGGAGAACACAACGATGTCTACCAAGAACAGCAACAAGCTGAATGTCCCCGAGGCCAAGGCCGCTATGGATCAGTTCAAGATGGAGGCCGCCTCTGAGGTTGATGTGTAAAGGCCACAAAAGAAAATAACAACATACACAGCTGGAAACACTCATTTACATAAGAGCCTGCCATGAAAGCAGGCTCTTTTTTCATGCCTTTTTCCAGCGTTAAGGAGGAAAATCGACATGGCGGAGAGTATGATATATGATTATTACTACGGAGACGAAAGCAGTCAATTTTCTTTTTACCGCATCCCCCGCCAGCTTGTCACCGGGCAGCAGTTCAAGAAAATATCCACAGACGCGAAGCTGCTGTATGGCCTCCTGCTTGACCGAATGGGCCTGTCAGCGCGGAACCGTTGGTACGATGACGCTGGCAGGGTCTATATCTTTTATACATTGGATGAGATACAAGAGGACTTAAATTGTGGTCACGAAAAGGCTGTCAAATTATTGTCCGAACTGGATACAGATAAAGGTTGCGGTCTGATCGAGCGAGTAAAGCAAGGCCAAGGCAGACCAACAAAAATCTATGTCAAGCGCTTTACCACCCGCCAAGTGACCGCTGAAACCATTGTGCCGCAGGAGGTTCCCAGACTTCCGAAAATCGGAAGTCAAGAAGTCGGAAAATCAGAAGTCAAGAGTTCCGAAAAGCCGAAGTCAAGACTTCCGATTATCAGAAGTGCAGACTTCGGAAAATCGGACGGTAATTATACTGAATCCAATCAAACTGATTTTAGCTATAAAAATCAATCTATCCATCCATCGCTTTCCGCCGAGCAGCCGGGATGGATGGATAGAAGCGAGTATCTGAGAGAGATCAAAGAGAATATCGAGTACCCGTTTCTTTGTCAACAGTTCAACCGAGACGATGTGGATGAAGTGGTCGGGCTGATGGCAGATGTGATGTGTTCCACCCAGCAAACGATTCGGATCGGCGGCAATGACATCCCGCTGACGCAGGTGCAGGCCCGTTTCTATCGGCTGGACTACTCCATGATGGTCTACGTCTTTGAGAGCCTGCACCGAAACACCACCAAAGTCCGCAACATCCGTGCTTATCTGCTGACTACGCTGTTCAATGCGCCACTGACAATGAATAACTACTATCAGGCCGAAGTCCAACACGACTTCGGCCTTTGATTTTGGTTGAAAATGTGGCTCAAATTGAGACACATTTTTCGACATAAAACTTGAATATGGAGGTAAATCAATGTCCAACGAAAAGAAAAACCCGCTGATTGGTGCGTTTCGGACACCTGTTGCCGGAGCACCGCCCACTCCCGCACCGGCTGAACCGTCTAAAGAGGCCAAGGCACCGGTCATTCCGACCCAGCCTGCCAAAGCTGCCGTTTCGCCCATCAAGCCGGACGAGGTAAAAAAGCCCGCTGTGCCTGCCAAGGATGACAAAGCGGCCAAGGATGGCAAGCCTGTCGCTGCACCGTCTGCTCCCGTTAATCCTGACGAGAGCAAGAAGCCCGCCGAGCCTGTCAAAGACGATAAAGCAGCCAAGGATGGCAAGCCCGCTGTGCCGCCGGTCACACCCAACAAATCTGACGAGGTGAAGAAGTCTGCCGAACCCGCTAAAGACGATAAGGCGGCCAAGGATGGCAAGCCCGCTGCGGCTCCGGTCACTCCCGCCAAGCCTGACGAGGTGAAGAAGCCTGCTGAACCTGTCAAAGATGATAAGGCGGTCAAGGCTGATAAGCCCGCTGAGGCTCCGGTCACTCCCGCCAAACCTGATGAGGTGAAGAAGCCCGCCGAACCCGCCAAGGACGATAAGGCAGTCAAGGTTGATAAGCCCGCTGCGGCTCCCGCCGCTTCCCCCAAGCCTGGCGAGGTGAAGAAGTCCGCCGAACCCGCCAAGGACGATAAGGCGGTCAAGGATGGCAAGCCCGCTGCGGCTCCGGTCGCTCCCGCCAAAGCTGACGAGGTGAAGAAACCCGCCGAACCTGCCAAGGACGATAAGGCAGCCAAGGATGGCAAGCCCGCTGCGGCTCCGCTTACTCCCGCTAAACCCGACGAGGTGAAGAAGTCCGCCGAACCCGCCAAGGACGATAAGGCGGTCAAGGCTGATAAGCCCGCTGATGTTCCCGCCGCTTCCACCAAGCCTGACGAGGTTAAAAAGCCCGATGAACCGGCCAAGGCGGCGGTGACGCAGAAATCGCCGGAACAGCCGAAGGATGCTACTACGGCTACCCGTACCGCAGATGGGCCAAAAGGCTCTGCCGTGACCAAGGTGTTTGAGGATCGGCTGGATGCCCCTGCCGAAGCTGATTTTTTCAAGCTGCCCATCCCCAATGAGGGAGAAATTTACAGTATGGCCGTTCATCCAGCATATCTGAAGGACTTTCTGGATCATCCCTTTACGGTGAACCGTGAGACGCAGGACTATAAAGACCTGTTTGAGTCCATCAAGACCTATGGTATTCGTGAACCTGTCCTCTGTCGGCCCGGTCGCAACGGTGGCCTTGAGATCATTTCCGGTCATCGCCGCCATGACATCGGCGCACAGCTGAATTACCCTATTCCTGTTCTGATCGAGCGTGTGGACGAGGATGACGCACAGATCCAATGCGTAGACGGAAACCTCCACCGTAAGGATATTCCTATCTCCGAACTGGCCCGTGCCGCACAGATGAAAATGGACGCACTGAAACGCAAGGCCGGACGCCGCTCCAAGGCGGATATTCTGGCGGGTAAGGAGCCGATGAAGCGTAGTGATGAGCAGGTCGGTGAAGATTTGGGCATGAGCCGTGCCAGCGTGCAGCGCTTGATGCGCGTCAATCAGTTGGAGGAACCGCTGAAAAAAATGGTGGACAAAAAGGAACTGCCGCTGGATACCGCCGAGCAGATTTCCCACATGAAGCCCACCGAGCAGAAAACGCTTGCGGACGCCATCGAGAAAGAGGGCGGTAAAGTCCCCTCTAAGACTGAGGCGACCAAACTCAAGGAGGAAAGCCGTGCCGGTACGCTCACTCCGCAGAAAATTGAGAGATCGGTGGCACCTACCAAACGAGAGGTCAATCCTCCGTTGAAGGTCACTTTTCAGGATGACGAACTCCGTCCCTATTTCCCGGATGAGGGGACTACGGTTGCTACGGTCAAGCGCACCATGTTTGAAGCGCTGGATCTCCGCAAGCGCGCCATAGAGCGGCAGAAGGCCAGAGATGCAGAAAAGAGCGGTACGGCTAAAAAGCCTCCTACACCGACGAGGTAAGCAGAAATGGAAGAAAAACGAGTTTGTCAAGGCTATACCGTGATCGACAGTCTACGGGTGGGCGAGGTCGAAATCGTCCTCGCCTATAATCCGAAGGATGTATCTCCCTATGTGACATGGAAAGCCTATGCGCATTCTGGCTTTCAAGACTTCAATTTCGGAAATTATTTTAGCAATAAACAGGCCGCCAGAGCAGATATGATCGCCAGAGCCAGAGAAGCGGCCCGCGATTTACCGCCCGGCCATCGTGATAAAGAAAAATTTTCCCGCCATCGGAAAAAGCCCGACCGGGAACGCTGACGCCCGTAAGGGCGTTTTTGCGTCTCAAAATGAGACACATTTCGACAGGAGGTGGTGATAGATAGACTACACCGTTACCAGTGTGTCTAAGGTGCTGGAGACGGACACCAGCGGCACAACGGCCAGTAGTTACAACCGCCTGACCCTTTATACCTGCGTCAGAGATCAGTCGGTATATCGCTGGATGGTCTGCGCTGTGGAGCGCTAAAAACTGAATAGCGGCAGTCAAAATGCGGCTCAATTTGAGACACAATTCGACGATGTATTTCGTGGCCGTTGGATGATTTTTTGCGAGTTGTGTGAGATTATGACATAATAACGGTAGGCAGAAATGCCAATCATTCTTATGTCTGGAGGAAATGCCATGAAAAAACCATACACATCCTTTGTCACCGGATTGCTGGTTGGCGTTGCCCTGTTTAGCGGCACCACCGCCTATGCCGCTGGCATTATGGCGGAACGCAGCACCAACCGTATTTTTGTGGACGGAAAAGAGGTGCAGGTCGAAGCCTACACCATCCACAACAACAATTTTATGCAGCTCCGCGATGTCGGAAAAGCGGTCGGTTTCAATGTTTATTGGGACAGCGACAACGGCTGTGTGCAGGTGGAAAGCGGAAAGCCCTATACCGGCACAGCACCCCAACAGACCGCCGCAGCCCCCACAGACGGTTCCCGGTATGTTCCCAAGGTGGGTGATGTGATCCGCTGCGACGACGGTACAGACTACACCATCACGGATGTGTCCCGTTGGGACAAAAACGCTTTTTCCAGCGCACCGCTGGGAGAGCTGCCCACCGCCACCTGTGATTGGAGCAAGCTGCCCCAACCGGAAATGCCGAGAGCGGAGGCGCGTCACTTCACCAGCGGCGGGCAGGACTACCTGTTCCAGCGCAATCTCTACGAAACACGCCGGATGCTCTACACCTTGTATAATGCCATCGGGGACAACCCCGAAACATGGCAGAATGGCCAGCCGGTGAAATTCCCCAGCGGAAATGATAAGGTGAAGATCAACCTGACCATTCCCGCAGAGGTAACGCCGCAGAGCTTCTGGCCGTGGCGCTCAGAGCAGATCACCGAGTTGTTTAATTCCTGTCCTCCGGGGACTTACTCTCTGGAGTCATGGGATGTCTACAAAAATGGCGTGTTTCAATACACTGAGTACAGCATCTATGTGAGCTGACAATTTCATATTTCAATGAGCAGGCGGTATGTGAAAGCATACCGCCTTTTCTGTTTCCCAAAATCAATAAAAGGAGAAAATGCACATGAAAAAACGATTGGTTTCCATGCTTCTTGTGTTGGTAATGGTGCTGGGGATGCTCCCCGTCACGGCCCTTGCCGCCAGCAGCGAGGAGGAAGCCCTGGGCGAGGTCAATATCTACAACGGAGAGCAGAAGCTCTCCTACCTCTCCATCAACGGGCGAATCCGTGAGCTGATCTATACCTATTTCAACCATGTGGATGCCAACGGAAAAAACAAGGAGATTCCTGCCTACTGCGTCAATCCGAATACAACAGGTGTGCCGCAGACTGTGGCCCCCGGCGAGAGCATCAAATACATCGCCAAGGAAAAGGGCAACGATCCGAAGGTCATGGGTATCATCGCCAACGGCTATCCCACCCGCGGCTTATCGGAACTGAAGCTGGAGAACAAGTACCACGCCTACTATGCGACCAAGATGGCGCTGTGGTGCTACCTGCTCCCCAACTGGAATATCAACAACCTAAAGGTCAATCCCAACCTGACCGGCGCGGAGCTTCAGCGGGCGCGGGCTATCCTTGCCGCCGCCAAGGACATCTATGTGCGTGGCACGGCGTGGAACAAGATATACTCGCCCCGTGTTACCGCTGCCCCCGACCGCGACACCGCCTATGCCGTCACGGTGGACGGACAGCAGTACAAGCAACAGGTGTTTACGGTCCACTCGGATACCTGGGTGTGCGACTATGCCATCCGTGTTGCATTTTCGGACCCTGCTTCTGTTCCCGCAGGAACGCGCATCGTGGACATGAACAACAAGGATATTACGACGATCACCACCTCCGGCACCGGAGATGGCTATGATGGGAAATTCAAAGTCCTATATCCCGCCGCTGCGGTGGCAAGCAAGACCGGCAGCGTCCAGCTTTCCTTCTCTACTAATGTCTATCAATATGCGGTGTTCTATGCCACCTGCGCCGAGGTCAACAAGTACGGCCAGCTCCAGAATTATATGTGCGACACCGACCCAACTACCACAATGAAGCTGTCCACATACAGTAATTACAGCGATGGTGAGAAACCCGAAGTGCCTGACACCGGTCTGAAGCTCATCAAGCTGGAAAAGGGTACGGATACCCCGCTCAGCGGCGCTATTTTTGAGGTGGTCGGTCCCGACGGAGCCACTGTCGGCACCTTCGCTACCGGCTCGGACGGCACCGTGACCATCCCTCTGACGCTGGCGGGCAACTACACCGTGTATGAGCGTGTGGCACCCCTGGACCATCTGCTCAGTGATACGCCCGCACAGAATATCAAGGTTGAGTATGGCAAGGTGGCGGAGCTGACCTGCTGGAACGAGCCTTACGGAACGCTTCGCATCGAGAAGCTGTCCGACACCGGGGCGCACCTGCCCGGTGCCATGGTGCAGATCAAGCACATCGAGAGCGGCGTAACCTACACCGCCGAAACCAATTTTGCGGGCTATGCCATCTTTGACAACATCAAGCCCGGTGCTTACGAGATCAAGGAGATCACCGCGCCCTCCGGCTGGCTGAAGGACGACGCCACCTATACGGCTTCCGTGGCCACCGGCGAAACCACGACCTTTTCTCTCGTGAACAAGGAACTGCCCGGTCTGCGGATCATCAAGTATGACCGCAAGAACATGGTGGCGATGGCCAATGTCACCTTTGAAATTTTCCGAGACAGCGTTTCTCTCGGCAAATTCCGCACGGACGAGTTTGGTGAAATCCTCCTGACCGATGCTGCCCCCGGCACCTACCGCGCCGTGGAGGTGGATACCGGCAGCGATGGGCACATCCTCGACACCACGCCGCAGGAGGTGGAGCTGTCTGCCGGAGACGGCATCAAGGAGCTGCTGTTCTTCAATGATGTGAAGCCCGGTATGCGGCTTATCAAAGTGGACAGCACCGACCCCAGCAAGGTCATTCCCAACGCAGTTTTTGAAATTAAGTCCGTGGCAGGTGATTATGGCCCCAAAGAATTTACCACCGACCAGAACGGCGAAATTGACCTCTCCAAGCTGCCCACCGGCGCATATGTGGTAACGGAAAAAGCCTGCGAGGGCTATATCATCGACCAGGCCCAGCGTATCATCCAGCTTGACGCCAACGAGGACGCACAGTTCGTATTCACCAACACCATCAAGCCCTCCTTGCAGATCATTAAGACCAGCTCGGACGGGAGCCGCCTGAAAAATGTTCATTTCCGTATCGCCAAAATTGAGGATGGAACGCATTATCTTGACCGCACCACCAACGAGCAGGGCGAAATTCTGATTGCCGATTTGGAACCCGGCGTGTACTCCGTGCGGGAAACCGCCACGGATTCCGCTCATATCCTCGACCTGCGGGAGTATCACATGGAGCTGTTCGCAGGCCGAACCAGCACCCTGACCATCGAAAACCAGAAGCGTCCCAACCTGACTGTCTACAAGCACGACGCCGACACCGGCGAGCCGATTGCGAACACTGTGTTTGAAGTCCGCGCCGCAGACGGCCACAGCGTCGATCAGATCAAGACGGACAGCGAGGGCAAGGCGGAGCTGAAGAACTTGCTCCCCGGCGTGTACGAAATCTCGGAAAAGTCCGTGCCGTCCCCGTATCTGCTGGACGCGCCCTCTCAGCTTGCCACCCTCTACCCTAACCGCGACCACACCGTTTATTTTGAAAATCATCAGAAGCCCGCGCTGACCGTCAAAAAGGTGGACAGCGTGACCGGCGATCCCTTGCAGGGTGCAAAGTTCCATGTTACCTACGCCAGCAACAACACCGGCAGCGGTGAGATCAACGACCTCGGCACCTACTACACCGGCGAGAACGGTCAGTTCCAGCTCACCGGTTTGCGGGACGGCTGGTACAAGGTAACGGAGCAGGAGCCGCCCACGGGGTACGCCATCAAAGAGGCCACGCAGGAGGTCTACATCAAGTCCGGCACTTCCAAGACACTGACCTTTGAAAATATTCCCCTCTCTGCGCTGGTGGTGTGGAAGTACGACAGCGTCACCGGCGAAGCAGTCAGCAACGCCGTATTTCAAGTGAAATACCTCGGCGGCACCTCCGGCACTGGCGGCACAGTCATCGGCACCTACAAGACTTCCGCCAATGGCAGCTTCACCGTGACGGGGCTGAAAGAAGGCACTTATATCGTCGATGAGCTTGCCAGTGACAGCGGCCATGTGATCGACACCGCACCGCAGACGGTCTACATCAGCGGCAAGCAGCAGGATGTGGTGCAGCTCTATTTTGGCAACAGTCCCAAGGGCAGCCTGCTGGTGAAGAAGATCGACAGCGTGACCCACAAGCCCCTTTCTGATGTGGAATTTATGGTGACGACCGCAGACGGAACGGTGGTGGGCGATGCCAACGGCAAATATGTGACAGACAGCGCAGGCAGCTTTACCGTCAGCGGCATCAACCCCGGCACGACGCTGGTGGTGAAGGAAACCCGCGCAAGGGACGGCTATCTGCTGGACGATGCACCGCAGGCCGCAATCGTCAAGGCTGGCCAGACCGTGACACTGGAGTTCCGCAATCAGCCGCAGGGCTCCCTTATTATCAATAAGCTGTCCAGTGCGGATAAGAAAACACCCTTGGAGGGTGTGCTGTTCCAGATCACCTATTCCGACGGCAGCTTCGTGGACAATGGCGCACTTTCCAGCAAGGGCCTGTATCGGACCGATAAAAACGGCCAGATCATTCTCAGCGGCATCACCGGAACGGTTATCGTAACGGAGGTGGAAACCATCAAGGGGTATCGCATTGACGATGCCTCCCACAGCCAGACCATCGAAGTCCGCGCCAATGATACGCAGACGCTTTGGTTTTATAACCGACCGATTTCCGGCATCCTGATCCACAAAATTTCCAGCGTGGACGGAAAGGCCATCCCCGGTGTGACCTTCCTGCTCTATGACAGTACCAATGCCCCCATCGCACAGGCCACCAGCGATGACCGCGGCTATGCCTATTTTGAGGACTTGTCCGCTGGCCGCTATTATCTGCGTGAACTGGAAAACGAGGGCTATGTGCGCGACACACAGAAAAAGACGGTCTATGTCAAGTCTGGCGAAACCACCGAGGTCGAATGGGAAAATACACCCATCACCGGACAAATCCAGATTACGAAGCGCTCTGCGGACTATAACCACACCAATGGCCTGCCTGCCGGGACACTGCTGGAGGGGGCGGTTTTTGAGATCACCGACAAAGCCGGGAATGTGGTCGATACCATTCGCTCCAACAGTCGAGGATTGGCCGTTTCCAAGCAGCTGCCCCTGTCGCGGTACTTTATTCGGGAGGTAAAGGCCCCGGAGCATTACGGCATCAGCGAAAAGGAATTGACGGTCTATCTTGAGTATGAAGGTCAGATCGCCCATCTTGAGGTGGAGGACAAGAGCCTCACTACTGGCGTGTCTATTACCAAGACCGGCCCCAAGGAGATCATGGCCAATCAGCCGGTTCGGTATGCGTTCTCGAATATCGCCAACACCTCCAATGTCAGCCTAAGTAATTTCTACTGGCGGGATACTCTGCCCGCGCAGGTACGGTTGGAAAAGGTTGTGACCGGCATCTATAACTTCCCCGGTACTTACAAAATCGTCTACCGTGTCAATGGGGGCGATTACCGCACACTGGCCGACAACCTCTCCACCAGCAAGAATTACACGCTGGCAGCGTCCTCGGTGGCGCTGGGTTTGGCCTCCAACGAGCGCGTGACGGAGATCATGTTCGTATTCGGACAGGCCCCGGCGGGCTTTAGTCAGGTCGAAGCACCCTATCTCCACTGTAAAGCTGTGGCCGGGCTGCCCGCAGGTTCCTTTGTAAATGTAGCTGACGCAGGCGGCACCTATAACGGAACATGGGTGCAGGCGGTAAGCCGCTGGGTGACATCCGTATATGGAAAGCCCACTGTTCCTAAGCTGCCTCGCACGGGATATTGATGCTGTCGAAATGTGTCTCAAATTGAGCCGCATTTTTGAGACCGCTCCTGAAAAGGGGCGGCCTCTTTTTGCGTAAAGGGGGATTACATGAGACGAAATCAAAATCAGAACCCGCTACTGTGGCTGCTGCCTGTACCGATGGTGCTTTGGCTGGCAGCGCTGCTTGCAACAGAGTATAAGGCCGGAATGACCGTGTCTACACTGATGGGGCGGTTTTCGTGGCTGATGGAGCATCCCTTTTCTGTGCGGTGGACGCCACATACGCCGAAATTTATACTGTGGGCACTGGCGGCCTATGGCTTTGCCGTGGCGCTATACCTCTCGACCCGCGAGAACCGCAGGCCGGGAGAAGAACACGGCTCCGCCAAATGGGGCAGCGCCAAGCGGCTGAACGCCAAATACCGGGACAAAGACCCGCGCAACAACACCATCCTGACGCAGAATGTCCGCATGAGCCTGAACGGCAAAATGCACCGCCGCAATCTGCTGCAAATCGTGATCGGTGGCTCTGGTGCTGGTAAGACGCGCTTTTTTGTGAAGCCGAACCTGATGGAGGCAAATTGCAGCTTTCTTGTGACAGACCCCAAGGGGGAAACGCTCCGGGCGGTAGCGCCGCTGCTCCTCCAAAAGGGCTATGTTATTAAGGTGTTCGACCTGATCGACCCATCCCATTCAGACAGCTTCAATGCCTTTGCCTACATCAAGGACGATAAAGATGTGATGAAACTGGTAAACAATTTCATCAAAAACACCACGCCCAAAGGCGCGCAGCAGAATGACCCGTTCTGGGAGCGCTCGGAAATTGCGCTGGATACGGCCCTCATTCTGTATCTGATCCACGAAGCGCCGCCAGAGGAGCAGAATTTTGAAATGCTCATCTACATGATTGAAAACGGCGGTGCAAAGGAGGACGATGACGATTATCAGTCCCCCTTAGACCTGCTGTTTGAGGCGCTGGAGGAGGATGACCCCAGCCATATCGCCGTGCGGGA